>Ga0075163_10001981_pt1 | contig 27573 bp, 21 predicted proteins | sample JI1023141ADNA_FD_71478 | JGI IMG/M metagenome (GOLD analysis project Ga0075163, IMG submission 71478) | Wastewater effluent complex algal communities from Wisconsin, to seasonally profile nutrient transformation and Carbon sequestration -... | ecosystem: Engineered > WWTP > Effluent > Algae...
GTACTTCCATGAAAATGAAAACTGCCCCTTTCCGCCAGATTCTTGGACTGCTTTTGGCCTGTCTTGTAATGGCCGAACCGCTTTGCGCGGCATTGAGTGCGCCGAGCAATCTTACCACCACGGGACTCAAGGCGACGGAGTTCACGTTGAAGTGGACAGCCGCGAACGGGGCCATCGACGGCGTTGCGGGCTACGATATCTACCGGGATGGGGAACTGGTGGGAAGTACTCCGGACACGCCCCGCGCCCTCCTGATCACCGGGCTCTTTCCGCTCACCTCCTACACGATGACGGTCGTGGGACGGGACAACGCCGGCAATTTTTCGCCGCCGAGTGCCGCTCTGATTGTGATGACCCCAGCGGACACGAAGGCGCCCTCCCGACCGACGGGGCTGACCGCTGCGGCGGTCACGACAACCTCCTTTCTCCTGCAGTGGACGGCTCCAACCGATAACATTGGGGTGACGGGCTACCAGATCTACCGCGCCAATGTGCTGATCGGGGCGTCCAGCACGACATCGTTCAACGTAATCGGAGTCTCTCCCGACACGATTCACCGCATGACGGTTCGGGCGCTGGATGCCGCGGGTAATCTGTCTGCCGCGAGCGCCGCGCTAAAGGTGCGTACCCTGGCCGAACCACCCTCCGTGCCGCAGGATCTCACGATAGCCAACCTGAAGGCTGCCTCGTTTGTGCTTCGCTGGACGGCATCCTCCGGTGGCACCGGCGGAATCGCAGGCTACGATGTCTATCGCAACGGCAGCTTGTTCGGGTCCACAGCAAAGAGGAGTTTCACCTTCCGCGAACAGGCCCCGCTGACCACTTACAGCCTGGCGGTTGCTTCCCGGGATCACGAAGGCCGGGTTTCGGCTCAAAGTGCTTTGCCGGTTACGACGCCGGCGGATACCAGCAAGCCGTCTGTACCCAAGGATCTCAGCGCGTCTGGAGTCACGCATAATGCCTTCACTCTATCGTGGACTCCATCCACCGACAATGTCGGCGTCACCGGTTACGAAGTGTTACGCAATAGTGTGGTCATTGGCTCGCCGGTGGCGGCCAGTTTCTTGGTTCAGGGTCTGTCGCCTCTCACGACCTACTCCATGAAGGTGCGGGCCAAGGACGCCGCTGGAAATGTTTCCGCTTTGAGCACCTTGCTCCCTGTGACCACGGCGCAAGCGCCCAATGTCCTGCCTTTGGTCAGCCTGAATGCTCCGGTCAACAATACCTTCTTTACGCTCCCGGCCAGCCTGACGCTGTACGCCGGTGCAACCGATCCAGATGGGTTCGTTGCCAAGGTGGAATTCTTCGACCGGAGCTACAAACTCGGAGAAGTCTTCTCGGTTTCAGCCCCGCCAGGCACATTCACCTTGCCAGTCGCGTTCACGACTCCGGGAGCGCACCTGCTATTCGCACGGGCCACTGACAATCGCAACGGTACGACCGACTCGGCTCCGGTCTGGATCCGCCTGCTCCCTGGGTTGCCTTACACGACGGATTTTGAGGAAGGGGAGGGCTACCAGGCGGGCAACTTGCAAGATCAGCTCGGTTGGACGGTCGGAGGCGGTGAGGCGCAAGTTACGTCTGACGATTCGGCCTCGGGTGAGCAGAGTGTCCGCTTGGAGCCTAGCTCGACGGTCTCGATCGTTGATCAGGAAATCGGGACAGGGACCTCCAATCCGGCCGTAGCCTTCATTGATGTCTTTGCCAAGCCGGTCGCCGGCGCCACTCCCGGTGCCGGCAGCCTGTTCGACCTCGACAGTGCGCGAATCGCCTTCGTCCACAATGGCACGGTCGGGCGTCTGGCCGTCTTGAACGGTGACGGCCAGGGCTCGGGCGTCTGGCAGAATCTCTCCAACGATATCCCAATCGATGCCAACCGCACGGCCAGTGCGTGGCTGCGCCTGACCGTCCGTCTCGACTATTCGGCCAAGACCTGGGACCTCTACCTCGATGGCCACCTGCTGGCCTACGACCTGAAGTTCCGGTCCAATGCGGCGACGTTCGTGAGTGGCCTCTCTATCCAAGGCCACCCCACCGTCGCGAGCAGCTTCGATGACATCTATGCCGGTGCCATCAACCCTCTCTTCACCGACGAGGACCACGACGGCATGGACGACGCCTGGGAAACCGCCCAAGGCACAAACCCCGCCCTCAACGACCGCAACAGCGACATCAACCAAAACGGCCTGACCAACATCGAGGAGTTTTTGAGGTATGCCAATGCCACCGCGGACGACACCGATGGCGATGGGCTGCCCGACGAATGGGAGAATCTATACTTCGGTGACACCAGTCACAATGCCACGGAAGACACCGACGGTGACGACCAGACCAATCTTCAGGAGTACTCGGCCGGCACTGACCCAATTGATTTCTACAATGGGGCAATGCCGGTTCTCACCGTCGTTGAAGGAGGCAACGGCCAACCCGGTCTCAACGGCCTCCTGCAGGTCCGTGTTTCCAGTGCAGCAGGCCAACCCCTCCACAGTGCCCCGGTGCGGTTCAGTGTCACCGCGGGGCAAAGCCAACTTGCCACATCGTCCGATGCGAACGCAGCCCTGTCCTCAACCGTAGTCATTCGAACCGACGACAACGGCCTAGTTGATTCCTACTACCGTACACCTTCGGGTCAGTCTGCCGCAGGCACCGTTTCTGCCCAGGCTGGATCTGCCGCGGCGCAGTTTGTTTTCTCAAACCAAACTGGCAGCAATAACCAACCTCCCGCAGTGGTGGTCACAGCTCCGGTGACAGATACTATCATCAAAGAATCGTTTGGTCTCGTTCTCGCTGCCAATGCCAGTGATGCAGATGGGTCAATATCCAAGGTGGAGTTTTATGCTGACGGGGAAAAGCTTTCCGAATCTGCCACAGCTCCCTATTTCTTTGCCTGGAGCAGTCCATCCTACGGCGTCCACGTAATCACCGCCAAGGCGACCGATAGTGCGGGTTCCAGCACGACGTCCCTTCCGGTTACTGTAATGTACACCGAAGCGGCAGCACCAATGCTTTTTCATGGATTTGAGACGAGCGAAGGTTTCAGTCTGGGCCCGCTTGACGGTCAACACTCATGGGAGAGTCCTGAAGAAGGCGTAACGGTAACGAGCTCCGAATCGCATACCGGCCTACAAGCGCTGCTGCTAGCGCCACCACTGGACGGAGACGCCACCGATTATCGAGCTGGCCTCCCTATTCCCAGCATGCAGCCAGACCAGTCGTTCCGTTACATTGATTTCTGGGTCAAATTCGATGCGGGTACTTCGGTCGCCGACGCCTCACATTTTAGTTTTGGCTACTATAGCCCAAATGTTGGCTTTGTGCGTGCGGGGAATCGCGCAGAACTGCAGGCGGGCTATAGGGATGACAGTGGTTCCACTCAGACATGGCTTTCAGGCCTAACAGTAGCTGTGGATGGCAGTGGCCAGACCATTGCTTGGCATCGCCTCACCATCAGGCAAGCTAACAAAGGTCAGGATGTGTATCTGGATGGTCGGCCGGCTCTCGAAGGATTGGGGACAGGCAACAGCTTCATGGTTTATGGAAGTTCAAGCCAGCAAACTCTTTTGGACCACTTTTCAATTTTATCTGATAATCCGCTCTTTGCAGATGGTGATCAAGATGGGATGGAAGACACCTGGGAAGTGATGCACGGATTGGATCCAACCAGTGATGATCGTAAGAATGACAATGATGGCGATGGGTTGAGTAATATTCGTGAATATTTCCTCGGGACTGATCCTGCCAATGCGGATACCGACGGCGACGGTTTGCCCGACGGTTATGAAGTGGAGGGGGGCTTTGACCCGCGTACGCGCGAAGCGAGTGAAATATTGAACAGCGATGCCGATGGAGATGGGCTGACGTTGGTTCAAGAGATTCAATCAGGTACCGATCCCTTCATTTCGGATACCGATGGAGATGGCATGCCTGATGGCTGGGAGGTCGCTCATGGGCTAAATCCCAACGATGCCTCGGATGCGTATTCGGACTTCGATGGCGATGGCCTCACTAATTTAGATGAGTACTCCGATGGGACAAACCCAGCTGATCCTTACAATGGTGTTACTCCAGGCTTCACTCCGCTGATCGGCAGCGATGGGCAGCTTGGGCCAAATGGTGAGTTCGCTGTTTTGCTAACCACACAAACAGGCGCTCCGATGTCTGCCGTTCCAGTTACGTTCAGTATCAGCGCAGGGGCGGAGAGAATCGCCAGCCATCCCGAAAGCGGAATCCTGCACCAGTCATTAACAGTGCGAACGGGAAGCGATGGTGTTGCGCGGGTGTATCTAAAGTTAATTGCCCAGTGACCATTTCGACCATGAAAACCCAACGAGCATTCGGGGTAGTCAGGCGCTTCTTCGGTACGGCAGTTCTATTGGCGGCCTCCGGATTAAATGCCGGTCAGGTTTTAGTGAATCAGGGTGCCAAAACAGTGCCGGTAATCCCTCCACCGGCGTCAACCCAACCGAGCTTAGCCAATGCACGCTTCCTGGTGAGTAAATTGGATGATGTGATCGGCTTTGGCGTATTTGCCTATGACATCAACAATTCCGGACAAGTCGTGGGCAATCGATGGGTACTTGGTGTGGGCCTCTCTGGATATATTTGGCACAACGGACAGTATACTGCAAATTTGCCGCCGACGGATTCGAATCATGCGTTCAGTCAGGAAATGTATTCCATTAACGATAATGGTGATGTAGCCGGACTTTCCGTTGGAGTGCCTATTTTCGATCCTGAGCGCTTTGAAAGTTCTGCTCCGACTCACGTTGCGTTGTGGCGAGGTAAAACTGGCGGTTGGACGGCTACAGTGTTGCCGCATTCGGCAGGCACGGCTGTTTGGACTCCTCTGCGGGTGAATAATAACGAGCAAATTGTGGGAACAGTTAATCATTATGTCGCAGTCACTTACCAGGAGGGTGTTACGAGCAATTTGCCTAACCCTTTCACGTTTCACGACGGCCCTCAGCATGCTGCGGCTTATAGTATCAATAACCACGGTGTGGCGGTGGGCTTTGTTGCTAGAGAGCTCAGCAAGTATTCTTTCGATGGGACCAGACAGGCGTCGTATTGGGATACGAAAGGTCATCATTTACTTCCTAGTAATGGAAATCGGGCTGAAGCATTCGGACTCAATGATATTGGCCAAATTGTTGGCTATTCAAATGACGGTATTTTGGGAGCATTTGGTTTTGGTAGTCCTGTATTGTGGGATGGAGGAACCAAAGTTTCGTTGGGAAACCTAATTGGCGAAGCCCTGGACATCAATAAATACGGCCAGATTGTAGGCTGGGGCCTGGCTGAAAATTACGAATGGCGCGCCCTGTTGTGGGACAACCTTCAGCTCATCGATTTAAACACCCGCATTCCCGCAGATTCCGGCTGGATTCTCACAGAAGCCAGGGCCATCAATGACAGCGGTATGATTCTTTGTGAGGGCCAATACAACGGAACCCCAAACTTCTGCGTGCTTACGCCCTATCAAGCCTCCTTAGCCGTCGACGCCAATCGCGACGGCGTGATCAAACTTACGAGCGAGGATGACTCAGACGTCACGACTGCGGAGAAGCCCTTCCGGTTTTGGTCCAATGATGACGATGACGAAAGGGTCATGCGCACGTGGACGACCGGGAGCACCTACACCGAGAATGAGCACGACGACAAAGAGGTCACGAGTGACGCAAACAAAGACTGCAACAATCTCGTAATCGACACCGAACGGGATTTGGAGGACTTAGCGCGCCTGTGGATTTACACGGCTGGCATAACTGACGCTCTCAAGAACGGCACCTTGCGAATCGGATTGAAATGGACCGACGTGCGCAGCGGAACTCCGGCTGTCCGGTTGTTCAAGGCCGTGGAGGCCGACGGTGGCAACGCCTACTTGTTTACTCCAGGGATGGCCACGCTCCAGGTCGATCAGACTGCTGCCACCGGAGCGCACGGTATGGCGGTAGGCAGTTTGGTCGAGGGCACCAATCCGCTGCCTTTGCCGACGGCGTTATTCGCCAACCTCACCGAAAGTCAGCCCAAGACGTATCTACTCTTCGAGGGAGCGCTGGCGGGCAAGGGTCAGCTCAAACTCGTCATCCTCGACCAGAACGACCAGCCAATCGGCGAAGGTCCGGGCGTGTGGATTGAGCTGAAGGAGCCGCACGAGTTTGTTGAACGCTACACCTGTGGCGACCAGTCGCTCGGAACCGTCGGGGCACTGACTCATTACACGCCATCCGCGACCTTTGGCGCGCCGACGTCCGAGGATGAGATGGACTACGTGCTCTACGTCCACGGTTACAACATGGAGGATCCGGAGAAACAATGCTGGATCGAGACCGCGTTCAAGCGTCTGTATTTGCTGGGTTACAAGGGTCGCGTCGGCGGGTTCTCGTGGCCGTGCGCCTTTGGGTTGGTCGATCAAATTCGGTTCGACGAAAGCGAGGAACGCGCGTGGCAGGCTGGCGCTCCATTGCAGGAGCACCTGCAGAATCTCAAGAATGCGGGCTACCGGGTCCACGTTATTGCGCACAGCCAAGGCAACGTCGTTACCGGCGAGGCGCTGCGGTTGTGGCGGGCGGCGGGCAAGGCGACTGCGTTGGTCAACACTTATATCGCCTCACAGGCGGCGGTCGCGGCGCACAGCTACAACGCCGCAGCTCCGCTGATGCCTGATTACGATCAGACTATGCCGAACGTGTATGCGGTCTATTGGCGGGCCGGGGACTCGGCGCGCTTCCCGCAAACGTGGCCCGCGACCAATCCGTCGTATTTTGCGGACTCGATCATGCAGACGACAGCCGGGCGCTGGGTGAACTTCTACAATCCGCAGGACTACGCGTTGACCGCTGCGAATGGCGGCATTGGTAGCTGGGAATCCGATCAGCGTATGAAGCCAGACAGCTTCTACCATTGGAGTGTGACGAACGGGTTCTTCAAGGGACTGGTGCCGTTCGAAACATCCTACAGCTTCCCGGATGATCGCTACACGATCTTCAGCTTCTGTGCGGAAGCACGGTCGGTGGCGGTCGGTGCGAATGCAACGGGCGGGGTTTTTGGTGGCAACGCGAGGAATCTCCAAGACTTCGGCTATGCGGCCGAGCATCTCTGGCATAGTGGCCAGTTCCGTTCGTTCAACGCCGCGCGTTATCGCTATTGGCAAGCGTTGATGAGTGCTTGCGACCTCACGCCCTACAATCCCAACTAACCATGAAAAAATGCGTTATCGTCATCTCGGTAGTATCGCTCGTGGTACTGTTGCTCTTGTGGCTTTGGCGAGGTCGTCTGGCCCCATCCGATGGGTCAAAGCTTGCCTCAACAGTCGCGTCTTCGACGACAAGGTCCGAACAGAATACCGCCCCGGAGCCACAAGCCTCAGCGACCGCGACCGCGACAACTGCAACATCGAATCAGCCTACGCGGCTGGAGCAGTTGCGCGAGATCGCTCGGAAATCGAACAAGTCGATTCAGTTCTTTGGCCTCGTCCTCGATCAGGACGACAATCCGATTCCGAGCGTGAAGGTCACTCTAGCGATTCGCACAGCCAAGGAAGTCACGCCCGGCGTGATCGATGACCTGTTTGAGCATCCGATCATGATGACCGGACCGGATGGACGGTTTGCGCTGACCGACGCGAGAGGCGCGTTGCTCTCGGTGGAGGCGATGGAGAAATCAGGTTACGAAGTGTCCGAGAAAGGCCTGAATCAGGCGCACTACTGGTATTGGCGCGATCCGAGCCAGGTGTTCCATCCGGACGCAGATCGACCCGAAATTTTCCGTATGTGGAAAAAGTCGGGTGCGGAGAAACTGGTGTCCCAAGACCGGATGACACGTATCCCTTACGATGGGCGCTTCGTGACCTTCGATTTGCTAACGGGGCGCGAGACGGCAGTCGGTGGCGACTTCCGTGTCGCATTGGTGAGAAACCCTCAACAGGTGAAATGGGGGCAGCGTAATTACGAATGGACGCTGACGATTGAGCCGGTGGATGGCGGACTGATCACGTCCAGCGACGAGCAGATGTATCGCGCGCCGGCCGATGGGTATCAACCGAGGCTCGTTATCCATGTTCCAGCGGATGATCCACAGTGGACGGACGACAAAAGCGTCGAATTTTATCTGAAGAGTCGGGGAGGAAGGCACTACAGCAGCGTGAAACTGAGCGTGATGGCTGGTTCCGAGAAACCGGCGACGGGACTGGCCATCCGCTCGCTTTTGAATCCCAGCGGCTCGCGCAACCTGGAATACGATCCGCTGCAATCCGTGGTGTCCCCTGCGCGACCACAGTCACAGGCGGCAACGCCGCAGCCTAGGTGAGAATGCCCGATAACCGCACAGTGCGCAGCCCGACATCGCCACTTGCATGGGCAGCGCTGGCCGTTTCGTGTGTCGCCGTCGTATACGCGCCGCTTCTGCTCGGAAAGACGTCGAGCGACATTCTTCAAAAGCTGGGGCTGCTCGAAAGCATACCTATCGCCACGGGCATCGCGTTGATTTACGCAATTAGCGTTGCGGCCCTCGACAAGAGGACCGAGGGCCGTGTGTCAAAGCCGATTGTCGCTACGATTGTAATTGGGACGCTTGGGTTGGTTCTGGATGCAGGAGCCTGGGTGCTTGCGTTCAACCGTCACGGGCCCTGACGCTCGCGTTGCTCGGTTGAAGGTAAGCGACTCGCGTTGCAAGCGAACAACAACGCGGATCATAGTGGCACGTCGCGCGCCAGTTCTGCGCGGAGCCATCGAGCTGTCACGCGCCTTGCTTCGTCCTTCGCTGCGCTCCGTCTGGCGGAGTGCGGTCGGGCCGGGCGGGCGGCGTGCGCGGCAAGATTGCGGGTGGAACGCGGCGGGCATCGAGCCCGCCGTCGCGTCAGGCGTCCACTGCGTTGCGCTTCGTTCCCGCCAGTCGCGACCGCCGAGTTATGCCCCGGCCTTCCGCTGCGCCCGGCAGGCTGCCCGGCTCGCCTCTACCACAGCACGAATGCGGCAGTCGCTGCGCTTGGTGCTGCGCGGCGGGTCGGCGAATCCCGCTCCCGTTGGTCGGCCTGCGGCTTCGGTCGCTGCGCTCCCTGCGGGTCTCGGTCCGAATGGCCGGGCGCTCGCGAGAAACCGCGCGCCTCGGCGTCGATCACTCAGCCGCGCGGTCAGCAACCATTACGTCTCGCTAAAACGTCTGCACGGACTCCGGGCCTGCGGTCCACCGCTGTAAACGCGGTTCCGCTGCGGCCCGCAGACCGTTCTGGCCCGGCGCTCCTGTCCGCTAAGCGAAGACGACTCGATCAAGCTGATGCTGCAGAAGCTACTCCAGGAGGTGCAGGAAGTGGAGATGGACGCGGCGTTGCAGGCCGGGAAGAGTGAGCGCACCACCGGCCGGACGCCTGATGGAAATGCTGGAGCGTGCACACCGAGATTCATCTGACCAAAGGGAAATTAGGGCATCCCTCCGGGATTGCGTGAGGCCGGGGCGGGGGCTTTGCTGGTGACGTGTTTGGGCGACTTTACTTGATTGGACTTCTGCTGCTTGGGCCTGTTTGGGCTCAGGAGAGCGGGAGTATTCCGGTGGAGGAGACAAGTCGGGCGCCGACGCCGGCGCGGGTTGCGGCGTTGGTCGATCAGGCGGCGGCGCAGGGGTGGGGGAGCGTGATGCCGGGGCTGCGGGCGGCGGCTCAGCAGGCTTACGAGACCAACACGGGTTACGCGCCAGCGTGGTACTATATTTACCGCTGGTCGCGCTTGCTGGGGACGCCTTACCAGAAGGCCATTCAGGAGTGGATCCAAGCCATCGAGAAAGCCCATGTGGCTCATCCCAATATGGCGGAGAGCTACGACTATCGACCGGGTTCACTGTCCGCGGGCCTGACGCGTGAGTTGCAACTTGCCTTGCTGGGTAACGCGGCGCTTTCGGAGGAATTCTTCCAGCTGCTCTCGCCGCTCGACAATCCGGCCGAGGTGCTTGCCATTTTGCAAAGGATCCATCGGCAGGATGCGGGTCTGTTCAACGCCTACCCGAGCCTGGCCCTGGCCATCGCCGTGGTGTACGACGTGCCGCCGCCGCCGATCTGGCCACACGGTCAGGTGAATGCGAATCTTCTGCCCCGCAAGTTTCCGGCGCCCGAACAGGTGTTTCTCTATCTGGCCAAGCTCGACCGCAGCAACGGCACGTTGCATCGGCTCGGGCGTTTGCCGGCGGATGAGCTGAAGTTTGTCGTCGATATCGTCGCGCCCTTCAGCGAGCTCGACTGGGCCCGAAAAAACGTGCCTCCCGGTCTGGCGGATTTCGGCAAGGCGTACGACATGATCAAGTATCGCAAGGACCGGATCACGGCGAACCAGTATTCCTGGCCGGGGCCCACTTACACGTTGTCGGTGATTCAGCAGCAGGGAGGCATCTGCGTGGACCAGGCCTACTTTGCTAGCACGGCCGGCAAGGCGAAGGGGATTCCGACGATCATGTTTCGAGGCGCGGGTCTGGATGGCCGGCATGCGTGGTTTGGTTACCTCGATTCGAGCCAGCGCTGGCAGCTCGATTGCGGGCGCTATGCCGAGCAGAAATTTGTGGTTGGCCTGGCCTTCGATCCGCAGACTTGGGCCAACATCAATGACCACGAGCTCCTGTTTATCACCGAGCGATTCCGGAATCTGCCGACTTTCAAGCTTTCAGTAATGCACGCGGAGTTTGCCGCCGACTATCTGCGGGAGGGTAAACTGGAGGCCGCGACCAAAGCTGCGCGCGAATCGGTGAATCGCGACCGCCGCAATCTCGAAGGCTGGAACGTCTTGCTGGCGGCCCAATCGGCGCAAAGCCCTCAGGACTTGCGCGGGCGCGAGAGCATTCTCCGGGAGACCGTGCTGGCGTTTCAAAAATACCCGGACCTGGAGATCGGATTTTCCCGGGAGTTGATCGAGACGCTGCGTCGACGAGGAGAGAAGAGCCTGGCGGCCTTTGAAGAGCAGCGCTTGGGCAAGAAGTATCAGGCCAATCGGGAGGACTTGAGCATCACCCAGGCGGCAGCGACGGTGCAACGAAGCATGACGCAGGACGATATGGCCACCCGGATCAAGGTCTTCAACCGGGTGCTGGACACGTCGGGTCGGGGCGCGGCCATTGATTTTTACGACAAGGTGGTCCTGCCCTTCGTATTGCATCTGGCCGCCGAAGGTCAGGTGCCGGCGGCCCTGCAGGCCCTGGAGCGGGCCAAGAATACCCTCCGGGTGGAGCCCGGTTCGCAATTGGCTGGAGAGCTCGCTGGCATGGCCAAAAAGGTTAAATCAGGAGAAATTGTGAAAAAAGACGCGCAACCATGAACCTTTTCCTCCTTGTCCGCGTCTAAGACCCGGCTTCACTGCCAAACAACCACCTATGTTAGACATCATCAAGGGCGCGGGCCTGCTCATTTATCCTCTCTCCATCTGTTCCATTGTCGCCGTCTATATCATCTTTGAACGGTTCTTCGCGCTGCGAAAGGAAGCCGTGCTGCCGGACGACTTGGTAGACGCCATCATCGAGGGCAAAGTTCTGCAAGGGGGCCGCCATTCGGTCATGTCGCGCATTGTGGAATACGCGGGACGCCACAAGAGCGACCCGGAGGCGATCAAGGCTTTTGCCCGCTTGGAGATCAATCACATGGAAAGGGGAATCCCGTATCTTGACGTGATCTACATTGCCGCCCCGATGCTCGGTCTGACCGGCACCGTGATGGGTCTGTTGCGGGTGTTCGGACAGATTTCGCCCGAGACGGGTCTGCCGGACCCGGCGGCCTTCACCAAGGGTGTTTCGCTGGCCCTTTCGGCCACCTTGATCGGTCTGGCCGTGGCGCTCATCTCCATCGTGCCGGCCGGTTATCTGCAGCGGAAAATTGAGAATTACGCCGCCAAGATTGACCTGCTGTTGGAGCGCATCCTCGCGACCCAGTCCAAGTCATGAGCGGTCTCTACATCAAGCGGCGTCGCCGGCCTGAGCTGAATCTTTTGCCGCTCATCGACGTGCTCGTGATGCTTGTCTTTTTTGCCTTCGTCACGATGCAGTTCCGGTCGATGACCACCATGAACCTCACTTTGCCCAAAGTGGAGACGGCGGGTAAGAGCGAACTCAAGGAGTCGTTGACCATCAGCATCACCAAGGAAGGTGAGGTCGATGTGAACGGTCACAAGGCCACCATGGCAACGCTCGAGGAGCTCGTGAAGGAAGTCGGGCGCCTCAGCAAGGATGTCACGGTGGTGATTCGCTCCGATGAAAACACGCCGTTGCGCTTTGTGACCGAGGCGATGGATACCTGCCGCAAGCAGGGCCTGAACAAGATCCGGCTGCAGTCCCGCTGACGCAGCACATCGGCGAGGTGCGGTCAGGCTCGCCCCGGCTGCGGGATTCATGCTGAATTTGGCAGGAAGTTTAGTCGCAGAGATCAGGCGCGCAGCCGCAGAGGCCATCGTTCTGTCCAAACCTCTCGGCTTCTCTGAATTGCCTCTGGGTGCTCTGGGTAGAGCTGCGTTTTTGTTTATCCTCGCTACGATCTGATTGCTCCGCACAAATGCGGGCATGAAGATCGTCATCACCGGCGTCACCAAGGGCCTTGGTCGGGCGCTGGCGGAGTGGTTCATCGCCAACGGTCATACGGTGATCGGTTGTGGTCGGAGTGCCGAGGTCCTGAACATGCGGTTCACCCATCCTTTGCCTCACGATTTCTCAGCCGTGGATGTGGCCGAAGAGAGCAAGGTGGCCCTTTGGGCAGAGAAGACCCTCGCGGCGCATGGGGAACCGGATCTGCTGATCAACAATGCGGCGCTGATCAACAACCCGGCCCCGCTCTGGCAGGTGCCGGCAGCCGATTTCAACCGCCTGATCGATGTGAACCTCAAGGGGGTGGCCAATGTCATCCGCCACTTTGTGCCCGCCATGGTCGCGAAGAAGTCGGGAGTGATCGTCAATTTCAGCTCGGGTTGGGGACGGAGCACGTCGCCTGAGGTGGCGCCGTATTGCGCCTCCAAGTTTGCGATCGAGGGACTCACGCTGGCTCTCGCACAGGAATTGCCTCCGGGAATGGCGGCCGTCCCGCTCAATCCGGGCATCATCGACACGGCCATGCTGCGGCAATGCTGGGCAGACGGAGCGGCGAGTTACCCCAAGGCGGACGACTGGGCCAAGATCGCCGCACCGTTCATTCTCAAGCTTGGACCGAAGGACAACGGTCATTCGGTGAGCGTGAAAGCATTCGAGGATTGAGGCGATTGCGGTTCGCGAGGGCGGCGTGGCCGGCCTCGCTACCAGTTTTCTCTATAGGCGACCGGCTGCATTGCGCGGGGCACTCCGCCCTATCGCCAGGGCCGCCGTTCGCCGGGCAAAAAAAAGACCCGGCGGAGGCCGGGTCTTGGAAGTGAAGTGGAGCTTGGGTCAGGACTTGAATTCCTTGCTGATCCAGTCGCTCAGCAGGGCCTTGTCGTAGAAGAGCGGGTCATTGCGGCCGACGATGCTGATGTTGCTCATGAAGTTCATGTCGGAGAGCATGCGATCGCCTTCCTTGAGAACTTTGCCGTCGGCACCGATCAGTTTGAAGCTGAGTTTGATCCGCGGGATGAAGATATCCTTCACGACGCGCACCCGATCCATCGAAGGATCGCGGCCCGGAATGAAGTCTCCGGCCAGGTCGACATCGTTCACCGTGATCTCGAGTTTCTGTCCGGCGGCAAGTTGCTTGCCGGCCTTTTCCTGGAGATGGGTCTTCAGGACATCCAGATAGTACTCATCCGTGTCGCTGCCGAAGGCGGAACGAACATCGGTGAACTTTTCTGGTTCATGGAATGTGACCGAAACGTTGGATGACTTGGCATCAGCGGCGAAGGCGGAAATGGCGCTCACAGCCAGGGCCGCGGCAAGAAGGAGGCGTGGGGTGAATGTTTTCATGACGTTGTCTCTGACACAATTCTAGCCAAAGGGTGCCATAATTCCATCGCTTTTTCCTCCGATCAGCCGCGCTGCTTGCTGTCGATGATAAGGGTGACGGGCCCGTCATTGAGCAGCTGTACCTGCATCATGGCTCCAAATTCGCCGGTGTGCACAGGATATCCCAGCAACGCAGTGATTTGCGCAACAAAACGGTCATAGAGGCCCCGGGCCTGCTCGGGGCGGGCGGCGGCATTGAAGGAAGGGCGGGTACCCTTGGTTGTGCTGGCATGCAGGGTGAACTGGCTGACCACGAGCACACCGCCGGCGATGTCGGTCACGGAGAGGTTCATCTGGCCAGCGGCGTCGGCAAATATCCGCAGCTTGGTCAGTTTTTCCGCCAGCCATTGTCCATCGGCTTCGGTGTCAGCGGTCTCGATTCCGACCAGAACCAGCAGGCCGCGGGCGATCTCTCCGGTAGTGCGCCCGTCAACCGAGACGCTGGCCGAGCTGACCCGTTGGATCACGAGACGCATGGCGGGAAATCACAAAATCCAAATCACAAAGGCCAAAGATTTTCCGAAGCAGAGTATTTCGCCCCTAGGCTCCGGATTCAATTTGGGATTTGGAGTTTTGAAATTTGGCGTTTCGAAGTTAAATCATCGGCTGGTGCGGCTCGACTTCGACATCGTAGTCGACGCCGGGCAGGCCGAAACCGAACATCTTGAGAAACTCGGTCCGGTAACCGGCGATGTCGGTGAGTTCGGCCAGGTTCTCGGTGGTCACCTTCGGCCAGATCTCGGAAATCGCGTCTTGGATGGCGGGACGCATTTCCCAGTCGTCAACGCGCACGCGGCCCTCGGCGTCGAATTGGGGCTGGGTGTTGTTATACAGTTGGGTGGCGAAGAGGCGTTGAATCTGCTCGATGCACGACTCGTGGGTGCCCGCCGCTTTCATGACCTTGTACAGGATGGAAATGTAGAGCGGAACGACGGGGATGGCCGAGCTGGCCTGCGTGACGAGCGCCTTGTTGACCGAGATGAAGGCGCGACCGCCGACGGTCGATTTGAGTGTGGCGTCAATGGCCTTGGCCGCACGTTCGAGATCAATCTTGGCCCGGCCGATGGTGCCGTCCTTGTAAATGGGCCAGGTATGAACGGGCCCGATATAGGAGTAGGAAATGGAAGTGGCGCCCGGGGCCAGCAACTTGGCGTCGCTGAGGGCCTGGATCCACATTTCCCAGTCTTCACCACCCATGACCGCGAGGGTGTCGGCGATGCCGGCTTCGTCGGCGGGCTGGATGGTGACTTCGCTGACGATACCCTTGTCGGTGTCGACCGTCCGGTTGGTGTAAGGGGCCCCGATGGGTTGGAGGGTCGACTTGTGCACGACGCCGGTTTTCGGATGCTGACGGCGGGGGGAGGCGAGGGAGTAGACCACCAGGTCAACCTGTCCCAGATCGCGGGCGATGATCTCGAGGGCCTGCTTCTTGATGTCGTCCGAAAAAGCATCGCCATTGATGTTGGCGGCGTAGAGACCGGCGGCGCGGGCGGCCTTCGTGAAGGCGATGGAATTGTACCAGCCCGGCGTGGCGGGGCGACCCTCCTCGGAGGGGCGCTCATAGAAGATGCCGACGGTGGCGGCCCCGGAGCCGAAGGCTGCGGTGATCCGTGACGAGAGGCCGAAACCGGTGGATGCCCCGATGACGAGGACCTTTTTGGGGCCGTTCTTGATCGGGCCCTTTGCTTTGACGTAGTCGATCTGCTGTTGGATGTGAGCAGCGCAGCCGGTGGGGTGGGCGGTCACGCAGACAAAGCCGCGAACCTTCGGTTTGATGATCATTGCCGGCTAATTCTTACGCCGGCCGGAGGGCTGACAAGAGCCAAGTTGCCTGATGTGGACCCCAAGAAACCCGGCAAAGACCCGGCCGGTATCAGGCCTAAATGCTTGGAATCTTACCCAATAACACGATTGGACCCTCGGCCTTGGGGACGCCGCCTTTCTTTTCCAAGCTGATGGCAAAGGCGGCCACTTGCTTGATGGGCTGATCGGGCCGGAAGGAGAGGGAGACCCGACCATCAGCTGCCACATGGAACACGCCACCGTTGACCGGGTTCGGGTAGGCCGGATCCACGACCCAGATCTGATAGTCCTGTTCGTCGGAGATGACGGGCAGGCCGTCAAAGGTCAGCAAACCTGACTGCTGTTCAGGATCCCAGACGGCGATGGCCTGAGCCTCCCGCGTGTTGCCCGCCAGCGAGGCGAGAGCCGACACCTTCAAGCGGGCGAGGTCCTCAGAACGACGCAGCCGGGAGCCGAGGTCGTTGACCATGCGCTCAGCCACCAAGGTGCGTTCGGCCAGTTGGGCCTGCGCGCTGCGGTAAGCCACCTCGGCGAGCCTGCGTTCGGTTTGCTGGGCGGCGTTTTCTGATCGCAGTGAAATGTTTTGGACGGTCAGCCAAACGGCGGTAAGGGCAAACCCGGCGGCGGCCAGCCACGGGGCGAAGCGCAAAAACGGAAAATCAATAACAGGGGCTTTGGGCGGCACTACCGCGGCGTTCAGAATCCGGGCCTTGAGCTCGGGCGGGGGCGTCTGGGCGGGGGCGGTCAGGGCCAGATGCGTGACCGTATTGTCGAACATGTGGCAGAGGGCTGCCAGCTCCGGTTTGGCGGCGATCTCGGCCTCGAAGTCGCGACGTTCGGCTTCGTCGAGGAGGCCAAGGGCGCGGAGCCCGGCCAGTTCCTGATGGAGCTCGGTGCTCATAGCCGGTGGGGAAGGCTTTCCTTCAGTTTGAGCAGGCCGCGCCGGATACGGGCCTTGATGGTGCCGAGCGGTTCGTTGAGTCGGGTGGCGATCTCCTGCTGGGTCAGACCGCTGAAGTAGGCAAATTCGATGGCCTGCTGTTGATCAGGGGGCAGTTCGTCCAAGGCTTGGCGGACGGCCTCGGCCTTTTCTCGCAACCAAAGAGAGCCGGCCGAATCAGCCGCCCCGGTCAGCGATGCCGGTTGCAAATCGGGGGCCGCGTTCGCCAGCAGCTCGCTCCGGCGCTGGCGCATCCGGATGCGATCGATGGCGCGGTTGCGGATCAGGGTAGCCGACCAGGAAAACACGCTGCCGCGGCTCGTGTCGTAGGTGTCCGCGGTTTGCCAGAGTTGGAGGAAGATGTCCTGGACGAGATCCTGTGATTCCGCCGCGTCTCCAAGCATGCGCATGGCCAGCGAGTAAAGCGGGCCGGACAACTGGTCGTAGAGGGTGGAAAGGGCGGCCTTGTCTCCCTTGGCCATGGCGGCAATGAGGCGCGCCTGCTCCGCGCCCCGCTCCTCGCTGCTGGTCTCGTTGGGAGCTCTCATGCGACTGCGACAGAAGGACTCGCGTCTGACCGGAGGCAAGACGGATATTCCGCATGAGAATTCACTGACGAGTAGCATTGCATAAGATACGGATGGGTCGGACGGTTGGATGCTATCGTTGCTATCAGCCTGGAGGTGGCAATCCCAATGCCGCTCACAAGACGGCCAGGCCGATGACCCCGAGCACGATAAGGATGGCGAGGATGGCGAGGATGGAGCGTTCCTGCTTGGTTAAGGCGAATGGCATGGTGTTCAAAGCCCGAGGCGGGCCAGTTGAGTGAGGATTTCCGCGGAGAGGGGATCTTGGGCGAGTTCGTTCCAGGGGCGGTTGCTGGAAATGCGGATGAAATACTGCCTGCCTTGACGGGAGAAGCCGTATTGGACGGCGATCCGCAGCAACGCCGGGATGGAGTACGGGTCCTGATAGTCGATGGCGCGCCCGGCAAAGACATGCCAGAACCACACGTGCTGGGCATATCCGGAGGCCGTCTGGAAGAGCCGATATTCGGCCGGGGCGAGGGCGTGACCGGAAACAGAGAGCGTCTGTCGACGAAGGCCTTCCGCGTTCTGATTGGTCCAACCGGCACCGGGCCAGCAGGCGTCTGGAGTGTGGGACGCCACCCGGCTGACCGAGGCCTGGCCCACGGCCCAGTAGGCGATATAGACCGTCAGCTGAATGCGCTGACCGGCCGCGTCGGTCCGCCAGTAGGTGCGTTGAATCAGGTTGGAAGTCTGCAGGATGCCGGAAAACTGATAGAGATCGGGAGAGTCGTGGACTTCCCATCCGGGAACGGACGCTGGCAGAAGTGCGGCGAGTTGTGGGGGCGGCGTCGGGTCGATGTCACGAGGGCGGGAATGCAGGAAAAAGAACAGCCCCAAGGCGGCGGCGAGAACGGTTCCCGCCCAGAAGACCGCGTGGCCCGAGCGCCCGGTCGGTACGGGCAATGCGTCGGCTTGTTCCGACGTTGAGCGCGCCGAAAGCTCCTTGGACTCGAGCAAGATTGCCAAACCGGCGAGGCTGGCCGCGGTGACACCCAGAATCGCGTAACCTGTAAGGTCGTGCCAGGTGCCGGCTATCTTGACGCCGGCGTTGGCGAGCAACGTGAGGCTGAGCGAACGCAGCAGGTTCATGCCGAGAGCCATGACGATGGCAAAGCCGATGAGAAAGAGACGGCGACCGGTGCGCCTCACCTGCCAGGCGGCGAAGAAGAACCCCGCGTACACACAGGAAATCAGGCTCCGCACGCCGCTGCAGGCTTCCTCCACGCCGACCGTGGCGCGGGCCAGTTCAATCACGTTGCCGTGCTGTCGCGCAGGTATGCCGAGCAGGTGGAGCACATGCATGACATTATTGGTCACCCAGGTCTGGAGACCGAGGGTGAGACGAGCGTACGTTCCGTCAGGGATCGGGGCGACCAGCAGCCAAAGCAGGAGGGCGGTCAGGCTGATCCAGTTGATCGGGACCAGTCGCACGCGCTCATCGGCGAGCAGGAGCAGACCGCTGGTGAGGAAAGCGATCATCGCGACCGCCAGCAGAAAAAGGACCAGCGCATGGGACCACGCCAAAGTGGCCGCGAACAACCCAGCCAGAGAAAAAACTACCAGCCCAGCCACGACCAGGCCGGCCACGCCCAGGGTGTTCCAGGCCTTGGCAGGCAACCAGCGATGGGGGCCCTGCTGACGGCTTTCCCACAGGAGAATCAGGAAGACGAGTGGGGCGAAAAAGCCGTGGGGGAGATCGGGGTTTTGGCGCCACTCGGGCCAGAGTTGGGCGCAGAACAGGCCGACCAAGGAAATACAGACGCCTGCGACCGCCCATGACGAGCGTGAGGCGCGCGCAGGCAGAACTGGCGGCAGCACGTTGGTTGTCATGGCGTGGTCGGACCCTGGTTTTCTTCCAGCAGGGCGTAGATGACCTCGAGCGGCAGCGGTACCAAGGGTAGAAGCTGAGCCATTTGCTGACCATTCATTCCCTTGCGAAGCTGACCGGCCAGTGCGCGCAGGGTCTTGGCGTCAGAGCTGGTGAAGCGGGTGATCACTTCAGCCACACGGTCAGCGCGCGTGGTGTCGTCGTTCAGGAAGGCGGCCAAAAAGACAGCGTGGTACAGAGGCAGGGTTTCGTTGCTGACAGCGGGACCGCTTTGCAGAAAGCGGTCCACGAATTGCGCCAGTCCGGCAGGTGAAGAGTGGCGGATGAACCAAGCGCTCAATTGAGCCGCCAGACGGGGCGTCAGGGGGAAGTGCAGGAGCGTCTCGTATTCCCCTTCCATGAGTGTCGTCCAGTTTTTCTCCTGGAAGATCCGGAGATGCAGAAGAGCGACTTCATCGGGTGGCAGCAGATTGCCGTAGTCGTTGATCAGCGCCGTAGCCTGGTCGGTTTGGCCGAGCCGGATGAGGCGGTCCGCCTGGTAGTAGGGCAGGTAGGAGCTGGGCGGCCGGTGGTTGACCCGGGCGAGCAGCGAGACCGCTTGTTCGCGCCGGTCCTGGAGGAGGAGCAGCTCGATACGGATGAGATCCATGCACCAGTCGGGCAGACTGGTGTGGCTTTGCAGGATGCCGCCCAGCAAAGCCTGATCCCGGGTTGCCCGCGCGGCAAACAGCAGGCAGTGCAACCATGCCTCCCGGCGCTCCGGGTCCTCCGTCAGCATGGCGGAGGCGAGTTGTTTTACCGTGGGATATTCGGCCCGGGACAAAAGCGGTCGGATCCAGATTTCCGCAGTGGTGGCGCGCTGCTCGGGCACGTCCCGCATCAGGCGTTCATAGATATGCTCGGCCACGAAAGGCTGGCCGGACACCTGAGCCAGGCTCGCCAGCGTAAGGGCGGCGGGATAGTTGCGGGGATTGAGTTCGCAGACCCGCTGGAGGGCCAGCACCGCCTCGGGATAGCGGCCGGCGGCAATGGCCTGTTGAGCGCGCGTGGCGTACAGCTTTTCCTGGGAGGCCCGCAGTTCGGACCACAGCGGCGGCCAGGCGACGCTCAGATAGCGCGTGTCGTAACTGGCGCTGCGCAGAAAGGCGAAGACGGCCAAGGTGCCGGCGAGATACAAGGCCAGCAGTGACGCCCCGCTGATGACCAGGGCCCGGGTCCAGAAGGGGCGAACGCGCTCGGCGTCGACCCCGCAGCGCCAGCCGTCTTTGGTCTGGGTGAGCAGCGGGCACACGCGACGAAAGCGGGCGGGCTCTTTCCAGTGGATGATCGCGTTGCAACGCGAGTCGAGGGCGTGGCCGGAGTCGCTGTAATTTTGGCAGGGGCAGGAGTCGCGGTGCGCGCCATGCAGCCGAAACCAAGTCTTGCGGGTGTTCCAATAGAACAACGCCCACCAGAAACGCAGGAAGTCTCCAAGCCAGCCGATCACGGACCAAAGCTAGAGGGAGACAAAGGTTCCGCAACGCGCAATTAGCGGAGGTCATACCAGGGCGGAACACCAGTATCTTGGGAGGGGAGCGCTGAACTCAGATTTTGACGGATGAAATATTCGGATTATCGGTGGAATTCTTCCTCCACGCATGAAAACGATCAAACATATCCTCCGCGCCAGCTGCCTGGCTTTTCTTTTCACGGTGGGCCTGCAGGCCGCTCCCAAGGTCGGCCAGCCGGCACCTGACTTCACGTTGACCGACCTGAACGGAAAAACCCACACCCTGTCCGCTTACAAGGGCCGGACGGTGGTGCTGGAATGGGTGAATCCGGAGTGCCCGTTTGTGCGCAAGCATTACGAAGGCAGCGGCAACATGCCCGGCACGCAAAAGGCCGCGTTGGCCGATGGTGCCGTGTGGCTTTCGATTAATTCCGGCCGGGCCGGCGGGCAGGGCGATTTCTCTCCGGCCGAGGTGGCCGAGTGGGCCAGCAAAACGGCGGCCGATTTCACCGGCTACTGCCGGGATCAGGACGGCAAGGTGGGAAAACTCTATGATGCCCGGCATACCCCGACTTTGTTCGTGGTGAATGCCGAAGGAATTCTGGTCTATGCGGGTGGCATTGATGACATCAATTCGGCCAACCCCGCCGATATCAAGCGGGCCAACAATTTCGTGAAGGCCGCGCTCGCTGATCTCAAGGCCGGTCAACCGGTCGCGCAGGCCGTCACCCGGGCCTACGGTTGCGGCATCAAGTACGCAAACTGAGCCGGCGCCATCGTGCGCGGGACGAACCGGTCCCGCGCATTTTTTTGGGCACTTACTTGCCGGCGGCTTGGGCGGCCTCGGCGGCCGGTGCCGATTGCGTGGCCGCCGCTTCGTAATGGGCGCTGATTTCCTGCAGTCGTTTCTGCAGGATGGCCTGCTTCGTCATCGCATACTGTTGACCGATGACCATGCCCTTTTGCATGAGTTCGGGAGTGCTCTTGGTCATTTTGATCCCGGCCGGCGTTTTGAGAAAGGCCAAGATCTCACCGAGTTCGCCCTCGGTGTAGACCTCGGCATAGAGCTTGGCGATCTGGGGGCGCAGGTCCTCCCACTTGATCTCCTGGTCGAACCATTCGTTGATCGCGGTTTCGAATTCGGAAACCATGCCCTCCGGGGCACCTTGTTGACGCATGTTGGCCAGCATCGGGGAAATGGTGGCGGTGAAGCCCGATTTGATGACCTCGGGTCCAGCCACGGCGTTGACCAGGTCCTCGGCCGCCTTGAGGTGCGAGCCTGGATCGGCCGAGAGAGACACGGCGAGGCTGAGGGTGGCGAGCAGGGAGGTGAACGTTTTCATGGGGATGGACGAACAGGTGGGGACGGTTGCGATGCAGGGGGAAATCAGACCTTGGTGGTGAACAGCTCCCGATGGAGGGTACCTTCCGCGACTCGGGTCACGGGTCCGGTCATCTTGATGGCGAAGTTGTCGCCGATCTCGATGCCGATCTGACCGCCGGGCATGTGCACGGTGACCTTGCGATCCACGAGCCCGAGCTTGTGGGCCACGGCGGCGGACGCGCTGGAGCTGCTGCCGGAGGCGAGCGTGTAGCCGGCGCCGCGTTCCCAGATCTCGATACGGATGTTGGCTCGGTCGATCACCTGGAGGAACTGGACGTTGGTGCGCTTGGGGAACAGGGAGTGGGTCTCGAGATGCGGCCCGTATTTGTGCGCAAGCTCGGGGGTGACCTCGGGCAGGGGAATCACGCAATGGGGGTTCCCGATCGTTGCCGCGCAGAACGTGAACTCGCGGTCGAGGATCTTGATCTTTTCATTGATGACATCGCGGGTGGCGCCGGCCACGGGTATCTTGGCGCTGTTGAAGCCGACATGGCCCATGTCCACCGTGAGCTGCTGACCGCCCGGCTGGATGACGACTCCGACCACGCCGCCGGGCGTGTCCACGGTGAACGGTTCGGTGCCGACCTTCTTCTGGTCGTAAAGGTACCGGGAGAAAATGCGCAGACCGTTGCCCGATTTCTCGGCCTCGGAGCCATCTGGGTTGAAGATTCTGAGGCCGAACTGAGCCCGGGTGGTCGCCAGCGGACCCCAGAGGATGCCGTCGGAACCGGCGCCGAAATTGCGGTGACAGATGACGCGGGTTTGCTCCGTGGTGGGGATGGTCCAGCCCGGAAAATCGGCCGGGTCCATTACGATGTAATCATTGCCTAGGGCGTGGTACTTGTGGAAACGCATGGGTTGATGCGCCTGTTAAATCACGACGGGCCCGGAAGACACGGAAAATTTTACCAAACTGGCGTCATAGACGACAGCGTAGTGACGCTCCGAGGCGACGGTTGGTCGCCAGGGTCGGTGTCCAGCCGTCAGACGGCAGCGGGGGTGGCCGGCGTGCTGGCGGGCTTGGCCGGCTTGCCGTAGCCGAGCAGACCGCGCTGCTTGATGATTTCGGCGACCTTGGCCGGCACCAGGCGTTCCCACGAGGAATCGTTGGACTTGATGCGTTGCAGGACGTCGCGGGAGAAGATGCTGAGGTAGTCCTCGTTGAAGCCGCTGATGCAATCGATGTAATGGTTCTCAAGCAGGTGGGCGTAGAGGTTGCGCAGGCGGTCGGTGACGGTGAGGTTGCGCGCGGTGATCAGCACCTTGGAGACGAACGAGTGGGCGGCCGGGACCTGGACGGCGTCGGACGTCTGGCCGTGCTTCAGGTAGCTGTCATACGCAATCTGCTGCATCGGGTAGATGTAGAGCTTGACCGCGTGACGGAACATGCGGCCCATGGATTCGAGGATGCCGCCCTCGAGATTTTCGTAGTACTTCTCGTTGAAGATCTCGAGGAGGTTGTTGATGCCCATGGCCACGCCGATCATCTCCTTCGTGTAGCGGCGGAAGTAGGAGACGAGGCGGTAGAACTCGGAGTAGTTTGAGATCAGCACGGTGAACCCGATGTGTCCGAGCATGTCCACGCGGGAGAGGAAGTCCTGCTCGTCGAGGGAGCCTTCGGCGAGGAGATTGTTCATGGTGATCTCCATGATCACGATGACGTCCTTGCCCTTGACCATCGGTTCCTGGAGGAACTGGGCGGTCGCGCAATTGAGCATGTCGACGTTGACATGGGTGACCGGGCGGAAGCTGCCGCGCTCGACGAGGACGGGGCGGTTGTAGATGATCTCGGAAGGCTGCAGCACATCACCCGTGGGGGAGAACATCACCGCGTTGGTGAGGCCGTGTTTCACGAGGTGGAGCGACAGGATGCGGTTGTCGACGTCGGTGAACGCAGGGCCGCTGAACTTCAGCATGTCCACCTCGATGCGGTCGGTGCCGAGATTGTCAGCGAGCGAAGGGATAAACTTGTCCGGTTGGTCGCGATAATAGATGGCGCCGTAAATCAGGTTGGTGCCGACGATGCCGAGAGCCTCCTGCTGCAGGACGTTCTTCTTGTCGAGGGTGCGGACGTGGATGAGGATGTCGCTGGGTTCCTCCATCGGCTTCGTTTGGAAACGAATGCCCAGCCAGCCGTGACCGCTCGAATTGCTCTTGGCGCTGGCCGTGGCGACGGTGTCGGCGTAGACAAAAAAACAGGTGCGATCGCCGCGCTTCTCCTGCAGGCGTTCCTGAAGGAGGCTGTACTCGTGCCCCAGCATCTCGATCAGGCGCTCCCGGGAGACGTAGCGGGGGGCTTTGCCGTAGATCGCGTCGCTGAAGGTCATGTCGTAGGCCGAAATGGTCTTGGCAATCGACCCCGACGCGCTGCCTGCCTGGAAAAATACACGCGCGACTTCCTGGCCCGCGCCGATTTCCGCAATGGTGCCGTAATGAGTGCCGGCCAGATTGATGGTCAGCGCCTTGCGGTTGGTGGTCAGGAATTCCTGTTTTTCGCTCATACGTGGATCATTAGGTAAACCAATGTATCGGCACAAACAAATGTCTATCTGTGTTAAAACTTTGCGACTGGAAGGATTTTCCCGGGCGCCGCTCATCGTGAAACGCATCCGTCCCTCCGCTCACCGGTCCGCTGGGTGTTTTTCGCTGGCGGGGTGGCGGGAGTGGCTTAGCCTCGGAGCATGAAGAACTTCTTCACGTCATTTTTTGCCACGCTCACAGCGCTGATCGTTTTCCTGATGGGGGGATTCGTGCTGGGGTTCCTCATTTTGGGCGCGCTCATCGCGATGGGTCAGAAACAGCCGCTTTCCGTCCCGGAAGGCTCCTATCTGGTCTTTGACATGGCCGCGAACATCACGGACACGCCGTCCCAGAACGAAGGACTGGAGGATCTGATCGAGGCTTTTGGTGGCGAGGCGCCGAGCAACCTGCACCTGCGATCGGTCACCCGGGCATTGTACGCCGCGGCGAAGGACAAGGATGTGAAAGGACTTTATCTGACGGGCTCGTTGCGGCCTTCCTCCTATGGGGCGAGTTTTGCCGCCCTCCGGGAAGTACGCGATGCCCTGCTGGCCTTCAAGGCCTCCGGGAAACCGATCAAGGCGTACCTGAGTTTCGCGGTCACGCGCGATTACTACCTGGCCTCGGTCGCGAACGAACTCGTGCTGGATCCGTACGGAGCGATCCTGATGCCTGGACTCGCCTCCCAGCCGATGTTCTTTGCCGGCGCATTTGATAAATTCGGCATCGGTGTGCAGGTCACCCGGGTCGGCAAATACAAGAGCGCGGTCGAACCCTACACCCGCAAGGACATGAGCCCGGAGAATCGCGAAGAGCTTCAGAAACTGCTCGATGATCTCTGGCGGACGCTCGTCGGTTCGATCGAGGAGACCCGCGGCATGAAGGCGGGATCCTTGCAGCACCTCGTGGACGAAAAGGGCTTTATTCGCGCCGACGTGGCCCTGAATCACAAGCTCGTGGACCGTGTGGCCTATGTGGATGAAGTCCTGACCGATCTCAAGGTGGCCACGGGAGTCAGGAAGGATTCGAGCCAGGCGTTCAAGCAGATCAACCTGCGGGAATATGCGCGTCTGGTTTCGGGCGGCAGCCAGCTGGCCCAGCGCAATGATCCGGAGAAACTCGACATCAGCGGCAGCGGCAAGGGCCGGGTCGCCGTGGTTTATGCCGAGGGCGAAATCGTCGACGGCTCAGGCAACGAGGAAGGCTACGTCTTTGGGGCGAAGACCGCCCGATTGCTGCGGGAGATCCGGCTGGACGATTCCATCAAGGCCGTGGTGCTGCGGGTGAACAGTCCGGGTGGCAGCGTGTCCGCTTCCGAGGCGATCGCCCGTGAGGTCCGGCTGTTGCAAGCCAAGAAGCCGGTGGTCGTTTCGATGGGGGGCTATGCGGCGTCGGGCGGTTATTGGATATCCACCCCAGGCGAGCGGATTTTTGCCGAGCCCACCACCATCACCGGTTCCATCGGGGTGTACGGGATATTCCTGAATTTCCAGGGTCTGATGAACGACAAGCTCGGGCTGACCTTTGACACCGTCAAAACGGGCCGGTTTGCCGACGCGACCAGCGCCGTGCGTCCCAAGACGCCCGAGGAACTCGCGCTTTTCCAGGACACGGTGGACTGGGTGTATGAACAGTTCGTCTCGAAGGTGACCGACAACCGCAAGCTGGACCGCAAGCTGGTGGAGGAGATTGCCCAAGGACGGGTCTGGTCCGGAAGCGAGGCTCTCAAGCTCGGCCTCGTTGACGAGATCGGGGGACTGGACGCGGCCACCAAGTATGCCGGCAAGAAGGCGGGTCTGGGTGAGAACTTCCGGGTCGCTGAGTATCCGCGCGGGAAGCAGTTTGCCGAGTCGTTTGCCGAGGCCTTGGAAGGGCGTCGTCGGGAGAAGTCGCTGGCCGGCCCGGTCGGCCTGCTGGTCGGCGAAGCCGTGCGGGAGCTGGAGACATTGAAACGCTACAATGACCCGAGCGGACTGTATGCCCGGTTGCCTTTTGACCTGCAGCTGCGTTAATCCGGTGCCATGAATCAAGAACACACCCTCACCGCCGATTGTCCTGCCACCGTCATACCGGCCGGAGACAAGGTGGTGCTGCCCGCGGGCGGCAAGGTATTCATCACCCAAAGCCTCGGCGGCAACGTCACGGTGCGCACCGACCAGGGGTTGTTTCAGATCGCCAAGGAAAACGCGGTGCACATCGCGGGTTTCGCGCCGGCGAGCGACACCCCGGCGACCGTAGCGGACGCGACCACGTTCTCGGAGGAGGCAGTCTGGGGGGCGTTGAAGAGCTGTTTCGATCCCGAAATCCCGGTCAACATCGTGGACCTTGGTTTGGTGTATGATCTGGCCATCGACGCGACGCCGTCCGGCGGTCACAAGGTGGAGGTCAAGATGACGCTGACCGCGCCGGGTTGTGGCATGGGACCGGTGATCGCCGAGGATGCTCGCTCGAAAATCGCCAAGCTTCCGACCGTCGAGTCAGCCAAGGTCCACATCGTTTGGGATCCGCAGTGGACTCCACAGATGATTTCACCGACCGGACGCAAGGTGCTGGGGATTGAGTAGCCTGCCGGTCGCCGGGCGAAACGCTCAGGCAGTCACCGTGTCCAACGAGCAGCTTTCCGTCGGCGTTTCGCAATTGGGCCGGGCGATGATGCCGGGGTACGGTTCCGTGGCGAAGGGCTTGGTCGGTTCTGTGAGCAGATGCCGGTCGCACACCGCAAACAGCTCGGCCTCGGTCATGGCCCGCCGCATGTCGTGCAGAAAGCGACCCTCGGCGTCCACGCTCTGGCCGACGAAGTTCAGGTACTTCTTCATCTTGGCGACGTGCGCCGCCTCAGGAACACCGGGCGCCTGGGTCTCGCGATAGAGCCGGTCCACATACTCGCGAACATCGGCCAGCGTGGGTGCGAATACCCGGGACGCATCGGGCTGCGGCTGATGGGTGGCCGGCTGGGAGGACGGGGCGTTGGAGGCCACAAGCAGCTCCCGGCATTGGCGAAAGATCCAAGGATTGCGGATGGCGTGACGGCCGATCATGACGCCGGCGGCGCCGGTTTGCGTCAGGATCTCGGAGGCTTTCGCGGCAGAGCTGACA
>Ga0075163_10001982_pt1 | contig 27559 bp, 28 predicted proteins | sample JI1023141ADNA_FD_71478 | JGI IMG/M metagenome (GOLD analysis project Ga0075163, IMG submission 71478) | Wastewater effluent complex algal communities from Wisconsin, to seasonally profile nutrient transformation and Carbon sequestration -... | ecosystem: Engineered > WWTP > Effluent > Algae...
CGCTTCAAGGGCAAGATGCAGGAAGGCATCACCTTGCGCGACCTGGTCAACGCCATTCCGCTGTACGCCATCAAGGCCGGTCTGCTGACCGTCGAGAAGAAGGGCAAGAAGAACATCTTCTCCGGCCGCATTCTGGAAATCGAAGGCTTGCCAAATCTGAAGATCGAACAAGCCTTTGAGCTGGCCGACGCTTCCGCCGAGCGTTCGGCTGCCGGTTGCACGGTGCGCCTGGATCAGGCACCGATCATCGAATACCTCAACAGCAATATCACCCTGCTGAAGTGGATGATTGCCGAAGGTTACAAGGATGCCCGCACACTGGCGCGGCGCATCAAGAAGATGGAAGAGTGGTTGGCCAACCCGCAGTTGCTGCAGCCTGACGCGGACGCCGACTATGCGGCCGTCATCGAGATCGATCTGAAAGACATCGTCGAGCCTATTGTTTGCTGCCCGAACGATCCGGACGACGCCAAGACCTTGTCGGATGTTGCCGGTGCCAAGATCGACGAAGTGTTCATTGGCTCGTGCATGACTAATATTGGTCATTTCCGTGCAGCGGCAAAGTTGCTGGAGGGTAAGCGCGATATTCCGACCCGTCTGTGGGTTGCACCACCTACCAAGATGGACGCCGCCGAACTGACCAAGGAAGGCCATTACGGCACGTTTGGTACGGCGGGCGCGCGTATGGAAATGCCGGGTTGTTCGCTGTGCATGGGCAACCAGGCGCAGATTCGCGAAGGTGCCACGGCAATGTCCACGTCGACCCGCAACTTCCCCAATCGCCTGGGCCGCAACACCGATGTGTACCTGGGTTCCGCCGAGCTCGCCGCCATCTGCTCACGCCTGGGCCGTATCCCGACCCGCGAGGAGTACATGGCCGACATCGGTGTGATCAACGCCAACGGCGACAAGATCTACCGCTACATGAACTTTGATCAGATCGCGGACTACGCCGAGGTTGCCAGAACCGTGGCTTGATGGTGTGGGCTGTGACTGTTAAGAACACAAGAAGCCGACCTCAGGGTCGGCTTCTTGTGTTGAGCTACACATCGCGAAGGCCTGAAAACAAAAAAGCCCGCAATCAAATTGCGGGCTTTCAAAAATGGTGGCCAGGGAGGGAATCGAACCCCCGACACGGGGATTTTCAATCCCCTGCTCTACCAACTGAGCTACCTAGCCAAATTCTCCGCGTTTGGTTGCGAAGAGCTGCGCATTAAACCGTCGAAGGCGGCTTTCGTCAAGGGGTTCTGTTGATAAACCGCGGTTGAACTCTTGCGCTCACGGCTGCGACGCGTCGTCGTCTGGTGACGTCCTTTCACTGCGCGGGATGGCGAGCAGCAACATGCGTGCTGCATCATCGCGTCCTCAGCAAGCCGGACACGTCTGACGATCGAGGCATTGACGAAAACTCCTAGGAGAGCGCCCCATGCATATGCGAATTTTGCTGTTAGTTCTGGCGGGCATTTTTGCCGGGTGTGCCAGTGGTCCCGGTCCGCGTGAACGGATGGCGGCTCAGTACGAGCGTTATAGCCAGTACGCGGGGGAGCCGGTGGCGAGTTTCCCATTTTTTACGATGCAGAACTGGGTTTTGCTGGGGCAATACCGGTTGGCGGTGTACACCAAAATCAACGAGGCTTGGCTGATCGAGGTGAGTCCACCGTGTTCCGACTTGGAGTTTGCTCACGCGATCGGCTTGTCTTCCTCGGTGTCTCGCGTCTCCGCGAAATTCGACCACGTGCTGGTGGGACGGGATCGCTGCCAGATCAAGGAGATTCGCCCTGTCGATGTTCGCGCGATGAAGCGTGATCGAAAGGCAGAGCAGGGCGCTCAATGAGTGGGCGTGTGATGCAGCGCTGTGCGGTTATCCTTTCCTTCCGATCAATATTCAGACGGAAAGCGCATGCGGATTCTGTTGCTAGGCGCAAATGGGCAGGTGGGCTTCGAGTTGACGCGCAGTGTCGCGCCACTCGGTTCATTGATCGTAGCGACACGGGTTGAAGGTGGCGCCTATCCAGGCGCGCTTCGCGCGGATCTGAACGACTTGGACGGACTGCGTGCGACCTTGGCACAGTCGCGTCCGGATGTGGTTCTCAACGCGGCGGCGTATACCGCTGTTGATCAGGCCGAGGATGACCAGGACATGGCGATGCGCATCAATGCGCAGGCTGTCAGTGTGCTGGCCGATCACTGTGCAAGCTCGGGCGCGCTGTTGGTGCATTACTCGACGGACTATGTTTTCGATGGCAGCGCATCGCAGCCATGGCGGGAAGACGATGCGCCTTCGCCATTGGGCGTGTATGGACGAAGCAAGTTGGCAGGCGAGGTCGCCATCCGCGAAGCGGACTGCGCGCACCTCATTTTGCGCACTTCATGGGTGTATGCGGCGCGAGGGCAGAACTTTCTGCGCACGATGTTGCGGCTTGGCGCAGAGCGCGAGCACTTGCGTGTAGTCAGCGATCAGATCGGCGCGCCCACGCCTGCGCGCTGGATCGCCAGTGCCACGGCCTTGATTCTGGCTCGCCTCGGCAAGCCGCACGCGGCGCGCGAGACCTTGCATCTCACGGCCGGTGGAGAGGTGTCCTGGCACGGCTTTGCAGAGCAGATTTTCCAGTTGGCCAGGCAACTGGGTGTTCTTGATCGCGTTCCCCGCGTGGAGGCGATTCACTCTGACCAATACCCGACGCGCGCCAGGCGCCCCGCGTATTCGCGCTTGGACAACACACGCTTGCGCGAACGATTCGACATTGCGCTGCCGGATTGGCGCGTCGGGGTCAGGCAGGTGATGGAGGAACGTGCCTGATCGTTTCGAATCGCCCTGCGGCTGTGGAATGCTCCGCAGCCGCGAGGCTCTTCTGACCTTGATTGCGCGCGGTTATTGAACCTGTAACGTGCTTCTGGCCACCACCTGGCTGTCGACAACGTAGGCAATTTCCCAGGTTCCAGGTTCATCCGGCGCATTCAGCTCAACCGCGTTATCGGTTTCCGGAAGATAGGACCAACTGCGGTATTCACTGCCGTCGCCGCCCGCTGGAATAATGCCAATCCAATGGTTGCTGTTGCGGGGTCCCGAGAAGGTCACCCGGAACGTCTGTCCCGCCGCAACCCCTCCCGGTGCCGAGAGTGAGGCTTGTACGTCCGTTACTTTGATGGGCTGTGACGCGGCCACTTCTTCGCCTTCCAGCAGGACATAACGCAATTCGTAGTCACCCGCCTCCAGCGGGGCGCGAATGCGCAGACTTGATGTGTTTCCGGTGGGGCGCGCATAGCTCCCACCCACGTAGGCGGCCGCATCCGAACCCGACGGCGCGAACCCGATCCAATGGCGATCATCCAATGGACCGCCCGCGTCTACGCTGACCGTATCGCCCGCCATGACCGAGCTGGGACCGCGAACATAACTGCTGTTCGCTTCCACGCGAATCGGCCGCGAAACGATCACGCGTTCCGCCTCGTTCAACACGTAGCGCACTTCATAGTCACCCGGTTTGGCGGGAACCGTCAGTTCCAGCTCCGAGCGTGATCCGGTGGGGCGCGCGTAGTGTCCATTCAGAAAGGCACCGACGCCTGAGCCCACATCCGCGAAGCCGATCCAGTGCGATCCTCCCGCCGGACCTTGTGCAACAACGCGAATCTTGCCTCCCGCCTTGGCACTTGCTGGGGCATCGATGCTTGCTTCGCTGTCACCAACCTGCAGCGCCTCACGCGCCAAGACGGAAGGCTCGCGTCGTGGGCTGACGTAGCGCAGCTCGTAGCTGCCGGCCGAGGCTGGCATGGCGAACTCGACGACACCCTGTGCGCCATTGCCTTTGTCCTCGACATAGGCGTAGGTCAGGTAGGCACCATCGGCGGCATTCGGTTCCACGACGGTGACAAAGTCGCCGTCATCCGCCGGACCGGTCCAGCGCACGGATAAAGCTTGCGTAATGATGGCTGGACCATGCGCGGCAACGCTCGCCGTTGCCGGAGGCAGAGCAGGTTCCGTGCTGGCACGTATCGCACCGCCCAGAGCGATCTCCAACTCGCGTGCATCCCGAGCGTTGAAGTAGCGGCCACCGGTGTTTTCTGCCAGACAACGCAGTTGCGCCTGATGCTCTGCCTGGGTGACATCGAAACCGATCACATGCGCAGTGAAGTCGATGCCTTCGCGCTCCAACGCCTGTCCGATCGCACACGGATCAAGATCGCAGGTTTCTTCGCCATCGCTGATCAGAATCACCGTGGCTTTCTGTTCACTGGAACGCAGTGCTGCAGCGGCATCGATCACCGCCTGCGACAAGGGCGTCATGCCTTTCGGATTGAGCGCATTGACAGTTGCCAGGTAGCGCGCTGGATCCAGAGTGCCGACTGGGATCAGCGTCTCGATGTCCCCGCAATCACCCTTGCGGCGATGACCGTAGGCCATCAGGCCCAAGGCATCTTCTGTCTGCCAGCGGCCTACCAGTCCGGCCACAGCCTCACGGGCGATCTCGATCTTGTTGCGACCATCAATCTGCCCCCACATCGAGCCGGAGGCATCCAACACCAGCATGACGTTTTCCTTGGCGTCGCAGGCCTGAATGGCGGCGCTGCAAAGGAGAACGCTCAGTAGCGCTCGACGGATCGTATGGCTTTGCATGGGATGCTCCGTGTCTGATCAGAACAGGGTCCTACGGAGCAACAGGGACGCTTCGGACATCGCCCACTTGGGTGTCGTTGTCGAGCGCACGTTCGCGACGACGTGGATACGGTGCCTTCTCAGTCGACTGCGGGGCTCTGTCGCGCCAGAAGTGCACGACCCGCCTTGCTGGATGACGCGCGGCCAAGCTGCGTGCTGATCCATTCGCCGGTGCGCGCCAATGCGGAGGCGTCGATGCCGTGCGACATCCCGAGACCGTCAAGCAGATAGACCACGTCTTCGGAGGCGACATTGCCGCTGGCTCCCGCGGCGTAGGGACATCCACCCAAACCCGCAACGGCACTGTCAACGACGCGCACCCCGGCTTCCAGACAAGCGTGGATGTTGGCGATGGCCTGGCCCCAGGTGTCGTGGAAGTGCACAGCCAGCGCAGTCATCGGTATTTCGCTGGCGACGGCGTTCAGCATGGTGCGGGCCCTTCGCGGCGTGCCGACACCGATGGTGTCGCCGAGCGAGATTTCGTAGCAGCCAGCCTGGTAAAGATACTTGGCGACGCGAACCACGTCGTTCAGCGCAACCTCGCCCTGATAGGGACAGCCCAATACCGTGGAGACATAGCCCCGCACCGCAACGCCCGCGACGCGAGCCCTGTGCATGATGGGTTCGAAGCGTTGCAGGCTTTCCGCGATGCTGGCGTTGATGTTGCGTTGACTGAAGGCCTCCGAGGCGGCAGCGAATATCGCGACCTCCTCCACGCCGACGGCAAGCGCGCGTTCGAGCCCCTGCAGATTGGGCACCAGCACCGGATAACGAACCCCGACCTGCTTGCGAATACCGGCGAACACGTCAGCGGCATCGGCCAATTGCGGTACCCATTTGGGGCTGACAAAACTGGTGGCTTCCACGCTGCACAGGCCGCAGGCGACCAGGCGTTCGATCAGTTCGATCTTCACCGCCGCCGGAATGCTCTTCGATTCGTTCTGCAAGCCGTCTCGCGGGCCAACCTCGACGAGGCGAACCGAGTCGCTCATGGCAACTTCTCGCGCATTGCCTCTTCAAGCGTCACGTCGCGGCGACGTAGCACGCTGCTGGCCTTGCGCTCGAACAGGCCGGGTGTGTCCAGCGCCAGCAGAATCTGCTCGCGCGAGCCGCGAACGTAGACATGCAGTTCGTCCAGCGTCGACGAGATGGTGCCCTCGAGTGTTCCATCCAGGATGGCGTGTGCGGCGCCGCGGTCGTCCACGTTGAACAGGCGAAGACGATCCCCGTGGACTTCGTAGCGGACGATGAAGAAGTTCCGCTTTGGAACGGGATTGACGCCATGGATGGGCGGTAGTTCGACCAGCCCCTTCAGTGCTTCATCGGCGACCACGACGTAGTGCTTGCCGCGTTGATGGACAAAGTTCACTGGAACCTGGATCGCCTGCACCGGACCGCCTGCTTCGGTACGGGTCAGTATCCGGGTATGGCATTCAGCGTCGATTTCGAAGCCATCCAGTTCGCCGGGCTTGGAATCGACGGCCAGCCAAAGCCCGGCGAGGTGCGTGTCGCAGAGTGCGATGTTCTGCCCCGGTGGTGATTCAAAACGGGTTTCCGAGCAGGCAGCAAGCCACATCAGACAGGCGATCAGGCCAAGTGCAGTGAGTCGATTCATGTCACGGGCTCCAGTTTGATCAGAACGGCATCTGCTTCGACAAAATCGCCTGCCTGCGCTTGCAGGGACTCGACAACGCCCGCGCGTGGGGCGCGCAGCGTCAGTTCCATCTTCATGGCTTCCATGACCATTAGCTCATCGCCTTCGGCCACGCTATCGCCGACCTGCACGCGCAGCAGCACGATCCGGCCTGGCATCGGCGCCTTGACCCGATCACTGTCCTCGCGTCCAAGTTGACCCTCGAACTGGAATGCCGGCAAGCGCTCGAAGCGCCAGCGACGCTGGCCGTCATGCAACTGCACATGCGTGGTGTCCACTTGGCAGCGCAGCGCCAACAGCTGGCCGTCCAGCCGCAGACTGAGCCGGTTGGCAACCCAGCAAGCGTCGCGGACCTCGTGCAGAGTCTCGCCAATCTGGATCTGGTACTGCGCTTGCGAACTTCGCAGCTGGACTTCATGGTGCTGCTCGCGCTCGCGCAGCACCAACAACCGGTGTCCGGCACCGCCCAAACGCCAACTGTCTGCCAGTGTCCAAGGGGAGTCCGGTTCAGCCCCGTCCAGCGCTTCTGCATGGACGGCGTCGCGGTCTGCAAGGACACACGCGATTGCGGCAGCAGCCAGCAGTTCGCTGGAGGGTGCAGGCGGCGTTTGCAGCACCTGATCCAGGTGGCGATCCAGATAGCCGGTGTCGATGCTGGCGTCGATAACCTTGGGATGGCGGATCAGCGCTTCGAGAAACTCGATGTTGGACTTCGGACCTTCAATCCGGCATTCGGCGAGGGCATCGCCGAGCCGCGCCAATGCTTGCGGTCGGTCCGCGGCATGGACGATCAACTTGGCGATCATCGGGTCGTAGAAGACGCTGACCACATCGCCTTCAATGACGCCCGAATCGATCCGCACGCCGTCCGTTTGAGCGGGCAGACGAAGCCGCTGGATGCGACCTGAGCCCGGCAGGAATCCCGCATCCGGATCCTCGGCGTACAGTCGTACTTCGATGGCATGGCCTTCATGCGCCACGCTTGCGCGTGGCAGCGTTTGTCCGGCGGCGACTCGCAACTGCCATTCGACCAGATCCAGACCGGTGACCATTTCGGTGACTGGATGCTCGACCTGCAGCCGGGTGTTGATTTCCATGAAATAGAAGTCACCGGCGGGCCCGACGATGAATTCGACGGTGCCTGCATTCACGTAGTCGATGGCCTTGCCCGCAGCGACCGCCGCAGCGCCCATGGCGGCCCGGGTTTCCGATGTCAGGAAGGGCGAAGGCGACTCTTCGATGACCTTCTGATAGCGGCGCTGCGCCGAGCATTCACGCTCGCCCAGATGAATGACCTGGCCGTGGCGGTCACCGAAAATCTGGATTTCGATGTGGCGAGGCGTTTCGACATAGCGTTCCAGCAGTACGCGATCCCGTCCGAAGGCGTTCGCGGCCTCGCGCTGGCAGGACTGCAGGGCAGCAGCGAATTCGCTCGATGTACGAACGATCCGCATGCCCTTGCCACCGCCGCCGTGGGCGGCCTTGATCATCAGTGGATAGCCGATGCGATCGGCTTCCCGTTGCAGACGTGCGGCATCCTGATCTTCACCGGTATATCCCGGCACCACCGGCACGTTCGCGGCAGCCATCAGGTCCTTGGCACCGGCCTTCGAGCCCATCTTGCGCATGCTGGCACCGGAGGGGCCGATGAAGACCAGTCCCGCGGCAGTCACCGCATCGGCAAAATCCGCGTTCTCCGAGAGAAAGCCGTAGCCAGGATGAATCGCTTGCGCGCCGCTGGCCAGCGCGGCCGCAATGATGACATCGCCACGCAGATAGGAGTCGCGCGGTGCCGAGCCTCCAATCGGGACCGCAAGATCAGCCAGTCGCGCATGCTGCGCATCGGCGTCGGCGTCTGAGTACACAGCGATCGTGCGAATGCCCAGACGTCGACAGGTGCGGATGACTCGGCAGGCGATTTCGCCACGATTGGCGATCAGAACTGTGGAAAACGGCATCGGGGGCTTCCGTTCGGTAATGGATGGGGCGATCACGTCGTCACGGCATAGTGTCGGGGATCAACCGCCGACTGTCATGCCGCGTGAGCACGCCGGTCCGCGACGGCAGGACGTCGATCGCTGGACAGGCACGCGTCGCGTTCGCACACTGCACGCATGTCCGATGTCTCTCAACCGCCCGGCGAAGGTGTGCGGGTTCCACGTGATCCTATTCCTGGTGCGGAGGAGCCGAGTATTCCGAAACTGGGTCCCTTGCGCTGGCTGTGGTTGAGCTTTGCGTTGCTGGCATTGGGGCTGGGCATCATCGGGATCTTTGTGCCGGGCTTGCCGACGGTTCCCTTCGTGTTGCTGGCCTCGTTCTTTGCGGCACGCGGCTCGCATTCTCTGCATGGCTGGCTGCACAGGCACGCGGTATTCGGTCCCATGATTCGCGACTGGGAGCGCGAGGGCGCTGTCAGTCGGCGGGCGAAACGTATTGCGATGGCGAGCATGGTGATGGCCTCTCTGATCATGGCGAAATTCGCGCCGATCTGGGGCTGGGCGATAGGTAGTGCCTGTATGGCGATGGTCGCGGTCTGGCTGTGGCGTCGGCCAGAGCCGTCTGCGCAGTGACGTCTCAACTTTCAACCAGAGTGAATGCATGAATTCGAGTGTGTCTTCCGCAGTGGAAATCGGTACGCCTGGTTCGCCAAGCGCCTGTCGCGTCCTGTTGCTGGGCTCAGGCGAACTGGGCAAAGAGGTGGCTATCGAACTGCAGCGTTTTGGTGTGGAGGTGATCGCCGCTGATCGCTATGCGGGCGCGCCGGCCATGCAGGTGGCACATCGCAGCCATGTGTTGGACATGCTGGATCCGGCGCAGTTGCGCGAGCTGATTGAACGAGAGCGTCCGCATCTGGTGGTGCCAGAAATCGAAGCGATTCATACGCAGACCTTGATCGAACTGGAGCGTGATCAAGGACTTCGCGTCATCCCGACCGCACGGGCCGCTTGGTTGACGATGAATCGCGAGGGCATTCGTCGTCTGGCGGCGGAAGACCTCGGCTTACCGACGTCGGCCTACCGATTTGTCGATTCGCTGGAAGAGTGCCGGGCCGCGACGCTGGCGCTGGGCTTTCCCTGTGTCCTCAAGCCGGTGATGTCGTCGTCCGGCAAGGGACAAAGTGTGCTGCGTCATGCCGATCAGGTCGACGCCGCGTGGGCTTACGCACAGGAAGGTGGGCGCGCCGGAAAGGGCCGCTGCATTGTTGAAGGATTCATCGCATTCGACTACGAGATCACCTTGCTGACCGTGCGTCACGTGGGTGGGACCAACTTCTGCGCGCCCATCGGTCATTTGCAGATTGACGGTGATTACCGCGAGAGTTGGCAGCCGCAAGCCATGTCGGAAGTGGCGTTGCGACGCGCCCAATTGATTGCACATCGCATTACCGATGCCTTGGGAGGCTATGGATTGTTTGGCGTAGAGTTGTTTGTGCAAGGTGATGAAGTGTGGTTCTCAGAGGTCAGTCCGCGGCCGCACGATACCGGTCTGGTGACCTTGACGTCCCAAGCTCTGTCCGAGTTTTCACTGCATGCACGCGCGATTATGGGTTTGCCGATTCATGAGATCGCATCGCTGGCACCCTCGGCATCGGTGGCCATCGTGGCCGAAGGCGAAGGCGTGCCGCGATTCGATGGGGTGAATGCAGCCCTGGACGATCCCGATGTGGACCTGCGCTTGTTTGGCAAACCGCGCGTGACGGGTAAGCGGCGTGTGGCCGTTGTGCTCGCACGTGGCGCGCATGTCGATGCGGCACGCGAACGTGCACGGCGGGCGGCGGCGCGATTGCGCGTGATGCTGGACTGATCGGGTCAGGCGGATTTGCTGTCGGTGGTTCCGACCACTGCCTGAGCGGCGCGGTTGCGTCCGTTGTGCTTGGCGATATACAGCGCACGATCCGCGAGCGCGATCAGGCGATCGGATGTATGCGTGGAGGCAGGAACGCGTGTTGCAACGCCAAGACTGATGCTGACTTGCCCCAGCGGTGACAGCGCGTGCGGCATTTTCAGTGCGGCGACCGACTCGCGTGCACGCTCGGCAATCATCATTGCCATGTCAGGACCAGTGTTTGGCAGCAAAATTGCGAACTCTTCACCGCCGTAGCGAGCCGCGAGATCCTTCGGACCCTTCAATGCCTCGTGTAGTGCGTTGGCGACTTGGCGTAGGCACTCGTCGCCCTGCGGATGGCCGTAGTTGTCGTTATAGAGTTTGAAGAAGTCGACATCACACATCAGCAGAGATAGTGGCTGTTTCTGTGCTTGACCCCACATCCACTCATTCTGCAGCGTGTAGTCGAACTGACGCCGATTGGCCAGTCCAGTGAGACCGTCGACCGACGACAATCGACGCAGCTCCCGATTGGCCGCATCCAGCTCGCGTCGCATCAACACGATGCGCTGCATGGCGCGCAGCTTCGCGGCCAGCACGACAGGGTTGATGGGCTTCGCGAGATAGTCGTCACCCCCGGCTTCGATTCCGGCTTCCAAATCCTCGTCCGTTGTGCGCGCCGTCAGAAAGATGATTGGCGTCCATTCGCCAGGGCGCTCACCCTTGCGGATTCGTCTCGCAACTTCGAGCCCATCAATGTCAGGCAGCACGATGTCGAGCAGTACGAGGTCAGGCCCTTCTTGCTGGAAGAACTCGACACCGCTGAGTCCATCGGACGCACAAACGGTGTCAATCTCCAGTTCGGCGAGCAGAGATTGGATGTAGGCCTGACTCATCTGGGAGTCTTCGACGATCAACGCACGCACGGAAGCGACGCCTCCCCATTGGACATCGGTGATTCACACATGTATGCAAGCCGTGCGCCGCGTTCACTTGGCGCACTGGTGCGAGGTGGCGAAGGGTAGGCGCGGCGGCCCTCTCGGGCGACAATAGTCGTTTCCAAAAGAGATCGCGCCGTGTCAGAAATTTCCGTGCCTGTTTCCTTCGGTGAGTTGCTCGACAAGATCACCATTCTCGAAATCAAGTCCGAGCGCATCGCCGATGCGGCCAAACTGGTCAACATCCGGCGCGAGCTGGATGCCCTGAATCGTACATGGAGCATGCATCCGGCTGCGGCAGTGGACATCACTGCTTTGCGTGCCGCGTTGAAGGCGGTGAATGAGCGGCTCTGGGTGATCGAGGATGACATCCGGCTGCAGGAAAAGGCACAGGATTTTGGTGCCGAGTTTGTCCGACTGGCGCGTAGTGTGTATTTCGAGAACGACGAGCGCGCCCGTATCAAGCGCGACATCAATCTCGAACTGGGTTCGGCCTACGTCGAAGAGAAGAGTTACGAAAACTACCGCGCCGAATCGGCGAGCTGATCCGTTCTGCCGCGGCGTCGCATCGCGTCGAGTCGCTCGAAGGCGTCGATGACCTCGGGAATCCGGATCAGGTCCATCACGCCCTCGAACTCGATCCGCTTGCCCCAGGGCAAGCGGTCAACAGGTCTGCGCAGGAATTGTTCGGCCGCCTCAGCGTAGTGGTCGACGCAGAACCGGCGGTCCGAGTACGGGCCGCTGCGCCAGCTCGCGGTGGCGGCATGCAGGCCGATGACCGGTGTGCCCATCGCGTTGGCGAGATGCATTGGCCCCGAGTCGGGCGTGAGCAGCGCATCGGCGCGCTGCAGCAACGCCAGCAGGCGAGGCAAGGTGTCGCGACCGATCAGGTCGATGATCGGCACGCCCGCTTGCTGCAGGATGGCATCGCCGACTTCGCGTTCCAGCGCGCTCGGACCGCCGCAAAGTGCCACACGCCAACCGCGTTCGTTGATCGCGTGTCGTGCGACTGCCGCATAGCCCTCCGCATGCCAGTTGCGCAGTCGGTGACTGGAGCAGGGACTGATGATCAGGGTTGCTTGATTGCCGGGTAGTTCGCTTTCAGCAAATGCCTGCGCCTCGGGAAGAATCGGAAAATCCCAGCGTGGCGCGACCGGCGACAGGCCGAGCGGCTGCACGAAACTGCCCAGCGCATCCAGTACATGTTGGCGCGGCTGATAGGCAATACGTCGATTGATCACCAGACCGTGCAGTTCCTTGCTGCGCTCAGTGTCAAAACCGATCCGCTGGTCGGCCTTCACCCAGGCCGCCAGCAGATTGGCGCGCAGCGCCAGTTGCATGTGCAGCAAGGCATCGAAACGGCGACGCGTGAGTTGCTCACGCAGTTGGCGAACCGCGTCCCAACCCTGCTTCTTGTCGAAGACAATGAACTCGATATCGGGAATGAGCTGCATCAGCCGATGTTCGAACTTGCCGATGATCCAGGTGAGGCGGGTATGCGGCCACGCGCATTGCAACTGGCGAACCAGCGGCAGCACATGGCTGACATCGCCGAGGGCGGAAAGTCGCAACAGACACAGGGATTCAGGTGCGGAGGCATTCATTGCACTTGCTACACTCGCGTTCATGACCGAAAGCCGCCGCCCGCAGCATGCAGACTCCACGATTGTCGGACAGACGACCTTCGTTCGTTTGGCGGATGCGCACGGCGCCATGTGCTTCGACACTGCCGCGATGCGCAGCATTCTGGGTGAGTCGTGCACGTTGGCACAAGCGCAATCCAGCGCTTGCACCTCACGCGCACGCGCCTTGCTGGAAGGCGTCGCCGAACAACGCTTCGAAACCGTCACCCAGCGCGGGGGCCGTGGCGCGGTACGGTTTTTCGATAGCGCGCTCGGTAGCCTGGTGCTGCGCAGTTACCGTCGCGGTGGCCTGATTGGACGCTGGGTGCGTCGGCATTACCTGTGGATCGGGGAATCGCGGACCCGCTGCTTCCGTGAATTCCACCTGCTGCAGCAACTGGCGGCGCTCGACTTGCCGGTGCCGGAGGTCGTCGCCGCAGGTTATGTCCGCAAGGGATTGGGCTATCGCGCTGAGTTGCTGATGCGCGCCATCCCCGACAGTCGACCCTTGGCGCAACACCTGGCGGCATTGGATAGCGCACAGGGTCTTTCGCTTGCCGCCAAGCTTGGACAGCTCATCGCTCGCTTCCATCGGCACGGCATCTATCACGCGGACCTCAACGCGTTCAACGTCATGGTCGACGGCGAAAGCAAGCTCTGGCTGATCGACTTCGACCGAGGCGAACGACGCACGCCAAGAAGTGCCTGGCAACAGGCCAATCTGCAGCGTCTGCATCGATCCCTGCTGAAAACCGCGCCGCAATGGGCGACTGCGGGGGGCGCGACGGTGGAGGCGTTCTTTGCGGCGTTGGTGCAGGCGTATCAGCGCTCAATGGCGGACCCTGCTGGCGGATCCGGTCCCGTCTGATTCCGTCGTGCGCTTGCTACCTGGTCGAAAACGTCGCCGATGACTTCACGTTGGGCGGGCCACTAGCGATTGGCTGCGCAACGGGCTTCGTGCCGGTTCCGCTGCCGTTTCGCAAGTGGCCGGTTTTCCGGGACTTTTTTTGTTCCACAGAAGTTGTGGATAAGTCTGTGGGTTGGTTTTGGAGGGGCGACGCAACTGCTTGACTGTGCTTTGCTTTTCTCCCCCTGGACAAAACTACAGCAAAGGAACGTTATCCAATAAAAACAAATAGATACGAATTTTTTGTCGACCGTCTCGAGACGACGGAGGTTTGGCGGTGGCGATCTGACAGTGCGGCGGGCGAATGTGGACAGCTCTGCTGCAGTGCTTTGCCAGTCGCACTGCGGGAGAGCGTCAATTGGCGTGTCTGTCAATCGGTTTTTCGACCTTGCGGCGATCACTGGCGAGCCGCCGCACGGCCACCAGCCATCTCCCGCAACGATCAAGGTCCTGCACTGGGATAATGCAGCCACCGCTCATCCCATCGGGTTTTGCATGCCATTTCTCATCCTCGGTACCCGCCATCAGTTGGATGGCTTCCCCGTGCATCGCCTGCTGCCGCATCGTGAGCATCGTCGGGTCGGACCGTTCTTGTTGCTGGATTCCTTTGGACCACACCCGTTTTCTGCAGGCGAGGGCATGCAAGTGCCACCGCATCCGCACATCGGGCTGGCGACGCTGACCTGCCTTTTCCAAGGTGAATTGATGCATCGCGATAGTTTGGGATCGGTCCAGTGTTTGTCGCCTGGCGCGGTGAATTGGATGTGCGCGGGACGCGGCATCGTGCATTCGGAACGGTCACCTCTGCACCTCGCGACGCAATCGCATCGGCTGCAGGGCGTTCAACTTTGGATTGCTTTGCCCGAGGCGCAGGCCGAATGCGAGCCCGTTTTCGTGCATCTCGCGGTGGAGGACGTGCCAGTACTGTCGATGCAGGACGCGACCATCCGCCTGTTGGCCGGGTCGGCCTGGGGACGTCGAAGTGGTCTGCCCGACACCTCGCCGATGGTGGCTGCCGTGATCGATTTGCCTGCAGGTGGCGCCGTGCGTTTGCCTTTGCCGTATGCGGAGCGGGCGCTCTTGCTGATCGAAGGTGATGCCGATGTGCAGCAGATGCCAATGCCAGCAGGCGCACTGGTGGTCATCGACGATGGCGACGAAATAAATCTGCAAGCGCATAGCGATGCGCGTTTGCTGTGCCTGGCGGGCGATCCGGTTGGCTCACGCTATCTGTGGTGGAACTTTGTCGCGCGCGACCGGGAGCGCATCGAGCAGGCCAAGGCAGACTGGCGTGAGGGTCGTTTCGGTCAGATCGCGGGTGAAGCCGCGCCTGTGCCCTTGCCGGAGCGATGAACATGACGAAGCCGCTTGACTGGCAGCCCTCGGCCTCACTGACCGCATTGCGTCTGCGCGCGCAGGTTAATGCCACTGTCCGAGCACATTTTTCCGCCACAAGTGCATTGGAGGTGGAGACGCCGATCCTGTCGGCGGGTGCCAACACCGAGCCGAACATCCAGAGCTTCCATACCCGTTTCTCTGGCCCGGTTCACGGCGGCGAGCGGTCGCGCTATCTGCGCACGTCGCCGGAGTTTGCGCTGAAGCGCTTGCTGGCTGCGGGTGTCGGTGATTGCTATGAACTCGGCCGGGTGTTTCGGGATGGCGAAGCGGGTGGTCGTCACAATCCCGAATTCACGATGCTGGAGTGGTATCGCCTGGGCTGGCGTTTGGAGCGGCTGATGGGTGAGGTCGCTGACCTGCTGCAGGGCTTGGCCGCGTTGGTGGACCAACAGCTCGCCGTACGGCGGCTCAGCTACGACGACCTGTATCGGCAGCATCTGGGCATTGATTGGCGCCATGATTCGCTGCCCGTGCTGCAAGCGCCGTTGGTGCGCTTCGGCATCGATCCGCACGGCTTGGGGCGCGACGACTGGTTGGATCTTCTGATGACCCATTTGATCCAGCCCGAGTTGCCGTCGGATCAGTTGCTGTTCGTGTTCGATTTTCCGCCGAGCCAATGCGCGCTGGCGCGTATCGAAGGTTCAGGGGAGCGGGCCGTTGCAAAGCGATTCGAGGCCTACTGGGGGCGTTGGGAAGTCGCCAACGGCTATCACGAATTGAGTCACGCGGATGAACAGGCCGCCCGATTCGGCAACGACAATCGTCGCCGTCAGCAACGTTCACTGCCAGAGTTGCCGGTCGATCAAGGTTTGCTGGCGGCCCTGCAGAAGGGCTTGCCGGACTGTTCCGGAGTTGCGGTGGGGTTGGACCGCGTACTGATGGCGATGACGGGTAGCGCCCAGATTGCCGACGTGCTGGCGTTTGACTTTGCGCGGGCCTGATCGAAGCAGGCCCGCGCTGAGTAGCATAGACGGCGTCAGACTGCGGCCGCTTGTACGTTTGGCGCACCCACTGCAGTCGCTTCCGGAACCTCGATAAGACGGCCGCTCCGGACATCGTAGATGTAGCCGTAGATGGGAATATCGCCCGGTACAAGTGGGTGCTCCCGTATGCGACGGACATCGTCGATCACACTTCGGTTGCGGTCGGCGATGGTTAGCCATTTGACGAATCGGCCAGCGCTTGAGCCCGGTCCTTGGCCGACATCCTTGAAACCGGTAGGGGTGAGTTTGGCCGTTTGTAGGCTGCTTTCCAGCAGATCACCCATGACGTCATCAGTGAAGAACTCCATGCCGCAGTCCGTATGATGAATCACGAACCACTCGCGAGTTCCGAGCAACTTGTAGGAGATTACCAGTGAGCGAATCGCGTCGTCGCTGGCGCGGCCCCCTGCATTCCGGATGACATGCGCATCGCCTTCCGCAAGGCCCGCGTACTTGGCCGGGTCAAGGCGCGCATCCATGCAGGTCAGGATTGCGAATTGCCGTGCAGGTGGAAGGGCGAGTTCCGCCTTCGCGCCGAAGTCAGCGGCGTAGCGAGCATTGGCATTGAGAACCTGGTTGAGAATCTGACTCACGACATACTCCTGTTCTGGGCATTGGTTGGCAACTGAAGTGCCATCGACCCTAGGACCAAGCGCTGGCGATGAGAAACGACCAGTCGTGGCATGCTTATTTCTTCTTGGAATGGTTGGCGAGCGGCGAGATGTGTTGCTCAGAGGGTGTTGTCGTGCGGAGCGGCGTTACTTCGTAGTTTGATCTCGGAGCCTGCGCGGCAGAAGCCGACTTTTTCCTCGATCGTTTCTGTCGCGCAGGCTATAGGTGTTTGCACCTTCCCATCACGTTCGGAATGGAGTTGTCGGATGGATATCTGGATTGGGCCGATTATCGCGGTGGGTCTTGCCGCAGCCTGCGGCTTTCGTGTGTTCCTGCCGCTGTTAGGCTTGTCGGTGGCGGGCATGAGTGGGCACCTCACGCTGGAACCCTCGCTGAGCTGGCTCGCGACGTGGCCAGCGCTCAGCGTACTGGCCACTGCGACCGTGCTTGAGGTGGCAGCGTACTACGTGCCATGGGTCGACAACCTTCTGGACACGGTGGCAACGCCGATGGCCATCGCCGCGGGAACGTTGGCCTCGGCCACCCAGTTGGGGGACATGTCACCGGTGATGCAATGGTCGCTGGCGGCGATCACGGGCGGCGGTGTCAGTGGTGTCGTACAGACGGGCAGCGTGGCAATGCGCGCGGCGTCGAGTGGCTTGACCGGAGGTCTCGGTAACGTCGTGGTGTCGACCGCTGAGTTGCTTGGTGCAGTGATAGCAACCCTGTTGGCGATCCTGCTGCCGGTGGTCGGTTTTGTCCTTGCGCTGGTGTTGCTGTTCTGGGTGATTCGCTTCCTGGCGCGACGTCACTTCATAGCGCGAGACACAGCGGCAGGCTGATACACGTGCGGTCTGGCTTCATCCTAAAGTGATGTCTTGCTTGATCGGTCACTCGACCGATGTAAACTGCGGCGGCTTTTGCTCGAAAGGCCCCGACTGGGCGAATCGACGAAAGGCGGCATGGATCATCCCAGGCTGCGGTGAATTTCACCCTGCAACATTTATTCGTCCAAACATCCCTATCAAAGGAGCTTTCCATGTCGAAAGGTCAATCTCTGCAAGACCCATTTTTGAACGCTCTGCGTCGTGAACGCGTTCCGGTCTCGATCTACCTGGTCAACGGCATCAAGCTCCAAGGCACCATTGAGTCTTTCGATCAGTTTGTGGTGCTGTTGCGTAACACCGTTTCGCAGATGGTCTACAAGCACGCCATTTCAACCGTCGTACCCGCGCGCAACGTGCGAATCGGCCCCGGCGGTACCAGCACCGTGGGTGACGAAGACGAGGGCGACCAGGTTTGAGGCAGCCATCTGCTGCCTTGGTCGCGCTAGAGAACACGCATGTTTGAGCGTTCCAAGCGTGGCGAACAGGCCCTGCTGATCCAGCCCTATGCCGTTGGCCAGAATGATGCTGACGTGCTGGAGGAGTTCGCCGAACTGGCGCGCTCGGCGGGGGCGACGGTGATCGGTAGCTTGACTGCGCGCGTGGAGCGGCCATCGCCGTCTCTGTACATCGGCAGTGGCAAGGCGGATGAGGCGCGCATGATGTGTGATGCGCTGGAGGCGGATCTTGTCCTGGTCAATCAGACCTTGAGTCCAGTTCAGGAGCGCAATCTTGAGCGTCATCTGGAACGCCGGGTCGTGGATCGGACCGGCTTGATTCTCGACATCTTTGCCCAGCGTGCGCGCTCGTTTGAAGGCAAGTTGCAGGTGGAACTCGCGCAGCTAAAGCACATGGCCACGCGCTTGGTGCGTGGCTGGACGCATCTGGAGCGCCAGCGCGGTGGTTCGATCGGCTTGCGCGGCCCGGGCGAGACCCAGTTGGAAACGGATCGTCGCCTGTTGGCGGAACGCGTCAAGATTCTCAGTCGGCGACTCGACAAGGTTGAAGTGCAACGCCATCAAGCCCGGCGCGCGCGCATGCGCAGCGAATTGCCACGTGTGGCGTTGGTGGGCTACACCAATGCAGGGAAGTCCACGCTGTTCAATGCACTGACGGGCGCAGAGGCGTACGCCGCCGACCAGTTGTTTGCCACCCTGGACCCGACGGTGCGTCGTCTAGGTGGTCTGGCGTGTGGCGAAATCGTGCTTTCAGACACGGTCGGTTTCGTGCGTGATTTGCCGCATGATCTGGTTGCTGCCTTCCGGTCCACCTTGTCGGAGGCTCGCGAGGCAGATTTGTTGCTGCACGTGATTGATGCCTCCGACCCGAATGTGCGTGACCGCATCGTGCAGGTCAACGAGGTGCTGGCTGAAATCGGTGCGGCGGACATCCCGCAGATTGAAGTTTTCAACAAACTGGATCGCCTTGAGAACGCGCTATCGCGCCGGGAGTGGCTTGATGGCGGCGTAACCGAGCGCGTTTGGGTGTCGGCGCGTGATCATATCGGCCTTGACGTGCTGCGCGACGCGGTGGGCGAACGGTTTGCCGAGGCGCGCTTGCGGGTGGATTTGCATCTGCCATCCGCCGCAGGGCGACTGCGCGCACGCCTTTACGAAGGGAAGTTCGTGCTTGATGAGCAAGTGGACGATAGCGGTTGGGCACTGCGGCTGGGTATGTCGCGCGCGCAGGCCGAGAAATTGGCGGAGGACGATGCTTGGATGGCATCTGCCTTGGCAGAGCATTTGAAGCGTGAACTGGAACCCTGGGAGCAAGAGTCCTGAAATGGCATGCCGGGGCATCCCACGGCGATGCGCGGCTTATCCTTCACGTCTTGTAAAACGGGGTGCGTGATCCCATAGCGAATACTCGGACCCGCCCCTATGGCGGGTCGGATTCAAAACATAGTGAATTGGAGCAGACATGGCCTGGAACCAACCTGGCGGCGGAAACAAGGATCCTTGGAACGGCAAGGACCCTGGGGCGGACGTCGAAGCCTTTCTGAACAAGCTGAAGGGGAGTCTGAATCGCGTCTTCGGCGGCTCAGGTGGAGAATCCGGTCCCTCCTCAGGCGAAAGCGATCCGGGCATGCGTGGCTTGGCGCTGGTCGTCCTGCTGGCCGTGGTGGCGTGGGCACTTTTCGACTCGGTTGTGCTGGTCGATGAGCGCGAGCGCGGCGTGGTGATGCGCTTTGGCAAGGTCGAACGTCTGATGTCGCCAGGCCCGAACTTCAAATGGCCCCGTCCCATCGAGACCGTTCGCAAATTGAATGTCACCGACGTTCGCAGCGCCTCGGATCAGGTGCGATTGTTGACGCGTGACGAGAACATCGTGCAGATCGACTTTGGCGTGCAATACCTGATCAGCGATCCAGAGCGTTATATGTTCGGTTCGCGCGACCCGGACGATTCACTGCGCCAAGCGGCGGAAGGTGCCATTCGCGATGTAATTGGTGGCAGCACCATGGATGTCATTTTGACCGGCGAGCGCGCGCGACTGGCTGCCGAAGCGCAGGCCCTGCTGCAGACCTCGCTGGACGAGTACCGCACCGGTTTGCAGGTGACGGTCTTGAATATTTCCAATGCGCGACCACCGCAGGAAGTGCGACAGGCATTCGATGATGCGATCAGCGCCCGCGAGGACAAGGAGCGCATCGAAAGCGAGGCGCGCGCCTACGAGAGCAAAGTCATTCCGGAAGCACGCGGTGAAGCCGCGCGAATTCGTGCCGAGGCCGAGGGCTACCGCGAGTCGACGATCACCCGCGCGAAGGGTTCGGCGGATCGTTTCGCCTTGTTGCTGGACGAATACCGCAAGGCACCGGAGGTGACACGTCGTCGCCTCTATCTGGAAACCATGCAGACCGTGTTGGGCACCAACCGCAAGGTCTATGCCGGTGATGGCGGCAATGTGCTGTATCTGCCACTTAACGGCACCACACCCGGTGCGTCAGGCGGCTCGACCATGCCGACCCTATTGCCACCCGTGACGGGTGCGACATCGGTCCCGTCTGTCGAGCGTGACGTTACGCGTGGAGCGCGCCCGGATGCGCGTCCCGGCCGAACATCACGAGAGGAGAATCGCTGATGAAACCATCTTTGCTGTTGGGCCTGGCCTTGCTACTGCTGATCGGCAGCGGGTCGTTCTACAAGGTCGACGAAAGCAACGTCGCCATCCGCTTCCAGTTTGGTCGCGTGGTAGAAACCGATATCGGACCGGGGTTGCATTTCAAGGTTCCGTTGGTGCAGACCGTATTGGCGTTTGATCGCCGCATCCTCAGTCTGGACTCGCAGCCCGAACGCTACCTCACGTTTGAAAAGAAGGACGTCAATGTCGATTTCTTCGTGAAGTGGCAGATCGACAACGTTCGCAGCTTTTACACTGCGACGGGCGGCATCGAGGCTCAGGCCATGCAGCGACTGCGTCCGATCGTGACCGAGGTCATCCGCAACGAAATTGCCCAGCGCAAACTTCAGGATGTGGTTTCTGGCGAGCGCGGCACTCTTGCAGAGCGATTTGTCGAGCAGGCGAACTTGCGCTTGCAGAATCTGGGCATCAAGGTCGTTGATGTGCGCATCAAGCGGATTGATCTGCCCGAGGACAGCGAGGTAATTGCTTCGGTTTTTCAACGTATGCGTGCGGAACGCAAAAAGGTGGCGAACCAATTGCGAGCGGAGGGCGAGGAAATTTCCGAGACCATTCGCTCTGATGCGGATCGCCAGCGGGTCGTGCTGGTGGCGGAAGCCGAACGGGATGCTCAGCGCTTGCGCGGTGAGGGCGATGCCCAAGCGGCAGCGCTGTTTGCCGAGGCCTTTGGCAAGGACAAGGACTTCTACAGCTTCTATCGCAGTCTTGAGGCATACCGCAGTGCATTCGCCAACGGCGACAACGTGATGGTGCTGGACAAGGACAGCGAATTCCTTCGCTTCTTCGAGGAAGGCGGGCGCTAAGCCCGTCTTTGCGGCCCGGAATGTGGACTGATTTGGGTTCTGCGCTGTGTCTGGTGATGGTGCTGGAAGGGCTGTTCCTGTTCGCCGCACCGGATGCGTGGAAGCGAGCCGCAGCCCAAGTGATCGCCCTGCCATCCGGCATGGTGAGGCGCGTGGGCGGCATTTTTGTTGTGTTCGGATTGCTCAGTCTGTTTTGGGTCCGAGGTGTCTGACTCCAGTTTGATGCCCCGGCGAGCAGAAGGCTGACCAAAGGTCTGCACATCGACGGACAAATCAAGGATAATTTCGCAAAGCCGGGGCATGCCCCGGCTTTAGTTGTTTTTGCGTGCCGAATTTGCTCGTGTTTGCGAGAACTTTCTTGCCCGAGGCAGGAGCCGAAGGCAAGGTGATGTGGCGAGGCCCGGATGGCCGGGCTTGGTCACCGACGTCGTCCCACGGTGGGATGACGCTTTCAATTCAATCTCAAGTGGAGTGATGGACCATGGGTCAGTCAGTGGTGGTTCTGGGTGCACAGTGGGGAAGAGAGTGCTTTTGATGCGTCGAAGCGCATCAAAAGCACTTTCTTGCCCGAGGCAGGAGCCGAGGGCTGGGTGACTTGGCGAGGCCGGGATGGCCGAGCTTAGTCACCGACGTCGTCCCACGGTGGGATGGCGCTTTCAATTCAATCTCAAGTGGAGTGATGGACCATGGGTCAGTCAGTGGTGGTTCTGGGTGCACAGTGGGGCGACGAAGGCAAAGGCAAGATCGTCGATCTGCTGACCGAGCGTGTCGGTGGCGTGGTGCGCTTCCAGGGCGGACACAACGCTGGACATACACTGGTCATTGGCGGCAAGAAGACGGTTCTACATCTGATTCCGTCTGGCATTCTGCATCCTGGTGTGCTGTGCATGATCGGTAACGGCGTGGTTCTGTCGCCCGCTGCTTTGCAGAAGGAAATCGCCGAGTTGGAAGAGACCGGCCTAGATGTGCGCTCGCGGCTGAAGATCAGTCCGGCGACACCGCTGATCATGCCGTATCACATCGCGCTGGATCAGGCGCGCGAAAAGGCGGCGGGCGGAAAAGCCATCGGCACCACCGGTCGCGGAATCGGACCTGCCTATGAAGACAAGGTGGCTCGGCGTGGCGTGCGGGTGGCCGATCTGCACTATCCCGCCGAGCTCGCCGAGAAGCTGCGCAATGTGCTCGATTACCACAACTTCGTGCTGACCAAATATCTGGGTGTTGAGGCGGTGGACTTCCAGAAGACGCTGGATGAAGCGTTGGCTTTCGGCGAGTACGTCGATCCAATGAAAGCCGATGTGGCGGGTTTGCTGCATGAACTGCGCAAACAAGGCAAGCGCGTGCTGTTTGAGGGTGCGCAGGGCTCCTTGCTGGATATCGACCACGGAACCTATCCGTATGTCACCTCCAGCAACACCACGACCGGCGGTGCTTTGGCCGGCACCGGTGTGGGTGCGGACGCCATCGACTACGTGCTCGGTATTGCCAAGGCCTACGCCACGCGTGTTGGCGGTGGTCCATTCCCGACCGAGTTGAACGATGATTTGGGCGAGGACATTCGACGTCGCGGTCAGGAATTTGGTGCGACCACCGGGCGTCCAAGGCGCTGCGGCTGGATCGATATCGTCGCGCTCAAGCGGGCGGTGGCGATCAATGGCATCAACGGTTTGTGCGTGACCAAGCTCGATGTATTGGATGGCCTGCCCAGTCTCAAGATGTGTATCGCCTACCGCTATCGCGGCAAGGAAACCGAATACGCGCCGCTGGATGCCGCAGGCTGGAACGAATGTGAGCCGGTCTATCTGGAATTCCCCGGCTGGACCGAATCCACCCACGGCATTACCGACTGGGACAAGCTGCCGCCGGCCGCACGCGCTTACCTGCGCGCGCTGGAAGAGTTGGTGGGCTGTCCGTTGGCAATGGTCTCCACCGGACCGGACCGCAATGCCAACATCATCCTCAAGGATGCCTTCGCCTGAGCGCGATGGCGGACATGAACGACAATCCTGCCTTACGCGAGCGTCTGAGGATCGACCTGCAGATGCTCGCGGCAACATGCCCAGACTCGGCCAGTGTGGCGAACGTGTTCCTGCAACTGCTGAACGACCCGTTGGCCTTCTTGCGTGAAAGGCTTGCGGGGCACTTCACGGGTTCGGCCTGGCTGGTGTCCGCTGATGGTCAGCGGGTGCTGCTGATGCACCACCGCAAGTTGGATCGCTGGTTGCAACCGGGTGGTCATGCCGACGGCGACGCCGATCTCGCCGCTGTCGCATTGCGGGAGGCGGAGGAAGAAACCGGTCTGCGCGACTTGCACATCGAACCGGGAATTTTCGACCTGGACGCACACCGAATTCCCGCGAGGGCAGACGTTCCCGAGCACACGCACTATGATGTGCGGTATGTCATTCGCACACGCGGCGGTGAAGCACCACAGGGCAACGCGGAATCGCTGGCGTTGGCTTGGGTTGAAATTGACGCCCTGCGCGATGATCCGGCGATTGAGCCGTCAATCCGGCGGATGGCGGCAAAATGGGTGAAGCGCTGACCGTCAATCAGTTGTCGAAGTCGAGCACTTTCACGTAGATGATGCAATCGCCACGCGCAACCAGATAACCGCCAAATCCCCAGTAATCGGTATGTGTGGGGTCTGTGTTGAATTGAAACGTGTGATAAGTATCACTGGCAAGCACTTGCTGTTTGATCGAATCGTCAATGGGCTCGCCAAACGTGTCAGATTCGACAGGGGCGGATACGTACATCTGCCTTCCAAGCGAAGCGAGACTGCCACCCACACATTCGTCCGTTTGGGGTGAGCGGGCAACGAAGTCGGCTCCCCAGTCCGCAGGAGGCGACAGGGGCTCCGAAGACTGGGCGACGGCGAAGCCCAAAGCGACGGATAGCAGAACTGCACTGCTAGCGAAGTTTCTACTTGCCCGGTTCAGCTCGGAATGCACGCTGCCTTTGCCAATGGCTTTGGCAAAGGCAGCGCCATGACGGGATATCAGCAAACTCAATCCGCCCGCCCAGCGAACTCGCCGGTCACCGTGCTTACCCAGATGCGTTCGCCGTTGGTGATGTACTCGGGTACCTGAATTTCGATGCCGGTGTTGAGCTTGGCGGGCTTGGGGCGCTTGGTGGCGGTGGCGCCTTTCATTTCCGGGGCGGTTTCGACCACTTCAAGAACCACGCTCGCGGGCATTTGCAGGGCGACGGGTTGATCGTCGATCACTTGTACGTAGCAGCCTTCGAGGCCGTCGGTGATGTAACCCGCCATGTCCCCGACGACATCGGCGTCGAGCATGTAGGAGGTGTAGTCCTCGGTGTCGAGAAACACGAAGGCTTCGCCATCTTTGTAGGAGTAGGTGGCCTGGCGACGCACCAGGTCGAGTTCTTTCAGGTCGTCGTCGGCGCGCAGGCTGAGGTCGAACTTGCTGCCGCCGGGAATGCTGTACAGCGTGAAGCGGAAGGTGACATTGCCACCGCGCGCCGTCGGCGCACTGCGTTCGATATCGCGGACCTGATAGACCGTGTTGTTGTGTTCGACGACGGTACCTTTTCTGACGTCACTGGCTTTCATGGCGGGGTCCAGAGTGAGGAAACCACTATTGTCGCCGATCAGAATGGCAATCGCAGCAAGGGCGCAGGCAGGCGTTCCGAGGTGACCCAGATGGCGCGCTCATGCACATCGAAACAGAGGGCTTCGGCTTGCGGTAGCCAGCCGAAGTCAATTCGTCGCGGTTGGCTCTGCACGGCGTCCGCCCAGTCTTGATCGTTGCGTCGCTCATACAGGTAAATTCGCTGGTAGGTCAGCACGGCGAGCCAGTGCCCGCTCGGATCAATGTCGACCGCGGTGACTTGGGCCCGGTAGCGGCCGGTTGGCGTCGCCTTCGACTGCATTGCGGATGACGGCTGTTCGATGCCGTTGAGCGACGCGATTCGCTGCGGCGTTGGGTTCTGCACGGCCGCGCTGTTCCATGCAGGCAAGGGCAGGGACCACAATTCGGCGGGCACCCGCTTCTTACTGATCAACAGAATCTCGCGACGGCCACTGTCCACCGCGAGTGCTTCGACATCGCGCGGGCCATCTGGCCAGCGAATCTGCAGTTCCCACGCAATGGGGAGTGGCGTATCCGACGCTTCGTAATTTGGCTCACGCACGGCGAGCAGACTGACTTCTTCGCGTACGCCACCATTGTCACCGGTGTCGGCAATCAACAGACCCGATTCGCCATTGACGGTGAAGCTGGCAACGTCTTCCCAGTCACGTGCGTTTGCCAGCGCGACGCGCGAGCGGGCAAGGACATGCCCAGCTGAATCGAGGCGGTACAGGACGGGCTCTGTCCCGCTGTCGTTGTGGAGCCAGAACTGTCCAATGTGCTGTGGCGAGCGAGCAACGCCGCTGATTTCATCAAGCAGCGGATCGCGGATCAGGGCGCGCAACTCAGTTCCAGAAGCCCGATCGCTTGACCCGAAGCAGACGCTGACGAGCACCATCCAAACAGCAAAGGCGAAGGTACGGACTCGAACGACGGCTTCGGGCTTTCTCACGGCATTCATCGTCAACGCGGGGGCTGACGTATCATCCCACAGCCCTGGGAGTGGACACATGAGCGAGATCGCAGGTGGACAAACACGCGAGGAGTTGACGCGCTGGCTGCGCGCTTGGAGTGCGGGCGACGATGCGGCGGCCGAGCGCGTGCTGGAAATGGTCTATGGTCGAGTGCGGCAATTGGCCGCGCATCGACTTCGATTGGCGGCGGGCGGCGGTGGTCTGCAACCGACCGAGTTGGCCAACGAGCTCGTGATCAATTTGCTACAGAGCGATGTGGACTGGGTGGATCGTGTGCATTTCTTCCGCACAGTGGCTGTCGCCATGCGCAATCTGCTTAGTGACATGGGTCGACGTTCCCTCGCGGATAAACACGGCGGTGGCCAGATCAAAGTAACGCTGAGTGCGGCCGAATCAGAGCCTGCGTCGCATGATCAGGACGCCGAAGCCTTGCATGAGGTGCTGGCGGAGCTGCGTCACAATGATCCTCGAAAAGCTGACGTCGTCGAATTGACCTACCTCGTCGGACTGGACCACGAACAGGTGGCCAAGGTCCTAGATGTGTCGCTCGCTACCGTCAATCGTGATTTGCGCTTTGCGCGTGCGTTTCTTCGTGATCGACTGACCGATAGATAGATTCTTGGTTGCTGGCTAGCCAACCCGCAGTGCGTAGCGACGCTACTTGCGTTGGCTTGCGCTTAGCCGGGAAGCGACCCGCGTTTGCGGTATCAGTATTCTGCTGATTGTCCATCACCCGCCGTCAAGCGAAGGTAGCAACGCGCGCGGCACGTCTGGGCGAACGAAACCCTATCCATTTGTGCGGGACTTTCGCGCGCGTTGCTGCCCATGCGTACGTTGTCTGAGCGCTTACTGGAGAATTGGCCATGCGGACCATTGCTGTGATTGCGGGTTTCACGCTTTTTCTTGCTCTCTCGTCATCGGTTGCTGGCATTGATGAAAAGTACCGGCAGCAGCTGGAGCGCTCGGGCTGCACACAGGTATCTGAGTTGCAGGGGTGTGATATCAACAAATCACGCGTAGAAAATGCGCGTGCCGGATTCGTGGAAGAGGACGCCCAGCCGGGTGACAAGTCGGGTGAGTATGACCGCTTGCTCGAGCGCTCAGGGTGCACGCAGGTATCTGAGACGCAAGGTTGTGACATCCATAAGACCAAAGCCCAGAACGCTCAGGCCGGGTTCGGAAACGATTACGCGCAGGACGACGGGGATGCCGACTACGACGATCTGGTCGGAACGCAAGCCATCAACGCGTTCGATCAGATGAGCTCGCGTGGTTTCGTCAATGTGGACTATATCGAGTCCGGCGATACCGCCTACACGATCTATTTCCGACGCTCGACGCGCGAGTGTGTCCAACTGACGTCCTCTGACAACCGTGTTCTTTCCATCGATGACATCGGTTTACACCCGAAGTGTCATTGAAATGGGTTTTCAACGAGGTCGCATGCCCTTAGCCTCAACCATCAAGTGCAACACCCGACTTCGAGTAGGGTGCAGGCATGGGACAGAAATACACACACTTGAGCGCCGAAGAACGCGCGATGATTGAGATTGAAGTGGGTAACGGCA
>Ga0075163_10001983_pt1 | contig 27554 bp, 23 predicted proteins | sample JI1023141ADNA_FD_71478 | JGI IMG/M metagenome (GOLD analysis project Ga0075163, IMG submission 71478) | Wastewater effluent complex algal communities from Wisconsin, to seasonally profile nutrient transformation and Carbon sequestration -... | ecosystem: Engineered > WWTP > Effluent > Algae...
CCAGATCAAGGACGGCTTTCCCGACGAGGAGCGCGTGATCCTGACCGCGAGTCCGCAGACGCCGTATGAGATGGTCGTAAAGACCATGGACGCGATGCGCGACTACAAGGGCAGGGTGCTGTTTCCCGGCGTGCTGCTGGGCGCGGGGGTGCAGCCGTGACGCAGGCCCAGTCCCCAGGCTCGCACCAGTCGGGAGCCGGCAGGCCGCCGTCGCAGCGCGATGATCGTCGCGCCGCGCGTCGCGCTGTGTGGCGCCTGCGCCGCAAGGTCGAGGAGGAGGCCGAGGAGATCAGCTTCCTCAACATCATGCCCATGATGGACATGATGACGATCCTGCTGGTCTTTTTGATCAAGCAGTTCTCGGTGCAGCAGCTGTCGCTGGATGCCGCGCCGGGCCTGAAGCTGCCGGTCTCGACGTCGCAGCAGACGCCGCAGCCGGCCGTGAACATCACCATCACCGAGACCGCGATTGTGGTCGAAGGCGACGCGGTGGTGCGGGTCGCGGGCGGCTCGGTCGACGCTGCGTGGAAGCGCGAAGGGGCAGGGGGCTACGCGATCACGCCGGTGGTCAATGCGCTGAGCAAGCACCGGGCGCGCCTGACGCGGCTTGCGGGCCTTCAGGGCGGAACCTTCGACGGCATCGCCCTCATCATGGCCGACAAGCGCACGCCGTACCGGTTGCTGACCGAGGTGCTGTACTCAGCTGGCCAGGCGGAGTTTAACAACTACCGCCTCGTCGCCATCCAGGGCTCGCACTAAAACAGCTTGGTCTGGACGGGCTGCTCGTCGCTGGCTGGCTCGCGCTGGAGCTCGCTGATGCGCGATGGCATGCGCAGGCCCAGGTGCTCGTAGGCGCGCCGGGTGGCCATGCGGCCGCGCGAGGTGCGCATGATGTACCCCTCCTGGATGAGGTACGGCTCGTAGACATCTTCGAGGGTGTCCGACTCCTCGGAGACCGCTGCCGCCAGCGACTCGATGCCCACCGGGCCGCCGTCGAAGCGGTCGATGATGCAGTGCAGCATCGTGCGATCCATGTCGTCGAGTCCCTGCGGATCCACGCCCAGCTGCGTCAGCCACTTGGCCGTGTGCTTGGCGTCGATGACCGCCACATCTTCGACCTCTGCGAAGTCGCGCACGCGCCGCAGCAGCCGGTTCGCGATGCGCGGAGTGCCGCGAGCGCGCTGGCCGATGACCAGGCAGCTCTCGGGCCGGATGGCCACCTTCAGGCGCTGCGCCGAGCGCACCACGATCTCGGCCAGGTCGGCGGGCTTGTAATAGTCGAGCCGCAGCACGATGCCAAACCGGTCGCGCAGCGGCGAGGTCAAGAGCCCCGTGCGCGTCGTTGCGCCCACCAGCGTAAAGCGCGGCAACGTCATGTGGATGAGCTGCGCCGCCGGTCCGTCTCCGACGGGAATCTCGATCCGGTAGTCCTCCATCGCTGGGTATAGGTACTCCTCGACAACCACCTGCAGGCGGTGGATCTCGTCGATGAACAGCACGTCGCGCTCGCCGAGACCGGTCAGGTAGCTGGCCAGCGTCCCTTTGTGTTCGATCGCGGGCGCACCGACGGGTCGCAGGTTCGCGCCCAGCGCTCCCGCGATGAGGTGCGCCAGCGTGGTCTTGCCCAGCCCCGGCGGCCCACAGAACAGCACGTGGTCGAGCGCCTCGCCCCGCCTGCGCGCAGCTTCGACGAAGACCTTCAGGTTGTTTACGACCTTCTCCTGGCCGATGTACTCATCGAAGGTGCGCGGGCGCAGCGCAGCGTCGAAGGCGTCCTCGATGGGGACGCGAGCCGGCGCGAGCTCCCGGTGGCGGGCCGACTCCCCGCGAACAGACAGCGACCCCGAGATGGGTCCGGACACATGAATGGGGATGGCCGTGGGTACGCCGACTGGCTCCTGATGACGCTTGCGGGGCATAGCAGGCAGCTTGCCATAGCCGCAGCCGCCGACAAAAAATCCGCTGAGGTTGCCAGGGGTTACTCGCCCCAAACGTCGACGCCGTTCACCTGAATCGGCAAGAGGTCCAGGTTCCAGTTGCCGCGCCGGATCTCGCCCAGCAGGCACTGGGTGCGGTAGTTGGTCTTGCGGAGGATCGGACGCGAGTGGTTGCTCAGCCACTCGTGGCGCACTTTTACGTACGCGGTCAGCCAGTCCACTTCGCTTCCGCCCATCGCTGGCGTCAGCTCGGAAAAGCGCTCGCGCAGCAGGTCGAGGATCGCGCCGCTGTGAATGTACGAGTCGTAGATGACCAGCCCCGACAGCGGCAGGATGAAGCCGTTCTGGCGGGCCCACTCCAGGGCCGGCTGAAAGTAGCGCTCGTCGAAAAACGTGTCCTGCGCCTGCCGCATCACGACGTCTTCGCGGGCGGCGCGCTGAAGCAGCGTCTTGAACTCCTCGTCGTCGGTCAGCGGCGTGACGCCGATGCGCTCGACGTAGCCGGCCAGCTCGCTGCTGAGCAGGCCGCCCGAGCGAACGTACAGCGCCACGAGGTCGCGCAGCTTGCTGTACTCCGTGGTCTGCGAGCGACCATACGTGATCTGGCGAGCGTTGCCGGGTCCGTCTTCGTAGATGCTGATGAGGGCGTAGTCACCCTCGGGCGAGCCCGTCTCGAAGACGTTTACCACCTGCTCGATCGTTCGGCGCTGCTTGGCGGTCAGGTCCATGCCGATTTCCTCGCGTCGGAGGCGCTTTTTCTAACGGCGCAGCCGCTTCCAGTAGATGACTTCGTTGACGCCGGCGCAGACAAACTCGGGCAGCTCACCGACGCGACGATAGCCTGAGCGCTCGTAGAATCGGTGGGCGCCGTGGTTGAAGTCCGACGCCAGCAGGAACAGATCCGGACTGCCCTCAGCCACGGTCTTTTCGACGGCATCGAGCAGAAGTTTGCCGATGCCGCGCCCCTCGTAGCCGGGCCGGAGCGCAATGAGCTTCAGGTACCCGCCGCGTCCAAACTGACCGCCGTGGCGACCGCCGGCCAGCACGCGGGCAAAGCCGGCCAGCTCGCCGCTGCCCTGCGCAGCCGCAGCCTCGGCGACCAAGAGGTGCTGATCGGTCACGGTGCGGTCCGCGACCAGCGCGCGCAGCTCGCCGCCGAGCCGCTGCCCGGCGACCCCGTAGCGGACCATGAGGGGCTGCGACGCAATGGTCTCGCCCAGGCTGTACACCGCGTCGCCATCTTCAGGCGCGGCACGTCGGACTCGCCAGCCTTCGCACTTTGCCGGGGTGTTCATTTGCCGGCTCGCGGACGCACCCGGATCGCCGCCGTGGGCGTCGGGCAGTAGTACTCGCACAAGCCGCAGCCGGTGCAGGCGTCGGTCACCTTGGGCCGCCCCTTTTCATCGACGCTCAGCGCCCCGGGAATCGGGCACGAGGTGACGCAGGTCGAGCAGGCCGTTCCCTGCCACGGCAAGCAGCGCCCCTGTTCGAGGATCGCCCGCCCCATCTTCACTGCGGCCGGCTCGTCGACGCGCTGCAGCGCCCCGCTCGGGCAGATCTTGGTGCACTGAAGGCCGGTGCACAGCACGCACGGCGCCACGCGGGCGACGATGTAGGGCGTGCCCGCCCGCTCGCCGAAGCTCGTCGGCAGCGGCTTTATCGCCTGCCGCGGGCAGACATCCATGCATGCCCCGCAGCGCGCACAGACGTCCGAGATTCGCTCCTCGGAGATCGCCCCGGGCGGACGCAGAGGCTGCGGCCCGGACTTGGCCGACTCAACGGACTTGCGGAAGATGCCGAACAGGTCGCGGCGCGTCAGCGGGCTGGCCATGCTATATCGTGACCTACCGTTCGATGAATCACTCACCTAGTTTCATATCACAGATGAGGCTTGCGGCGACGGTCACGCGGATTTTCGGGCTGTTGGCGCTGCTCGGCACTGCCGGGGGCTGCGCCTCCGGAGAGGCCCGGACCCTGTTGGTGGCCTGGCAGCTGGTGGATGGGCGCTCCTGTGTGGACACCGCCATCGAGAAGGTGACGATCGATCTCGAGGGCAACTCGTCGATGACCGGGGCCTGCAACGCGCAGCCGGCCGAAAACCAGATCTCCGTCGGCGGCATCAAAGCGGGCGCCAGGCTGCGGGCGCGCGCCCTGTCCCCGACGGAGGCGATCCTGTATCGCGGCGACCTGATCGTGCCGGATCCGGTGCCGCCCGCCATCCAGATGACCCTGTACTACACGGGCGGCGAGTAGCTCGGCCAGCGACCAGGCTATCGACGACGCTGGCGGCTGAGCCCGTCGGAGCGCCAGGTCAGCCGCATCAGGCGGTTGGCCGCGCTCAGCACGCCGGGCACGTGGCGCCCGACCATGACGCCCAGCTGGCCGTGACGAGTCAGGATGCGCTCCCCCTGGCGCAGCTCGATCGCATCGGCGATCTCGATGGCAGCCTGTGCCGCCGACATCTGTAGCCAGCGCGGCACCGGGTCCTTGTTCTGCTCGCTGTAGACCCCGTTTTTGTCCAGATGGCGGATCTCGGTCTCGATGAAGCCGGGGATGATGTGGGTGACGCTCACATCGTCTTCGAAGACCTCGTCGCGCAGCGTGTCGCAGAAGGCGCGCACCGCGAACTTGCTGATGTTGTAGGCGCCGACGCCCGGAGTCGCGACGTAGCCGCTGACGCTGCCGATCACGGCCAGCCGTCCGCGCTGGGCCTTGAGGTCGTCGCGGGTGGCGATGTAGGTGCGCAGCACACCAAACAGGTTTGTCTCCAGCTGCCGCCTGTGGTCGTCCAGGCTCAGCTTCGCCAGCGGGCCGTTGACGCTGAAGCCGGCATTGGCGACGGCAATGTCGATCGGCCCGAGCTCAGCGTGGGTCTTTTCGACCGCCCGCTCCAGATCGCCGTCCTGGGCCACGTCCGCCGCTGCCACCGCAACCTTGACGCCTGCCGCCCGCAGCTCGGCGGCCAGCGCATCCAGCCGGTCCAGCCGGCGGGCCAGGAGCGCCAGCCGGCTGCCGCGCTTGCCCAGCTCGCGAGCCAGAGCCGCGCCGATGCCCGCACTCGCGCCCGTGATGAGAACAACCTTATCCTGAACACGATCTCGCATGGGCGGAGCCTAGCACGCCCGCCGGTTCAAGCCGATCGCCAGGCGCGTGGCCGTCACCAGGACCGTCACCAGGACCGTCATCAGGACCATCATCAGGACCGTCACCAGGAATAGATCGGCAGGGTATGCTGTTTGTATGGGCATGTTCTCGCGTGGCCAAAAAAAGCAGACGGACCATCGGGCCGAGTTTCAGCGGGTCGCCCTGGTCCACGTCAATGCCCTGTACGGGACGGCGCTGCGTCTGACGCACAACCAGCGCGACGCCGAAGACCTCGTCCAGGACTCCCTGCTCTCCGCCTACAAGTCGTTCGAGCAGTTTGAGCCCGGCAGCCAGTGCAAGGCGTGGCTGTTTCGGATTCTCACCAACACCTTCATCAACAAATACCGGCGGCGTGTTCTGGAGCACACCGTCGCACAGTCCATGCAGCACGAGGGGGCGACGGGCATGATGTCGGCCGGCGGCGTGCGAGCCGCCCGCGATGCCGAGGAGACGCTGACCTACGCGCTCATGGGCGAGTCGATCCAGAAGGCGCTGGCGGCGCTTCCCGAGGAGTTCCGGCTGGCGGTGGTGCTCTGTGACGTCGAGGAGTTTTCGTATCGCGAGATCGCCGACATCATGGAGTGTCCCGTCGGCACCGTGATGAGCCGCCTGCACCGGGGCCGCAAGCTGCTTCAGGCAGCGCTGCGCGATCACGCGGTGCGCGCCGGCATTGTCAAAGACATCGAACCCGCCCTCGTCGGTCAGGCAGCTCAGGCCGGCGGCGGCCAGGTCATTCCGCTGCGTTCGGCAGGTCGGAAATAGCCACAGCCCATGCGTTGCGAAGAGATTGAACGCGAGCTCAGCTGCTACATCGACGGTGAGCTCGCTCCACCCGAGCATCGGGAAATCGACAATCATCTCGGTGAGTGCGCCGGCTGCCGCAGCCACGTCGAGAGCGTCCGCGTAATCAAGCAGGCGCTCCGACAAAAGCTGCCTTCGCAGGCCCCGCCGGCGCTGCTGGGACGGGTCCGCGGCGCCCTGGATCGGCTGGACGGCGAAGGCGGCTGGCGGGCGCGCTGGGCCTCGGCTTTCAGGCCGCTGGGCTCGCTAGGACGCTCGTCGGTGGGCATCCTGGTTCCAGTGGCCGCGGCGCTGGCGCTGGTGCTCGCCTATGTCGAGACCGTCGAGCCGCTCATCACCGATACGGTGGTGAGACACCAGCGCAACCTGCCGCTGGAGGTCACCGGCGGCCCCGAGACCGTGCAGAGCTGGTTTGACGGCAAGGTGCCGTTTGCCGTACCGACGCTGAAGCTCGGCCCCAATGCCTCGCTGCGCGGCGGCCGCCTGAGCCACCTCGGCAGCCGCGATGCCGCGCTGCTTCAGTACGATCGGCAGGGTCAGAAGGTGTCGGTGTTCGTCTTCGATGCGCAGGGCATGCCGCTGCCGCTGCGGCTGCGCGCTCCCGAGAGGCGGGTCATCGGCAACCGCGAGGTCTATTTCGACGGAGCGAGCGGCTATCACGTGGCCGTCTTCCGCAACCGCGGCCTCGGCTACGCCATCACCGGCAGCGGCAATCAGTCCGACTTCATCCAGATGATCTCCGTCGTCGTCGGCCAGGTTCCGTAAAGACCCTCTGACAGAGCTTGCCACCGTGCAGCCCGGCGCGGCCGTTCGCCGGAGGTCAGCCGGCGCGACTTCGCGTGGCATAATCTGTCTCATGGCCGATCCATTACAGTCCACGGTGCTGGAGGGGCCCTCCGCACCAGACGCCCTGGCCGCGACCCTGGCGCCTGGTGAGCAGGGCGCGACCCCTGGCGCCGGCGTGCAGCGCTCTGTGGTCTCGGCGCGGGTCGGTCGCTACGTCGTCCTGCGCCAGCTCGGCGAGGGCGGCATGGGCGTCGTCTTCGCCGCCTACGATGAGGAGCTGGATCGCAAGGTGGCGGTGAAGCTGCTGCGCGAGGCCGGACCGATCAGCGTCGAGCGCAAGACCCGCATCCTCCGCGAAGCCCAGGCCATGGCGCGCGTGTCGCACCCCAACGTCGTCAGCGTCTACGAGGTCGGCGAGGTCGGCGGCCAGGTCTTCATCGCCATGGAGTTCGTCGACGGCTCAACGCTGAACGACTGGCAGCGGGGCAAGCGCAGCTGGGAAGATGTGCTTGCCATGTACGTCGCCGCCGGCCAGGGCCTGGCTGCCGCCCACCGAGCCGGCCTCATCCACCGCGACTTCAAGCCCGACAACGTGCTGGTGGGCGCAGATGGGCGGCCTCGCGTCGCGGACTTCGGGCTGGCGCGCAGCGAAGGCATGGCCGCAGCCTCCATCGAGGTTGCCCCGGTCTCTGCGGCCGCCGTCGCCGCCTCTCAGGCCGAGGAGCCAGCGGCGGAGCTGGGCAGGTCGGGTTCATCGCAGCTTCTGATGAGCCCCCTGACCGTGGCCGGGACCATCCTCGGCACCCCTGCCTACATGTCGCCCGAGCAGCACCGCGGCGAGCCGGCCGACAGCCGCAGCGACCAGTTCAGCTTCTGCGCGTCGCTGTACGAAGCGCTCTACAAGCGCCTGCCGTTTGCCGGCGAGACGCTGCCGGTGCTGGCCATGAACGTCATTGGCGGCAAGGTGCGCCCGACCCCGCACCCGAGCCCCATCCCGGCCCAGGTCGCCCGCGCGCTGCTGCGCGGGCTGTCGGCCGATCCCGGAGCGCGCTTCGAGAGCATGGCGGAGCTCCTGAAGGAGCTCAACATCGACCCGGCGCTGGACCCCGCCGCCGCCCCGCTGGCGCGCCGAATCTTCACGGGCTTCATCGTCTGCGCAGTCATGCTGTCCGGCTTCCTGCTCCACTTTGGCGCCAAAAAGGGCGCGGAGCTGTCGCATGAGCGACTGCTGATCATGAATGTGCTCTTGTTTCTGGGGGCGAGCTTTGCGGCCTGGCGGCTGCGCAAGACGCTGCTGTTGAACGCGTTTCATCGCGGGATCGTAAAGGTCGTGCTGATCTTCCTTTTGCAGTTCGCGGGGCTCCGGGGCCTGGCCCTGCTCCTCGGGCTCAGCACGGATCAGCTGCTGCCGATCGACAGCCTCCTCGTCGCGGGAATGGTCTCGGTGCTCGCGTCGCTGTACCTGCCGCTGGCCTGGCCGCTCGTCGGAATCTCGGTGGCGATGGCGGTGGTCGAGATCTACTATCCGGCGAAGATGCGCATTCCGGTGGCCATCTTCTACCCTGCGATGACCATCGCCCTGACCGCGCTGTGGGGACGGGCCGGCGGCGATCAGCCGCACTGGGAGGCCGAGCAGCGGGCCGTCCACATCCGTGAGATCCGCGAGAAGGTAAACTCCTACATCAGCACCGTGCGCAGCAAGTCCGGCGCGAACCAGGGCGAGAGCGCGGCCCGAGACTGTTAAGGGCGACACTGCTAAGATCGACGCGGAATTGCTGTGGATTTGAACCGGAACGACTATCGATACCGATCGCTTCGCCCCACCTGGAGTGCGGCTGTGCTGGGGCTGGCGTGGGGGCTGGGGCTCGCGCTCTGGCCGTGTGACGCAACGGCGCGCGGAGCGGCCAGGCCGGCGCAGTCAGCGCAGTCGCGGACGATTGAAGCGGTGCGCAAGGCGGTGCAGGCGTTTCATGCGGGCGACTACGCGACCAGCCGCAAGCTGCTCGGGCCGCTGGCCGATCGCGGGCTTGCGACGCTGCGCAGCCGCGACTACGCGCTGTTTGTCCTGGGCGAAAGCGAGGCGCTGCTGGGCGACGAGCTGGGCGATGCAGCGGGGCGGCGCATGTGGCAGAGCGCCGCTGCGCACCTGCGCGAGGTTGAGAAGGTGCCGGGAACCGCGCTGGGGCCGCTGGCTCGCGTGCGCGCGGCAGACTGTCTGAGCAAGCTGGCCACCGACGGCAAGCAGGATGCCGAGATCGGGACCAGCTACAAGGCGGCGCTGACGGCCGGCCGCAGCGACACCGACGCTGCAGTGGTGCGCTTCCACCTGGGCGAGATCGCGGGGCGGGCCGGACGCAAGCCCGAGGCGCGCGAGCTGTGGCGGCGCATCTACGTCGACCACCCGCTGCACCCCATGGCCGAGCGGGCGCTGGCGCGTCTGCACGAGCTCGATGCCGAGGTGAAGCTCGATGCCAACGAGCACATTGCCCGCGCTCGCAACCTGATCCAGGGCCGGCGCTGGCCCGAGGCGATTGCGGAGCTGGCCAGCCTACCCAAGGATCTGGGGCCGGCGCTGCGCGACGAGGCCGAGTACTGGCTGGGCACCAGCATGTACCGGATGCGCCGCAACTACGGCACCGCCGCCGAGAAGCTGCTGGGCGTGGCGCCGCGCATGAAGGGCGAGCGGCAGGTCGACGCGATGTTTCACGGGGCGCGCGCCCTGTCGCGTGCCGACAAGGATGACGACGCGATTCTCAGCTATCAGGCGGTGGTCAAGGCCCATCCCAAGTCGCACTTTGCACCCGAGGCCTCGTTCCTGGTGGGCTGGCTCGACTGGAATCGCAGTCGCTATCCCGAGGCGATCACGAGTCTGCAAGATACGGTCAAGCGCTTCTCGGGGCCGTTTGCCGAGGAGGCGCGCTGGTACATCGGGCTGTCGCGCTATTTCCTGAAGGACTACGCGGCGGCGCTGACCGATTTTGAGATCCTGACGCATCGTCCGGGCATGACGGGGCAGAAGGGCAGCTACTGGGCCGGCGTCGCAGAGCTGCGCATGGCGCAGAAGGACGCCGCAGTGAGCCGCTGGCGCAAGCTGGTCGAGAGCCACCCGCTGACCTATTACGCGCTGCTGGCCCGGCTGCGGCTGCGCGAGCAGGGCGTGAACATTGGCCCGTTCGGCGACGCCGCGCAGACGGCGGACGGGCTGCCGCCGTGGAGCGACGGGGTCAAGGACAAGTCGGGCAAGATCGATCGCGACACCGAGCAGCTGCGCGCCGATCCGCGCCTGCTGCGGGTCGAAGAGCTGATCGCGTTCGAGCTGCTGCCCGAGGCCGGGCAGGAGCTGCGGCGGGTCGAGTCGGGGCTGCTGCAAGACCATGGCGGCGTCAAGGCGCTGCCCGAGCTCACGCGCGTCTATTCGCGGGCGCAAAATTTTCAGCGGCCGCATCTTCTGGCCGACAGCTACGGGGTGGCGGCGCTCAAGCGCGATCCGCACCGGGTACCCGAGGCGCGTCCCTTCTGGGAGGCCAAGTATCCGCTGGCCTACCGGCCGCTGGTCGAGAGCTACGCTCCGACGGGAGAAAACCCGCCCCGCTACCTGTACGCGATCATGCAGAAGGAGTCTGCGTACAACCCGCACGATGTCAGCTTCGCCGACGCCATCGGGCTGTTGCAGATGATTCCGCCGACCAGCCGCAAGGTGGCGCGCCACGTCGGTCGGCCCTACACCGACGACGTGCTGTACGATCCCGAGGGCAACATCCAGTTTGGCGCCTGGTACATCGGGCACCTGCTGAAGAAGTTCAAGGGGCAGGTGGCGCTGGGGGCGGGCAGCTTCAACGCGGGGCCGGCGGCGATGGTGCGATTCCTGTCCCGAAACGGCACCCGTCCCCTCGATGAGTTCATCGAGCTCTGCCCGTATCGCGAGACGCGCGAGTATATGAAAAAGCTGCTCGACATCTACGCGCACTACGTTTACCTGTGGGACAAGCAGGAGTATCTGCCGGAGCTGACGATCGATACCGCCTATCTGAAAGACGACGGCATCGACTACTAGCGAAGCGGGTGCTAGCGGGGCAGGAGGCCGAGTCGGTCGTGCACTTCGCGCATGGTCTCGCGAGCGACCTTGCGGGCCTGCTCGGCGCCGGCGCGCAGGATCTCTTCGATGCGGCCGGGCTTGCTCTGAAGCTCGCGCTTGCGCTCCTGAATCGGGCGGATTGTCTCGATGATGGCCTCGGCGAGCGCCTTTTTCGAGTCGACGCAGCCGATGCGGGCGGTGCGGCAGCCGTCGTGCAGATCCGCGACGCGCTCGGGCGGCGAAAAATACTGCTGAAGGCCGCAGACGTTGCACTGTTCAGGATGGCCGGGATCTGTTCGCTGAAGCCGGGTCTCGTCGGTGAAGGCGCTCTTGAGCTTCTTGCGGATGACGTCGGGCTCATCGCCAATGGCGATGTAGTTGTTGAGAGACTTGGACATCTTCTGCTTGCCGTCGAGCCCCAGGATGCGCAGCGGCGACTTCTGGATCGGCATCGGCTCGATGAACGTCTTGCCGAAACGATTGTTAAAGCGGCGCACGATCTCGCGGGTCAATTCCAGGTGCTGAATCTGGTCTTCACCGACGGGAACGCGCGTGGCCTTGTAGAGCAGGATGTCGGCGGCCATGAGCACCGGATAGGTGAAGAGGCCGCAGTTGACGTAGTCGGCGCGCTCGGACTTTTCCTTGAACTGCGTCATGCGCTGGAGCTCGCCCATGGGCGTGACCGTGGCGAGCAGCCAGGCCAGCTCGCTGTGCTCGGGCACATGCGACTGCACAAAGAGCGTCGAGCGCTCGGGATCGATGCCGCACGCGACGAGCTCTGTGGCCATGTCGAGCACGCGCGCCGGCATGCCCTTCGGCTCGTAAGGCTGCGTCAGCGCGTGCAGATCGACGATGCAGTAAAAGCAGCGATGGGGCTCTTGCAGGGCCACCCAGTCGCGCACCGCGCCCAGGTAGTTGCCGATGTGAAACCCACCGGTGGGCTGGATTCCAGAAAAGACGGTCTGGCGACGAGGGGCAGCGCTGGTGTGGGCCGGTTGCGCCGCTTCCGGGGCAGAGTCCGGCGCCGGGTTTTGTTGAGCAGTCATGGGCGGCTACTCTAGCAGAGCCTCGATGCACTTTTGAACTTCGTCGGTGTGCCAGATCTGCCGTTCGCTGATGATGTAGTAGCGGATGTTGCCTTCGGCATCGATCAGGAATGACTCGGGAAATTTCTCGGTGCCGTAGCGGCCGGGCACGCTCTTGTCCTTGTCGAGGACCACGCTCATGGACGAGCCCTCGGGGAAGAACTTGCGCACGAGATCCCAGTTCTCGTCGACGCTGACCGCCAGCAGCGAGAATGGCTTGTTCTGCATGCGCGTGGCCAGCCGCTCCAGCGAGGGCATCTCGACGACGCAGGTGCTGCACCAGGTTGCCCAGAAGTTCACCAGCACCACCCGCCCGCGCAGGCTGCTCAGCGTCACGGACTGACCGTCGTGATTCTGGAGCGTGAAGTCGGGCGCGCGCTGCGGCAGGCGTCCGAGCACCGGATTCCACGGCGACGGGTGCAGCACCTGGCACGCCGCTTCGCGGGTGCGCTTGACGCCTTCGCGGCCGCGCTCGATGGCGTCGGGAAGGCTGGCGGCGAAGTGGCCGGTCAGGAGCACGGTGACGAGGGCCGCGACCCCATAGGCAGTGAGCTTGGCTGAAGAAGAGATGGCTACAGGCATCGTGGATTTAGTTTGCAGGGGTAGGGGGGCTGGTCGCCGCGTCGAGGCTTGCCAGCAGCCGCTGGCGAAGCTCTGCTTCGGGAACGCGCAGCTCGGCGATGGTCTTGCCGTTCACCTGAAGCACGGGGACGCGGTGGCTGTAATAAAGCACCAGGCCAGGCGCGCTGTCGACGTCGACGAGGCGCCACGTGAAGGGGCGCTCGGCCTGGAGGCGCTGGAGCATCGCCTGCATCTCGTCGCACAGATGGCAACCGCGGCGCGAGATGAGCTCGATTTGAACCGACATCGCCACAACCTTAGCACGAATCAGCCGGGCTTCTTGGGGACGCGGAAGATGCCCGAGTCGGTCCGATTTGCCCCCGAGTCGCCGATGGGCCGCACGGTGCCGTCGGCGCCGATCCGGTAGGCGCCCGAGTCGCCGGTGTGCAGCGGCTTGGGCGCGTTGGACTCGGTTGCGACGCGAAATACCCCCGAGTCGGTGCGGCTGATCGGCGGACGGTCGCTCGGCGTGATCGCCTTGCTCTCGTGGATGGGCTGGGTCTGCCGCGAGAAGCTGGGGCGCCGTTCCATGCTGCGCTGGTGCTCGGCCAGCGGCGCCAGCAGCCGCCGCACCTGCGGCAGATCGTCGTCGGCCAGCGACAGGACCTTGAGCGCATAGTGTGAGATGGAGCGCCCGAGCGCCATGCGCAGCTCGCGCACGTGCGCGCCTTCGCTGGCCGGCTCGGGAACCGCGTCGCCGCTGACGCCGAGCGTGCGGCCATAAAGGTCGTGCGCGCGGCGCACCTGCGCCAGAAACTCGGGCCCGGCCAGCGCGTCGAGCTCGTCGGACAGGCGCAGCCGATCGATCAGGCGCAGCCGATTGCCGCTCTCGGACCACTCCTGCTCGTACGGGAGCTTGAGAAAGCCAATACCATCGGGAAAAAGGAGCCGCAGGAGGTCGTGCGCCCGCCGCACCCGCGGCACCTCCGACTCGGGCAGCAGCGCATAGGCGCGCAGCCGCTCGTAGAGCGCGGTCCAGGAGTTGTCCATGACCACGTCGGACGGCTGGCGGCTCTCGTGGCGGCCGCTCTCCTTGGGCTTGTTGGTGCTGTTCTGAAGCTCGTCCCAGGCCTGCTTGAGCCGGCGCAGCGGCATCAGCAGATCGGGCGGCGGCGGCGTGGGCGCCAGGTACATGATCGCGCGACCGAGCGCCAGCATCCCCGGCGTATCGAGTACCGGCGGCTCAAGATAGAGCCCCGGGTCGAATGCGCCGTCAGAGCCTTTCGCGCTCATATTAGTCACGTTAGCACGTCCGGCCCCGGCGCTCACACAAGAAGTCAACGCCGGGTTTGACCGCGTCCCATCGCTGATGTTAGCGTCGGGACGTGGCCGAACACCTCCATCCGCATCCGCCGCTTCCGCATGGGCCCGGCGCAGTCTCGGGGACGAACACTGGCCACGCGCACGGCGGCGGGCATGGGCACGGGCACGGCGGCGGCGCCGGTCCATCCGGCACCATCTCCGGACGCCGGATCCTCATCGCGGATGACGAGCCAAACCTGCGCAAGGTCCTGGGTTCGTTTCTGCGCCGCGAAGGCTACGAGGTGCTGGAGGCGCGCGACGGCGAAGAGGCGCTGACGCTGCTCGCCGGCTGTCACCTCGACGGTGCCGAGGTGGCATGCCTGATTACCGATCTGCGCATGCCGCGGCTCGACGGGATGACGCTGTTTCGGCGCGCGCTGGCCGAGTATCCGGATCTCAAGGTCATCATCTGGACTGCGTACGGACGCATCACCGAGTCGGTGGAGGCTGTAAAGCACGGCGCTTTTGACTACATCGAAAAGGGCGCGGATCAGGACTATATCCTACAGGTGGTGCGCAAGGCGCTGTCGAGCTTTGAGCTCGACCAGAAGGGGCCGCGCCCGAGCATGAACATGAGTCACGTGCCCAGCGGGATGGGGCGCTATGGGCTCATCGGCACGGCACCGGCGCTTCAGGAGTGCTTCCAGCTCATCGACAAGGTCGCGGATACGCCGTCGACGGTGCTCATCAGCGGCGAGAGCGGAACCGGCAAGGAGCTGGTGGCGCGGGCCCTGCACGAGCAGAGCAGCCGCCGGCAAGAGGCGTTCATCAAGATCAACTGCGCGGCGATTCCCAAGACGCTGATGGAGTCGGAGCTTTTCGGGTATGAAAAAGGAGCCTTTACCGGCGCCGTCTCATCCAAGCCCGGACGCTTCGAGCTGGCGGATCGCGGGACGCTGTTTCTCGACGAGATCGGCGAGCTGCCGGTCGAGATGCAGGTCAAGCTGCTGCGCGTGCTTCAGGAGTCCGAGTTCGAGCGGGTCGGCGGCATCAAGACGCTGCATGTCGATGTGCGCGTGATTGCGGCGACCAATCGCGAGCTCGTCAAGGAGGTCGCGCAGGGCAACTTCCGCGAGGAGCTCTACTATCGCCTGAACGTGGTGCCGATCTCGCTGCCGCCGCTGCGCGAGAGGCAGCAGGATATTCCGCTGCTCGTGCACCACTTCATCGCCAAGTTCAACGAGCGGCTGAAAAAGTCCGTGACCGGCGTGGTGCCCGAGGCGATGAACGCGCTGCTTCACTATGCGTTCCCGGGAAACATCCGCGAGCTTGAAAACATCCTGGAGCGGGCCGTGCTGCTGACCGATGGCTCGGTGCTGGGCCTGCGCGACATGCCGGCTGTGGTCGCGGCGACCGCTGGTGCCAGCGTGAGCGCGTCGAACCCGGGCATCGCGGCGGTGGGTCTGCACGTGGCCGCAGCTGCGTCGGGCTCGGCGCCAGCTGTGCACGCGAGCTCTGCTGCCCCGGGCGCTGCGGCTGCCTCACAACCGCCTGCGGCGCCGTCTCCGAGCAGCCTGCCGCCGTCCTCGCTGAAGGACATCGTGCGGCAGGAGACCGAGCGGGTCGAGCGCGAGATGATTCAAAAAGCGCTGGAGCAGACCGGCGGCAATGTCACTCAGGCCGCCCGCCACCTGCGCATCAGCCGCAAGAGCTTGCAGACCAAGATGAAAGAGCTCGGCCTCCGCGACAAGGACTGACGGATGGGGCCCGCTTAGGACCCATCAGCTCGTCGCTGGCTGATCGGTGTCGAACTCTTCGAGCAGCTTGTGCACGACCGCGGTCAAGCGCCCGGTGCGCACGAACTCTGCACGCTGGCGCGCCGCGCTGGAGCCGTGACAGATCATCTGCTTGACGTACAGGAGCTCCTCTTCGCTGTTCAGCTTGCGCGCCGTTGGACGCAGGGTCTCGATGAGCTCCAGCAGATCTTCGGAGAGCTTCCGGCGCTGCCCGCCTTCGTCGATGATGAGCATTCCGTCCAGGCCATCGCGGGTCGCCGTCCACTGGTTTTCCGGCGCAATCCAGTAGCGGCGCATCGACACCTCTTTTTTTCGGCTTCCGTCCTTGAGCCCTTCGGTGATCCAGACAACCAGCGCCTGCGTCAGCGCCGCGACCGCAACGGTCTCGGTGAGCGTCGGCATTCCGTCGCAGATCCGGAACTCCAGCGTTCCCAGATCGGGCCGGGGCCGCACGAACCAATAAATATCCTTTATCGATTCGATCGCGCCGATATTGAGCAGCGTGGCGCAGTAGTCCTCAAACCCGCTCCAGTCGGGAAAATAGTAGGGCAGGCCGGAGATTGGGAACGACTCCAGAATGCCAATCCGGCACGACTGAAGTCCGGTATCCAGCCCCTCCCAATAGGGCGAGCTCGCCGATAGCGCCAGCAGGTGCGGCAGATACTGAATCACATGGTTGGATACTGCGATGGCCTGCTCGCCGTTCGCGACCCCGATCTGAATGTGCGCCCCATAGACTGTGAGCCGTCGCGCCAGCCACTGGAATTTCTTGATCAGCTGCTCAAAGCGCGGATTCGGAAAGATCTTGAGATCGGTCCAGCGCTGAAATGGATGCGTTCCCGACATGTTCAGCTTGACGCCCAGCTCGCTCGCCGCTGAGCGCAGATGCGTCAGCCGCTCCTGGAGCCGCTTGCGACATTCCTTAATGTCGTTGGCAGCGAAGCTGTCGATCTCAAGCATTGCCTGCGTGATCTCGGCCTTGGCGCCGTCGATCTTATGCTTCTTACAGATATCCAGAAGCTCGATCGACCGCGGCACCAGATCCAGAGTCTTGGGATCGATCAGCTGAACCTCGACCTCAACACCGACCGTAGGATTGGGAGAGCCTGCGAAAGAGATCGACATCGTACCTCCCTCCTTCCTTTTTCTATTGCAGCCTTGGCTTTCAGGAAATGGGAATCCCAAGCTGACCGCGTTCATTGCATAAAGTTTGGATTCAGCGACCCTGCGTTCCTCAGGGTTCTCAGCAACGGAAAACCGGGGCTTGAAGCGCTGTGTTGCAGCCGCCAGCAGCGCGCACGCAAAGTCGTGCTGAATGGGAGTCTAATCAGACTCGCTCCATGTGCTAGAACAATTTCCAAGAAAAATATTTGTAGCAAGGATCAAATAAAAACAAAAGCTGAATTGAAAATCCCTGGTCTCGAACAATTCGTGCGCGCCCGTCGCACAAGGGATTTCCCGTGTGCGAAATAAGCACAAGGTTAGCTGGTTCGATGACGCTTGGGAAAGGCGCAAGAACAGAGCCAAAAAGGAAGAGTTGGGAATTCCTTTTTGGGTCCGGAATGGGCTGAATTCATTGGCCCATTTCAGGAATTCTATTTTCGAGCAGCTGCCGCCGGGCTGGGGGCTTCGCTGCCCCCGGCCTGGCTCAGCAGGTCGGCCAGCAGCGCCTTGCCCAGCGTCAGCCGCGCCTCGCGCTCCTGGTCGCCCTGCCACACGCGCGCCAGGCGCCCGTCGGGAGTGATGCGCCAGGGGGCCAGCTTGCCCTTCTTGGGCGGTGTCACCAGCTGCGCGACCTGCTCGGGCCGCAGCGGGGTGCTGTCGCGCAAGGCCAGCGCCAGGCGCGTCTCCGACAGCTCGATGGAGATGGCCTGGAGCCGCCTGCCCAGGGCGCGCACCACCATGATGTCGCCGAGCATGTTGACCTCGGGCGGCGGGCTGCCGTAGCGGTCGCTCAGCTCGCTCAGGACCGCGGCGATCTCCTCTTCGTCCTCGGCGACCGACAGCCGGCGATAGAAGTCGAGGCGCTGGCCGGTGTCGGGTAGATACTCGTCGGGAATGTAGCCCGGAAGATCGCAGGTCAGATCCGGGTCGGCCGGGCGCGTGATCGGCTGACCGCGCAGCTCTGCCACCGCCTCCTCCAGCATCTTGGTGTAGAGCTCGAAGCCCACCTGCGCGATGGTGCCCGACTGTCGGGTGCCCAGCAGATCGCCGGCGCCGCGGATCTCCAGATCGTGGCTGGCGATCTGGAAGCCTGCGCCCAGCTCCGAGAAGCGCTGGAGCACCACCAGCCGCTGCTTGGCGTCCGTGGTCATCGACTCCTGCGGCGGCACCAGCAGGTAGCAGAAGGCGCGCTGCGTCGAGCGCCCGATGCGTCCGCGCAGCTGATAGAGCTGGCTCAGTCCAAAGGTGTCGGCGCGATCGACAAACATCGTGTTGGCGCGCGGAATGTCGAGGCCGCTCTCGATGATCGTCGTGCACAAGAGCACGTCGGCCCGCGCCTCGACGAAGTCGAGCATGACGCGCTCCAGCTCCTCGGGACCCATTTGCCCGTGTCCGACCAGCACCCGCACCCCGGGCAGGAGCTCGCGCAGCCGGCGTGCCCACTTGTCGATGGTCTCGACGCGGTTGTGCACGAAGAAGACCTGGCCGCCGCGCTGAAGCTCGCGCTGCACGCCCTCGCGGATGAGGTCGTCGTTGTCGCGGGCGACGATGGTGCGGATCGCCAGCCGATCCGCCGGCGCGGTGGTGATGATCGAGACCTCGCGCAGCCCCGACATGGCCATGTGCAGCGTGCGCGGAATCGGTGTGGCCGTCAGCGTCAGCGTATCCACCTGCGTGCGCAGCTTCTTCAGCCGCTCCTTGTGCGAGACGCCAAAGCGCTGCTCCTCGTCGATGACCAGCAGCCCGAGGTCCTTGAAGCGCACGTCGGTGGACAGCAGGCGATGGGTGCCGATGACGATGTCGACGTGGCCCTCTGCCAGGCCCTTGAGCACCTGGAGCTGCTCGGCGCGCGATCGGAAGCGCGACAGCGTCGAGACGATCACCGGCACGCTCTTCATGCGCTCGCTGAAGGTTGCAAAGTGCTGCTCGACCAGCACCGTGGTCGGCGCCAGCACCGCCACCTGCTTCTTGGCCAGCACGGCCTTCATCGCCGCGCGGATGGCGACCTCGGTCTTACCGTACCCGACATCGCCGCACACCAGGCGATCCATCGGCCGCGTCGCCTCCATATCGGTGAGCACGTCGCTGATGGCGCGCTCCTGATCCGGAGTCTCTTCAAACGGGAAGGTCGCCTCGAACTCGGAGAACAGCTGCTCGCCGTCGTGGTCCAGCTGGAAGCTGTGGCCCGGCAGCGCCTGCCGCTGCGCGTAGATCTGCAGCAGCTCCTCGGCGACCTTCTGCACCTCGCGGGCGACCTTGGCGCGCGTCTTGGCCCAGCTCTCGCCGCCCAGCCGGTCGAGCTTGGGCTCCATGCCCTCGGCGCCGACGTAGCGCTGGACCTCGCCCAGCCGCCAGACCGGCAGATAGAGCGTCCCGCCCAGGTACTCCAGGTGCATGAAGTCGACGGCCACGCCGCCCTTCTGCACCGGCAGCTTGGCCAGCCCCTTGTATCGCCCGACGCCGTGGACCTGATGGACCACATAGGCGCCCGGCTCCAGGTTCTTGAGGTCGCCCAGCGACGGCTTTTTCGGCGCGCGGGTGGCCTTGCGGCCCGCCTTTTCGCCGAAGACCTCGGCCTCGCAGTACAGCGCCACGCGATCCAGCGGCAGGTCGAAGCCGCGCAGCAGCGGCCCGACGCGCAGCTCCAGCCGGCCAAAGTGCGTGGGGTCGTCCTCCAGCAGATCGAAGCGATGCAGCGACTCGCCGCTCCGCTGCTCGGCCACCAGCCGCGCCACGCCGGGGCGGTGCAGCTGCGGCTTGAGGCCATAGCCCTTGAGCAGCCCTTCCATGCGCTCGGCGTGCTGTAGGCTCGACGAGATCACGACGCTGCGCACCCCTTCGCCCTGGTTGTGGCGCAGCCGCCGCACCAGCGGCATCAGCAGGTGATCGTGCTTTTCGGCGCGGGCGCGGGCAATCTCGGCGACCAGCTCGCGATGCTCCTCCACCGCGAACGAGACCGTGGGCACACCGTCGGTAGAGTCGCCCGACTCGGTCGCCAGCGAGGCCGCTTCTGCGGCGGTCTCGGTGACGATCAGCGGCGCCGATTCAACGATCGCTCCACCGCTGGCAAACAGCTGGCGAAGCTCCTGCGTCGACAGGTAGAAGTCGCGCGGCGCAAAGCCCAGCCGCCGCTCGCCCAGGCGCTTCTGGTAGGCGGCATCCGCGTCGGCCAGCAGCGTGTCGAGAGCGTCGTAGATGCGGTGGGGCTGGCACAGAAAAAAGGTCGCCTGCGCCGGCAGATACTCGGCGATGGACGCCATGTTGGCGTGAAAGGCCGGCGTGAGCGACTCCGCGCCGAAGAAGTCTTCGCCGGCTTCGATCTGGTCCTGAATCTGACGCGTGCGCGCCGACGGATGCGACGACAGATCGGCCGCCTCCAGCAGCCGCTCGCGCAGCCGGTTGCCGGGGGTCAGGATCGTCTCGCGGACCGGGTGGATGAAGAGCTCGGTGGTCTTGCGCAGGGTCCGCTGGGTGGCGGGGTCGTAAAAGCGCAGCGACTCGACGAGATCGCCGTAAAAATCGATGCGCACCGGAAAGCGGTAGAGCGGCACGAACACATCGACCACGCCGCCGCGCACCGCGAAGGTTCCCGGGTCTTCACAGACGGGCGAACGGGCATAGCCGCCGCGCTGAAGCAGCTTGATCAGGCGGTCGCGATCCTCTTCCTGCTCGGCCTCGATGAAGTCGACCAGGCCCGCCACCGCCTGCTTGGGCACGACCCGGCGCGCCAGCGACCGCACCGACGCCACCACCACCTGACCCGCAAAGGACGGTCCCTGCGACAGACGGAAGAGGACGCCCATGCGACGCAGCACCGCACTGCGCTCCGGCGAGACATCGGCCCAGGGGCTGGTGTCCAGATCGGGCATGCCCAGCACCGGCTCGGCGGAGATCGGATCGCCGTCGCTGCCGCCCGTTCCCAGAAACAGCTGCAAGTCCTTGCGCAGCGCGCGCGCTTCAGCTTCGTCGGGAACCACCGCGATGAGCGGCCGGGCCGACTGCGGCAGCGTCTCGGCCAGGCGCGAGATCGCCAGCGCTGCGAACGCCCCGTCGCTGCCCATGCAGCGCAAGCGCCGCGCCCCACTCTTGTGCAGAGCAATAAGCTGAGCGAGACCCTGCCTCGCCGACTGTGCCGACCCTGAATCCGACATGCCGCCCGTTCTTAGTCCACAATTGCCGCCGCCGCAATCGGACAATCGGGGCCTCGCCGCTTGCCCGCTTGTGCGACCCGGGTATCGTTGGTACTTTCTTCAGCTTGGAGGAGACGCAGGCATGGCGACAGTTCGGATTCCCACTCCCCTTCGCAAGCTGACGCAAGGACAGGAGACGGTGAGCGCGTCGGCGAGCACCATTGGCGAGCTCATCAAGGTTCTTGAGGCGCAGCATCCCGGCCTTCGCGAGCGCTTGCTCGACGACCAAGGCCAGGTCCGTCGCTTCGTAAACATCTTCGTCGGCGAAGAGGATATTCGCTTCTTGAAGCAGCTCGACACGCCGCTCACCGAGGGGGCAGAGGTGTCGATCGTGCCCGCGATCGCAGGTGGCTGCGCGCGCTGATGCCCGCTCTTTCCGACGATCTGATGCGACGCTACTCGCGTCAGATTCTGCTGCGCGAGGTCGGTGGCCGCGGTCAAGGGCGCATCCTCGCTGCTTCGGCGATCCTGGTCTGTCGGGGCGGCGTGGGCGAAGTGGCCGCGGAGTATCTGGCCCGCGCCGGCGTCGGCAGCTTGTCGCTCTTCACCGTCGATGACGCTGCGGCGCCGCCGGAGCTTCTGGAGTGGCTGCAAGCGGTGCCCGCTGCGTCGCTGGGCCGCTGGAATGGGGACGCGGAGGGGCGGCTGTTCTGGGTCACGAGTGGGGCGGGCGGCATGCACTTCGGCTGCGGCGAGCCGGGTCTGCGCCGGCATGCTGCCGTGGGTGCGCAGGGCCCAGTCGAGCTCGGGGCGAGTGCGCTGCTGGCGGGCTCAGCGCTGGCGCTGGGGATGTTGCAGGGGCTGCTGGGGATTGCGCTGCCTGCGGACTGTCAGCTGAGCGCGGGCCGCTAGCGAGCCAGCAGCAGCAAGATGAGACAGCCGAGCACCAGCCCGGCCAGGACCAGCCAGTGCCAGATCGGACGCGCCGCCTGCCGGGCAAGAGCGCTTCGATCCGGCTCAGGTGACCGGGAAGAAAACGCGCTGGCGGCAATCGGATCGGGCTTGGATGACGCGGAGGCCGCCGCGGCCAGCTTGGCCTGAAGCTGCTGCGCCGCGGCCAGGATCGAGGGCGGGATCGGAGCCTGTCCGGTGCTGGCCAGCGGATCGATGTCCTCCATCGAGCGCCGGGACGGGGCGGGCTTCGGCGGCTCGATCGGCTTGTTCTTCTCGCCGGAGCGGGCGAGCTTCGGTGGGTCAATGGGTCGGTTCTTCTCGCCGGAGCGGGCGAGCTTCGGCGGGTCGATGGGGCGGTTTTTCTCGCCGGAGCGGGCAGAATCGGCAATCTTGGCCGCCTCGGCCGCCTTCGCCTCATTGGCGCGAATCGCACTCAGCAGCGACTCGGGCGCTGGGTGCGGCGGCAGCGAGATCTCGGACTTGAGCTCGGAGTGCGACGAGCCAACGAGCACCCGACCCGAAACTCCCGACGCGAAGTCCACCGGCAGGGCGCTGAGATCGGCGGTCGGTTCGAGCGGCGCATTGTCGCCGCTTGAGAGAGCGCCGGGCGGAAACTCCGGGCGGTAGGAATCTGCGAACTCGGGCGCTGGCGGCGGCAGCGCCGGCACCTTGAGGCTGGAGGCAGAGACTCGACGCCGCGAGCGAGCCAGCGTCTCCTCTTTGCGCGGCCCATCGTCCTGGGTGATCAGATCCTTGAACGACACCTGCCGCAGCTCGCCGGACAGGCGGGAGCGGACCGGCATCTCGCCACTGGTCGAAGGACCGAGCGGCAGCGGTGGCGCTGGCAGCGCAGCATTGGCGCCGCTCATCTGCCCGACCGGAGGCAGGCCGCCGATGGACGGCTCGGATCCAAACCGCGGCATGCTGATTTCCGACGGTGGCACATGTCGCATCTGCGGGTCGGTGCGCGTCAGCGCAGCCAGCGCCGTGGCCGAGACCTCGCTTGCCTGCGGCGGCGCAGCGACGACGAGTGCGCGCAGCATCTCGTCGGCGCTGCCGTAGTGGATGTTCGGATCGGCTCCAAGCCCTCGCAGGATCACCTGCGCGACCTTGGGATCCAGGCTTGGGATCGCGGGTGGCCGACCTCCCTTGGCCCCGGGCGGCGACTTGCCGGTCGCCAGCTCGTACAGCACATCCGCGACGCCGGCGAGGTCCGCGGAGATGGCGCTGTGAAGCAGCGGCCCGGTGCCAATGGCGCGCAGTCCATGCAGACGAACTGCACCCGTGCGGCTGATGCTGGTCAGCGAATCCTCGTCTGAGATGACATAAATGTGGGCCGCTGTGAGCGCGCCGTGCGCCAGCCCCAGCCGATGTGCGGACGAGAGCAGGCTGAGAATCTGCCGCCCCACCTGACTGACTGTTGAGGCCGGCAGCGGTCCCCCGGGCAGGGTCGACGAGCGCTGCCAGTCCTCCAGCATGTCGGGAAGCGGCCGCGCCGGTCCGAGATCGGTCACAAGATAGTGGATCCCGGCTCGATCACTGCCCTCCTCGACGAGCCGCAGCAGGCTCGAGTGCTCAAGCAGGCGCAGCGCCTGAACTTCCTGCGTCAGCGCCTTGAGCGCCGCCGGGTCGGGGGTAGGTCCCCCGCGCACCAGATCGATTGCGACCCGCGCGCCGGTGTGCAGATGGTACGCAGCACAGGTCGCACCGCCGAGGCGCGGAGCAAGAACCCCTTCGATCTTCCACACACCGTTGATGGTGTCGGGCCACAAGGGGATGTGGTCTTCGTCGCAGGTGTGAGCATCGGGCGGAAAGCTCGCACCGCACTCGAAGCATCGCTTTCGCTCTGGGTGGGACATGCGAGATCTGCTCGGGCCCCATAACTTTACCACGAGTCTTGGTCGCTCTCACGCGCTGCGTGGGGTTTGAAATTGAGGGGCCAGATGCCGCAAGATAGTGACGAAGGTTGCTGCTTCCGCTAGACTGCCGGCATCCACGAGGGAGCGCAGGGCGAACCTATGGGCGGACTGCGGAGCCTATTTTGCCCCTTACGAGAGGGACCATGTCGAAGAACACGCTGACCATCACCGATAACCGCACTGCAAAGAACTACGAGATCCCAATTACTGACGGGACAATCCGCACGCTGGATCTTCGCCAGATCAAGGCGGCGGACGATGACTTCGGTCTGATGGGCTACGACCCGGCGTACCTCAATACGGCGTCGTGTCGGTCGGCCATTACTTTTATTGACGGTGACAAGGGTATCCTGCGCTACCGCGGATATCCCATCGAGCAGCTGGCCGAGCAGTCGAGCTACCTGGAAGTCAGCTACCTGCTGCTTCACGGCGAGCTGCCGGATCAGAAGCAGCTTGAGACCTGGGTGGAGCAGATCACTGTTCACACCTTCCTTCACGAGAACGTGAAGACCTTTATCGAGGGCTTCCGCTACGACGCCCATCCGATGGGCATGTTCATTGCCACCATCGGTGCGCTGTCGACCTTCTATCCCGAAGCCAAGCGCGTCGCCGATAAGGACGTTCGGATGGCCAACATCGTGCGCCTGATTGCCAAGGTGCCCACGATCGCCGCCTGGTCTTACCGTCACAGCCTCGGTTTCCCTTTCATCTATCCCAACAACACGCTGTCGTTTGCCGGCAACTTCCTGGCCATGATCAAGCAGATGGCCGAGCCGCGCTACAAGCCGCACCCGATCCTGGAGCGGGCGCTCGACGTGCTGTTCATCCTGCACGCCGATCACGAGCAGAACTGCTCGACCTCGACGATGCGCGCAGCTGGCAGCTCGCTCGTGGACCCCTACTCGGCCGTTGCGGCTGCGTCGGCGGCGCTCTACGGTCCGCTGCACGGTGGTGCCAACGAGGCCGTGCTGCGCATGCTCAGCGAGATCGGCCACGTCAGCCATGTCCCCGCATTCATCAAGGATGTGAAGGAAGGCAAGGGCGAGAAGCGCCTGATGGGCTTCGGTCACCGCGTCTACAAGAACTACGATCCGCGCGCCAAGGTCATCAAGCGGCTCGCTGATCAGGTCTTCGAAGTCACGGGCCGCAACCCGCTGCTCGACATCGCACTGGAGCTCGAGCGGATTGCGCTTCAGGACGACTACTTCATCAAGCGCAAGCTCTACCCGAACGTCGACTTCTACTCGGGCCTCATCTACCAGGCCATCGGGTTCCCGGTCGACATGTTCCCGGTCCTGTTCGCCATCCCCCGCGCCTCGGGCTGGCTGGCGCAGTGGAGCGAGATGCTCGACGACAACGAGCAGAAGATCGCGCGTCCGCGCCAGATCTACACCGGCATCGAAGTTCGCGACGTTCCGGCGGGGCGCAAGAACCCCTTCGAGTACGAGCGCGGCCGCGCCAGCTAAGCGCACAACCAGGCCCGTCGCCAGCCAGCCGCCAGCTGGCCTGGCGCTGAGAAGTCCTCCCGGCGAAGCGATTCCCGGGGGGATTTTTTTTGCCCGCTCTACGGCTCGATGAGCACGCAGACCATGTACGTCACGCCGCGCTCCGCCGTGGTGTGAAGCACGCAGAGGCGGCGCAGCGGACCCGGGGCATCGATCTCGACCGGCTGGCCGCCGACGTCGCTCATGCTGAGCTTCAGCGCCTCGCCATCTTTGGACTGGCTCATAACGCTAGCATAGGAGAGCCGCTGCACCTTCATGCGGCGATGGCCCACATCAAAGCTGGCCGCCGGCGTGGTCGGTAGCAGCGTGTAGCTCTCGCAGCGCGTGTTGGGATCCAGCGCGTCTTGATAGATGCTGGGCCGATCGCGGCCTCGATTTCCCGTGCCCCCGGCAAGCTCTGCCATCAGCGTCGTGCCCTGCGCGATCAGACCCACCGGCGACGGCAGCAGTCCCTCGACGGAGCTCATCGCCAGCGCCAGCGGCGTGTGCTGCCGCGGCATGCGCACAGACAGCGTCGATAGCCGCAGCTCGCCGCCGCTGGCCGTGCGCAGGCAGCGCTCGTTTTCCTGCCCCGCAGGCGGCGGACTGATCTTGAGCGGCTCGCGCGGCGGCGGCGGCGCGGGCGGCGGGCCATCCACCGGCGCCGTTGTCTTGCGCTGCTGCGCCGACGGTGCACCGGGCCGCAGCTGCTTCGGCGGCTCCAGCGTCGCAACCAAGGCCGGGGCCGGGGCCGCCAGCGGGCTGGCCATGGGCGTCGGCGTGCTGGGCAGCGGCTTGTGCCCATCCCCAGACTGCCCCCGCGAGCGCCGCAGCAGCAGCGGCTTGGGCACCTGACTCAGCAGCACCGGCGGCGAGCCGCTGAGGCTGATGCCCCACTCGCTCAGGAAGCGCGCCACCGCCGAGATATTGGAAAAGCGACCGCCCGCTTCAATCACCACCTGATCCAGCTCTGCCGCGAGGTCCGCACAGCTCTGGAAGCGCTGGTTCGGATCCTTGGCCAGCGCCTTGTGCACCACCATCTCAAGCAGCGGCGAAGCCTGCGGACAGACGCTGCGCAGAGGCGGCACTTCGTCGCGCACCACCGCGTAGAACGTCGCGATCATCTCGTCGCGCTGAAACAGCGGCTGCCCGCTGCACAGCTCGTAGAGCACCACGCCGACGGCAAAGACGTCCGAGCGCGCATCGAGCGGCTGGCTCTGGATCTGCTCGGGCGACATGTAGGCGGGCTTGCCCTGGAGGCCCTCCTCCTTGCGCACCAGCCGCACGTCCGCGCGCGCGACCCCGAAGTCGATGACCTTGATCAGGCCCTCCGACGTGCACATCAGGTTCGACGGCGACACGTCGCGATGCACGACGTTGAGCAGCCGGCCGCTGGGATCGCGCAGGCTGTGCGCGGCGTGCAGCCCAGCGCAGGCCTGGCTGAGCAGCGCCGCCACCAGATCCGGCGGCATGCGCTCGCCCCGCTGGTGGAGCTGCGCGCTCATGTGCGACAGCGTCGCGCCGCGCAGGTGCTCCATGGCCAGAAACAGCACGCCGTCCTGCTCGCCGATGTCGTAGATCTTCACCACGTTGTGGTGGTTGATCTCGGCGGCAATGCGCGCCTCATCCAGAAACATCGACGTCGCATCCACCAGATCGAACATCTCCGGCTGGATGAGCTTGAGCGCGACCGGGCGGTTGAAGCCCCCAAGTCCCGTCTGCCGGGCCAGAAACACCTCGGCCATGCCGCCGCCGCCGATGCGGGCGATCAGTCGATAGCGTCCGAACGGAACGCTGACCCCCAGGCTGATGCGGCAGCGCGGTCCCCCGCGGCCAAAGGACATCTCGTGGCCGCCGGGAAATGCGAGCATGACCGGCGCGTCCTGATTCAGGCGCTGCGCCAGCCCGCCGCCGATGAGGTACGTCCCGGCCATGCTCCCGAGATCGCACAGCCGATAGCTGCCATCGCTTGAAAGAAGCTCGGCATGGAAGCGCGAGACGCCGCCATCGGGAATCACCACATCGTTGGATGGGTTGCGCCCCATGCGCACGCGCTCGGCGTCAAAAAACCAGAACTGCTCACCGCTGCGCACGCCCGAGAGCACACGTACTTCGACGACGTTTCCAAGCTGCAGCTGCGACTCAGCGGGCATGTTCAGAGGCCGAAGCGGGCGAGCTTCTTGTGCAGACCTTCGCGAGTGATTCCCAGCGCTTCCGCGGCCCGCGTCTTGTTGCCATCGTGCTCACGCAGACACTGGAGGATGAGGAAGCGCTCGACCTCATCCATCATGTCCTTGAGCGGCCCTTTTTTCGGTGCGATGCGATCGAGCACACCCTCGGCCTGCCGAAGGTGCGGCGCCATGAGGTCCGGCGTGATGAACTGCTCGGGATCCACCTGAATGCACAGGCGCTGCAC
>Ga0075163_10001984_pt1 | contig 27548 bp, 26 predicted proteins | sample JI1023141ADNA_FD_71478 | JGI IMG/M metagenome (GOLD analysis project Ga0075163, IMG submission 71478) | Wastewater effluent complex algal communities from Wisconsin, to seasonally profile nutrient transformation and Carbon sequestration -... | ecosystem: Engineered > WWTP > Effluent > Algae...
CAATCTTTTTTTGAACGCTATCCTACTCACCATCGTTGTTCGGTTGTTTGGTTTGGGCGCTTACTTAGACGAAACTATCCTGACCGTAATTTTCATTTCTACCAATCTGTATTTTGTATTGCGAAGCAGTTATACTTTTTACCGCGAGCGAAGCTGGCGATTGGTGTTGAAATCGGTAATCCTGATTTTGTTTTTGAAAGTTGCGCTGGAGATTTACAGAAGCGTACTCTTCTTCATCACTATTTTAATGATGTAATCAGCGCAATGAACGCATTAAGTTGGCGATCAATTCTTCGGCCTGACTTTGATCTTCATCACCGGCAAGGTTACGGTACGTTAACAAACTCTGAATGGCTGCATCAATCTCTTTATTCATAGCCAAGGTAATCCCCAGGTTAAAATAACTGTTGGGAAAAGTCGGTTCAATCTCAATAGAAACCTGATAATGAATTTTAGCTAAAGCCAGGTTGCCGATCTCGGCATAAACATTGGCCAGATTATAGTGCGCTTCAAAGTGGCGTGGGTCGGCCTTTAGTGCGCGGGTAAAACAGTCAATAGCTTTGGTGTGTTGTTTTTTTCCGGATTCAATAATACCGAGGTTGCAATAAGCATCAGCCAGAGAATCGCCAGCGTCAATTGCTTTTTGATATTGAAGTCCGGCCCGATCATCGCCTAACTCATCCAGCACAAGCGCTTCTTCAAAGGGAGTAAGATTATTGAGGTTTACAACTTTGGCTCCGCCAAACAAATGCAACTGGCCATGCTTGTTAGTTCCGGTATCGGGTTTCTTTTTCCGAACCGGTTTGAATCCGAATTTTTCAGGATTGGGAACCGGAAACTGGATTACTTTGGCCATCGCACAAAGTTAACCAAAAATACTCTTGGACGTCTGACGCCTAACTCGCTTTTCTGCGCACCACTTTTTTGGTTTCTTTCTCCACCTTCATAGTGGCACCTTTGGCTTTCTCCATCGGCTTTTTCTTGGCAGCTTCTATACTCGCTTTCAAGGCGGTCATAATATCCACCACTACCGGTTCTTCTTCGGCTACCATTACAATCTCTTTACCAGCAATCTTCGCATCAATAATCGCTTTTAGCGCATCATAGTAATGATCTTTCATTTCAATTTTGCTAAAGGTAGTGGTCATAGAATCCACCAGGGTTTTAGCAAGTTTTAATTGTTCCTTGTCAGCTTTTACTTCAAGTAATTGTGGCACTTCGCCCATACTGCGTACTTCGTTAGGATAGCGCAGCCGATACATCAACATACCGCCTTCGTGTGGCGAAATCAAAACCGGAGTTTCACGATCGCGCAACACTACTTTACCTACGCCAACCTTTCCGCTTTCTTTTAATGTCTGGCACAAGAGGCCATAGGTTTTAGCTGCAATGTCGCCATCAGGGCCAATGAAATAAGGAGACTCGAACAAGGTGTGATGCACCTCTTCGGCTTTCACAAAGCCTTCCATCTCAATAATCTTCTCGCTCTTGAGTTTTACTTTGTTCAGGTCTTCCTGTTCAATGATCACAAACTGACCGGGCTCATATTGATAGCCCTTCACAATGTCTTCGGTCTTTAACGGCTGCCCCGTAACCTTGTCCTTCTTTTCGTAGCTCACGGGGTTGTGCCCGTCTTTGCTCAACAGGTTAAAGCTGATGGTTTGCCCCGTATCGATAGCATTGTAAATCCTTACCGGTATGGTAACCAGCGAAAACTGAATGTGTCCTTTCCAGATGGCCCGCATAATATCTTAGTTTAAAAAATTAAGAAGAGGCCACTAAGTTATTGGTTATGAATGTTTTTTCAAAATAAAATTTAGGGGTTGAATGCGACAAAAGAGGTGGTGTTTACGTCAGCCTGCAGCTCGTGCAACAGGTTATACAAGCCGTAATATGTACGATTTACATATAGCGCATCTTTTACTCCACGGGCTTTTTTCGATTCGCGGAAAGCCTTCATCTGCCCTATCTCTTCGCCAAATGTATAAAGCGATTTAAAATATTGTTGCTCCGAAAAATCGAAACGCGGTGTGCGGAATGGCCGGCCCAATAATTCAACCAATTGCGTAAACACTTCTGTGAAGAATGCGCGGTCTTTCGCGGTATCATCCGGATAAATAAATCGTAAGTCACGAAACACCTTATCTAATCGCGGCTTGTCGTCTAAAATACCTTTGTCCAACAACTGGAAGTAAACTTTATAAAATGCGGGTGGAACAACTTTTACACAACCGAAATCGATTATACCCAGCTTATTATCAGGTGTAATAATGAAGTTGCCGGGATGAGGATCGGCATGGAGTGCCCGCAACGTATGAATTTGAAAATGATAAAAATCCCAAAGCGCTTGTCCGATCAGGTTTCGATCTTGCTGGGTCCAGGCATTTGCTTTAAACATCTCACCCAGCGGTTTGCCCTCAATCCAATCCATGGTAAGAATGCGATCGGCAGATTGTGCCGGATAGTATTTAGGAAATACTAGATTAGGAACTTCCGCACATTGCTTGGACAATTCAATAGAGCGTTTTAGCTCTAATTTATAGTCCGCTTCTTCCAGCAAGCGAGATTCAACTTCGCCAATAAACTCATCGTACTCGGCCGGGTTAAGATTAAACATCCGCAACGCGATTGGTTTTACCATAGCCAGATCGCTCTTCACGCTATCGGCCACACCAGGGTATTGAATTTTTACAGCCAACTTCTTCCCTTTCAATGTGGCCTGATGTACTTGCCCGATTGACGCAGCATTGCTGGCTGAAGTAGTAAACGAATCAAAAATTTCTGCCGGTTTTTTTTGTAATGATTTCTCGAACGTACGCACCACCAACGGATACGACAGCGGAGGCGCACTGTATTGAGCCATTGAAAACTGTTGCTGATAGGCCGTTGGCAACAGGTTCTTATCCATGCTTAACATCTGCGCTACTTTAAGCGCACTGCCTTTTAGTTCGCTTAATGATTTATAGATATCAGTGGCATTGTCATGATGTAATTCATCTTTCGATAGATTCGGGTTAACTAACTTTTTGCCGTAATGCTTTAAATAGTTGGTTCCGATTTTTGCGCCCGTAGAAATAAATTTGGAAGCCCGCTGCACTTTGCCAACCGGAATACTCTTCTGCTCCTTCATCGGCCTTAGTTTTTGGAATTCTGATAGAGGAACTTCCCGAAATCCAATGCATTATCCAGAATACCTTTGCCAATCAGATCGAACGCCAGGTTAGCCGACTTCTCAATTGCCGCATCGGTCTTTTCAAAGTTAGCGCTCTCATCGTGTGCCCAGAATTGAAGTATAAACATGAAGTGCATCCAGAATAGAACATCATACTGCTTATCGAGATACGGCCGGGTGGCTACTTCGCCCGAAACTTTACCGGCATTGAGAACTGAATTGATCCACTCATCGAAGGCCGTTTTAAATCCTTTCAGAAAAGAAGGCATCATCGGTTGCTTCCAACCTTTTAATTGGTGAAGCATAAAACTGCGGTCGGCTTTCATAGCCTCAACCAACATAAAATAAAAAGTCAGGATCTTTTCGCGCGCACCAAAGCCTTGATAATCGGCATCGGCTTCCATGCGGGCACGGGTTTCGTCAATCAGGTTTTTCCAGATTGCTTTTTCCACGGCTTCGAAAGAAGCAAAGTGTTTATAAAAATCCCCTTCGGTTATTCCCAGGGTTTTACAGAATGTAAAAACAGAGGCTGGCTTGCCAGTGGTTAATACAGACTCACGGTATGCGGCAGTAACTTTCTCAGCCGACAAGGTCGACTTGGCTCGGGCTTTTTTGGTCTTTTCCATAGTCTTAAAACAAATTAGTTCAACTTTGGTTTCCAAGTTTTCGGGTATTGTTAACACCTGGTTAACTGTTTTTGGATTTGGTTATAAATCTCCAATTTTAGGTATGGCTTTAATCCGGGTAACCGTTGTATTTCTATTGCTTAGCAGCAAGCTGCTGGCGCAGGAAAAGCGCACGGCTCAATACTATTTTGATAAGGCTGAGAGTGCCCACGCTGCACAATCGTATAAAACAGCCTTGGCGCATCTCAACGAATGCCTGCGACTGGAACCTTATTTCATGCAAGCCTATTTTACCAGAGCGCAGGTGCGCGAAGCCTTGGGCGATAAACAAGGCGCACTAACCGACTACAACATTTATCTGGAAACCAACCCTGAAAACAAAGAGGCTTTGTTTAGTCGCGCGGTAAGCCGCTTTGAATACAACCAATGGGCAATTGCCAAAGAGGACTTTATACAATTATTGCAGCTACCTGCCGGTGGCGAAACCAATACCATTTTCTTTCAAACCCAGAAAGGTGATGATGGTGCCAGTCGGGCATTTTCAGCAGCCAATAATTTGCGCTCGTTATACTTCGATTACCTCGGTCAGATAGAATTGAAACTTAAAAATTATTCACAGGCAAAAGTCTGTTTTGATTCCGCCATTCAATTAGCGCCCGAACAAGTTAATTTTTACCTGGGCCGCGGACTTGCTCTGCAACAAGTTGGTGATAGTGTGCAAGCACGGGCAGACTTCAAAAAAGTTTTACAGTTAGATGCCGATAACAGCCTTGCCCGACATAACCTTGCGTTGCTTGGCACGAACCAACCTACTGCCGAAACAGAGCAATTGTTAACCGAAGCGATTGCGGCCAACCCAAAGCTTCCTTACTCCTATGCCGAGCGCGGATTGCTGCGCCTAAACGCTGGTAATCTGCCAGGCGCATTAAGCGATTACAACGAAGCCATAAAGTTAGAACCCGACAATTATGAGTATTACCTGAACCGCGGGTTGATAAAAGAACGCGCGCGCGATTTTACCGGGGCCTTAACCGATTACAAACAAGTAATTACACTCAAGCCCGAATACGAAAAGGGTTGGCTGAGCCACGGAAATGTGATGGTGAAACTGAACAAGTTTAAAGAAGCGGTGGATGATTACTCCGCAGCTATTACTTACTACTCGGATTACGGACTTGCCTACTATAACCGCGCACAAGCCTGGCACCGATTAGGAAAATTAGCGGAAGCGTGTACTGATTTGAAGAAAGCCAAAGGGCTTGGGATAACGGTATCGGGGAAGGTTGAGGGGGTGATTTGTAGGTGAGTGAAGGTATAAGCTTAACGCATTTTTTGGGTTAGCACGTTCTTTTTCGACTATTTCCACTATTATTTTCAATATTTTTAGAAAAAATGTTTGTTTAGGTAGAACTCATTATACTATTTTTGACTTAACTTATAAGTTAATTGTACGCAACTATTGTCGAACTTGGGCGTTTAGACTTTAATAAGGTCAAGTATTTTTCAGTTAAAATTGAAGAAAAAGAACATTCAGAGTTCATGGATTTTCAATTAAGAATGAGAAATTTTCACCCTACACAGTTAGGAGAATTAAATACTTTAATTCAAGAAATAGGCGAAAAATATGGAGCAAATCCAGAGCAATTCAGAGATGAGAGAAAAGCCGATGCATTACCCCCAGAAACATTCCAGTATTTCGGACTCGATGATATTGAGCCTGAGAATCAATACGGCTTAAGATTGTATTGTTTGAGATTAAATGAGTCTGTTGTTATTTTATTTAACGGAGACTTGAAAACAACTCAGAAAGTTGATGACTGTAAAAATTGTAAAAGACATTTTCAGTTAGCTAACCGGATCACAGCAAAAATAGATGAAGCAATACGAGATAGATTAATTAAGCCTGGCCACAAGGATATTTTAGGAATTGAAGATTTTGAATTTGAAATATGAAAAAACGAATAGTTGAAGATACTTCCGTGTTTTTTGAAGTATTAGGAAATACTCCTCAAGAAAGTAAGAATTACGTAACCAAGTCAATGGAGATTGTCCATGAGATTATGCTTCTTCTCAAAGAGAAGGATATGAATCAGAAGAAACTTGCCCAGAAATTGGGCAAGACTGAAGCTGAGGTAAGCAAATGGTTAAGTGGAACTCATAATTTTACAGTACGAACACTAACATTTATTGAAACTGCAATTGGCGAAGAGATAATAGTAACTCCGCATAAAGTGCGCAATAATGCTCTTAAGTACACCACAGCGATCTATAGGGCCTCAGTAAATGAAAAAAAATCAATTTTACACAAAGCAGAGAAATACAAAATTAAATCAAAGTCGGAAAGGTTTGAATTATCAGCAGCATGAGTGAGTCAAAGAAGATTGTCCCTGACAAAATCAATATCATTGGTATAAAAATTCTAGGTGGAAATATTACATCTGATTCAAATGTTCAAGGTGAGATAATTAAGTCCTACCAAGTCCAATTCGGTGTAAGTGACGAGCTTAATTTTGAAGAGAAAAAATTTAGATTTCTATTCAATGTCAATATTGATGCATTGGATGAAGGTGAAAATCTAATTGGTGTAAATGGTCAATACAATGTCGAGTACATATTTTATATCGATAATCTTGAATATTATGTTTCAAGTGCCGATCACGAGAAAAAAAACATTGTTTTTCACGATATTCTGCCATACACACTTTTAAGTATTGTTTACTCTACATCAAGAGGGATTGTGTTGTCGCGCACTACTGGTACTATTCTTGAAGGAGTTATACTACCTGTGATTAATGTTCAGGATTTGATGCGAACCCTAGAAGATGGAAAACAAAAAACGGCTGCGGTTTCACCTCACTAAAAAGTAGATTCTTGCTCAATTCAGATTTGACGTAAGGATCGTATCTCTAACCCTTCCCCATCAACCACATCTCCGCCTCAATAATATCCTCAAATACCTTAATTGTAAATCCACGGGTTGCGCTTACCTCCTGCCAGTAGCTGGCAAAGTCGCGGTGGTACTTTTCAAAAACTCCAGCTACGACAATGTTTCGTAGTTGAGGTAAACTGCGTTCGTAGGTTTTTACAATATTAAACGCATCGGTAATGCGCACCTGAATATCCAACTGGCGGTAGTCCACCAACATTTTAGTGCTGTTGGTTTCATGCGCTTTCTTCATAATCATGTTGGCTGTTTCCACCATGTCTTTAAGCGAGTTGCGAGTGCCATGTCCCGTTACCAACAGGTAATGTTCTTTAAGCTCAAATGTAACGGGCGGTAAACTCATTTAGGAATCAGGTTACCCAATGTAACGTCTGCGGCTGTATCGGGTTTTCGAAAGGTTGATTGTTTTGTTGAGCCAAGGCCCACAGTCGTTTGATCTCGTAGTACCAACGCGCCTGCATGTCGGGTTCGCCAATCAGCATTAAGGTTGGCTTTGATTTCAAGCCTTCGCTCAGTTTATTAAACACACCCAGATCTTGTCCTATAAATTGTTTACCCAATCGCTTAAGCGGCCACCACAACCATTTGGTTGCTGGTAGCGAGCTGTAGAAAATATGTGTGAGTTCGGTTTGACTTTCATTGAGCGGAGTTAAGGCTGTAATAGAAACAATCTGGTGCTTCTCGCCTATCAGAATATGTTCAGTACGAATGCCGGGTATTTCAAATGTAATTTCAGTTGAGGTACCGCCCTTTAAAACACTATAACCTTTGGAGTTTGTAGAAGGTGCATGGCGCACCATCTTAAATCCTTTGGTTGTGGGTTCAAACTTTTTCTCTTTGATTTTTAATTTTTTGGCCGACCGCCAGTACCACGATTGATGCACAAACGTAACATGCGAGGGATCGATCAACCCGATTACCGAATGATCAATATCGGCTGGCAAGGTTACCGTTTCAACATGCAGAAATTTTTTATCACCGCTTAATACCAGATTTGGTGGTGCTTCTTTCGGAACCAGGTTTGGTAATTTCTTTTCAGGAATGTAAATCCAAATGGTGCCATTCAGTTCTTCGCACGGATATTGAAATACTTTTATTTTATTGATGTCAATGGTATTGTCGGGTGGTAACGCGGGAATTTCCACACACTTACCGGTGGTATCAAACTTCCAGCCGTGGTAACAACATTGTATAGTGCAATCTTCAAACCAACCCTGCGATAGCGGAACTCCGCGATGTGCACAGTTATCGCGCAACGCAAATGGCTTACCCTGCTTATCGCGCCCGAATACAATCTTCTCGCCACAAATTTGTTTGCCCACCAGTTTACCTGCTTTGAGAAAAGAACTATGAAACGCGAGGTACCAGAGATTTTTTAAGTATAGTGAAGGGTCTGTCATAGATGGTGCAAATATTGGATTTATTTGTAAGGATTGCGAGGGTTAAAGGCCAACAGACTATTAGGATCTGGATCATGATCCATCAACTCGTTTACTATACCAAGGTAACGCTCGTATTGTTTATCGCTTTTTATAATTTGCACATTATTAGCATTCATACAATCAAGTTACTAAATAGTCATCAACTCATACAAAGTATCTGGTGCTACTTTGTTACCTTATAAACAAGCCCTGAAGGGGCCATATCAACAACGCAGGGTGAAGCCCTGCGTTATTTAAGTGGCAGTTAGCGTAGCCCTGAAAGGGCGTAATGCTTCCTAACCTATCACACCCTTTCAGGGCTTATTGTCTATTCACTATCTATGGGACAGGGCTTCACCCTGTCTTATGGTGTTACGCCCTTTCAGGGCTGCACCTCTCAAGTTAATAGTGGAACAAAGGCGTCAGATTCTGTCTGCATAGTTTTAAAGCCGTCATGACGCCTACACGACTTATCAACTCATATCCGGCCTTAGCCGAACAAACACTGGCTCGCGAAACTGTTGATCTTTGGTAATCATCGAAAAACTAATCTCGGCCATCAGCTTCGGCTCTACCCAAATGCTGATCTTCTCGTCCATTACCTTATCGGGAATAGGCTTCTTAATTTCCTTCAAGGCTTTCAGTTGCTTGAAGATTTCCTTGATCAGTGCATCGTCAAAACCAGTACCCACCTTACCTCTATACATAAAATTATTGCCATCACGTTCGGCAATGTGCAATCCGCCAAAGGTAACACTACGGTCGCCCTTGCCTGGATTATAACCCAGAATAACACACTCGCGCGTACTGCGTACTTTCACTTTCAACCAATAGTCCGATCGCTTGCCCGGAAGGTACTTGCCCGTTTTATCTTTTGAGATAATTCCCTCCAATGCAAACTCCTTCGCAGCTTCAAATAAAGCGGCCCCATCTTCTACTGCCTCGCTTATGCGATATGGCGTTTCGGGCTTGATGGCATCTTTCAACCACTCGCGCCTTTTCTCCAATGGTTCGTTAATCAAATTGCGACCATCCATATACAGGCAATCGAACACATAACAATGCACCGGACTACTCTTCACACCTTTTTGAATAGACGTTTCACCTGTGCTCATTAACCGATGAATCACCTTTTTAAAATCTGCTTTCCCCGATTTATCCAGACAAACAATCTCCGCATCAAACAATCCACAGGTTGCACGAAAAGCTTTATCGGCAACTGTAAGTTCCGGAAACTGTTTAGTCACATCGTTATGGTTACGCGTGCGGATTCTCACTTGTCCATCTTCCACAGCAATAATTGCGCGAATGCCATCCCATTTTATTTCATGTAAATACTTATGGCCCGCAGGCGGTTTATCAGCGGAAGCCGAAAGCATCGGCTCAATAACATCTTGTAAATAATTTACTTGCGGTGTATCTACGCGCTCCAGCAACCACTCTTTATTTTTTATTTTATAAATCCTGTACTCACCATTTATTTCTTTGCTACTCAGTCGAAAATAAAATCCGTCTTTCTTGTCTTTGGTGATCTGATATTTACCCAGCGCATAAATCCACATTTCGCCCGCGCCATATTGGCCTTTCGGAATTTCACCATCGAAGGTAAGATACTTCATGGGGTGATCTTCGGTTTGGACAGCCAACCGTTTTACACCCGGATGCGGAGGCATACCCCTTGGCACCGCCCACGATTTTAATACGCCATCTTGCTCTAAACGCAAATCGTAATGCAGGTGCGAAGCATGATGCCGGTGAATGACAAAACTGGTTCCGCTGCCTTCAATAATGCGGGCTTCGGGTTCAGGAGTCTTTTTGAAGTCACGTTTCTTTTCGTACGATTCAAGTTGCTCGGGTGTTTTGTGTTTTGCGTTGGGTGGCAACTTTTTTTCTTTCACCACCTTTGCTTTGCGATGCGTGTGTATCTCTACCGCAAATGCATCTATTCCTTCCCAGGCATCACCATCTTGTATTACTTTATCAACCGCATTGTTAATGTTAAATTCCAAAGGTGTTTTTACGCGAGCGAGTTCATCCCACGTAAGTGGCATTGAAACCGGTGCGCCATTGCGACCGCGTAGACTGTATGGCGATACAATGCTTTGTCCGGATCGGATTCTGAAAATGTCTATCAACACGCGGCCTTTGCGCGCTTCTTTTTTGATGTGCAGCGTAGTCTCTTTTGGAAACCTTTCGGTGAATGGCAGTGCGATTGATTGTGCAGCTTCAAATACAGTATGAAAATCCCACTTCGGTTCTATCGGGCAACAGATGTGAATTCCTTTACCGCCCGTAGTTTTTACATAACACGTATAACCGAATGATTCGATAAATGTGCGCAGGTCTTGCGCCAGCGAAACTATTTTTGGAAAATCATACCCTTCGGGCGGATCGAGATCAAACACCATGTAATCGGGGTGTTCAAAATCCGGCTTGCGACTGTGCAACTGATGCAACTCTAATGATGCTAAATTGGCCAACCATACCAACGATGCCGGTTCCGTAGCAATGATGTAATCCTTTTTTTCTTCTTTGCCGAGCTTTACAAACTCCAGCCAATCAGGTGCCCACTCCGGGCGGTTCTTCTGATAAAAACTTTCACCATTAATGCCATCCGGAAAACGGATCAGCGTAAGCGCACGACCTTTAATGTGTTGCAGTAACGTGGGTGCAATCTTTAAATAGTATTCAATGATCTCCGCTTTGGTTACTCCATCTTCCGGAAACAAAACTTTTTCCAGATTGGATAACTCCAGCTTGCGTTTGCCTACTAATGTCCATTGCGACTTCTTAGCCATTACTCTGTTACATCAGCAGGTTTTTTGTTGCTGAGAAAGATCATACCAATTACAAAACATGCCGCAGCTATGGCGATGGGATACCATAAACCGGAAACAGGATCGCCAACACCCTCACTGTTTTTACTATTCTCGAATAGCCAGGTAGCAATAAAAGGCGTTAGTCCGCCAAAAATTCCATTGCCGATGTGATACGGTAACGACATAGAGGTATATCGGATTCGTGTTGGGAACAACTCGACCAAAAATGCAGCAATGGGCCCATACACCATTGTAACCATAATAACCTGCACAAAGACCAAGGCAATCATCAACCAGAAATCGCGGTTGGGCAGAATGATTTCGGTTTTGGTTTCGTTGATGCTACCATCGGTTCGCATTTTATGAGTTTCGTTCTGAATGGTATTGTCGGTGTACATGCGGCTGGTTTGATAAACGAAAGTGGTATCGCCCGCAGCATGTACGGTACTGTTTCGCGTAAGCGATTTGGCCGCCTCCATTTCTACTTTTGTTTTTACATCGGCAATGGCAAACATAGTTTTGTAGATTGGCCTGTACAGAAATACCGCCAACAACATGCCACCCAGCATAATGTACTTGCGGCCCACCCGATCGCTCCACCCACCAAACACAATAAAGAACGGAGTACCAATTAACAAGGCAATCGCAATGATGTCGCGCGTTTGTACAAACTCAACTTTGCAGATTTGTTCCAGAAAAGTCATGGCATAAAACTGCCCGGTGTACCACACCACACCTTGACCTGCGGCTGCACCAAACAACGCAATCAAAACCATTTTCAGATTTTCTTTCTTGCCAAAACTTTCTTTGATGGGATTCTTTGAAATCTTGCCTTCAGCTTTTATTTTTTTAAACAGCGGACTCTCCTGCATGCGCATGCGGATGTAAACCGAAACGCCTACCAGCAATGCTGATAGCAAAAATGGAATGCGCCAGCCCCATGAAGAAAATTCATCTACACCTACTGAATGCCTAACGGCCAGGATTACGCCTATCGAAACAAATAACCCAAGCGTAGCTGTAGTTTGAATAAAGCTGGTATAAAATCCGCGTCTGTTGGCGGGTGCATGTTCCGCTACATACGTTGCAGCACCTCCATACTCGCCACCCAATGCAAGGCCTTGCAACAATCGAAGTACTAACACAAGAATGGGTGCAGCAATACCAATGGTGGCATAGCCCGGAATTAAGCCGATGGCAAACGTGGAGCCACCCATCAGCACCAGAGTAACCATAAAGGTATATTTGCGCCCAACCAAATCGCCCAGACGCCCAAATACAATGGCACCAAACGGGCGCACTACAAAGCCTGCAGCAAAAGTTGCCAGCGTAGATAAGAACGCCACCGTTGGATTGCTTTGCGGAAAGAATTGTTTGGCGAGGATGGTGGCCAGACTTCCGAAAATATAGAAATCGTACCACTCGATTAATGTACCTACAGACGAGGCAGTGATAACAGACCAAAGGGTGCTTTTATCTTCTTTGGTTATAGCAGTTGAAGACATGAACTCATAAGTTTCACGGTAAGTTAATTTAAAATGAATTGGATAAAACTACCGGTTAAAAGAAAATGTGTTGGGCCAACCGGTAGGTGTTGGCATGGGCTTCAATAATATCGCGGAAGTCAGGCGAATAACCACCACCCATACTCACTACAATCGGAATGCGATTGTGTTTGGCTGCTTCCAACACCAGACGGTCGCGTTGTTTGCACCCTTCGCGGGAAACACTTAACCGCCCGAGTTTATCAGTCTCCAGAATATCTACACCCGATTGGTAAAAAATGAATTCGGGTTGCACAGTATCTATTAGATTTTTCAGGTTAAAATCAAGTGTGCTGAGGTAAAAATTATCGGTTGTAAAGTCTTTCAACCCAATGTCGAGATCGGATTGTTCTTTTTGAAGCGGGTAATTATTGGCACCATGCATACTGAAGGTAAACACACGATCATCGCTTCGAAAAATCTGTGCGGTGCCGTTGCCCTGGTGCACATCTAAATCCACTACCAGAATTTTAGAGACTAATTTTTGGTGCAACAAGTAATTGGCTGCAATGGCCATATCGTTCAGTAAACAAAACCCTTCACCCCTATTGGTAAAAGCATGATGTGTGCCTCCGGCAATGTTCATGGCAATGCCATGCTGCAAAGCAAACATTGCGCACTGTACTGTTCCGTTCGCAATCCGGATTTCGCGTTCAACTAATTCGCGCGTAAGCGGAAAACCAGTGCGCCTGATTTCTTGTGGGGTAAGTTGCAGGTTGTGAAGTTTGTGCCAGTAGTCGCCATCATGCGTAAGCAGAATCAAATCATCACGTAATGGTTGTGGTACAAAGAGATTGCTCTCGTAGATCGTGCCTTCATGCAGAAGTTGTTGTGGTAATACCTCATACTTACTCATCGGGAAGCGATGATTGGGCGGTAAGGGCAACACATATTCTGGCGACCAGGCTATCTTTAGCATTTTCAAATACAAAGTAGTACCAATAAAAAAGCCACCTTTCAGTGGCTTTTGTTTTATTTAACTGATGTTACAAATCAAGAACGATGATATTAGGCGTCAAGACGGCTTTAGTCTTAAGTAAGCAGCCGTCAGACGCCTCTACTTGTTTAAGTTTGAGTAACTTCATTAATCAATGTTGGTGTTCATGTTTCTCACCTTTGCCTTTGTGCCAGGCTTCCATTATGCCGTGGAAGTTATCGTGCAGGGCGGTAAGGTCAGCACCTAACTCATCGTTACCAGCACCGGCTTTAACTTTATCGGCAAGTGCGCGGGTATCGGTTTTAAGTTTTGCTAACAGACTTTTAACGTCTTCGGTATCTACTTTAGCAGGCAACGCAGCGGCAGCCCACTTATCGGCTTCAACAGCCATTTCTTCAGCTAAGGTTTTTACGGGTTCCAGGTTAGCTGAATCTTTAAACGGATGAAATGCTTCGGCCATAATCATGTGGAACGAATCCATTTCAGCCCAATCGTTTACTTCTTCAGTTGCAACTTCGGCAACAGCCTGCTCTTCTTTTTTGGAACAAGCCGCTAAAACAACTATCCAGATAAATGCTAAGAATAATTTTGTCTTCATGAGTATTGATTTATTTGATTTTAGAAAGTACAAAATTATAAAAGTCAGCCTAATTGCGATCCCTCTTGCGGTATTTTCTATACACTTCCAAGCTGCTGATAGCCTTCTGCAACAATTGATAATAAAGTGTTATGTACAAAATGATGGTAAACACCCAGATAACGGCAATGTTGAAGTAAAGCGTATCGAACACGGCCCCAAACATGGGTTTGGTGGGCACATAAAAATTTGATGTGAAATCGACTGGATTGGCAGGACGATGATCGGTGAAATAGATGGGGTAATACTTTTGTACGAGTTTTCCGCGCCACTCCAAAATCCGGTTTATCTCAGAATTGTTTTGCACCATATCGCTTACAGCATCGTTGGTGTAGTTCATCCTGAAGGCATTGTAGGCTTCTTCGCTACCTGCGATTTCGGTTAATTGAACTCTTATCGAATCTACTTTTTCGTTTGCCTTGGTTAGTTTAATACCATAGTATTGTTTCAGTACTTTTAAAAAGTTATCGGTTTTTGCATAAACGGTAGAGTCAAATTTTCCAATCTGCAAGCGATCTAACTCCGGAAACCGATCGGTGCCAATCTTCTGTAATTCATAACCTATTTCGGTATGCAGTAAGTCGAGGGCTTTCTTTACCGGATTATCATCACTTCTATCGCGCCAACGCGTACGGTTATTAATTACGGTGGCTAACCGCGATTCAAGTGTGGGGATAAAATACAAGCGTTTATAGTTAGCATTGGCCGCTTGCTGATCGTACTTATAAAATTGTTTTTCGAATGGGTTGTCTTTGAATTGCGTAACCATCAACGCTTCGAAAGCCCAGCGTGAAGCCATCATCTCGCCCAAAACCGGAATACCGTTTGGTGTACCCACTTTCGGATTAAACTTATCGAAACTAATTACCACTCCGCTTAATAATAACTGTGGAATAATGAGTACCGGAATAAGAATGTAAATGGTTACTGCTGAATCAAAAGCCGATGAAATATTTAGACCTAACATATTGGCAAAACACGAGCACGAAAACAGTACAAGCCAATACCGCATTTCGGTTAAAGGAATTTCCAAAATCCAGTTACCCAACGCCATAAACATAATGGTTTGAATGGCCGACAAACTAAACAGTATAATCACTTTAGAAACGAGATAACTGCTGCTACTCAGGTTCAGGTATCGTTCGCGTTTCAGAATTTTTCTATCTCTGAAAATTTCTTCGGCACTTACAATCAAACCTACAAACAAGGCCACCACCACACTCATGAAAAAATAAACCGGAACATTGCTGTTATGGTAAAATATGTAGTGCGGAGCATCGGTGGTTACAGCATCGTAATACTTTACAAAGTAGGCAATGAAAATAGCCAGCACAGGTGCCAACGAAAGGTTAACAATCAAGTATTGTTTGTTGGCAAGTTTGGCCAGCACATCGCGAATGATGAACACTTTTAATTGCGATAACCAACCGGGAATCTTTTGTACAACCGGAAGCGGATCTTTTATCTCCTGAACCTTGGGGATTTTTATTTTCTGTTTGAAGTACTGATACCACTGGCCCGGTGAAACTTTGCGGGTATGCGTAAACCGTCCGAACTCATTCACTACCCGCGTCTCTATAATATTAAATACCTGCTCGGGATTAATGTTACCGCATTCCGGACAAGCACCTGGAATTTTGTTGGCTGCATTAACTATATCCTGAAAATAATTTACTGATTCTGTTGGGTTGCCATAATAAATCTGAAACCCACCCACATCTAAAATGATAAGTGTATCGAACATTTTAAAGATGTCGGATGAAGGTTGGTGAATAACTACAAAAATCATTTTACCCCGCAACGCCAACTCTTTCAACAAGTCCATGATGTTTTCCGAATCGCGGGATGACAAACCGGAGGTAGGTTCATCTACAAACAGAATGGTAGGTTCACGTAATAATTCCAACCCTATGTTTAATCGCTTACGCTGACCACCACTAATGGTTTTATGCATAGGCGAACCCACTTTAAGATCGTGGATTTCAGAAAGGCCAAGGTTAACCAGAACCTTCTCCACCCGTTCTGCAATCTCTTCATCCGAAAAATTTCCAAAACAAAGCCGGGCCGAGTAATAGAGGTTTTCAAAAACAGAAAGATCTTCAATCAGCAAATCATCTTGCGGAATAAACCCAATTACACCATCTACTTTGTGTGGTTCTTTGTGAACATCAATGCCATTAATCAGCACACGACCACTCGATGGTTTTTCGGAACCATTCAGCACATTAAGCAAAGTAGATTTACCTGAACCACTGGCACCCATCAAACCAATTAACTTACCACCGGTTTCGGCTATGTTAATGTTTTGTAAACCAGCCTTGCCACTTTTAAAATGGTAGAAAACGTGTTCGCCAATAAACGAAATGTCGGTTTCGCTTTCTTCAAACAAAAATTTACTTACAATGTCAGAATAGTAAATGGGTTCGATCTTCGCCCCACGAATAGCACTACCTGTGGCAAACACATCTATCTTGCGGCTCTTGAGCGGAATGCTGTTGAGATAGAGTGGCGTAATCCCCAGATACTTGATCAGGTAAGTTTCGATATCGGCTAACCGAAGAATGGCAATTAATCCCGTAAGGTCTTTTGCTGTTATACGCGGACCAGGAAAATCATCGCCACCAGAGCCTTCATCTATAACCAGAATATTCTTAGAAGAGAGTTCTTCAATATCTTGCCCATGTACAAACGTGCGAATGGCTTTGATATCGCGCTGTGGAATTTTCAAAGCTTCACCAATGTAATACACCAGGTTGCTTTGTCGTTCAGACAATTCGCCATCGGCATAACACAATTCAATAATCTTTACTGTAAGTATTACCTTTTGCTGCGTAGTTAGCGATTGATTTACTTTTTTGGCGATCTGCATGATCTGCGACCAATCGTCCACAAACTCAAGCGTTTCGGCATCTACGTTAAAGCCCGGCTCAACAGTTCTTTTGTTGGCTTTACAGAACTCATCAAACAACGACAGGTAATAGCGGGTAGCTTCCTGATTGAGGTGCAGCGATAAAAAGTCTTTGATGTTGGCGCGCTCCTCGTCCGTTATCCGCTCCTTAGCCACAATGGCGAAAAGTTGTACGATCGCTTTTAAAAGTTCTTCACTCATGTACGAACCAAAAGGCGTAATTTACAAGGAATAGCGTTGCAATCCAGTACCTGAATTTGTGTTTCCTTAAAATTTATCAACTTCCTTTTCTCCGGCATTTCTGCTTTCTTTGTCAACAAAATTTATAACATGAGAAAGTGTTTGGTTGTCTTGGGTTTAGTCTTTTTGTCGGTTTCTATTTCGATAGCACAGGATAGCAGTATCCTTTGGGAAATTTCGGGAAATGGTATTACCAAACCTTCGTACTTGTTTGGAACTTTGAAGTTTACAGGCGAAAAAGAATTCTATTTTCCGCAGGAGGCTAAAGATAAAATCAAAGCTGCCGATCTTTTTGTAATTGAAGATCAGGTAGATCATCATGCACAGCATGAGTTGAATAAGGCGTTGCATTTTCCGAAGGAAGAAAGTTTGGCTACCCATACCACACCAGAACAATATAAGCAGATAACTTCCTTGTTCGAAAAGGAGTTTGGTATTGGAAAAGCCGTGTTCGAGTCAAAGTATGCTCGGTTAAAACCTTTGGCTATTTCAGTATCGATGACGCGCCTGGCTTTAGGCGAAGGCGTGAAGTATTATGATATTGAGTTACTGCGCTTTGCTAAAGCCAATAAAGTTAAAACCTATAGTCTGGAGAAGATTGAACGCGAAGCTGCGGCCTTAAACTCGTTTCCCATAAACGAGCAGGTATTGGCTCTTGTTCATGCAGCTACCTACTTTAAAGAGCAGAAAGAAGAATTTATAAAACTGATGGCAGATTATCCACAAGGCAACCTGGAAGAAATTTTTGAATACACCCTACATCCTCTCGACAATAACCAGAAATTCATTGAAGAGTTTTATTTTAAACGCAATGAAGAGTGGCTACCCAAACTGGAGAAGATGATGAAGAATGATGTGGCGTTTGTATCGGTAGGCATCGGACACCTGGAGGGTGAGCGCGGCTTATTGACTTTGCTAAAAGCCAAAGGCTACACACTCACTCCTGTTAAGGTTTCGCGTTGAAAATTATCCAAATCGTTTTGTAATTAGGTCGCCCAGAATTAGCAACCCTTCACGCAGGTATTCATCCTTCAGGCTCTGGAGTTCATCCACTGGTAAGCCTTCTTTGGAGGTAATCTTGGTATCTAATTTTTCAGAGGCCTTCTTCTTTTCGGCTTCGGCCATTTCTAGCTTGCGCTTTGTTTCATTTAACGAAATGCGTGTTTCATTCAGGTTCTTTTTTAGTTCATCTGTTTCTGAAATAAACTTTTTGAGATTGGCATCGTAACGTGTTCTATCGGAGTAGGCTTTATTTAAACCAGCCAACACCTGTGCATTTACCTGCGTAACTTTCTGGAAGCTTGCTGCACGAATTACATCCCAGGGTAATGCGCTTGGGCTTGAGCTTTCACCAAAGTGTTCAGCATCAAATGCAGAAGGTAAATTGATATCGGGTGATACGCCTTTGTGTTGGGTACTGCTGCCGGTTACCCGATAGAATTTCTGAAACGTTAGTTTTAATTCACCTACGGGCTCAGTATCATTAATAAATCGGCTAAGATCCAGTACAGTTTGTACCGTTCCTTTTCCAAAAGTAGACTCACCTACCACAACTCCGCGTTGATAATCCTGTATGGCTCCGGCAAAAATTTCGGAAGCCGATGCACTGAAACGATTGGTTAAAACTACCAGTGGCCCACCATAAAATACTTCTTTATCTTCATCAGGCAGCACTTCAATCTTGTTAATAGAATTCTTAACCTGAACTACCGGACCTTCTTTAATAAATAAGCCGGTAAGATCAACAGCCTCAGGCAAAGAACCACCACCATTGTTTCTTAAATCCATCACAATTCCTTCTACACCTTCGGCTTTAAGTTCACCAATAAGGCGTTTCACATCGCGTGTGGTGCTCTTATAGTTTGGATCGCCTTTTTGATAAGCTTCATAATCCATGTAAAAACTTGGCAATGAAATTACACCCAACTTTGCTTGCCGGCCATTAAGCTGATAATTGATCACTTCTTTCTTCGCAGCCTGATCTTCCAGTTTAATTTTATCCCGAACCAATACAACCTCCTGGGCCGGGCCATTTACACCAGTTTTTGCGGGGAGAATCATTAAACGAACTACGGTTCCCTTCGGACCTTTAATTAGTTTAACTACATCATCTAACCGCCAGCCCACTACATCAACCATTTCGCCATCCTTACCTTGTGCAACGGCTGTTATCAAATCGTTTACATTTACTTTACCTGATTTCTGAGCATCACCACCGGGAAGTATTTTAACGATTTTGGTGTAATCGTTTTCCGATTGCAATTGTGCTCCAATACCTTCCAAGGATAAACTCATCTGCTGCTTAAACAAGTCTGATTGTTTAGGCGACATATAGTTTGTATGTGGATCATAGGCTTCGGTAATAGAATTCATGTAGATGCTGAACACATCTTCCGAATTGAATTGCGAAAACGTTTTGTTGAATCGTTGATACCGGGTTTTTAGTGTCTCGGTGATTTCTTCTTGTTTTTTGCCAGCCAGTTTTAAGCTCAAAGCCTGGCTCTTGATTATCTTTCTCCAAATATCGTTCAACTCTTCTTTGCTGGTAGCCCAGTTAGCTTTATCGCGATCGGTATCGTAATATTCATCTGTTGAGTAATCAAAGTTTTGGTTAACCAATGTGTTTAATACATACTCCATCCGCTCTTTATAACGCTTATCAAACACCTTATAGATTTCGAAAGCTGGTGTAACGTTTTCATTTCGGGTTAGGTCATCGATAGAATATTTATAGCGGTCAAACGCTTTTACATCCGAAGCCAGAAAATACGTTTTACTGTTATCCAGCTCTTTAACGTAACGGGTTAAAATAGCAGCCGATAGGGAATCGTTGAGTTTAATTTTCCGGTAATGATTGTTATCCAGTATGTAAGAAATTACACGGGCTTCTTTTCCAAATACTGGCTTGGGTTTAAACTGCAAAGTATCTTGTGCATGAACCTTCACCACCAACAGCACAACTAATCCAATTCCAACAACAAATCTTTTACTCATAATCAATTATTTCAGTTTAATAACGGATGGGGTAACAAACAAGATGCCGTTTTTCAGGCAACTTTATCAAAATCGAATTCATTCAGGAATTTTTGTACTTCCTCAACCGACTGGAATTCGAATGTTTTCTTTCCTCCAAGGGCCGAGTGAATATCGATTTTAATAAGTTCAATGTTTTTAGAACTCTTCCTGAACTTAGGTTTCACATGTTTGTAATCTTCAGACTCTTTGCGACTGATGGAAAACTGAGTGGCGCGGATATTTTTACAGTAAGAACATTGGTAATGCTTCAGTAATTCTTTTGGCGAACCATCTTCCAGACGCTCGATAATTTCTTCGCGCTGAACGCGCATGGTGTAAAAGCTACAGTTATTGCACTGCAACGAAATTAAATGACCTTGGTATTTCTCAATCCGAACTTCTTGTGTTTTTTCATCCACCCATACATCGTAGTCAATTGAAAAGATGTTCTCTTCGGCCTGCATACCTTCATTCAGGTGAACATCTTCTTCGTCTTCGCTAAGTAGTTTCATTTTGTTACCAGCCGAAGAGGTGCGCGGTGCATACCGTAATTTGCGTAGTTTCTTATTAAGTGGTGTAGGGTAATAAAACCTGAGTATAAGCGATGCGATATACATGACCAACGTTGCGCCCGCAACTGAAAAGAATAACCGCACAAAGAAGGCCGTACCCGGACCTCCTATTTCATCTTTGCCATACATGTTAATAAGGCAAGCAACGGAAATACCGAGGAATACAAACACCCAATTAAGCCACTTGATTTCTGAAGCATTTACATAGTCATGCTTTTCTTTATAGGTTTTAATCAAAGAAACTTTGAGGTGATAAATCAGAAACACGACCAGAGCAATAACAACACATACAATTGCCGATACCAACATAAAATTGTACCAGCCATCCACAAACGCAAGTTCATCCAGATTATCCATACTAAGGTTTAAATTAAGATTCTAAAGGTAATACAATAACGATAAAACAAGCTTTTGAATGTGATGACTGTAGCGATTTAACAAAGTAGGTATGCATTAGTTTTTATGTCCATTCCTCAACTGACAAAGTAAAATCTCAAATCGGTAAAACCTTGTTTTTGCTGTGAAATGAAGGCTTTTGAAATATTATGTGAAATATTGCACATAAATATTTGTTTTATTGTACAAATTATATTTATCATTGTGTATAAATGCACAATGATATGAGCGAATTCGAAAAGAAAAAACTTGAGTCAGACTTCAGGAATTTCACTTCCAGAAACTTTGAGCGCCCTTCAGATTGCCGCAATCTGGATCAGATCCGGTTTTATGTAAGCGAGTTGTGTAACAAGATATCGGAATACGAAAACCGGTTTAACTATGTACCACAATGGGCCTATTCGTTATTGGCGCAGTATAATATGGTACATAACAGCTTGTTGCACAGTGATTTTAAGCGTGCTTATGCATGAAGTAATTCACAATGAAGTACATCCCCTCTCCTATTCCTATCCGGTTTGAATACATGTATTCTGCTACGGCAAACCGTTCGGGCAGGATGCAGTACCATAAGATCAGGCCTGGCGTTACGAAGCTTCGCATAAGCCGACAGGAGTTTATTAAGGCGTATAATGAGATGACCATTATAGCTATCCATCCCATGCCGCTCCGGGGCCAGGATGCCGTTTTCCAGTTAGAATTTTACGTGTAGATCAGCCGTTCACAATCCCATCCAGGTTGGCTGGAGAATACCCTACAGACTTAATCGTTTTATTGTCCGACTTACGATATACAAGCCACTTATCGCCTGCTTGTTGATAATAGCATTCGGTGCCATCCTTCTTCAGATAATGTTCTACAGTAGCCTTTGCTTCAGCTTCCGAAGTACAGGCCTTGCTCATGTTAGAGCGTTGCACTTCATCAAACAAGGCTTTAAACTTATCGCCCAGACCAAATTCCAGTATTGCCCCAGAAAGAACGTATTGCAGATCGCAAAAGGCATCGGCTATGCCCACAATGTCCTTTTCCAAAATGGCCACTTCAAGTTCTTTAAGTTCTTCCGCCAACAGGGCTACTCTGAGTTTGCACCGGTTCTCAGCAGGTATAGTCGGCTCGGTTAATATCGGGTGCTTAAAAGTGGTGTGAAATTCGGCTACAAGATTAAGTGAATCGGGCTGTTGCATAGTTGAATCGAAGTTTAAACTTCAATGATACTACTTGCTAATCAATTTCCTGAAATTTTTAAATCACACAGCTTTAGTTAACAGATCATAAATATCTGATTAGTAGATATTAATAATTTATAGTACAAACTATAACTTCAACTAAATTCTATTATTTTGATTGCGCCCGCTACCTTATATTTGAGGCCTGATTTTGAAAATGGAAAAGAATTTTGTTGAGGAGTTGAAATGGCGTGGCATGTTGCACGATATCATGCCCGGTACCGAAGATGAGCTTAAAAAGGGAATGACCTCCGGTTATATCGGCTTCGATCCTACTGCCGATTCGCTGCACATTGGCCACCTGGTTCAGATTATGACATTGCTTCAGTTTCAGCGCTGTGGCCATAAGCCGGTTGTATTGGTGGGTGGAGCTACCGGTATGGTGGGCGATCCGTCAGGCAAATCAGCTGAACGCAACCTGCTATCGGAAGAAGTGCTTACTCACAATGTGAATTGTGTAAAGTCGCAACTCGAAAAATTCCTCGACTTCTCATCGGGTGCAGCCAACGCTGCCGAAATGGTAAACAATTACGATTGGTTTAAGGAGTTTCGGTTTCTGGATTTTATTCGTGATGTGGGCAAGCACATTACCATCAATTACATGATGGCCAAAGATTCCGTACAAAAGCGGTTGGAGTCAGGGCTTTCATTTACCGAATTCAGTTACCAACTGGTGCAGGGCTACGATTTCTACTGGTTATACAAAAACAAGAACTGCAAGCTTCAAATGGGCGGCTCCGATCAATGGGGCAACATTGTTACGGGCACCGAATTCATCCGCAGAAAAGATAATGGCGAGGCTTATGCCCTAACCACACAACTGATTAAGAAAGCCGATGGTACCAAGTTTGGTAAAACCGAAGGTGGCAATGTCTGGCTCGATCCTAAAAAGACATCGCCATACAAGTTTTACCAATACTGGCTTAATACAAGCGATGACGATGCGGCCAACTTTATCCGGATTTTCACTTTAAAGGACAAAGCTGAAATTGATTCGCTCACGGCTGAACATGCAACGGCTCCACATTTGCGCATACTGCAAACTGCACTGGCGAAAGATATTACTGCACGGGTACACTCTACGGCCGATCTTGAACAAGCCATCAAAGCTTCTTCTATCCTGTTCGGAAATTCCGTTACCGAAGATCTTATCAGTTTAGATGAAGATACATTGTTGGCAGTATTTGAAGGTGTGCCACAGGTTACGATTTCAAAATCAACGTACGAATCAGCTAACACAGTAACCGATTTACTTTCAGACTTAACACAAGCCACTATATTTCCATCTAAAGGTGAAGCCCGCAAAATGATTCAAGGCGGAGGTGTGAGCATTAATAAAATTAAAATTACCGATGTGGCGGCAAAGCCCACCTTTAGTTTGCTCCAAAACAAATACTTGCTGGCGCAGAAAGGAAAGAAAAACTATTACCTCATTATTGTTGAATAGTTTAGGATGCGAGTTACGTGCGTTGTTTTTTTTAGTTAGTCTGGTGCTACTCGTTAAGAGCACTGACACATGCGCACAAGTTGAACTAAGTGATACCACAATCGTATATCGGGTGGATAGCGAAGTTGAAGTACTGATTGATTCTACCGGAAGATTAACGTTTGATGATGTTCGCGAGCTTACGTTTTCCGGAAGCAATGGCTCATTAACTTTCGGTTATCTTAAAAAGCCGATTTGGTTAAAGATAAATACCCACACGCTACGGCAAAATACCCGATGGTATCTGGAAATTCCAGCACCCTTTCTGGAGTATGTAGATTTTTATCAGAAGACAGACACCACCTGGCAACACTCCCGCAGTGGCTATTATTTAGCCCAAAGTGAACGGGCTATATCGCATACCAATCATGCTCTGCCTTTGTTGTTCGATTCGTTAAACAACAGCGAAGTGTATATTCAGATTACGGGGTTAAGCCCTAAAACATTTCCGGTTTATATCATGGACAAAGAAGTTTTTCATCAGAAAACCCGTACCGATGATTTATGGTATGGCGTGTTCTTTGGCATTCTGCTGGTGATGTTCTTTTATAATTTTTTCATTTACCTGAGTTTAAAGCAGATCAACTATCTGGCCTACATGGGCACGATTGTGTGTACCTTCTTGATTTTCGCTTCCGCCTCCGGCTATGCAAGTAAATTTTTATGGCCGGAAAATCCACATGTAAATTTTTACACAGGCCGCCTCTCGTTAGGCGTATTAGCCAGTGTGCTTGCTATTTTCACCATTCGGTTTCTAGAGGTGCGCAAGTACTCGCGGGTTATGTATTATGCGCTGCTTTCGCTTGTTCCATTGTCAGTATTGGCCATCCTGCTGATTGTCTTTAAAGAATTGCCTTCGGCTGGTAACAACCTGATATCGCTTTGCACCATAATGTTTATAACCACGGGCATTGTATGCCGCGTAAAAGGAAATGCTATTGCCACCTACTACATAGCCGCGTGGACGATTTATCTGATTGGTGGTCTGTTTTTAACCTTACGCAATAGTGGAGTGTTTGATTTCAATTTCTGGACTACACATCTGGTAGAGATTGGTGCCGCCATGGAAACCAGTATAATCGCATTTGCGTTGGGCGACAGGTACAGAAGATACAAGCGTGAGAAAGAAGAGATTCAACTACAGGCCTTGCGCATTCAACAAAACACAAATGAAGCCCTGGAGAAGCGGGTTAAAGAAAGAACCGAAGATCTGATAAAAGTTAATACCGAACTTCAAGCTAACCTCGCCACCATCAGCAAACAATCTGAAATTATTGAAGCTAAGAATGCGGAGTTGGATGGATTCTTCTACCGCATCTCGCACGATTTAAAAGGCCCCATCTCTTCTTTACTAGGACTCTCTCACCTAGCCAAAATTGAGGTAACCGATCCCAAAGCAATTGAATACCTGGATCGGCAGCACGAGCAGGTGGATCGGCTTAACCAGATGATCCGCGGGTTGATTAACCTAACGCGATTAAACAACACCAGTCTTTCGCGGGAGAAAATTGACTTTGTTAACCTTGTTGATACGTGCATTAATTCCCTACAAGGCTTAAGCAAATTTCAAAAAGTCCGGTTTGTAAAAGATGTTGCTGCCAATATCGATTACGAAGCTGAGTGGGTTATGCTGAATGCTATTTTACAGAACCTGATTGAAAACGCTATCAAGTACTCGCAAGAAGCAGATGCGTTTGTAAGAATCAGTGTTCGTGCACAGGACGAAGTGATTTTGCTGGAAGTGGAAGACAACGGCCTGGGCATACCGGAAGAACATCAGGCAAAAATCTTTGAGATGTTTTATCGGGCTACCGATAGTGCTTCGGGCAGCGGCTTGGGTTTATATATTCTTAAACGATCCGTTGATCGGCTGAAAGGAAAAATAAAAATTACAAGTAAAGAGGGCGAAGGCTCCACGTTTACTATTCAACTTCCGCTTAATCATTAACTAAGCACATTGCAGCAGCCAGTAATTCCCGTACCGGTCTTGCAAGGAACCAAACCATACTCCCCAGAAATTTTTTCTAGCCGGTTGTATTATCGTGCCGCCCGAGGCCAGCCTTTTAAAGTAGGTGTTAAATTCTTTTTTTGTTTTGCACACCATCATCATAGAAACTGTGTTGCCTTGTTTCAGGCCCTCATCTCCCACCATATCGGTAGCAATCAGTTCTATATTTCCATTGCGTAGTTCCGCTTGCAGTACATGCGCATGAAATGCATTGGGCAAAGTTGACGCTTCTGGACTGTCGCCCACCAACTGAATGTGCAGCTCACCACCCAGACACTTCTGGTAAAACTTCATCGCATCAAAACAATTGCCGTTAAAGGTTAAGTACGAAATTATTCTACTCATCTTACAGCAAAGATGCCATTGACAAATTTGATAAGCGGGTTGTAGTTACGCCTTAATATGTGGTTGATTGCGCCAGTCAATCCAGTTACATTTACCCAATGAAGCACATTTCAATTCTGGTTCCTGAGTCGGCTGTGATGGAAGCCGTGGCCGATCCTCGCTATGCCTTTACAGCAGCCAATCAGTTTTTAGTTGCAGCCGGTAAGCAGCCTTTGTTTCAGGTGCAGCTTGTAGGCAATACGCCCGAAGTACGTTTGCACGAAGGTGCCTTCTCGGTGCATGCCGACAAAGTCTGGAGCGAGGTTAGCCAAACAGATCTGATTATTATTCCGGCCCTTTTCGGGGATATGAAATCTGCCATTGACAAAAATAAAAGTTTTATTCCGTGGATTAAGAAACAACATGAACAAGGTGCTGAGGTGGCTTCGCTTTGTGTGGGTGCGTTTCTGCTTGCTTCTACTGGTTTGTTAAATGGTAAATCATGCTCTACCCATTGGGCATTTTATAACGAGTTTAGAAATATGTTTCCGGAAGTAACGGTAAAAGATGGCAGCATTATTACCGAAGAAAACAGAATCTACTCCAGCGGTGGTGCTAACTCGTATTGGAATTTGTTGTTGCACCTGGTAGAAAAATATACCGATCGTGATACGGCCATACTCGCGGGCAAATATTTTGCCATTGATATAGATCGCGAAAGCCAATCGGCATTTGCTATGTTTCGCGGACAGAAATCGCACACCGATGAAGCCATAAAAAAAGTTCAAGAGTTTATTGAAGCAAACTATCAGGAAAAATTAACACTCGATCAACTTGCCGGAATGGTAGCCATTAGTCGCAGAAGTTTTGAGCGCAGGTTTAAGCAAGCCACCAGCAATACCGTAACCGAGTACATGCAGCGCGTAAAAATAGAAGCGGCCAAACGCAGCTTTGAATCTACCCGCAAGAATATAAATGAAGTGATGTACGATGTAGGTTATACCGATACCAAAGCCTTTCGGTCGGTGTTTAAGAAACTTACGGGTCTAACGCCTATCGATTATCGGAATAAGTATAATAAGGGTGTTGGGTAAGAAAAAAGCAGTCCATCTCTGAACTGCTTTTGGTTTTTAGAGAGCCCCCTGCCGGAATCGAAGCTGTCTCAAAAGGGCAGCCTCTTTGGTTTTATGAGAGGGCAAAAAAAAGAGGAAGCCGAAGCATTCCTCATTTAGTGCAAGTCGCTATCTTGCTTGTGTGCGCTAAATCAAAAGTA
>Ga0075163_10001985_pt1 | contig 27542 bp, 33 predicted proteins | sample JI1023141ADNA_FD_71478 | JGI IMG/M metagenome (GOLD analysis project Ga0075163, IMG submission 71478) | Wastewater effluent complex algal communities from Wisconsin, to seasonally profile nutrient transformation and Carbon sequestration -... | ecosystem: Engineered > WWTP > Effluent > Algae...
ATTACTCCAATATCTGGAGGAGATCTTGCATTGAAAGAAAATATTTCAAATAAAAGTACAGATCCCGCATTGTGATCTAGTGATACACTATATTCTTCCCAAAAAGCAGTGAAGGATTATGTCGATAACGAGTTGACAGGAAAGGAAGATGTACTTTGATTTACGCCAGAAAATGTTGCAAATAAAAGCACAGATACCGCTCTCGGAACAAGTGATACATTGTACTCATCACAAAAGGCAGTGAAAACATATGTCGATGGATTGGTTGCTTGACTTCTTGACGATAGAGGCGGTCGAGATGCATCTGTAAACCTTTTCCCTGCTACTGGTGGTTCTGGAACGGCAGGAGCTATAGTAAAAGGAGATCTCCGATTTGTATCTGTTGCAGGAACACTTGGATGACAGGCGGTAGCAATAGGTGCTAGTTTTCGTGCGTTGGTAGACACCCCATGACAGACGGCTTGAAACCGAAATATACTTGAAACAAATATCGGATTTGTACCAGAAAATGTAGCGAACAAAGGAGCAGCGAATGGATATGCTTCTTTGGATGCTTCACAAAAAGTTGTTCAAGATCCTGTGAACGCTACGCCTACACCAACACCAAACAAGATAGTTGTTGCAGATTGATCAGGTAAAGCTGATGGATGGATAAGCAATGCAAGCGACACTGTTGCCGGAAAAGTTGAACTCGCTACGATTGCAGAGACAAATCTAGGAACAGATGCAACAAGAGCATTGACACCAGACGGACTTGCTGGAAGTAAATTTGGTACTAGAGTTGCACCTATAGAAGTGTTTGGATATGCAGAAGCTGTCACTACTGGAGATGGTAAAAGATTTTTTCGTATTCCTGCAGAACTTGATGGAATGGCGCTTGTGTCAGTATCCGCACAAGTTGTTGTCAAAAGTACGTCAGGATTGCCGACTATCCAGATTGCAAGAGGTAGACAACCAGATGCAACAACTGCACATGCCTTTGTTGATATGCTATCAACAACTTTGACTATAAATGCAAACCAATTTGATAGTAAAGATGCTACGCCAGCTGTTATTGATTCAGCAAATGATGACATAGTTACTGGTGACATGATCCGTGTTGATGTTGATACAGCAGGAACAGGAACAACAGGACTTGTTGTTGTACTAGGCTTTAGATTACCATAATAAAACTATGAACTTTATATATGTGCTTGATGGTGTTATTGTTTGCGAAAGTGGTGTATATGACAACACTATAGAATGTGATACTATTTATTATGTTGATACTGCTGGTGCATACGTATACGCAGGAACTAGCATAGAAAACGTAGATATAAATACATTGCTAGATACAAACTATCAATTTACGATTACTGATGTCGCATGATACTATGCGTTGAATGTTTCTATGTACACATGATATATTCAATCATTGAACCAAGCTATCATAGACACACAAAATGACGAGAATATGACACAAGAAGAGAAAGATCAACAGTATGCTATATGTAATAGCCTTATAACTACATACACGGTTATATTGCAGGTGTATACTGATTTATTAGCGTAATAATCTAAAAATGGCTGCTAGGCATTGGGTAGGGTGAACGGATGCACGAAATACTGTAGCTGGGACAAAACGATCAACAACATCTGGTGGAGCTGGTGGAGCATCTGTCCCTACTATTGCCGATGATGTATTTTTTGATGTTAATAGTTGAGCAGGAACAGTATCAATCACACAAAGTGTAAACTGTCTGAGCTTAAACTGTACCTGATTCATTGGTACTTTGACTGGTACATTCAATATGATATGTGCTGGTTCTTTCACGCTCAGTGCTGGTATGACATATAGTTATACAGGAGCTATATCTATGAACCAATGAACAGGTGCAAAGACTTTGACGTTCAACGGAAAATCAACAGCGAATACATTTTTGCTTGCAGATCCAGATAGTACATGGACTTTGCAAGATACTTGGGATAATGGATTGAGTGATATATCTTTCACGTCATGATCTTTCAATACTAATTGACAGTCAATACTTTGTGATGCATTTTCTATATCTTGATGACTCGCAAGGACACTCACGCTCGGAACAAGTAACATAACTTGTCAGTCTTGGAATTCCGCAACGACAACAAATTTGACGTTGAATTCTTGAAGTTCAACAATCGTAGTACAATCTTTAAGTACATTCCAATGATGAAATCAGACATATAATCTTGTTATCCTAAACAATAATATCCAGATTACATGATCAAATACATTTACGCAATTGATAATCAATGGGATATCGGCACAAAACGCAGGAGTAACGATAGCAAGTGCAACACAAACTATAACTAATTTGATGATAAACGGAAACTCCGCAATAAACCGTATTCTTGTTTCAAGTAGTTGACTATGAACAGCAAGAACTCTATCTGTATCTGGAACAATTTCTTGACAGTATTTTGACTTGAGAGATATTAATTGAACTGGTGCACATGGATGGAATATATCAAGTGGTATAGTTGGTGAGTCTGGAGATGCAGGAGGTAACACAGGAATCACATTTACAACAGCACAAACAAACTACCGAGTAGGTAATGCTTGAGTTCGGCAGAACGTATTGAAGCGAGCAAATACTTCTTGAGGAGTAGGAGGGACAGGAAGAATACCGTTGCCGCAAGATAATGTTGTTTTTGATGCAAGCAGCTTTACGCTTGCTTGACAATGAGTAACAGTGAATATGGCGAGAATAGGTAAGAGCGTTGATTCTTCAGCAGTAACAAATACTCCCGCTATAAGTATCGGGCAGAACGTAGAAATATACTGATCTTGGGTATCTGGGGGTATCACTTTGCCTGGATTATTTACGCTTACATTTATCGGAAGATGAACACAGACTATAACTTGTAACGGCATCGACTTTGGTGGAGCAGTATCAATCAATACGCCTTGAGGTACGGTGCAATTACTAGATAACTTCTATGCAACAACTCTCAATTGATTTACACTTTCATTGAGTCTTGGAACATTAGATGCAAACAACTTTGATGTATACGTATATGCATTTACGTCTCTTTCTTGAGTACGTACGTTGAGTATGGGGAGTGGGACTTGGTATATTAATTCTATTTCTGGTGTTTCATGGTCGTTAATAAGCACAAATCTTACATTGAACGCAAGTACGTCAACAATTAAGTTTATAGGGAATAGTACGAATGGGAAACTTATGCAGGGTTGAGGATTGACATACTATAACGTTTGGAACGCAACACAAAATACTTGATCTCTTGAAATGTCCCAGAGTGCAAACTTCAACGATTTCAAGATAGATGCAGGAAGAACTCAAAAAGTATCTTCAGCTGCAACTATATGAGTACAAAGTATATCTCGTAATGGATTAGGTACTATTTTCATAACCTCTGTTACACCTGCCACTCAACACAGTCGAACAAAACTTACAGCAGGAAATGTAGTAGTCAATGACTTCAATATCAGAGATAGTATTGCAGTACAGACAAATAAATTCTATGCGACATCAAGTACTGATGCAGGGAATAATGTTAATTGGATATTCTGACCAGTCCCGATGGCTTGACAAACGAATAAAGTATTTTTTATGTAGTATATTACGATGGTAAACATAGTATCAATTTGCACATATACAATAGTCTGTTCTATCTTTGCGTATCTCGGATTAAAACAAGATCTGATTATTATTTTTTCTGTATTGATATGCATAGACTTTGTTACGTGACTGGTGAAATCGTTCTACATAAAAAAAGAAATCACGTCTGTAAGGATGGGGCATGGTGTAGTCAGTAAAATACTTTTGCTTTTTATACCTATCGTAGTATCCCTTGGAGGGAAATCCGTAGGTATAGAGATGTGATGGTTCGTGGCAGGTTCTTTGTCAATGCTATCACTTGCAGAGTGTTATTCAATTATGGGGAACATAATAGCTACGATCGAGAGAAAAGAATATAAAGAATTTGATGCAATCACAATGGTAATACGTTGGATCATGGACGTAATAAAAAAATATTTAGTAAAAGTTACAAGACAAAGCCTAGATGATCATTGATTAAAACATAAAGATAGAAGACCATAGTTTTATATGAAAAAATATTATAATGATAAAATTGTGTATTGGTTTGACGTAAAAACATGTTGCATATAGTTATGGGTAGTATATATATATCTTTTTATTTTTGATCTGGAAAATTATGAGTACTTTTCAAAAAAAGAAGATTAATATGTACACATCTATAGGTATTATTATTGTACTTTTTTCATATCTTCTACTTAGATAAAAAATTTATCTTTACAAAACAAAATGAAAAGAATAATTGACAAGATTATCTGTCACCATTCCGCAGTTGATCAGCCAAATTTAAACAAGGCAATAGCAAGTTTTGACAAAACACATAAAGAAAGACTGCATGAGTTTAGAAATTGACTCGGGTATCATATTGCATATCACTATCTTATTGCAGAAAATGGAGAGATAGCACAGACAAGACCGTTGCAAGAAATTTGATTTCACGCAAGTGATTTTCAGGTAAATAAATCGTCTATTTGAGTATGTTTTATCGGTAATTTCGACAAACATCCACCAACAGAAAAGCAATACGAAGCATGTAGGCGTCTAGTACAAGATATTATGAAAGATCACGACATATCTATACATTTCCACAACGAATATGCACCAAAGACATGTCCCGGAAGAAACTTTGATTACAATAGAGTAAGATCTTTTATCAATAAGGAAGTTATCATGCCAACGACTCCAGTAGATCCAGTAGAGAAAACGAAGGCTATTAAAGAATTGATTGAGTCAAATTCACAAACACGAACAAAGGCAAATAATACATTAAAGTATTGCAATGAAGAGACGAGAGAAAAAATAGATCTTCTCAAAAAAACCTTGAAAGATACAAACGACTATTTTAGAACATTTTGATACTAAAAATGAGTGGATACATAACACTACAAGAATCAAAAGATATGCTTGGTATCGTTGACAATTCTAAAGATACATTGCTTACTAATATGATTGAATCAGTAAGTAATTTTCTGGATGTAAAACTAGATCGTTTCCAAAATGGAAGACTACGATACCATGAAGAGCTTTCTTGGATAAATCCAAAGAGAGGGAAAAAAGTATATATGCCGTATAATTGTCCTATAGTAAATGTTGTTTCTTTTGATGTGTATGTGAACGGAGAAATACAATGACCGTACACAAAATATTTCCACAAAGAAAAAAACTATATAAAGTTCATTGAATTTTTCCCCGAAAGACATGGTAGTTTGTTGCTACGTACAGATAGTTGATTTTGGGCAGAAAATAATATAGACCCTTTGGTGAAAGAGTTTGTAAAAAAGCTTGTAAAATATGAGTACACAAGGATGCTTGCTACGGATAGTCTAGTGAACGGTGGCGGATTAAATTCATTACAAGAAAGCGGGTTCACTGTCGGTAAATTCAAAGTTGATTTTGCAAGTTCATCGGACTTTACAAATCTTTTCAGTAATGATGAATTGAACAAGGCTTGAGTTGGTATTGACTTTGCAAGTATAATGTCCAAATATGGAAGAGAGTTATCTATTTCGTACTTCTAACGCTTTTTATTTAAAAAATATATGAATGGAAACAACAAAAATCACAAATGAAATAATCTTTCAAACTTCGGATATTGCTTTAGCGGCATATCTAAAAATCAAGGGTTACAAACTCGGTAGCACAACACAAGACAATGGAGGGAAGATTATATTTGGTTTCATAGATTCAAATCAGGAACAAAGAGAAAAAGATGTGTTCGCTTTCTTCAATAATGAAGGAGAGTTTCTTTCCTATATGAACGCATGGAAAGATCTAAAGTTTTTCTTACATCGTAATAAAGACGAAAAATAATGTGATACACTACACCGATTCTATCAAAATTATTTCAAAAATGTACCATAGAAACACATACTGCATCTGGTAAAGATAGTTACGGAAAGCCCGTGACTTCAATAGTAGAAACAGAGGTTGCTTGTTTTTTGGATCAATGAATACGTGAGGAGGTAAAGAGAGACGGAAGAGAGACTGTAGTGTCAGACGGTATGGTATTTTTTGAGAAAGATACCGTGCTTAGTCTATCAAGCATAATCAAAGACATCAAAGATTTAAACGACATTGTGATAGACACAAGAAGGTATGAAGTAATAAGAATTGATTCACTATATGATGAACTAGGGCGTCATCACTATGAAGTTTATGTCGTACTTGCATAAAATGACTATAAAGATAAACATGAAAATCAAATTCCCAAAGGATTTGAAAGTACAAGAATCAGTAAGGAAATCTTTGGAGTTTTCAGCGCTTGCATTTGAGAGGAAAGCAAAAATCCTTACTACGGAGGAAAGACACGTAGTAACCGGTCGTTACCGTTCCAGTATAAACCTCAACAGCAGAGACGGATTAAATAGAGATACCGTACCAGAAACAAAAGTCGGTGACGGTATACATGAGTTTGTTGAAGATCTTACGCTACGCGTGGGTAGCAATGTTGAATATGCGGCGAACGTAGAATCAAAGTTTGGGATTATGGCAAGAGCATTGGACGGTTCTTCAAAAGAGATGAAAGATTTGTTTTTATCCTCACTAAAGAAAAATCTGGAATGGCTACAATAGATATTACACCAAAAATACTGGAGTACCTTCTTGCGGATACTTGTATCACCGATGTACTTGGTGATAGAATATCCTCTCCAGAATGGTACATAGTAGAAGGTGAAGAGGAAATAAATCCAAAGATGTCTTTCCGTCAGATGGGCGGTGCTGTTGGTTTTCATAGATACCTTTTCTTAGTGGAAGGCGATACAGCACAACAAGCAAGGGAGTGCGCAATAATTGTAAGAAACAAATTGATTGAGTCGCCAGTATCATTTCCCGGGGTAAATATTGAGTACATATATGGTGATGGTAGCTTAGTTGATTTGAGAAATGAAAATAATAATAAGCGACAAGTAATGTTCTATTTAAATTTTGAACTTATGGAATTTTAAATTATAACCATATAAGCACATGTTTTCAGGAGGTAAAAATAAGAAGGCGGATAGTAAAGAGATAAAAATAAATAAGTTAGATATGCCATCCTTTACAAAAGAAAAGTCAGTAGTAGAGCCAGTAGAAACAGAAAATATCAATACTGTTGAAAACAACAAAGATATTGATACTCTCAAGCCGTGATTCGAAAAAAGAAAATTTGTATGATGAAAGATTAAAATTATAAAATATGAAGGTAAAGAATACAAAACAAACGATGAAATTACAATCCCGAAAGCAAAGTTTAAAAGCCTTGAAAATATGGGATGTAAATTTGAATAACTTTATTTTGTTTTTTGATAAAAAATGACTGCAAGTGGAAAAAGAGTAAAGGATCGTAAGGATATTTTTGGTGGTGCTGCAAGATTGCTATATGCAGACGCAGGAACAGTAAAACCAACACAATTATCCGACATTATGGATCTAACAACAACAGATCTTGAAGCTGGTTGGAACGAGTTTGGTGCTACTGATGGTGGGCTTACAATGACGAGAGGATTTGAAGCACAAAGCCGAGAAGTAGATCAAATCAATGGTATTATTGATGACTCTATTACTGCATGGAATATGTCTTTGGAGTTCTCTATCGCTGAGGTGTCTTTGGAAAATATCCAATTTGGATGGGCATGTGGATCTATTAGTGTCAATGTTACTCCTGCAATCGATGAAAGAACGATGGGGATTAGCGCACCAAACTGTATCCCAGAAGCTATGGTAGCATTTATCGTAGACAAGAGAGCAGATTGTGGAGCGTCTGGATTCATCAGAGCATACGTATACTGGAGAGCAAAACGAGATGGTTCTGACTCTGCACACGCGTACGTAAAGGGTGAAAAAACATTGGTTCCAGTAACATTGAATGCTCTTGTTGATGATACAGAAGCTACTGATGCTACAAGATTTGGAATCATTATTGATCAAGTGAGTGCATAGTTGTTGTTGAAATTGTGAAAGCAAACTATATAAAGAGGCGGATTAGAACATCCGTCTTTTTATATGAAAAAATTAATATGAATAAAAAAGAAATTACAGCCGATGCAATCCTTATCACAGAGCCTAAAAAGTTGGTTTATGGAGGAGAAGAAATTAGTGTCAATGTGCTTGGTATTGGACAAATTATGTCTTTACTAAAGACAATTTCAAAGTCAGAAAAGAGTATTAGAATCGCTATTGCACAAGATGTGACTACAAGAAAAGAAAACGGAGACCATGAATACTCATATTTCGACATTGCAACTGTGGTTGTAGAACAACTCCAAAAAAGTGGTGATTTATACAAAGTTATTTCTATAATCCTTGGGATTGATGAAGAAAAAGCAGAAGCAGGATTTAAAATGGCATCGCTTATAAAGATAATAAATATCGTTATAGAACAAGAAGAAATAGAGGAAATTTTTTTATCGGTGACGGCACTCGCGGAAAAACTCAACAAGAAATCTCTCCCGTAAAGAGTGTCAAGAATACAGTTGATTGGTTGCTTGAGAGTATAGACATAATAAGATCAGACTATGGATACACAGACGAATACATACTGCAAAAAACTTTTGCATGGTTACGTTCCAGTGTGCATCTTATTTCAAGAAGAAATTACAATGATAAAGTACAACTTGCACATTATATTTCTATATCTGTTTGAAACCTATTTGCAAAAAAAGAAGACAGAGTAGAACTTCAAACATTCGATGAGTTGCAAGAAGGGCAGAGCAAGTTATATGGAAATCATGATGATACATTTATAGATGAAAAAACCTTCCCAATATGATGAAAACCAAAAGGTATATGAATATAATTTTACGCATCTATAAAGCATCATGACAAATCTTTGATCTGCATCGATTGATATACAGGCAACAACCAATCTACCAAAGGTACTAAAAGACGTAGACTCGTGATTAGAAAATATCAAATCATGAGTAGCAAATGCAAGCAAACAGCTTACATGATTTGACAATAATTTGACACAGATTTGAAAGAGCGCCACAAATGTGACGAGCTCTTTTTCTACGTTAAGAAATAGTTTACTTGCGATAGGTGCATTGAGTATATTTTCAAACTTACTATCACAAGTAAATTCATTTGAGAGAAGTATGGTAGACGTAAAGAACGCATCATGAGCATGAGCGGAAGCGGTAAAATGACTCTCAGACTCCTTGAAAAGAATATCAAACGAAACAGGTATAAGCAGAAAAAATCTTGCTGACATGTCTGTTTCTGCGATAAAACTTGGTATTGATATTACGAAAGGAACAAAAGATATTGAAGGGTTTATCAAATCCGTTGTAAAGGTACAAGCATTACAACCAGATTTTGCGGGAGGAAATGCAGATGAAGCGGCAAATATTATAGCAAAGTTAAATAATATATTAGGTAATAGCACTGGACAAACAGAAAACCTTGTATCCTCGTTGGGCGCAGTTGCGGATGCGGGAACATCGACTGTAGATCAATTATCGGGATTGATCTTAAGATTCGGTGCTTTTGGAAAAAAAGTAGGCGCATCTATTCCGGAGTTGAACGCTTTGGCTGGTACACTTGTTGATCTTGGACTATCACAAGAGGTAGCTGGTACGGCAGTAAATCAATTCTTTTGAAAGATAAACACAAATGCTGATGATTTTGTTAAGGTAATAGGAAGGATAAACCCGGCAATAAAAGACACTTTTCAAAAAGAAATTGCTACAAACTGAGTACAAGCATTACAAACATTTTCTGTAGAATTATCAAAGTTGAGCACACAAGATCAAGTTAAAGTATTAGAAGATTTATGATTAGCATGAGATGGTAGTCTCAGAAGTTTATTGGCTTTATGAACGTGATTTCAAAAGTGAGCAGATTGAGCGTCTATATTCGGAAATAATTTGAAAGCAGCACAAGATAATTTCAAGAATGTTGATGCATTTAATCAAAAATACCTTGCTACGTTGGACACAACACAAGCAAAACTACAATTTGTTTCAACGAAATTTACCAATCTTTGATTGGATATTGTAGAAAAACTTATCCCGACAATAGTGTTACTTGCGGAGTTTCTCACACAGCTTTTCAATAATTCAGCATTCCAAACATTCTTTGATTTATTTACACAACTAATATCTGGCATTGTAGCAGGTGTAGCGTGAACATTACTCCCAATATTGAGTGCTGTTGGTGCAGTGTTTCAATATCTTTTTGAGATCATATCACAAATAGTAGGCGTAGTATCAACGGCGACATGAGTATTTGCAAGTTTCTCTTGAGTTATGGAGGTGGTTGGCGGTGCGGTTGGTGCTGTTGTAACTGCAATGCTTTGATTCAGTGCAGTTACTGCGGTAATAAATTGAGTAAGGACTGCAGTACTTTTCTTGAATGCAGCATTCTTGGCAAATCCTATTTGAGCAATCATACTTTGAGTAATCGCATTGCTTTGATGACTATATATTGCATATCAAAAAAACTTTTGATGATTAAAAGATACTTTGGATGGGTTTTTTTCAAGTTTTAAGTCAGTATGGTTGTCTATAAAAGATATAGTTTTTGGTGTAATATGAAGCATCAAGACATTATTTGAGTCAGCATTTACAAGATTTGTTTCATTTATACAAGGAGTATTCTGAGGGATACAAGGCATCATTTCATGATTTATAAGTATATTCCAGTGAAACTTTCTCAAAGGTATACAACAAATAGCTACAGGATGGTATTCTGCATTTACGTCTATGCTATCATTTTTTGTTGATACGTTTGTTGGGATAGGGAAAATATTTATAAATTTCTATATTGGATTTTGAAAAATTGTTTTATGATTAGGCAAAGTATTCCTTTGATTCATTAAAGATATATTTCAAAATCGATGAGCATTGTGGACCAGAGCCGGAGATTTTCTTGCAAAAGTAATATCCGCAATCCCTGGAATTATATGAGCATGATTGTCTGGTATTGCTAGTGCTTTGAAAGAATGGTTTTGAGCGTTTGTTGATCGATGAAAAGGAGTTCTGAAATATATTTCGGAAGTAGCAAGTTGAGCAATAGAGCAAATATCGTCTATTTTTTCCGGAAAGAAAGTAGCACAAAAACCAATACAAGCATCAATACAAATTAGGTGAGCAGATAAATCATCTATCAATGATGCAAAAAAACAAATACAAACTGCGTTATCGGAGTCAGGTACATTCGAGTTCACCAATACAAACAAAGCAATATCAGAGTTATGAGATACTTTCTCTTCATTGTTTGATGGAGTAAAACAAAATGCACAAGCTGGGAGAGATTCTATTGCAAGCATATGAGGTGCTATAGATACAGTTTCTAGTTCCATAGCATGAACCACAACACAACAGGAGGATTTAAATACAAAACTAGATGAGACAGCGAAGGGAGGAGGAAAAATAAATGACTCATTTAAGGAAGTTTTGAAGTGAGTATCCGATGTCGGAAAATCAATAGAGAAAGCATTGGATACATATACAGATAGAGTGAAAAAATTCTCCGAGAGTATAAAAACTGCTATGTCAGATTTGTCAGATAGTATCAAAGATACAGAAAAAGAGATCTTGAAAGTACAAGCAAATATAGACGAACTTGTTTGAAAAGAAACTACAGACTTTGCATCACAACTATTTTGAGACAAAGCAGAACAACAAAGAAATATAGAACAGTTGCAAGCAGAACTAGAGAAAATCAAGATCGTTGGTGTTTTTGATGTAGATCAGGATATAGAAAAGATCAAAAAATCACTATCTGAAACTACAGACAGTGAAGCAGTCGCAAAACTTCAAAAAGATCTTACAAAATTGAACAGCATAAGAGAAAATGGAGGAGTACAACAAGACAGAATAGCGGAAGGAGAAGTGTTGATTGCGCAACTTAACGAAGCGACAACGGTATCCGAAAAGGAAAAAATCAATGCACAACTTGAAATATTGCAAAAGCAAACAGATATAACCAGTCAGACAAAAGACTATTTGAATGTACTTTTAAGTATCAACGAGGCGAAAGTAAAATCGGCTGAAATAGATGCTACGTTAGCAAGAAATGTGCAAGGTAGTTGATTAGATCTTGCATCAATAGAAAAAGAAGCATCATTGACATGAATAGCAGAACAAGAAGCACAATTCCAAAAAAATATTTGAAACATACAAAAAGAAGGAGCAGAAAAACTCAAAGTACAGCAAGATCTTTTGACTGTACAGCAATGATTTGAGGATGCATTGTTGCAAAGAAGATTTCTAAACGAGCAGGAATTTGAGGCTTTCAAGAAATGAATACAAGGTTCTACACTTGATGAAACAGTGCAACAGGAAGCAATCAAACTTGCTGAAAAATTAAAGATATTTTGAGACGAAAAAAGAGAGATCGACAAAATACAACAAGAAATCGAGACGTTAAGAATTGACGCGCAAACGAAAATACAGGAAGCAGAAAAAACAACCTCCGAAAAAAACAAGAAAGAGCTACTTGCACAGGCAAAAGAAATAGATGCTTTGATACAGAAATACGTTGACATAAAGAATGCGAAAGATCAGGCTTTTTGAGTGTCGACAGATATTACGGCAGTGCAAGCAACTACGCCCGCAGAACCTACGGCAGTGACATGAGAAACTCCAGAAGGAATTACCGGTGATACAACAACTGGTCCTATTACTCCAGAAGAAAAAGATCTTGAAAGCCAACAAGATATAGCAAGAAATAATACTACACAAGATACAATATTGGCAAAGATCACTTCAATAAATGCACAAATTAGAGTTGAGCAAAGAACAACAACAGATCAACAGATTGTAAATATGGCCAGAGAGATTGTTGCAGTTCAAAAAGCAGTACAAGCGTACTATGCTTTATCGGCCGCGAAAAGAGCAGCATGATTTATGGGTGGTGGATTTACGAGTGGACCATGATTTGCTACCGGCGGATTTACTTGAGCATGAAATATTAGTGACGTTGCATGAGTAGTTCACAAAGGAGAGTATGTTATTCCAAATAAGGTACTGAAACAGTTGTGATGAAGTGGTGTACTATGAATACTTGAAAATATGAGGCGTTGATTTGCGGATGGCGGTCCTACGTCTGGATTACCGGCAAATGTTTTGACTTCTGCTCCGGATAAGCTTATGGGTAAATCAAACGTGTTCAATGTGAGTCAAACAGTAAACAGTTTCCGAGATGCACAGTCTGCATTGCAAGAAATAAATTCCCTTTATAGAAGATTTAGTTAGTAGAAAAAAACATGCTATCATATATTTTTGAGTACAATTGATACCTCATAAATGACCCTGTAAAATTTAATCGTTTCTTGTATGAATCGTACACATTTTTGAGTGTTGTTGAATGATTCTCTTGAGATCAGTTGCAACACACTACAGAAAATCCAACAGATCAGCATGGTATAATAGATTTCCCATCTTTTATGCAGGGTAGGTTGGTGACATTGAACGGTTCTGTAGTAAGTAGGTGTGATGAACAGGATTGTATTGATGAGTGCAATCTTTTGTTGCAAGCATATACATTACCGTTCGCGCCAAATAACAGGCTTGACGGTTACAACAGGCTCATATTCCGACACCACACAACCCCATCAATAAAATATTTTGTTGATGCGAAAATCCACAAAATACCGAAGTTTGAGAAGACTTTGCACATACATAGAAAGAGAGACTTTGAAATTCAGATGCGTTGTGAAAACCCTTTCATATATTCACTTGAAGAATTTGTAGAAACATTTGATGAAACAAACGGTATCCGAGATTATGGACTGCCTTGGAATTTACCGACACCAATTATACCAACGTTCACTATATCTTTGACAAACTCCGGAACGTATGATGCATTCTTACGTCTGAAAATAAACGGTCCATTCCAGAGTGTAAAAATAATCAACGAGACTACGGGTAGGTATCAACAATTTTACGGTGTGAATTGTCTTGCAGGAGATTATATTGCTATCGATTCCAGAACAGGTTACGCATTCAAAAATGACGACCCTGCGCAACAGCTTGATCCTTTTATAATAAATGACTCATCTTGGATAACGCTTGCACCCGGTGCAAATACATTAAAATTCCAGTTCACCACATTAAATAATCTATGATGACGACCGACCGTAGAAGTTTGATACCGTTCTATGTTTTTAGCTATCCCATAAACCCATGCGATCTTTTCTTGTGTATGATAAAACATGAACCACACTTCAATACTCGATTAGAGACTTTATAAGTTTTAAGTTGGAGTATAATCTAAAATGACAATCACCGTTGACATTGGGATTGCCTACTGGATACCCTTTTTCCACAAAGGAAGTTTTGCAGAAAAAAAATCAGATTTGGATTAGAAAGTCCGGTGTCATAATTTGGAAAGGCATAATCAACAGCGTAGAACCCACACCCACGGAATTGAAAGTATTATGCAACGATTTCTCCGACATACTTGCTGGCAGATTTATTGAAGGTACATTGACATACACAGGTGCAAACATAGGTGTCGTAGTAAATTCTTTGCTAGATTATGCAGAATCGAAAGGTCCTACATATATCACGACAAGAGATATTTTTTCAACAAAAACAGGAACGTTTGAATTTACCGGAATAAGCGTTTATGATGCTATCTTGCAAGCAGTCGGTACAGGCTCTGAATGGTTTGTGTACCGCAATACATTTGTGATGCAAGATGTGGTATGAGTCAATCAAATACAACCATTTTTGTATGATGAATTCAACGCCGTGAGTTGTACAATCATGGATTTAAAACTCTATGAAGAATGAAAAAATATTGTGAACAAACTGTATGCAAAATGACAAGGTCCGCTTGTAGCAACAGCACAAAATCCAACAAGCATTACAAAGTACGGGCTTTTTGAGTCAACAAAAACTTTTCAAAATGCAAACGATTTACCGACATTGCAAAGGCTGGCCGATGAGTTTGTGTTAATGAACGGAGAGGAATATGTTTCTGTATCTTTCAAACCTATAGTAAAAAACGCAAACGATCGATGACAATTTTTCATCGGAGATACAGCAACGGTCAAAATAAAAAAAAGATATTTGCAATTAGATAAGCAGATGCGTATTGTAAAGATAACGTATGATGTAAAACAGAAATCGTCTATAAATCCATGACTTGTATTCGAAGTGAGTGATGACAATATCCCCGGCAAATGATTGCTCGAGGACATAGGCGACATGAAAAAAAGGATTATAAAATTAGAGAACCCATAAAATAATTTTATCTAAAATCACAGTAAAAATGGCACAATTGATTTGAGTTTTGAATGGTATAAATATTATAGAGGATTGGAAACAAAGTACTCCGATTAGCGTATTGATAGATCAAGGGAGAGTAAACGGTGGACTTGTAGTTACTACGGATTTGATTGACGAAATAACCGTTTCCGAGGGAGTTGCATTTATTGAAGTAGTAAGAACAGGAAATACATTTCTTGTAGATTTTCACAACACTACGCCTGTAGTGTTCAGTTCGGTAGTATTCCCGCAAAAAGTATGGATTGAAATAAATACCGCAAACGTTGTTGATGGTTCGGCAAACAATATTGATGGTTCAGCAATCGGAGAAATTAAAATCGGTGCAACGTATCCTGTTTCTGGTTTTTGGATACCGCTTGCAAGTGTGGATGCATGAGGATTAGTTACAGATGATTCGGTTGTTATTGATAGTATACCAGATGTGATAACAAACATAATCAATACTATAATCAACGGAGATAATGCTTTCTATAAGCTTGCCACTGGTGCAATAAATACATATTCAATGACATATGATAATGCTGTTTTAGCGCCATGAGCACCTACGACCATATCATGATCAGCTATGCTTGCATTTAAAGCAAATAATACAAACAGCTGATCAGTAACTATTTCAGTCAATACTACGGCTGGAGTGCTTACTGGTCCACTTAAAAAGATGCATGATCAAGATATAGAAGCTGGTGATATTGAAGCTGGACAAATAGTATGGATGGTATGGAACGAAACAGGTGGATTTTTCCAAATGCAATCACAACTTGCACAAGTTGATCCATCTATTAATATTTGATCAAATGTTTTATGAACAGCTTGAGAGGATGTACTCATCTGACAGCCTTGATTCTCTGGAACTTGACTAGCTAAAAAAAGAATTATTAGTCAAACAAATAGTGGTAACGATCAAGCTTTTGGTAATCTTCCATACATATTCTTGCATCAAATGTTGATAGCACAAACAGATAACGTGATATATAACATAAGAGTAAGGCTACGTAAGATATGAGCACCAGTGGATAATGTGAGATGCAGAATATATGCTGAAGATCACACAACGCTTATAGCGACATCAACAAATGTGTTTAATGGAGGTATTATTACAGGAGCTTTCTTGAACTATAATTTCGACTTTGCTAATATATCTTTGAACGTAAACCAAAAATACTGGATAGAACTTTCAAGAGATGGAGCAGTAAACGTTGGAAATTACTATATTGCTGATTCAAATAACATAAGCCCATATGTATGGGAATTCGGTGAACTTAATGGACGACAAGGTATACAATACGACTATATAAATGGAGCTATATATCATCAAGTTTTCACAAAAAAGGATTATGAACCTAATAAATGGTATTTATCAGATAGTGATTATGTAGAGACAGGCAAAGTGCATGGTATATTTGCTGAAACAATAAATCAGAATAGCAACGGTAGTATAACAGTAGCTTGAGCAAACCCAAACCAGACACTTCAAGATACTTGAGAAGAGCATTTCATATCAAACTCTATTTTTTGACTCAATCAACTACAACAGAATACAGCATGGTGATTTTGATATCAACTCAATAATCAAGAAGCATATGCACAAGCGATACGTTTAACGAAATGATTACAACTCAACAAAATAGCATTATACCTAGGTAAGGTATGATCTCCTACTGACAATATGACAGTTACAATAGAAAGCGATAATAATGGTACGCCTAGTGGAGTAGTATTGGCAAACTGAACTATTCAAGTTGCATGAGTAAGTCTTTGATTTAAATTAAAAACATATTATTTAGAGTTCCCTGGCAATGTAGCAATTACAGAAAATACCCAGTATTGGATAACACTTAGAAGGACTGGAGCTCTTGATACCTCAAATTATTATGTTGCTTGAATCATAAATTCTGTACAATACCAATTCGGTAACGCACAAAGTAAGCAAGCAACATGGACAAATCAAGTTGCATCACTTGCATTTGATCTCATGGAGCAATATAATATCCAAGAATATTTGCAACAAAATGTTACGCAATTAGAACCTATAGGAAATTCAAACTTCCAATCAATATCTCAAAATACACCTATCTTTTTTGATAGAGATAAGAAGATCAGAGGTTTAATGATATATTTACAAAAATCATGAGCACCAGTTGACAATACTATAGCCACCTTGTATGAATCGAATCCGTACAGATATTATTCGTTTGTGTGAGGCATTGATACTAGTTTTTGACAAACTGGTTCATTCAATCAAGCAACACAACCATTTTCGATACAATCAGAAAATGATCCTACATTTTCTATATCGAAAGTAACAAGTGATGTAACAAATCAATTCCCAGCCTTTAATACAGACAATATAGTTATAAGAATCGAAACAGATTTAGCAGGGAATCCAAGTTGAGTGCTTGCTCACGTAAACGCTACACTCACTATACTCAATGCTAATATACCTACATCAAGAACTGCTATTGATTATAATTTTGCTGGCACCGTAACACTTAATACAAATACCAGATACCATCTAGTATGGAGCAGAACAGTACCGATCCCATCCCATTATTATACACTCTATAGTACCGCACCGACGTTGATATATGATACAGCAAAAAGACTGAACACTGTATGACCTGTATGGACCAACTTAAACGCAAATATATGATTTGGATTTCCTGAACTTGATTCGCCTGGGACATTGATTGGTACGGCATCTATATCAAATACTTTGGTAGTAGCAGGAGCGAATAGAAGGTTTTACTTTGATTTTGGTTCATTGGTAGATGTAGAAAAAGGTAAAAGATATTGGATAAATATAAGAAGAAGTGGTGTATCAGATCCAGCAAATTTTGTTTCTGTATGATTACATACGACAAACTCTTTCTATAACGAATTAGTTACACAAAGTAATGCATGGGTATACAGATATGATAGACAGCTTATATATCATGTGTTAGAGAAATATACAAAGCCTATCTGAAATATAACACTACATCCACCTGCAAATCAAATAGTTCTTGAAGGAAGTAATTTTGAAAAAGTTGGAGATGCGGTATCCCCTACAGAAATCGTGCTAAACAATAATATAAAAAGTATCAATATATCACAAGTTGTGACACAAAATATTACGTATTATTCTGGAGTTGGTGGCCATTTTTCCGCATGATATACGCGTGCAGGAGCAGGAGTTACAACAATCCAGTTATCTATTGGCGATAGTCCTACGAGTCTGGTTACGTACTCTGGTACGTATGCGACAGGAAATGTTCCTGTAGGAATGAGTGCATATATCCCGAAAGGTAAATACTGGACATTTTCTATTGCAGGTACAATAGCAACAGGAAACGCATACTTTTATATTAAATAATTCAAACATGATACTACGTAACATAACAAATCAGACGCAAAGATGATGTTCCCCAAAATGTGTCATAAAATATCCAATCCCTCAAAAACTAGAGTATATGAGTAATGATGATTATAACTGAGTTATGAACTTATACAATCTCTTTATAGATAGTATAAAAACAGTATCATACACAAATATTGATAATGAGGTTGTGGAAATAGAGATATTTGCTGAATGTGATGAAGAGCATACTCCTTATGAAGGAGAGATAGACAGAGCAAAAGCAACAACCAGATTCGATACAATATGAGTTGATATATCCGAAATGACAGACGAAGAGGTTGTAAGATGGTATAATTACTACGAGTTGGGAGGTGATATAGCGCCAGATATAGAATAGACTATTGTATTTAAGTAAAATATCATTAAAAATATGGCAAGAAAAAATGAAAGAATTATTGGTATTGGCAGTAGTGTTTGGTGGATTTGATTGGATAAAGATAGAAATTTGATGTATTGAATAGTCAAAAAAATAAATTTTGACTCATACGAAATCGAAGGCTACCGAACAAGAAAAAAGGATGAAAAATCAATATATACAGTTCCAAAATCAAAAGTAAAAATCGACATATAATATGAAAAAAACTTTTTTTAATCTCTCAAAAAAATTATCATGATTGTATCTTCTAAAAGTTCATTGTCTACTGCTGCTTCAACTTCTGCAACAAAAGACGTATTGTTTGATAGTACTGTAAGCGTTGATACGTATACAGAGACTTCATTTGCAACAGAAGTTGTTCTTATTGCTGACGTTGATAAAAACCTTTTGCCTGGGATTATGGCAACTCCTGTTAAGTATGTGAAAGTAGTATCTGACGTAGCTATTGCAATTAAAGTAAACACAGAAACTATTGCTGCAACAAAATATCTCGAAATTCAAGGGGATATTACTGCATTGACTGCAAGTGGTGGAGCTTCAAATGCAAATGTGAAAGTATTTGTTGCTGGATAATCCGGATAACATTTCATCAAAAAGGATGCAGTTATGAACTGCATTCTTTTTTGTTTTATCCGAAAAGCACATAAAAGCTATGTTTTCGGATGGAATATGTTTTGACATAAAAACAACACAAAATAAACGCAAATAATTTGACTTTCAAAAATAAAACAATATAATGTAAACGTAAAAAACATTTACCCCTTATAAAATCACCATGAAAAAGACATTAGTTAAGAAAGATTGAGTTGTGTATTTATGAATAGTTTGTAAAGACCAAAGCGAGGTATTACGTACCAATCGACAATTTGCAAAGCCACGTTGAAGAATACAAGGAGCAAATAAAGAAACCATCGCACTCTTTGATCTTGACTCAAATTTGACGAAAAATACACAAAAATTGATTTGACTTTCAAACAAAAATCATTAATATGGCATAGTTAAGTTTTTAATCTCTTCACCAAAAATGAACTTTACAAAAATTCAAAGCGTTTCTGTGTGTAATGCCTACCTCATTGAGGTATGACTTAGAATTCAAAAATACAGACAGCTTGCAGAAACAAATTCAATGTTTGCCCCCTTATTGAGCAAGTTAGAAAAGTATGAACAAGTAATCAAAGAAAGAAAACAATTATTGTTGAGCCCACAAAAACATTTTATTTCCTTTGTAAAATAGCGATGAGTAAGATAGATACTACCGTTGTGATTTGTTTTGTTCGAATATTCGGTTTATTGTGCTGATTATTTGTGTGATTTTGATACGACATGCCTACAGAAAAAGAGTTCAATGAGGACCCAGAAAATTGGCATATGTCTGCAGATTGTATGCAGGATAGCGGTGTTTATATCAAAAAGGTATCACAATATCGTTTGACTATAGATAGCGATGTCTTGGTAGACTGTCAGGTTGTCATGTTTAGTTATTAGTTTTTATTTTCCTTTCTTAAAAAGATGAAAAACAACTGCTCTGAAATGTTCAATAAAGTAAAGTCATTGTATCCACGTATGATATTCCAGTGAGGACGTACGAATGATTTCTGATATATCGAGGATTTTTTCTTTGATGCAGACAGATACGCGTTTGATGAAAAACTTTTGTCTTTAGGATTTTGGCAAATAGATAGCGAGCAAGATGCTTGGTATTACGGAACTTGGATAAATATAAATTCATGAGTTCTAGTAAATTATGCAGAGTGAGATGTTACATTGAAACAATTATTTCCGGATAAAGTTGAAGACTACATCAAATATATTTTTGATAAATGATATTGTACATGAATTGATGCTTGATTAGATGAAGACGATTTAAAAAAGCTTGAAGTACTATTGCAAAAAATAAATGTTCAAAATTATAAATAATTTTATATCCCTGTATTATAATCACCATGGAGCTATTACCAACAAATAAAAGAATTATTGAAAGTTATGATCAAGAAACCGATAGATATTTGAACTCGTTTTTTCTTTTGAATAAACGAGCTCCGGTGATCGATGGTTTATGAAAAGTGAAATTATCAATGGTTTGAGCTAAAGAAATCAAGGAGCACATAGAAGCAAAGTTATGACTACAAATGGAAGAACTAGTGAACTACAAAGAAAAGTTTTGATACGAATTAAAAATTGATGGCAAAGCACAGATCTCAGTAACAAGAGAAAGAAAATGACGTTATAATGAAGGCACTATGCATATCACTTTATATAGATATTCTATGAAAGATATATTTAGAGAGAATTTTAGACTTTATAAAAACGAATCTATTCGAGAAAAATATAAACAAGACACGATACAAATATGAGAAATTTTGGAGAAAAGAAGATGGATGAAAGATGTATTGCTTGAAGAAATAAAAAGAAAAGATGAATATGATAGACACATTGACTCGTTGCCTTCAGAAATAAAATATATGCTAAAATAAAAACTTGAATTATAGTAGCGTATCACTATACATCAACCGTGGATTGTTCATCCATGGTGAAGGGAGACGTGATAGCAATATCACGTTTTTCTTTAATTTAAAAATGATTTTGACTTGACTTTCAAATACTAAACATTAATATAAAAGAGCCGTCTTTAAAGCATTATTGCATAAATTGACGTGACTTTCATTTCAAAAACAATGTATAGTTTTATTTATTTTTCAAAATCATGCCTAGAGGAGAAAACAGGAACCCAGTATTTAAATCAAAATATATTTTTCAGATAAAAAAGTTGTTGTCTGATCAATATTTATTCAACAAAATGAAAAATTATATGCATCCAAAAGAGAGAAACGCAGATATAGTCTATGAAAGATTTGTAAACGAAAAATCATATGCAGAAGTTTGATTGATGTTTTGATTTACAAGACAAAGAATAGAGCAAATATGCTCACAGTTCGAGATGAGGTTTATTGAATTAGACTGTCTTATTAGACATGCAGAATAACAATATACCATTTCAATTTGTTTTACCCTTCACCCAAATATCCCATGACAAACCAACTAGTATTTGAACCGCAAGAAATAGAACTTGCACAAAAAGATTATCAACTAAGTGAGTCGCAACTCCAGACCATCACAAAATCCGTTGCAAAATGATGTACGAAAGATGAAGTTTGGTATTTTTTGAATGTAGCAAAGCAGTATGATCTTTCGCCTTTTCGCAAAGAATTACGATGCTACAAAGACACGAGAGGAAATTTACTTATGTTTTGTTGACGTGATTGATTCCTTGCCTTGGCACAAAAATCGCAACTACGAAACGGAGTCACTTCAGGATATGTATGCAAAAATGATAAGTTTGAAGTTGATATTCCAAACCGCAAGATCATGCACGTACCCGCTAGATGAGACCGTTGAGATGTGCAACTATGATATTGCATAACGACTCCAAAAGGTTGTGATTTTATGACAATTGAAATTGCAGATATTTCCACATACGACAAAAAGCAATTTGTCCGAGCATCACACAAAGGAGAAATGATCCAGAAAGTTGCAGAAGTAAAGTGTCTGAGAAAAGCATACGGTATCAATGGATTGTATTCCGAGGATGAGTTCAACGAGAAAGATTTGAAAACCGCAAGTATTGAAGAAAATAATTTTGATCCAGAAAAAAATGATGTTGCTATTTTGATAAAAGAACGCATACAAAATTGCGATGATGTGTCTTTGTTGAATGATATTGTAAACGAACTTACCGAAATAAGAAAGCGTGGAGAAATGTCTATGATGCGAGAAGTAGAAGTCAAAACAATGATTGCAAAAAAAAGAAAAGCATTATTGGTAGCTGATGAAGTTTTATCTCCTGCCGTAGTAAATACATGAGATTAAAACCTATACTAAAACAAGATTTTTTTACACTTTCCGCAACAAAGATAAAAAAATTTTATGATTGTCCAAAGTGCTATATCTTGGAATACGAAATGAAAGTGCAAGGTGAAATAGACAAATCTCTTTTTGAGTTTGGAACCGCTATACATGATTGTATCGAGCATTATGTTTTGGAAGGAGAGGTAAAAGAAGCCTCTCTCCCAAAAGAAAAACAGGATATGTACAACGAAAGACTAGATGAGATTAAAGATTCATTCTTTAGTAGATCTTTGCTACTTCCAGAAATAGAGTTTTTGGTAGAAACAGATTTACGAAATCCGTATTTGGGGACTGATCCAAAAGAACCAGAAAGTTTGTACCTCTATTGATTTTTTGATTTGATTTTGTCAGATATGCCATATTGATTGCCGATAAAGGCTGTTAAGGTATACAGAGATGTTCATGGTCGTAAGAAAGTAGATTTGTATGATAAAGACTGAAACCTTCTAGATTATTCAGACATTCCATTGCAAAATATATTCTATAAAAATATAGAAATAAAGACAGGTAAAAAATGGTCGTATAATGACATGAAAATATCTCCGCAATTCCTTTTGTATCAATTTGTTTTGATGAGTATAACAAATAAAGAAGTGCCACAGGTATTGTACAATTTTGTAAAATGAGGAGATACGCAAAAAGAGCCGATAGGTATTTTAGAGAGAGATGCAAATTTATTTATGATAAACAAGGTTATAAATATGCTTGATGTACTGAAACATAGAAAATTTCCGAAAGAAAGTTCTTGTGGCTTTTTCTCTCCGTACCATTCCGTATGCAAAGATTTAGTTATTGATCGATAAAAGATGGATAAAAAAGCGCCAAAAGAAGTACAAAATCTCGATGATTTGCTTTGAGAAATAGAACAAGCAATGAAATCGTGAAGTAGTGTAAGCGACCCGGGCAGTGAGGTGAATAGGTTGTTTTCTGAATTTAAAAAGAAAACAAAGACGGCTACTGTTGAAGTATCGATTGACAAGATGACGGACATTGTATTCAAAGATATATTGAAATTTGACGATGAACAAGTGCAGAAATTCGGAGAGATTATGGCACAGACTATGGATATAATGAATTTTGAAACAGAGATACCCGAGGGAGAAATCAAAACCATTACCGACTCAATAAAAAAGATATGCGATTGGTACGACTCACTGCAAGACATAAGTACGGTAAACCCTTTTCTTTTCATACAAGCAAAGAAAAAATTGATATATTTACGCGCTCGCTTGTGAAGATATATCACTTTCTACGGTGTGCAAGAGGCTAGTTTTACAATTAACCGCAGGGCTACAAGATCGGCGGTGAGTGTCGGTATCCGTCAATTTTCCAAAGACAAAGATTACGCAATCAAAAAATTGATGACGGTAACAGATTCGGAAAACTTTGGAGAGGTAATAACTTCTTGTCTACACAAGGGGGAGCTCACGGCTACTTGGTTGCATAGTTACTTGGACAAGCTAGATAGAAATATTGGAGGGTATATATCAAGTATGGACGATCTAGTGAATTGGTACAAATTCGAGATGAGGGCGTCGGCAATACCGACATAAAATATTTTATTATTTATTCAAACTTATGAAAAGTTATAAAACGGCTGCATTACGAGCATTTTTTCTTGGTGGCGTAGGCGCTCACCATTTCTACCTTGGAAACACAGGAAGAGCATGGATTTATTTACTCTTTTGTCGAACATTTATTCCGGGGATTATAGCATTCTTTGAGTTCTTTTCCTACCTTTTCAAGAAAGGAACACCGAAGTAAACCAGAAAAAAGACTTGCAATTTGACTAGAAATAGTTATAGTGTAAGTAATCAAAAGCCGTGCATAAACTTTTGACGTCCGTAAGCTGAAAGCCTCCTAAAAACTGGCGAGTGTAAAAGATGTTGAACCATCACACTTAGATATGAAACCTAGAAATAGGTATGGACTAAACCCATAGTTTCTTGCACGGCTCTATGGGTTTTTTATATGTAAAAATAAAAATGGCTAAGCAAAGATATGTGAATACATGTTTTCGATCAGATCCTTATGTAGAAAATCTTGATCCATCAGAAAAGCTATTATTTTTATATTTCCTTACAAATGAGCATACTGATTTATGTGGGATATATGAAATATCTATCAAAAAAATATCATATGAAACATGATTTGAGAAAAGTATGGTAGAAAAGGTTATATCAAGATTTTCAAAAGATTGAAAAGTTTTCTACCATAATTGATATGTCTATGTAAAGAATTTTCAGAAACACCAGAAAACAAGTTCTCCAAAAATAAAACAATGAATAGAAAGGAGTATGAGTAAAATACCCAGAGAAGTACTGGATTTTATATACTCTATAGATACCCTATCCATACCCTATCCATACACTATCACACCTATACCTATACCTATACCTATACCTACACCTATACCTACACCTATACCTATACTTATACCTATGGACAGCAAAGCTGAAATTTCCAAAAGCATATCTTTTTTGATAGCAGAATTGAAGGAAACCGCAGATTCTTTATGTATAGCGTATGTTAATAAAGACGATAGAAAGATGGCTAAACACATTTTGACAGCAAAGGAATATGGAACGTTTTGTGAAAAGATATGACAAGACAGGATAGAATTTGCAAAAAACATTATGATAGCAAGCTCAAAAATGAAATACCGGAAGTGACCACGCTGATGACCTGCTGATATATACAGAGATTACGCTGATGTCTACAATTCTTGCAAAAAGATACAGGAAGAGCAAGAAACTAAACATAAAGTAGTTGATTTATCTATGTATAATACAAAAAATGGGACAAATCAAAGTGTATAAAAAAAGAACAGTTCTTGTAAAATGGACCGGAGAAAAGATCGTTGTTGATATACCAATTGAAGTAATTGATCAAGCTATGTCTTCTCCAACAATGAAAATAAATTCAGAGCATTTTATCAGGACAAATGCTATTAACGAGTGGTATTCTTTGAATGTAACAGATGAGTCAGAGGCTCGAATAATGGATACATTTCCAAACCATGTAGATGTTTTGATGAAAGAAATTGAAGAAAGAAAAAAGAAATGATTACGTGTAAACAAGGAAATTATAGGGAATATTTTTAGCCGTATAATAGGTAATAATGGAAGTGATACCGAGTAACAGAGAAATACAGAACGCACTGAACAAGGTAAGATCATTACCAGAAAAAGAAGTTATTGATTATATCGAGTCTGTTTGTGATACTGACTACGACGAATGTAAGAAAATATTTGAAGAAAATAGAAGCATCTTTGCACCGATGATGATTAAGCGAGGAATGATCTGGAACAAACCAAAATACTCAAAATTGTATGCAAAATACAAGGAAAAACATTTGAACGAATACAAGCGCAGAAATTATATACAAAAATTGAAGGATGAAAAAGCAGAAAAAGATAGAAAGAATTGAAACGAACCTAAAAAAGAGCAAAAAAACAAACCTTTCATGGACACGTAAAAAGTGATAAAATATGTTTTGTATATTTGACTTTCAAAGTAAAAAAAATACACAAAAAAATAAAAAAGCTCGTAATCCTACATACCAACAAGGAAATAATTCCTTGACTTTCAAACACATTTCATTAATATATAGACATAACAAAGGGAGGGATGCAACAAGCATATAAGCGGTAACAATCTTTGCCTTTGATGACAATAAGTACATAAAAGCCGTCCCTTCAGACGTAAAATGGAAGCGTGCTTGAAGGTTGTTATGCACGACACCACGGCGACTAGTATTGCCAACTAAATAGGCAATCCCCTGTAGGATTAAAATGGCAGCGATAATAGGTATTACGTACTAGTCGACACGAAACGTAATCGGACTGTATTGAGAAATGCCCCCCGCGCGAGCGTATGTAAGATGTGGTCCGTCAAGGAGGTAAGTCGAAAGACGATAGTCATATACAAATAGCGCCCTACCAGAGGTAGACTTTGTATATAGGTGGTGCAAGTCCACCGGTCTCCCGATTTTATTGTTTGGGAAAGTGCTCGCATCTGGCGTTTTATTCTAAAAACAAAATATGAAATTATGAAAATCTTATCAACTATTAGTTTTATTATTATGTGTATTGTGATGTGTTGGAGTTGTATACTACCTAGCTAATCCAATCGACACAACAAAAGAAGAATTAGATGGTCAGATAGATCATTATAGAGATCTATTACAAGATCAAATCAAAAAAAATAACACTCTCTCTTGAGAGATTTCGGAAAAATTAGTTGAGCGATGGAGTGGGTATAGAATAGAGAACGGATACTTGGAGAAAAAAAATTACTATCAAAGACAATTAGATCTGTATGTAAGATACGGAAACACTGGAGAAGTAGATTTTCCACTGGAGCGTGAAACTCCCAAAACTATACAAAAGATCAAACAAAATATACAGACCATGTGGAAATGAGTGGATACATTATCATCCACCACACCGCACTTGCAAATTATGACGATTCACAATTTGACAAAGTAATGCAAGGAATCAATAGAGATCATTTCAATAGGATTAGCAATAGGACAAGTGATTGGGATACAAGTATCGTTTACC
>Ga0075163_10001986_pt1 | contig 27540 bp, 84 predicted proteins | sample JI1023141ADNA_FD_71478 | JGI IMG/M metagenome (GOLD analysis project Ga0075163, IMG submission 71478) | Wastewater effluent complex algal communities from Wisconsin, to seasonally profile nutrient transformation and Carbon sequestration -... | ecosystem: Engineered > WWTP > Effluent > Algae...
TGTTTCTCTTCCTCCTGCAAGCGCGTTTGGAGCGAACGCAAGTCATCGCCTCCATGCCGTATGGCGCTTTCGATAAGGTATTTGCAGAAGCGCTCAGCGAGATCGATGTTGCCGTGCAGGTCCATGAACGCCGTCTCCGGCTCGATCATCCAGAACTCCGCAAGGTGACGTGCGGTGTTGCTGTTCTCGGCGCGGAACGTCGGCCCGAAGGTGTAGGTCTTGCCCAGCGCGGTAGCGGCGAGTTCCGCTTGAAGTTGACCGCTTACGGTGAGATGGGCCTTGGAGCCGAAGAAGTCGCGCTTCCAATCAATGTTCCCATCCTCGGAAAGTACGGTAACATCGGGGTCCAACGTGGTCACCCTGAACATGTCGCCCGCGCCCTCTGCATCGCTGGTGGTGATGATGGGAGAGTGGAGCCAGAAATACCCGCCCCTGTTGAAGAAATCGTGGACGGCGAAGCTCACGATGTGGCGGAGACGGAAGATGGCACTGTAGGTGTTGGTGCGCATGCGCAGGTGTCCGTTCTCCCGCAGGAACTCCAAGCTGTGCTTCTTGGGCTGGATGGGATAGAGATCCGGATCGCATGTTCCGATGATCTCCAAGTTGTCCACCTTCATCTCCACCGCTTGTCCCTTGCCTTGTGACTTGACGATCGTTCCGTGACACTTGACGGAAGCTCCTGTGGTGATGTGGAGTAGCGCGGTTTCCTCGATTGGGCTGGGGTCGATGACGCATTGCAGGTTTTCCACCGTGCTGCCGTCATTGACGAGGACGAACTTGTCGTTGCGGAAGTGACGCACCCAACCTTGCACGGTCTGCACTGACCCTTCAAGATAATCCTCGGACAGGATTTGTTTGATGTTGGACATATTGCTCCTGTTACGGATGGTGGGTCATGATTGTTGCGCCTTGATCTGCTTGTCGGCATAATCGGCGATGATGACGACCGATTCGTCGTCGATCCATAGGTGGTCCTTGTCGTTTATGGTGACGGAGAAGTCTCCATCCGATGTATCGAGCACCATGCGGGTGACCGTTCGGACTGGATTGTGGCGGGCGGCGCGCTCCTTCTCCATTTCATCGAACATGTCATGTACCGCCTTCATGCCGGGGTTCTTTCGCCTGATATCGGCGTTGGCGTTCTGTATTTCCTGCGAGTGCGGAAAGTAACGGTAATAGTCCGTTTTCTTTTGGCTGTTGTCGCAAATGATGACCTCCAGTCCCGTCCAATCCTTCACTTCCTTCCAGCGCTTGGCCAAAAACACCTTGGCGCTGTAGGCGATGTTGTCGAGGGAGACAAGGTGGTATTGGTATTCCGCGACGAAGTCTCCCTCCGTAAAGGCCGGACCGTCCTTGATGCGTCCCTCGAACCCTTCGAGCGTCCTTTCGGAAGGGCGGAACATCATGCCATGGATTTGCCTCATTTCAGCCAAGTTTTCATGCGTTCATATTCCACCTCCGCTTCGGGTATTTCCTTGTTCAACTCCGCAACCCTTTTCTTCATGGATGTGATGCGGCTCTTGTGCGCCCGCACCAACTTGGACAGGGCTTCCTTTGGCGTACGCCCTGTCCAGCCCTCCATTTCATAGTTCACACCTTCGAAGGCCGCATCGTAACTACCATCATCAACGTTCAACAGGATGTAAACTTCTCCGTTGCTGATGAGCGGCATCCATTCGGAGTGCGTACGTTCCCATGGCATTTTCTTATGCGGGCCTGATGGCTTGGCTTTCCATTCGCCATTCAAGCCCTTCATCATCTTCTCGCAAAAGACGATGCATTCTTCCTTGGTGGCGATGTTCTTCATGCGACGAAGATAGAAAATCAGAACTTGGGACGCCTTGCGGATGTATCTTCCTCCGATTGCGTGGTGTATTCTACTTTGCCGCAGATCTTGCATTCACGGCTCCATTGCGGTTCGCGACGCTCCGGCCACGAGGTCGGTCCTCGCCAGTCAACGCCCATGGTACCAACCGGATCGCCTTCGCTGTACCCTCCGGGATGAATGATTGGATCGTACTTGCTGGCCGCAAAGTCATGCTGGCAACGGGTGATCGCCCAATCAAGTTTGGAGCGCGCGTCTTTCGCTTCTCTCTCCTTTGTTTCCACCAAGGTGCGCAGGGTGCGGAATTCTTCGGTCATGGGTTGGAGTTGAATGGTTCAATTGGCCTTCGAGAAGAACGCCATGCATTTATTCTTGGCCTCGGTGATGGCGATGAAGTCCTCCTGCTTTCCGCCACGATCCGGGTGATGCTTGAGGGAGAGCGTACGATATTGTTTGTTCACCTCGTCCTCTGATGCCGTAACAGGGAGGCCCAGCTTTTCGAACGCCTTCATCTTGGCGTCGAGATTGGAGGTGAGGATGGCGGCGAATAGGAATTGGTTGTGGAGGCGGCTCCACATGTCCTCGTCGAAACTTCCGAACGGACTCTGATGAGCTCTTTGGCGGGCCTGCTTGCGTTCTTCGTATTCCCGGCGCTTGGCCTCACGCTGCTGCATTTGTTCCGGAAATAACTCCTCCCGCATCTTCGCGATCACCGTGGCGTAGAAATAGCTCCATAGCTTTTCCGGAAGTTGACCTACGGTCTTATTGTTGACGGCGTCCCACTTTCGGCGAATGCAATTGACGGCATTCTCGTAGCCCTTGATGTTGAGTTGTCCCTCCTTGTTCTTTCCTACTTCGAGTAACGAGAAGAACTCGTTGGTGAGGTCGGCCGTGAATTCCTTGTGATCGAACTGATCGTTGCGATGGAGTTCGTGCTTGTCGATGTAGTCCTTCGTTTTCATTTTCCAGTCGCTTGGCGGGATGATTCGGTTTCCACTAACTTATCCAAAGCGCCTAGAATATGATTGAACGCTTTCTGCATCGGTGATGTATCGGCTGGAGACTTTGATGCATCGAACCTCATCCCATCATTGATAAGAGCCTTCACAAGGTCGTTCGTGCGCCTCCAAAGGTTCATGTGTGCGTCTGCTTCCTCTTTAGTGGGGTGAATGCCATCTTCCAGAAGAAGTCCATTGATGTGATGGATGATCTCCTTGAACCTTTCCTCGTTCACGAAATGTGGATGAAGTTCAAGACGCGCTTGAGCATCGTTCCACCCTTCGCCTCTGTAGTACAGGTAGGCCAGCTTATCGTGGATTACCTTCACTTCCATCTTCGGCAATTTCCTCTTGGTTGTCATCGGTTATGCAACTACAGGCCAAGCGGCGGTTACGGCGTCGTTGATGGCCTTGGCCATGCGCAGGAAGCGCTCGTCCTCGGTCAGGTTCTGCTTGTTCATCAGCGCCTCGGTCTGTTTCAGGGTCTTACGCACTTCGGCGTAACCCTCGCGGCTCTTCATCGCCATCAGGTAGTTGGTAGCGGCTTTCATCATGAAACCCGCGAAGGTCAACTTGTGCTTCTCGATCTCCCACTCGGTAGGGGTGTAGAACTTCATTTCTCCTTCGCCGAACCGATAGAACAACGTGGCCGATGGGTCGTCGCCGTTACGGTTCTTTCCGCCCCATGAGATCACACGCTCGTTACTATCGCGATAGTAGGTCATTTCCATGTGCGCGTCGGCCAACTGGAGGATCTCTTGGGGGCCACGGAAGGTGCCATCCTTGTTCATTTGGCCGATGAACACCAGCACGCTGTTGTTCTTCTCGTTGAACTTGCGCAGAACGTCCTTGACGTGGTTGACGGCCTCGTCCATGCCCATCCGGTCCAACAGCAGCTTGGCCACCATTTGGATGGAGTCGATGGCGATGATGTCGGGCTTTTCGCGCTCCAGCATTTCCATGAACCCCTCGAAGGTGGGGCAGGAATCGCTATCGGCGATGAAGGCGTTCCCGTGCTGGACCTTGTACTTGTTGCATTGACGTTCCACCGCCTCGGCCGACATCTCAAGGGACCACAGGATGGTCTTGTAGTCCTTGCACAACGATTGCAGGAACAGGATGAGCGTGGTCTTCCCGGCCCCTGCGGTGCCCGTCAGGAACATCCACGTCCCACGGACAAATCCGCCGAATCGTGATACCCATTCATCGAAGTGGGCATTCCCGGTGCGGATGACCTCCACTACCGGAGCATTCCCATTCTTTGTGACCTTGCCGTATTGGAACAATGTGGTGTTCATGTTCCATTTTACGACGGAACATGAAGGAATGTTGCAGGATATGCGATTTTATTTTGTCGGCGTGATCTTTTTCACTTTGAAGTCGATGACGGCGGATCTCAATTGATAATAACGCTCACATTCATTATCTCCCGATAACCAATATGATCCCTGCGAATTCTGAACATAGAACTTCGTATCCTTGGGCAATACCCAAGCGGCTTCGGTCCACGACCCATCCACGAGTTTCACGGACAGATCGAAGCGCGCATCAGGCTGACATTCTCGGCAGGACACGAAGAGGACGATCAATAAGGCGTAGAATGCTTTCATTGCTTTTTTCTGAGGTTTGCGAATTGAATAGGACTTATCCTTTTGTGCCATGGACGGATAACGAGCTCATCCTTTTCCAATGAGCCGTCGCGATCCTCGGAAAGGACCGTCATGGTGACCTGATAGTCCACGAGCGCCGACATGCTATGACGTCGTTGGACCTGCTTGGTCACGAAGTCAAGGCATTGGAAGACGTCGGTCAGGTCATGCCGGGGTACTTCATCCTTCTCGCGAAGGTCGTCGCTTGGGTTGATGGTGAACTCGTCGTCGATGTCGGCGAAACGGATCAGTTGCGTTTCGTTGCGACCGAACACCGTACCAAGCACCTTGGCTTGAAATGACCGCCCGACGCTCACAGGATCGATCATACCACTCTTAGTTTGCATGCTCTGTCACATTTAACCTCCATGGTATCGTACTCCTTAATGCCCAAGTAGTGCGGAAGGCACTCCGTGACGCAATAAGGGATGAACTCCATGAACATGGAGCCGAACTTCAGATGCGCCAGCAGCGCGAGGAAGCAATCCCACTTGCACCACTCCAACACGAAGTGCCGTTCATCCAAGAGCGTGATGATGCCCTTGTGTTCATCCCCTTCATCCCGAACATCGATCACCTCCATGCGCATGCCTTCAATTGGGAATTTGCGTTCAACACAGAGCTGGATGAACTGAGGAACGTTGTGCATGTGGTGGAGGGTTGGAACGCAAATATCATTGTTCCATCCTTCTTACGGGCCTGTTGGTCGTTTTGTTCGTGTGATTTTATCAACATCATGGTGTTGGCGATCAATGGATTGACGATGAAAACTCCTTCTCCGCTAGGCGCATGGCCCGTTCCGATGGACGCTCCGGCCTCACTCGATAGCGCTCAGGAAGTTGTCCACACGAGCGATGTGCATCGGAATGAGCGGAGTGAACTTGTTCTGACCCCAGAGCGTATGGAACTTCAGGCCCTCCATGAACGGACGTTGCATTCGGAGCATGTCCTCGAAGGTCATGTTCATCTCCTGCGACAACCCCAGCAGGCTTTGCATCCAAACGAGCGAGAAGGTCTGCGATTGGTCCGCGTCGCGCAAGATCAATTGGTTCGTGGTGAACACCTCGTCGCCATATGGGAACTTGGTGGCCCGGATGGAATCGCGGATATCCAACAGATGTTCCCGATCTTCCTCCAGAGCGTACTTGTCCAAGGCCCGAATGGCGCGGTCGATGTTCAACTGGTCGTCGCCCTTCACTCCGGCATGGCCGTAGTCGTGCATCAACGATGCAATAAGCAAGTTGCGCAATTCACGCCTGTTCAGCCCCATGTGGATCCCTCCGTCGTACGCCTCCCAGAACACGTGGGTCATGTGCCGAAAGTTGTGATAGGGCGCGTGGATGTTGGGCGCCTTCATTACCAGACGCATGTAATGCTTGAGGTCGCCCTCGTAACGCTGGTTGACGTTCTTGATGATGTGGGTGATGTCGATCATTTGACGGGAATCGATTTGATGAACGCCTCGATGCGCAACGTGAGCGGGTCGGTGTATGCGAAGCCGTCAGGGTTCGTTCCATCCATTGCTTCGTTCAAGAAAGTGCCCACGTTCGGAGTGAGCTTCCGAGCCTCTTTTATAATGGCGATGGCCTCGGGAAGGAGGTCGGCTACCTCGGCCATTTTGCGCACCTGTTCCACGACATCCTTGCGCCCTTGACGTTCTCCGTCCAAGATCAGGACTTCCAAGATGGGCATCGCTTGCTTCCAGTTCTTAGGTCCGATGTCGATGGTTCCACTTTGATTGTTCATGTTGTTCATTTGGATGATGTGATTGCGAGAGAGCAAACGACGTAGATAGCCACGAGCAGTTGCCATACTTTTACTTCCGACACGGGACGCTCCAGCCATTGAAATATCTGCTCGCTGGTCAATGTGGACTCCGAAAGGAGCATGTAAAGAATTGCTATGAGCACAATGAGGCAGACACCGATCATAATCGCCGCCATAGCGTCGGTCAACGGACGTTTGAGGATGTCTTTCATGTGTCGTCGGTGGTCACGATGATCATTCCATCGTGTATCGTTTTCAATTCGTAGTATGGCTCAGTAAAAGGACGCTTCGATATGTAGCCGAACTCAGCCTCAAAGGAATAGCTGGCATCAATTATCGGAGCGTTCAAGTTGTTCCGTCCAGTCATCGAACGCAGATGTTCGATCAATGTCCGTTCGCGATTCGCCACGGCGATCTCCTCGGAAAGGTCGGTTCCATATTCGACGGGTGTGCGCTTGATCAACTTGCAGTACATGATCTCAGGATTTCTTCCGGCACGTGAGACCGGGTTTGGAATGCGAGCTTGTCGAAATCGTAGACAGCTAGGTGGTATACGAACTTTCCGCTCTTGCGCTCACACCCAACGACGATGTAGTGTCGATCGGCGGGCCACTTGTCCACGAGCGGAAAGTTGACCTTTTCTCCTATCTGATATTTCGCTTCGTTATCCATGGAAGAAAAGATCCCGGAACAACCATTGCCGCTCCGGGATCCATCGTTCATGTGATGCGATTACTTGTACATCCCTTTGAGCTCCTTGATGCTCTTCTTCTTCTGTTCTTCGGCGGTCTTCTCGGCGATCAGCGCATCGATACGCTTGTTGTGCTCGCGGCGCTCACTAGCGTCCGTGGCAGCTTCACTCTCGGCCACCTTGGTGGTGAGCACATCCAGCACCACGTCGAAGCGCAGCTTGGCGGTCTTGTCCTTGGCGGTCTTCTTGGTCAAGAAGGAGGCCGGAGCGGATTGATCGTATTCCTTTTGCAGGTTCAGCGCCAGTTTGTCGAGGTCCGGGATGGTAAGATCCCACAGGTTCTCGGTCGTGAGCGGACCTTTCTCGGATTGGTAGCGAAGCTTTTGTTGCGAGGCGAGCTTGAAGTTGTCCATGGCTTTCTTGGTTTAGGTTTTTGGTTTGTTCTTCTTGTACGTAAGTGCTATCGGTTTTGTTGCGATCAGAACTTGATCTTCAGCATCCGATTGTGCGTTCCCTTCAATTTCACGACCAGTTCATCGCGCACCGTAGCGTTGAAGCCGAGGCCCGAGAGCTGCTTGTCGGCGGGTTCGATCATCGCGGTGTTCCCGAGCACCTCCAACACCTTGCGGTGTTCAGCCAATTCCGGCAACAGGTTCTCGTTGTGGAAGGCGCGGATGGCGGTCGGCGCCTTGCACCCATCGATCATGAACAGGTAGTGCTTGTTGCCGACGTTGTTCTTGCCCCAGTGGTTCGGAGAGAGGCACACGAGGTTCACTTTGTGGAACTTGTTGGTCTCCAAGCCATACACCTCTTTGGAGGATACGCTGGATTCTGGGATCAGGTGCTTGATGGAGAAACGACCGCCCTTGAGGGTCACCTCTGCCACGTTCAAGTTGCCCATGACGTTTTGGTTGTGCTCATAGCTGTATGTCTCTCCTTCGAATTCGATTTCCGCCTTGAAGCCGTGATTGGTGCGGCTGTTGAAGTTGTGGATCCAGAAACGGTACACCCCATCCTCCATTCGCGACAGGTCGCTCCACACGATGTTCTCCACGCCCTTGTTCCGAGGATTGATCATGTCCACATCAAGATTGCCGGACATTGGGGATTTTCCGGCACCTCGATACGAGCTGGCGTAGTAGATCTCCGCACCACCGGGCTCCTTGGCATGTGCGTCAAAGTCCAAGATGTCTTTTCCGTCCTCGTTCCAAACGATGGAGAAGCGCAGAACGCCATCTATTTTGCCGCCAGCGGATTTCACGGCCTCCTTGATCTGGCTCTTCCCGGCGAGGTTGCCGTTGAAGGTCCACGAGTATGGGTTGCCCCACTTGAAGATAGGCTTGGCTTCCTCGCTCTTGGTGGTGGTGAGCGACACCATGTTCCCTTGATGGGAATTGGTCAGCAGCACCTCCACCGATGAGCACGTAGGAAGGATGTCCTTCATGAACTTCTCGATGGGCACTTCCTCAACGCCATCGAACTCGCTGCGCTTGTGGCGCGTGGATGCCGATGGTTTCACGCTGTCGAAGATGGAGACGGTCTTCACCTTGCCGTCGCCCACGTTGGCGTGCAGGATCTCCGATACCTTGATGTCGTCCATGGTGGCCAAGCGACGATCGAAGGATTCGAGATAACCCTGCTCTTCGATGAACTTCTTGGCTTCATCGATCTGCTTCTTGGTGATCGGAGCGGTCACCTTCATGTAGTTGATTGGATCGGCGCGCTTGTTCCACGATTGGCAGGCCTTGTTGAGTTCTTCGCCCTCGGCGAGTTCCGAGCACAGAACGCCGACCAGTTCGTTCTTGAACTTGGCCAATTGGAATTTGTATGACTTCACCCAGCACCAGTTATCGCGATGCTTGGCCGCGAGATCGGCGTATTCCTTGGCGAGCGGGATCATCGACTCCACCTTGAACAGGTGGGCCTCCGCGTTGAGCAGGGACCCTTGACGGATCAGGTCGCGCACCAGCTCGAAGGTGTCCACGGAGATGGTCTCCATGGCGCGCTGGAACACGTTCTTGGCGTCGCGGTATTCGCCCATGATGGCCTCCACGCTCTTACCGGATTGGTCCACGAAGAGCTTGTCCACCGAGAGGTGCATGTGGTTGAAGGTGCGGATCTCATCGGCCTTCACAACGCCGTACTTCTCGGCTTCCTCTTGGGTGTACCGCTTGGTGTTCTTCTCGATGCCGAGGCGGAACACGCTATTGCTCTTGCTGCAACTCTCATAGGGCAGCGAGTTGAGTTCATTGAACGTCTCGAAGAACACCTCCACGACCTTCGACTTCTTGATGGCCTTGGTGAGGATGTCGGCGGTAGCGGCATATTCATCGCCCGCCTTCACGTCGAACATCGTGACGATCTCGAACTTGTCATTGATCGAAACGATGTTGCCGTAGCGGCGGATGAAGTTACGGCAGTGGTTGCAGTTCTTGGATGAACTCAGGGGGTCACGGAACACCGGATTGTCCTCCTTGGAAAATGAATTGATGTAGAGGTCCCACACTTGCTCCCCCGTCAGAGCCACGCGGAACAGCTTGCCCGACTTGGACATTTTCTCGAACTGGGCTTGGATCTTCTTGTTGAACTGGATCATCGTGCGACAGGTTTGAAGTTGCGAATTTATGTGTTCTTGGGACTTCTTGTACGGAGAGAGGCGTTATTTTGTTGCGCTCATTCTTCCTTGTCCTTTCGGAACGACTTCTTCAGGTCGAAGCCGTGCGCCAAGATACGCTGTTTGTTCCGCTCTTTGGGATCCACTTTCTTCTCTTGCATCGGACGCTCCTTCAGGAGGAAGTCCGTGATCATCAGGAACAACTCCTTGGGCGGAATGACCTTGGCGAACTGGAAGTCCGACAGGCGCGGGTTCAGGATATTTGCGAATTCCGTTCCTTCCTCCAATAGGATCACCGGACATAAATGCTTTTCGTTCAAGTCGGTTGTACGCAGATGATATTTGTACAGATCACGATGCAGCTTTTCCGGGTAGGCCGAAAGCATGTCGTTCAACTTCTTGTTCTTCTTGAGGATCAAGTGGAGGTAAATGTCTTCCTTGTCGATGTTGTCGGGCCACGCTTGGGGTCCATGCATCAAGACGCCGCTCTGTTCCGTCGCGCAGTAGATGCGTCCGCAGATGGCCAACATGTACAATCGCGGCTGCTTCCGCTGCTCATCGTATTGCTGTTCCTCCTGTTCGTTGTTGAAGAACGGGCGCGGCCGGAGGAATTCCGGAACGTACAGGCTGATCTTATGCCCGGACCCGTCCTTGCATACACGCTCGTAGACCGCCTTTGGATCAATGCCGTACTCCCCTTGCAGGAAGTCGTAGTAATCCTTGAAGTTGCTGATGATCTTCATTTCAGTTTCATTCCCAATTCCACCAGAGCACGACGAGCGGCGAACCAACGTTGGATGCGGTCGGCGCAGTCCGGATGTTTGGGGTTGGACGAATCCCAACATTTATGACACCCCTTGTTGTGGTCGGCGTTCAGATAGGCGACGAGTTCCACGGGAAGATGATGGGGCCATGGACGACCGGGGTCCAATGCGGCCTCGGCCTTTTTGAGGCGCTCCATGCGAACGGCGCATTCCTCTTGATGCTCCGGGCTCATGAGAAGGAGAAGGGCGTTCTCTTCCGCCGCCCTGAAGGCCAAGGCGAACTCCACGATCAGCGTCTCCAGTTCGGCCCTGATGTGCATCTCATTCTCGATCAATGCGATCCACGGCTCGGCCTCCGGAACTCCCTTGTTGAAGTTCTTGGTCTTTCGGAGAAGCTCTTCGAGCTGGTCGTACTGAAGGTCGCGCAATGCCTCTTTGGCTCGCTTCAATTGATGTTCTAGCAGCGCGGGGTCGTGGACCACCACGAGCGGAAGAATGATGTTCATTGTGCGGGGTTTGGCGATTTCTCGAATGTCATTCGATGCAGCTCGTGGTGCTTGTTTTTGCAGCTCTTGTTTCATGCGGATGTAGATGTCACCATGTACGGGGATGATAATTCCCGTGAATATGGCAGATTCAACATGATCTCGCAATTCTTGTTCGGCTCGATCGAGCAGGTGCTCTGCAACATCCGGGCATTCAGCGAAGTCCCGAGTGAGGCTTTTCCCAATGGGGACGCCAACCTTCAATAACATTCCTCCCATGTGATGGGCACCACGCCGTGGCGTAGAGCGGTTTGGGACAACTTTATCGAGAGCGTCTCTTGCTGCTCCGCGAGGGGCATGGAAAGGAAATCCCTCATGGTGGCGCATCCAAGGTCTTTGGCGGTGAAGCTCGCCATTCCCTGACGCACCACGGCGCTCCACTGGACGAACAGGACGCTCGGACGGGCTTCGCGTTCAATCCGGGCCTCTTGTGTTTGACGATCTGCCACGTTATCCAAGTGGGCAGAGAATATGATCACGCCCAAAATGGTTGCGATCAGTATCAATGTCAATCTTTTATATGCCAACTCCACTACATTCATGTCCCCCTTGTACGAAGAGCGGCCCGGAAATGTTTCAGCGACCCATGATGACGTTCGCCGAGGCATCCATCATTACCGAGGATGGGCGATGCTTCAGGAAGAAGTCCGTCAGCGCCATGAACATCGCTTCGGGCGGGAGGACCTTATCGAACTTGAAGTTCGCCAAGCACGGATCGAGCACGTCAGGTTCCAGACCCCATCCATCCTTGAGCAGAATGACGGGACTGCGATGTCGGTCGTTCAGGTCGGTCTGTCTCAGATGGACCGTCGATCGGGCGCGAATGGATGCAGGGAAGGCCGCGATGCCCACAGAGTCGGCTTTGGGATCGCTCCAGAAGCGCGGGCCATGCTTGAGGGTTCCGCCTTCCTCGGCGATACAATAGAGGCGTCCGCAGACCGCCAAGACGATCAGATTGGGCTTCTTGCGGCGCTCCCAATAGACGTCCGCTTCCTTTCGGGTCCCGAAGTACGGGCGCGGGCGAAGGAACTCGGGGACAAAATTGGCGGGCTCTCCATCCGCAAAGCGAGGAACGCGTTCGTATGTGACCTTGGGGTCCGACCCGCGCTCCCATTGGAGGTGATCATAATAGTCCTTGAATTCGCTGACGATCTTCATGGCCATAAGGAATTAAGAATGGGTTTCAGCGGGATGCGCGGGCCTGTTGTTCCACTTCGCGGTTGTAGAGGCAACCGCATTCATCGAGCGCCAGCATGAGCTGATCGTGATGGAACTTGCGCTTCACTCGGAGCAGGCGCCGTTCCCGGGCGTCCCTTGCGATACGATAGGGGGATACGGGAATGCGGTCCTTGTAGGGAACACGGATGATGTACGCTTGGGGCTCCACGATGCTCGACAGCACGGGAGGAACGTATTGGGGAACTAGAATATCCATTTCCTTCTTGATGATCTCTTCCTGCGCAAGATAGCGGTTCCACGCTAATGTACCGCACGGACGGTCGCAGCAGGAGGTCAGGATGAGCAGCATGAATATCCACTTCCACATGTTGATAAATAGGCCGAAGCATTTTGCCGGAGGATTTGGATATCCGAATTATTATGCTCAACTTTGATGTCTGGGGTATTGGTGGTGCGAAGGGGCTTTGCTACGGCGGGCCCCTTCGTTATTTCTGGATGAGAGCCTTGAGTTCCTCGCTGATGGTACCCAGCTTCTGGCGGAGCGACGCGAGGTCCATCGATCCCCGTATGAGACCGTCGATGTAGCCTTGTTGAAGGTGGGAGCAGTTGTCGCAGAATGCGTCGTTGGCGAAGCCGCATTTGTGGTCGTATTCCGCTTGGCGGGCGAACACGTACTCTTTCGCCAAGGCTCGGGCTTCTTCTATCTTCATGATCTTGGCATTTGCCGTTCTATGGATGTTCGGATGTCCTGAGCGATGAGCACGACGTCTATCCAAATGCGACCCGATCCGTGGGTGATCATTTCGTTTTGTGCTTTGTGATAAGAGCCAATGGAGGCGAAGAAGCTGTCCTTGTGGTCATCCAATACGTGCGTTATTTCGTTGCTGACGTCCTTCATGGGCGCGGCATTTCGAAGTGGATATGACGTTTCAATGTTTCGCGCACATTCACCAATGCGATCACGGCGATATCATGCCACAATATAGCCTCCACCTTAAGTGCAATAGCGGGATCAACATTGTTTTTGACGTTGAGGTGCAGGGCTTTTCCTGCAACCTCCTTATTGGGCACCCAAACGTTATCCCTCGCGTTGTAACCTCGGATGAGGTCGATGTCATATTTCAATTTTTCTCCGATGTTCTTCATGGGTGTGTCGTCTTGGAGCGGATGTGGACAATTATCGTTTCGCGTACATCAATGCCTTCATGGATTTTTTGCTGTATAGCATTTTTGACCGGGAACCAAACGCTATTGTGGATGCTGACCTGATGATAGGCGCCGTCTTGGATGCTGATGAGTTCCTGATGGATATCTGAGTAGATGTTCTTCATGGGCGCGGCGCTATCAATTCAAAATTGATATTGAACGTTCCTCTTTGTGTGCCGCGCTCGAAAATGGAGTTCACTACGACCCTGATGGCCATCGGCGTCCAAAGCTGTCTTTCTCTTACATGATTGCGGACCGACGCGCTGACGTTATTATCGATGTGTTGGTTGACGTTATTGATGATCATGCCTTTTGGCCAACACCAAATAATCCTCCATTCATCATGCCCGATGTGCTGCGCGATGCTGCGCTGGACCTCATAGTTGATGTTCTTCATGGGGCAAGGCCATTTGGGCGGTAATGTCGTTATTGATGGAGACTCGCATGTCGCGAGCATATTGTTCGATCGAAGCCCATAGAAGATGGTCGACATTGTTGCGAACGTTGGAATGGACCCATCCAATGGCGTCACGAATGGGAAGATACATATCTTCATTGACAGCGAAGTAAATGTTCATCCCACTATTTTTCATGACATGTCACGTTCAATGGCTTCATTGATGTTGATGCGACCTTGGTCGCAAAACGGGAGCCGATATTCCTCGTGCATCACCCTGTATATGTCGTCTTTGTTGCCGACGGCAATGTCGTCCAGAACCCGCCACCATAAGATGGGCGTGACATATCCCTTATGGAGATCATCCAGCACATTGACGTGGACGTTCATGCGGATATTTTCACCTATGTTGTGCATAATGGCGTTCTATTTCAAAGACAATGGCAACCATAAGTTGTCCCATCGCCACGCCATCTCGATTGATATTGGCGATCTCCGGCAGATTTTTTCCATGCCCATAGAAGCGCGAATCCACCGCCGGGCTGATGCTTATATCGGGCGCAAGTCCATCGATTATGAGCGCTATGTCATCGCCAATGTTGATCATCGATGCATTTGTTGTTCGACCACCTCGCTAATGGAATTACGAAGAAAGCGATAGCCTCCGTCCATCAATATTACTTCTACATGAAGGTCCGTTTCGATCTTCACGATGTCGCGAATGCATTCGTCCACCGGGTCCATGATGAGCTTCGCAATGGACAGATCCACCTCCACGTGTATTGTTCTCATCTCATTCATTGATGACGATCCTGCGATAATTGCTTGGCCTACAAGTTCTCGAATGTTTTCATCGGTCCATTTTTTGTCGGATCGCTTGGGCCGTGATGTCCATGACGTCGTACGCGATGCGCCTATTGAGGTCCAGCCATAGGTGAAGTTCCGCGCGTTCTTGTATGGAGCATGACGCCGTCTTATCGTTGAGCATGAAGATCTCTTCATTCTTTCTCATTCGCATATGGATCGACTGCTTGATGCTCCGTCTCACTATGTCATTGATGTTCCTCATGATGGATCTTGATGGATTCGTTGACGATCAGGTTGGCGCGACGTTCTACCGATTGCGCCATGTGATCGAAAAGGCGGAACACATCGGCCCGTACGAAGTGATGGATATTTTCGCCAGAAGATCCGCACAGTTCGTTCCACAAGTTGTCACGGAAGCTTTTGCGGATGATCTCCTCGATGTTCTCCATGATATTGTTGCTTGATGTTATCCAGAATGGTATTGTACAGATCGACCACTTTGAATTCGATCTCATCTTGCATGTCGTTTACTTCGGATGACGACCACACAAGACCTACGTCATCGAGCGGTTCGACTTGCAATTCGAACCGCTCTTACTTCGTCGCTTATGTTTCGTAGGTCGCTCATCGCTCCATTGACTGGTGGATGTTCTCCCGAACGCCATCGAATATCACTCGTACATTCCAACGAGTTTCGGTGGAGAAGCGCACGTATGTACGATATCCGACCGTGTTGATGTACAGGAGGGGTTGAGCATAACACAGCACCATATGGCCGATGCGATCGCCAATTACAGTTGGCGCCACAATAGCCATCTCATTCTGTGAGGAGGAAGACGTACGGGCAGCTCGATCGCTTCTCTTATTTTTTGCCATAGCTCAAAGGTGACGGATATCTCCTCGGGTCGCATCTCCTCGATGGTCCGTTCGATGTTGTGTTGTACGCGGGTCATCGGGGGTTTGTTCATATCGCGCGCTTCATCCCGCGAAGATAGGAATTTGCTTCTTGTTGCGCCGACGGACATTAAAGCAAAGATGTCGCGATTGATGATGCGCTGGGCGTCCCATATGGAAAGGTAGATGGCGTCCGATATGCCCGATTGGACCTTTTCTCTTGCGTCAAAACGCTCAATGCCCACGGCATCCCTTACGCCTAAGAATATTTCGTTGTCGATGACATTTCTGATGTGTTCTTCCGCATTATTCATGGACGTTGCATTTGTTCCCGCACGGCATTGTTGATGGCCTCCATGTTCAGGCGGGTGGTGTCGCGGATCGGGTAACACAGAGTTTCGTTTGCCTGTTCCCATACGTGAATGCGGACCTTGTTGTCCAAGCACGTCATGACAGGAAGGTAGAGCTCTTCGTCCATCGCGATGAGGATGTCCACGTGGATGCTCTTCATGTCATTTGGGCTTTGATGTCTCGATCTACGACGTTAACGACGCAACTCATAACATCAAAATGTCCCTCTTTCCATACGTCTTGCAGAATGATCGCGTGTATTTTTTCATGCCAGTCTCGTTCAGAGCCTCCATGCCACGATCGTAGATGTTATCGTCCACGCCGATCAGGATGTCCCTTCGGATGTTCTTCATTGACGGGCGCGGCGGATGTGGTTGATGATGGGGAACACAACGGCATTGTTGCCATTCATGACTTGGTTCCATGTTTGCTGGAACGCCAGAGTTATCACTTCGTTATTCGTGTTGCGTTTGACGGCCGATAGCGCCTTGTCGAAAACGTTCTTGGTCAATGCTTCGCTCACATTTACCGTAGTCATGACATCTGATATAGCATGGTGGACGGTCTTCATGGACGCGCGGTCATTTGTTCTAGGATATGTTCATCTATCTGATCGTGAAGGCTCACAATGAGCGGACGAGAGAAGATGAGGCTTATTTTGTCTACCACCTCGAAGGCCACCAGAGGGTCCTTACGGTGGAGCACGCGCGGAGAACTTTCGTTCAGGACGTCCCCGATGGAGTCGCGGATGTTTTTCATTTTTCTGAACGGTCCATTTGTTCCTTGATGCTATCGGCTATGGCTTCGCGCATGTTGATCGGATCTATGGACAAGCTCGCTTGCTCGTACACCTTCTGCGACACCAGCGGGACTTCGCAATAGCGGACGCACGGCTGTTCTAGTTTTATGACGATACTCTTCATTGATCGGCGCCCATGGAGGAGCGGATATGGCCGAGAATGGAACGATGCACCAAGTCGATGTCCCGACGGAGGTCCATCTGCGCGGCCTTGACGGGCCGGAAGCATCGCCAAGACACCTTGCGGGCCGCCCGGAGCATGGCGGCGCGGCGGAGAGCATCTGATATCTTATGTTCTGAGGAGTTCATTGCTCAAAGATAGGCGATTGGTCGCTCTCGATGCTCTGGCGGACCGTCAGAAGCGCCAAGAGCGCCGGGGTCTCCAAGTTCCCGTAGACTTTCATGATCAACAGGAAATCCACCTTTCCGTCCACATAGGGCGGATCGAGCACTTTATCCTCGATATCCTTCCAGATGTTCCTCATGGGCGCCGAATGGAGCGGATGACGACGTTTCGAACGGCGCCGTTGATGGTGGCGTTCAATGGATGACGTACCCTATCGTGAATGATGTTGCGCATTTTGTAATAGGAATAGTGGAAGGGACCTAAAAGCAATGCAAGATCGACGTTAAGTCGAATTTTGTCGGAGATGTTCTTCATGGCTGTTTGTTCATTTCCCGTTGGACCATGGCGTTCACCGCATCCACCATCGGACGCGGATAATGCGGAGGATCGAAAAAGACCTTCATTTTTGCCCATATCGCTTCGGGGGTCGCCTGAAAGATGCCCCTACCGCTCTCGTCGTAATACATGGAGTCCAGCAAGGCTCTTGTCATCTTTTGTTCGATGTTCTTCATGGGCGTTCCATTTCTTCTTTAATGCGGGTTGCGACGGTCCTCAAGACGACCCCGATCTGGTCATAGGTCATCGACCTCCATATCGACATCCAGACGATATCGTGGACATTTCTTTCGACGCCCGGAATATGATCGACCGCCAACTCGTCCATCAGGACAGAGCTTGTTTCACATCGGATGTTCTTCATGGGGTTTCCATTTTCTCCATGATGGCCGAGGAGACGATGCCGACCACATTGTCCCACGCGTTCCATACGTCGTACAGCCCTTCGGTTTTCTTGTTCACCTTCCGATGCATGGACATCAGGCCCTTCCCATCCTTGTCGTAATAGGCATGGCGGTCAATGCCTTCGGCGATGGTACTTTCGACGTTGATCATAGGTTTTTGGGATGTTTTTTGCGGGCTTCGACATTTTCATCACGGCGATGAGGATATCCCGGTCGATGCTCCGGGACAGCTCCCTCACCATGAGGTTCACTTGGCCTTCGTGCCAGAAATGGAGCCTTATTGAGGATGTCGGATCGGGGATGGAGAGCTGTCGTAATTGGACGATCTGGTCGCGTTCCATGAGCGGAAGGGCCGCGCGGAGCGATATCTTTATGGCGTACGAAATCTCCTTCATCGGGGCGGCGTTTTGCGCTCGATGTCATCGGCGATGTTCAAGCCGATAAGACACATGATATTCACGGGAACCTCCAACCTCCGATATACATCAATGGTCCTTTTCCCTTTTACCTTCCCATGGAGAACGGGCATTACGCCCGTGCAGGCGTTCCGTATTTTATTCCGGATGTTGGTCATCGGGCGGATGGTTCCTGTTGGATGGCACGGCAGACGACCTCCGATACCTCCCAGCGGGAGGAGGCCACGATGGGATTCCAGAGCGCATCGATGAGTTTCGTTTGGAGCTGAACTTCGATACCAATGCGGCGCGAAGTCGGAATGGACACAAGAAGAGCGAGAGAGATGCGTTCCTTTACGTTCTTCATGGACGAGATGTCATTATGTCTTGGAATACCACCATCCGGATCGGGTCATCGACGCGGGAGGCCAATTCCCAGAACGGACGATAGACTTTGTCCCTCAAAGGCCCGCTCACCGGGAACACGCCGCTAAGTTGCTCGTCCATTTCGTGGATGACAACCAGCACCTCTTTGTGAATGTCCTTCATTGGGTTCGCTTTATTTCTTCTTGAACGGGAACGGCGATGTCGGGGAGGCGTGTGCCCGTCGTGACGGCCCGGTAGACCTCTCGGGACACCTTGGGCGATGACATAAAAATACGCGAGGACGGAGATGGAAGACCACCAGATCGGCGATGTTCTTGCGGATGTTCTTCATGGGCGTTCCAATTTCTGAATGATGACAGAGCGAACGTCAGAGATGGAGTTCCATACAGGATCGCGCACTCCACGGATGGCCCAAGCGCGTTTGTTGATGTACGCCATGCCGATGAGGCCATTATGGATCGCATGGTCCACATGGAGCTTGATGCGGGCGGAGATGTCCTTCATTGGAGCGAATTCTTGACCACTTCCCGGATGGTGTGTTCAACGTTATTCATGGAGCGGAGATGTTGTCGTTTATCGCGCGAAGGGCGTTCAAATAACTTCTGTTCGCTTCTATTTGCAGGCGAACATACAGCATATCGTCAAGACCACCGGAGACCTTGATGTCTCCGTCTTCGACCATAAAGCCCACATGGGCCCGAAGGATGCGCCCCAACCTTTTGTGGACCACCACGGGTTTGCGAATCGATGGACGCAGGTCCATCAGGAGGCGGAGGTTCAATGCGACGTACATCTCCTCATATAGCTCGCTGACCCTCCGATAGACGGTCTTTGATGCAATCGCATCGAAATCGGTCCGATCCATCCGGACGCGGTCTAGCAGGACTCCGCCGATCTTCTTTTGTACGTCGATCATCGTGGTTGTTTGGCCCGCCATATGTGTTCGACGGTCCCTTCGACCGCCTCTTGAAGCCGCCATAGCCGTTCGCGTACGACCCGATGGACCTTCTGGTTCAATTCCCGATCCAGACCTTTGATGGGCCCGGTCGCGGCATAGACGCCATAGCAGATGCCGTAGTTTATCTTTTCGCTGATGTTGACGGGGCGGCTCATGCGGTTCTTTCCATGCGATCCTTTATGGCTTGTGCGACGTCCCGTTTGAATGGAAGATCGGCAGAGGCATGGTTCTGCGATCGCGTCACTTCCCATACGGGATCGTAGATGCGATCAATTATGGACATACGAATGGATTTCAACGAGTATTTATCCGATTCATCCTCCTTAGGCACGACATGGGCCCCGAGGAATACCTTGATGCGTAGACGGATGTTCTTCATGGCATTTGTTCTTTATGCTTTGGGCGATGTCGCGAACCATTTGGATCGAGAAGTTCTCTTGATGGACATCCAAGTGGAGGAACTCGTCGTGACGATCGAAGGACACCGAGCGAAAGTTACGGAGGAACGACTCGTACTGTAGTATGAGCCTTCTTCTATGGCGCGGCACGCGGAATGCGCGGCGGATGGCGATCTGGATAGCAAGGCGGATGTTCATGGGCGGTTCCGAAATGATTCTTTCACGGTTTCGGGAAAGACGAGCGCGGCGCCGCGTACGCCGTTGGGAAAGCCCCATACGAACCAAGGTCGTGGACGGCCTTCCAGATACGAATAGAGGACGCGGTCGATGATCATCGGAGAGGCATCGACCGTCTTGGAATTGATCGCGGCGTTGGCGGCCAAGGCGGCTTGGATATCGAGGCGGATGTCCTTCATCGGGGCATGGATTCGGCAATGTGGGCGGCCACGGCGACGCGCGGGCCCTCGAAGCGGTCGGAGGTCAAGGAGAAGCGAGGGGCGATGTCTCTTTCTACGCGGAGCTGGACGGCGCGTTCCACGGCGATGCCGCGCAGAAGGATGCGTTCCTTTTGGAGCTTCCAGTAGATCGTATTTTCGATGTTCTTCATCGGGGCGTCGGTCATGATCGAGAGGATCTACGTTCTGCCTCCTCCCGGATGGCCTCATTGATGTTCCGGCGCACGGCGATCATCAAGTCGTTGACGGGGTCGTAGTTCTCATCGGCGTTCTTGCTCCAAGAGCCATCGGTTATTTGCTCCCCGATGGCACACTTGATGCGGAACCTCACGATGGAATCTTGGATGTTCTTCATGAGCGTGATGCTTTTATCGCTTGGTTGATGTCGAAGACGAACCTATTGAGGTCGTCGATCGAACTCCATAAGGCGAAAGCCCTATTGCATATGTCGATGTCCACCAGATCGGCGATGATCCCATATGAATTGAAGCGCGGAGAACCGTCGGCGTTCTTGGGCCAATAGATGGCGCGCTCGACGGCTGTTTGCATGTCCATTTCGACGTTCTTCATGAGGCGATCAATGAGGTATGGACGGACTCCACGATGTCCGTTTGGATGTTAGAGATGTCGTCCCATATTTGGTATACGCCTTTTGGATCGACGAGCAGGACCTTGTCGCCCTTTGCGTTGCGCGCGGGAACAAAGACCTCGCGGTCGATGGCGTATTCTATCTCTCCTTGGATGTTCTTCATGGATGCCGCATTTCCCGTCGGATGCGATTGGCCACCGAGTTCTTCACGACGGTCTGGATGCTCGGCTCGAAGGGCCCGGACACGGGCCTGACGCCAGCGCCGACGTGAACGGTCGTTCTTGCGAAGACGCGTTCCTGCACGGCATCGACCATTTTCCAATAGACGGCTTCTTGGATGGAATCGCAGACGTGTTTGTGGACGCTCTTCATGGGCGAATAGCACCTTGTACGTCCATCACAATTATCTTGCATCGATGGAGCGGGGTCCACAGCTTGTCGGCCCCTTGGCGGCACAACCCATCGGTCACGAGGGACGACAGGAAGCCATAGCCCGTCATCTTTCGGGAGCCGTCGACGTTGCGTTCCCAATAGATGGCGTCATTGATGGCTCCGGCTATGTCCGAGCGGATGTTGGTCATGGGGACGAGGTTTCCTGTATTGATTGGCGGACGGTCTGGATGAACGCGACGGGCGGAGCCTTATCTTCATATTTTCGGCGCAATCCCGGACTTATCTTCTCTTGGGTCGCCAGCCAGATGGCCGCTTCGAGGTTTGCCATGGCGACAACAATCGGTCCGCCTCCATATCCTCCCAGTCCGATGTTATTCATGAGCGGGCGGTTTGGATGAATAAGGCGATGTCGGTCATAGGGGTCTCCATTTGCTCGGCGATCTCCGAGGCGATGACGATGCGGAATCCATTGACCACACCGACCGCGCTCCACGTCAGGGCGCTCACATGAGGCAGGATGGCGTGGTGGACGTCGCCGAAGGCCACGTGGGCGCTCGGGGCGATAACGGGGTTATCGCCATAATAGCAGGATCGGTCGATGGTCTCGGCGACCTCTTGGCGTACGTTGAAGAGCGGCATAGGGCAAAGATAAGGTTTGTTCTATTGGGGTTCGAGTTGTTCCCGGATGTCCTGTTGGACCGCCCACATCGCGTCGGCGACATCGAAAGCCAGATGGGGCGCCCGGAGACGGACCGGAAATGAGACCGCTTCGGCGGCGGCCCGCCATAGAGCGTTGTCGAGTTTCTCCAATGTCTCGTTTATCCGAGCGGCGGCGATATTCATGGGCGTTGTAGATCGGCGCGCAGGACGCGATGAAAGTCCGGGAGGGCCATCTTGCGGCGCGTTGACTCGCGCATGACCCTTGGGACCGACTCGATCAAGGAGGACCATGTTTCCATCTCGATGACCAGCAGCGAGAGATGGATCTTCTGATCGGCGGTTATTTCAGCGTTCTTCATGGGGTTTTTCCATTTGCGAGCCTATTGAGGTACGGATGGCACGAAGCAGACGGACGGGTCCATTCCATATAGAGCCAGATACGCCGCGTCCCTCTTTTTGGCGGACGTCATGATCATTAAGGGTCCATTGTTCGTGTATGGCGTCGTTCACATCACGGATCATGCGGGGTCCATCCCATACGGGCGTGGACACTTCTAGGCTTGCTTTGTATTGGATATGATGGTGGATGGCGTCGTCATTACCAATGAGCACCCGAAATCCTAGCATGCCCCGGATGTCGAGATCGATCTTTTTCATCTTGTCCTTCATTGTTCCTTTTCCATTTGTTCGTGTATGGCGTCGTTCACAACGCGGAGCATGCGGACGGGCGAATCCCATACGGGCGTGGACACTTCATTCCATATTTTGCGCTCTGGATCGTACCCTATCGAGGCTCCATCGATGAGCGCCCGCAAATCCATCATGCCCCGGATGTCGAGATGGATGGGCTTCATGGGATCTTTTGTGTCCTTATGGAACGACGCAAGTTCTTCATGGGCGATATAGGCGGCGGTTCTTATTGGGGTCATGATCGTGCCGAACGAATGGCCACCCTGACAAGGAGGGCGAAGTTGACGTCAGAACCCACTTTGTTCCATATTAGGCCATCCACTTTTTGGAGTATGACGTACTCCACGTCGGCGCCGATCGTTCCGTAGAAAGGCGTGTTTTTACCGCGCTGCCAGTAGATGGCATCGTTAATGGCGTGGAGTATCTTGTCGTTGATGTTCTTCATGGGTCTCCATTATGTGCTGTTGGATTTCCCGATGGAACACGGCCCATGCGGGACGGAACGAGAATGGTTTGGGCGATGGCGGCGGAACGTTTTCCCGGAATTTATTCCAAAGGAGGGATTCTATCCGCATGATGGCGTATTCGATCGGCTCTTCCTCTTGTCCGATGTTCTTCATGGGGTTTGGGGTTGGACCGATGCGCGTTCGTTGATCATTCCCGCCGTATCATCGTGTACCACCTGAGAGCAGCCGATGCGCACCTTTTCGGACACTTCGAGGTCCGGGACGGCCTTCCCGAGGTCCATCTTGGTATCGAAGATGACTTGACGGATGTCGTGGGTGATGTTCTTCATTGTATTTGCTCGATCAACCCCGTTACGATCCGGCGCGCCATCAGCACCTCGTCCCATATCTTCCTCTCTGCTTCTTCGCGTAATTCTCGGCTCACCAAGGATATGAGGACCCCGTGGTGAACGTAGATCGATCGACCTTCTGAGTCTTTGCTCCAATAGATGGAGTTGCCGACGTGTTTGATTATTTCGGTCCGTATGTCCCTCATGGAGTTTGGCGTTGAAGGTGGGCCTCGATGTTGCGGTTTATGCGCAGATAGTACATGAAGAGGTTGTTGTCCCAGTATAATTCCTTGTCGGGATGTCCGTTCTTGATGGCGTCCATGACGTGCTTATTGGTGGAGCATATGTGGTGGATGGTTCCGGAGGCGTCCATGACGTGCTTATTGGTGGAGCATATGTGGTGGATGGTTCCGGAACGGCTTGTGGGAAAGGCGCTGCGTATGCCCTTTTCGATGTGGCTCGATATGTTGGTCATGGGCGTGAGGGCATTTGGCGGCGGATCGAGCGGGCGACCGGATTGAAGACATTGTCGTGGACGGCTATGGCGGTGCGCGAGAACAGCTTGTGGCGGAAGGAGTTCTCTTGACCGGGAACTTGGGCGTTCAGGAACGGGATCATCGCGGGTATGTTGTGGAGGATGCTTTCGGCGGTCTTTTGGTTGATGTTGGTCATGGGCGCGGGAGCATTTGAACGTGGATAGAGCGGGCGACCGGAGTGATGACGTTACCTCCGACACGTTGGTCCATGCGGTATAACAACTCGGTCCTGAAGAATCGCCAGTCCATTCGCTGGTCCATCATGACGCTGGTCGGGATGACGTCTCTGATCTTATCGCGGATGTTCTTCATGGGCGCTGGAGCATTATTTCGTTCTTCAGGTCGAAGCGGAACCGGAGGTCGCGGACGGTGCGATGCCATAGGAGGGGCATTGCGGTGAGATATGGGGTCTCTTGCACTTGGGGCGGGCCGCTCATGCAGGCGTTCAGCAGGACGCCGGATATCTTTCGATGGATGTCGGTCATGGGCGCAAGAGCGTTTTGAGGGGATGCGATATGAATATGCATTGACGGCTGACCTTGTCGCGCAACAGGGTGGCGACGTGGCGTTCGACGTTGGTGAAGTAGTCCGCATGGTCGAAGTAGAAGTAACGACCCATTCGTGGGTCCATCATGACGTGCTTGTGGACGGCGTCGCGGATCTTATCGTGGATCGTGGTCATTTCATTCGATTTTTGATGTCATCGCGGATGTCCACCAGAAGAAAAGGAGCGGCGCGGTTCACCTCGCCCCATAAGGACCGGCCCGCCGAAAGCGCATGCCCATCGACCTCGCCCAACAGGTCCATTCGGACAACGCCGCCCTTCCGCCGATAGGCGGCGGCGTCGATGGATATCCTTATTTCGTTCTTGATGTTCCTCATGCGCTCTTGTTCATTTTACGTTCGATATCTTCGGCGATGGAGATGTCGTCCATAACGTGGACCATTTCCGCCTTGGGGGCCAACGTCCTCCACAGCAGTCCTTCCAACGTCATCAGGTCGATTTCTATCTTCTTTTGTACGTCGCGTTGATCGGGCATGCTCCTTTCATTTGCCGGGTTCGATGGACCGGGTGATGGAGTCGCGTAGGGTTGTGTATATGTCATCGGGGCGGTAGCGGAAGAACGGATGGCCCGCCAGAAGGATGTGACCCACGTAGGACTTCACCTCAACGGATGCTTTTTCGTTCAAGTCCGATACGGCGGGATGCAGGGCGGCGGTTATCTCGTTGCGGATGTCGGTCATTGCGGATGCGTTGGCGGATGATGTCGATGACGAGCGAATCCGCCCGATCGACGACGTTGTCGATGTATATGGAGGAGCAGGATGTGACGTAGCGCCAAGGTACGAGGTCTTCGGCGCAACAAAGCACCCGATAGCTATCGAAGAGGAGCGCGTCGTGGATGCCGCGCTGGATGATGGAGCGGATGTTGGTCATTTTCTCTTGATGAATTGGGCGATGGAGTCGCGTAGGGCGCGATGGTGGGTGGTGGCGTGTGCGACCTTGCTCCATATGTCGAGGGTGACTTGTTCATGCACCTCTGCATGCAAGCTTGTCGCTGGTTCTTGAGTTTCCGCCCCCTCAAATTCCAAGATGGAGACCCTTATTTGCTCGTGGATGTCGGTCATAGTGACATTTGCTGGAAGAATCGGGCGATATGTTGGCGCAGATCGTGGCTCTGGATGGCGGCGTTGATGTTGGACCTTAGATCCGAGTAGATGCTATCGGGCAGGTTGAAATGGCGGTTCCCGGGTATGAGGATGTTGCCAGTCCGTAGTTTGAGCGCTTGGTCGACGTCAATTGTAATGGGAAAGCGGTCTTTGATGGTGGTTGCGACCTTGTCGGATATGTTGATCATTGGCGCTGTTCCCGGATGTCCGAGAGAATGGGGTCTCTGATGTCGGCGATCGGGAGTCATTCCATTCGAGCTTTGATGTCATCGCGGATGTCCACGAGAAGAAAAGGAGCGGCGCGGTTCACTTCGCCCCATAAGGACCAGCCCGCTTGTTCCGCACGTCCATGGACTTCGCCCGACAGGGCCGTTCGGATAACGTCATCCACCTTCCGCCGATAGATGGCGTCGTCGATGGCTTTGGTTATTTCAAGTTTGATGCTCCTCATTGGGTCCACGAAAGTACGTCCTGAAGGTCGGTGGAGCGGCGGTCGTTGAGATACGCGAGGGTCGCGAGGGAGAGTTCCCGCCGGGTGTAGGAGGCGCCGATGGCGGTCATGCAGGTATCCCGGATGTGTTGGAGGTGATGTTCGGGAACGGTCGGGGCGGTGGAGATGATCCGGTCGATGGCCTCTTGGAAACAGGGGTGCTGTTGGTGGGGCGGGGGTACCAACGCCATTAGGTGGCCCACGATGCACGCTTCGCCCGAGGGTAGGGAGAGGTGGCCTTGGGTCCATCCCAGACGCTGTAGGCGCTCGTGAAGGGCCGAGAGGATGGCTTCGGGGGTTTCCGGTGGGGAGGACGGGGAGGGAGAGGACGGGGAGGGAGAGGCATCTTTCTTGCTCATGGTGGGGAAGAAGGGCGAAGATAAGGGTTTTTGTGTTCGGAGGGGGTGCTGTTGGGGAGAGGGTGGGGAGAGGTGGAGGGAGTGGGGCGTGGGTGTTGGTGGGATAGGGTGGGGAGCGGTGGGGGGAAGTGGGATGTTGTGAATGGGTTGAGGGAGAGGCGGGTGTGGGTGAAAAAGGCGGGAGGGAGGGAAGTTGGATTTGGATCTCTGGGGAACTCCCATTTTTCCCGCCCCCTTTCTCTTTTTCCTTAAAAATATGATCCTCTGGTACCATGGTTTTCATCAACCATCATTTCTTTGATCCTCAATTGTTTATCAACGATAATTGGATATGCATTTTTATTGATCAATTCAACTTCTTGGTTGAACATCACCTTCGTCAAACCCTCTGCGTCCCTAGGGAGACGCGGCTTTCCGGCGAACCATCAGGCAGCGTTTTTCTCATTTTTCTTTCCATGAGAATTGAGCCTCACGCTCCGCAAGGCCCGTCGTTGCTGCATTCTTGGTCGGCAGTCGTGGGTCCATTTTCGTCATCCGACATGCCCATCAGCATTTTTTTCTACAACACTAGGGAGACGCGGGTTGTAGAGCAACTTTCTACGACGCGCTCTACATCCTTAGGGAGACGCGGGTTTCGACTCTCGGAATCCCCAGTAAAATGTTTTTCGTCAACCCCCTGAGTATCAGGCGATACAGGTGCCGGTTTTCTCCTCAAGAAAAAAGCCAGAAAATCCCCCATAGAATGGACACCAAAACGGCGTTCCATGTGGCGTCGTTGTACTTCGCTATCATCTGACGTCCAGCGGCTTTGGTGGTCAGTTCCACGTGGAACATTATGTAATTGGAGATGATCGTCGTCAACAATTGGATGGAGTAGAGCAGCGCGAACATCAACGCGAACATGGCGATCAACTCGTATATTTTGTCCATGTCCGTGCTTTCATTTTGGTGTGGTCATTGTGCGACGGATGTCTTGGGTCACGTTGTTCCGCATCCTGTCCCGCACGTTGACACACACGTTGTCCCGTACGTTGGCCCACGCTTTACCACACGCGTTGATCTTCATGTTATCCACCACCTCGCGATATACGCCAACGGCGATCTCCCTCGATATGTTTTTCATGGAGCTCAATGAGCCCGTTCCGCTATCACGTCGCCGCCCCGTTCGGAGATCTTGTACCAATGGCCGTC
>Ga0075163_10001987_pt1 | contig 27528 bp, 24 predicted proteins | sample JI1023141ADNA_FD_71478 | JGI IMG/M metagenome (GOLD analysis project Ga0075163, IMG submission 71478) | Wastewater effluent complex algal communities from Wisconsin, to seasonally profile nutrient transformation and Carbon sequestration -... | ecosystem: Engineered > WWTP > Effluent > Algae...
GCGCGGATCAGGTCCTTCAGCGACTTCCCGTCCACGTACTCCATCGTGATGAAGTACACGCCGGAGTTCTCCCCCAGGTCGTGCGTGCGCACCACGTTGCGGTGCGAGATCTTCCGCGCCAGCCGGATCTCGCTCTTGAACCGCTCGAGCGCCGTCGGGTCCTGCGAGAGGAAGTCCTGCTTGAGCGTCTTGATGGCGATCACCTCGCCGAGCTCGGTGTCGACCGCCTTGAACACGGTCCCCATCCCGCCCTCGCCGAGCACCTCCTTCACCTCGTAGCGCACGGCGAAGCGGCTCCCCGGCGTGAGCCCCACCCCCGCCACGCGCTGCTCGGTCGTCGCCGACATCGCGCGCATCTGCACCGTCTTGGCGGCGTCCGCGCTCGAGAGGAACTCCACCAGCTCCTGCTTCTCGCGCAGGTCGGCGAGGAGCCCGCGGAACGCGCCGGCCAGCACGCCGATCTCGTCCTTGCTCGTGGACGGGATCACGGCCTTGTAGTCGCCGTCCGCGGCGCGACGCGTCGCCTCCACCAGCTTCCCCACCGGACGCGTGATCTGGTTGGCGATGAGCAGCGAGAGCAGCGCGGCCACGAGGATCCCCACGCCACCCGTCAGCAGCAGCGAGCGCTGCAGGCGCTGGAAGCTCGCGAACTCGGCGTCGCGGTCGCGGAGCATCAGGTACCGCCCGACCACACCGCCATCGGCCCCGCGCAGCACCTCGGCGAGCCCGATGTAGTGCCGGCCGCGCAGGTCGGTCTCCACGCGCGCCTCGCTCGAGTCCGCGGAGCCCATGGGAAGCGCCGAGATGGCCCGGACCACCTCGGCGTCACGCCCGAGCGTGGAGGCGGCGATCACCGTCGCCCCCGCCGTGTCGGACGTGAAGAAGACCACGTCGAGTTCGCTCGCCGCGCTCGACTTCACCTTCGCGGCGAAGGTCGAGTCGACATCGCGCGCGGCGAAGAGCGCCCCGACGATGCGGTCGGTGCCACGGTAGATCGGCACCGCCTCGAGGATCAACAGCTCGTTCCGCGCGGTGACACCGAAGCCGCCGGTCGACTGCCCGCCGAGCGCCGAGGCGACCTCGAGCGACCGCTCGCCGAGGGTGAGCGTGTCGGCGCCCGGCTCGTCGCTCTTCGCGAGGCGGAAGCCGCTCGCGTTGGTGATCTGCACCCACTTCGCCCCGAGCGTCGCCCCCGCCTCCTGCGCCTGGTCGAGCGCATCGCCCGGCTCCGCCGCCTCGACGAGCGCCCCGAAGTTGGCGTTCTCGGCGAAGGCCTCGGCCGCGGCGCGCAACCCGTTCGCGCTCCCGGCCAGCTGTGCGTTCACCGCCTCGCGCGCGGAGCCGAGGACGCGGTTCACGGAGACGTCCGCGGCCTCGCTCGCCTGGCGCGCCGCGATGGCGAGCGTCGTCGCGATGATGACCACGACGACGAGCGCCGTGGAGAGGAAGATCTTGACGGTGAGACTCAGGCCCTTCGGCTTCACGGTGAGTGGGGCTCGGGGGGAGGGGCGTGACGCCCGATGGAGCGCCGCGCTCGGCGCCGCGCGATCAGTACCGCGTCGCGCTCCGGTCGTACTCGCGGCCGAACTTGTTCTTGTGCTCGACGAACCGGTAGCCACGCGCGTCGAGCGTGGTCGCGATCTCGGGCAGGCCCGCCGCCGCCACGGTGATCGGCATCTCGACGGTCTTGGCGCGCTCGTGCCAGACGGTCAGCGTGTACTCGCCCGCCGGCACGCCGACGATCGTCCAGCGCCCGTCGTTCCCCGCCTGCGCGTACCAGGGGGACGGCGAGACCACCACGAACGCGGTCATGCGCGGATGGATGTTGCAGTAGATGGGGTAGGCGCCCGCACGACGGAACGGCGCCTCCTTGCTCTTCCCCGCCCCGTAGAGCCCGAGGTCGAACTGCGCCCCGGGCGTCGACGAGAAGATGTTGTGGCTGAACGGGTCCTGATTGGGGAACTCCACGCGACTGCCGGGCGTGATCACGCGCACGTGCGGCACGAAGGCGCGGCCGCTCATCGCGAGCGAGGCCTCCACCGGCCGCATGCGCAGCCGCGCAGTATCTTTGGGCACCAGATAGATGATGGTGCTGCTGAAGTCCGTGGTGGTCTCGCCCGGACGCTCGGTGATCGCGACGCGCCCCGTGAGGGTGCCCTGCGCGCCGAGCACGAACGGCGCTGCCATCGCCATGCCCATGGCGACCACGAAGGGACCCACCCGACCGACGACGGAGCCACGATGCCGCATTGTTTCCTCTGGATTGTGCCTGACAACGCTACCCCTCGGCGCGGCCGATGGTCAAGCATGGTCGCGCTCGGCCTTTCGCTCGGCGTGATGCCGGTCACGCTCGCGGCGCAGGCGGCGCCCGAGCGCACGCAGGCGCAGCTCGATTCGCTCCGACAGCGGGTGGAGGATGCCGAGGCGGCGCTGCAGGCGCTCCGCGAGCAGCTCGCGACCGAGGCGTCGAGCGCGCTTCGCACCCGCTCGCGCGTCTCGCTCGAGTTCACCGGCCGCGCGCTCATGCATGTGGTGAAGAACGACGCGCGCACCAACAACGTCGACGTGCCGGTCTTCGCACGCCCCGACTCGGGAACCGGACCGCAGGGCGGTCTCGCGATGACCATCCGTCAAACGACGCTCGGCGTGGGCTTCGCCGTGAGCGAGGTGGCCGGCGGCACCTTCCGTGGAGATCTCGATGCCGACTTCTTCGGCGGCCAGCAGCCGAGCTCCGGCGGACGGACCTTCCCGCTGGTGCGCCTCCGCACCGCGCGCGGCACGCTCGAGTGGGCGAAGGGCTTCGTGATGATCGGCCAGGAGCAGCCGCTCATCACGGGCGTCGATCCGGTCTCGCTCGCGTCCGTCGGCGTGCCGGGCTTCACCGCCGCGGGGAACCTCTGGCTCTGGCTGCCGCAGGTGCGGGCCGGCGTGCACAGCGCTGGACGCGTGCGCGTGGGCGTGGAAGGGGCGGTGCTCGCGCCCACGAGCGGCGACGCCGCGGGCCTGTTCGACACGCAGTTCGACGCGGCCGAGCGCACGGGCACGCCGTACCTGCAGGGACTCGTGCGGATGGCGTGGGGTGAGACCGAGCGGCCCGGATCGATCACCGTGGGCATGCACACCGGCAAGATCGCGGACGCAACAGACGCGGAGCGCTCCTCGGAGGCGATGGCGGCGACCGTGCGCCTGCCGATCGGCTCGCGGCTCGAGCTGCGGGGCGAGTTCTTCGACGGGCAGGCGCTGCGCGGACTCGGTGGCGGCGGTGTCTCGCAGGGATTGGGCGTCGGCGGCGCACCGGTGCGCACGCGCGGCGGATGGGGTCAGGTCAATCTCCAGGCGATGCCACGCTTGCTCATCGGTGGCGGCATGGGCTTCGACGACCCCGAGGACGCGGACATCGCGGCGGGTGGCCGGATCAAGAACGCGACGACCGAGGCGCACCTGCATTGGCGGCCGGCCGGCCCGCTCGTGCTCGGCTTCGAGTGGCGGCGGATCGCGACCGACTTCACTGTCGGGTCACGCACCGCGCAGCACCTGAACCTCGCGTTCGGCTTCGAGTTCTAGCGGCGGGGCCGCTTCGTCGCGGCGGGCGACGTCCTTCCACCGCGTGACGGCGCCGCCCCCACGTCCGCCCCCACATCCGCCGCGACGAGCCGCACCGCGATCCCGCCGTTGCTCGTCGCCAGGACCTCGGTGAAGGGGAGCTTCACCTGCGCGTCGAGCGCGCGGTCGGCGCTCAGCAGCACCACGCGCCAGCCATCGCAGCGTTCGCGCGCCACCTGACCGAGCCGCGCGAACAGGTCGCGCAGCGCCGGCGTCTCCCCCACGCGCACGCCGTACGGCGGGTTCGCGATCAGGAGACCGCGCGGCGCCGCCGGCACCTCGAGCGCCGAGAGGGCCGCGACGCGGAACTCGATCTGCTCGGCCACGCCGGCGCGGGCCGCGTTCGCCCGCGCGTTCGCGATGGCCCCCTCGTCGCGGTCCGCCGCGATGATCGGCGCACCGGTCGCCGGACGGATCTCCGCCTCGGCCGCGCGCCGCGCCGCAGTCCAAGTGCCCGCGGGGGTCTCCGGCCATCGCTCCGACGCGAACCGCCGCGCGAGCCCCGGCGCGATCCGCCGGGCGATCATCGCGGCCTCGATCGCGATCGTGCCCGAGCCGCACATCGGATCGACGAGCGGGCGGGCCGCATCGTACTCGGCGCCGACGAGCATCGCCGCGGCGAGTGTCTCGCGGAGCGGCGCGCGCCCCACCGCCAAGCGGTACCCCCGACGATGGAGCAGCTCGCCCGCCGCATCGACCGAGATGGTGCAGGTGTCGCGGTCGAAGCGCACGATGAAGAGCTGCGCGGGCAGTCCGTCGGTCGGGGTCGCGCCCGTCGCCTCGTCCGCCTCGTCGTCCGCATGCGCGCCCTGCTCGAACGTCGCACCCGGCACCCCGCGCACGATCGCGGCCGCGACGCGCTCCGCGACCGCATCCGAGTGGTAGAGGCGCGACTTGCGACAGGTCACGCGCAACCGGAAGGGCGCGCCCTTCGGGAGGACACGCGCCCACTCCACCTGTCGCGCCGCGCGCTCGAGCTCGTGGAAGGCCTTCGCCCGGAACTGCGCGAGCCGCACGATCACGCGCGTCGCCGTGCGGGTGCGCAGCTGCACCGCCGCGAGCCGCGCGGCATCGGCCCCGAACTCCACGCCGCCCGGCACCGCCGTCGCATCGGCGACACCGAGGGAGACGAGTTCGTGCGCGACGAGGGACTCGAGCCCCGGCGCGGCGATGGCGAAGCAGTCGTATCGAAGGGCGGTGCGCGGGGCGGTCACCCGCGCAATCTACACGCGCGCGTCGGCCCGGCGACGCGCATCCCACACGCGCCACAGCAGGAGCGCCGAGAGTACGCCCAGGTACAGGAGCGGCTCGGTCAGGTCCTTCTTCACCGACAGGATGTAGTGCAGCACGCCGAGCAGCGAGATCGGGTAGATCAGGCGATGCAGCGGCCGCCACCGCTTCCCCATCCGCGCGATCGCCTTCTTGGTGGACGTCAGCGCCAGCGGCACCATCAGCAGCATCGCGAGGAAGCCGACCGTGATGTACGGCCGCTTGGTGATGTCCTTCCACACGTCGGCCCAGCCCACGTACTCGCTGACCCACACCTGCGCGTCGAGGAGCAGCCAGGTGAGGAAGTGGAGCACGACGTACGCGAACGCGAAGAGGCCGAGCGTGCGGCGATGCTTCGCGAGCCAGTTCCACCCCGAGTGGTACCGCAGCGGCGTGATGAGCAGCGTGCCGAACAGCGCGCGCAGCGTCCACTCGCCGAGCAGGTGCTCGCCTTCCTTGATGGGGTCCGCGCCGAGCCAGCTCGACCCGTAAAAGGTGTCACCGACGATCGCGGCCGTGATCAGCAGCGCGGGCGCGGCCGAGACGATGGGCAGCAGCACCCCGAATCCCGGCGGCTGCTTCGCGAGGCCCAGCCAGGGCTGCGACACGACTCAGTAGTTCCGCGCGAGATCCATCCCCGAGTACATCGACGCGACCTGCTCGGCGTAGCCGTTGAACGGCAACGTGGGGATGCGCCGGAAGTTGCCGATGCGCCGCTCCGTCGCCTGGCTCCAGCGCGGATGATCGACCCGCGGGTTCACGTTGGCGTAGAAGCCGTACTCGGACGGGTTCGCGAGCGCCCACGAGGTCGCGGGCATCGTCTCGGTGAGGCGGATGCGCACGATGCTCTTGATCCCCTTGAAGCCGTACTTCCACGGCACGACGAGGCGCAGCGGGGCGCCGTTCTGGTTCGGCAGGTCCTTGCCGTACACGCCGGTCGCGAGGAGCGTGAGCGGGTGCATCGCTTCGTCGAGGCGGAGCCCCTCCTTGTACGGCCAGTCGAGCACGGGGTAGCGCTGGCCCGGCATCCGCGCCGGGTCCATCAGCGTGGTGAACTCGACGTACTTCGCCTTGCTCGTGGGCTGCGCGCGGCGGAGCACATCGGCGAGCGGGATGCCGCGCCACGGGATCACCATGCTCCACGCCTCGACGCACCGCATCCGATAGATGCGGTCCTCCATCCGCGAGGGCTTGAGGAAGTCCTCGAGCTGGTAGCTCCCCGGCTTCGCGACGAGCCCTTCGACCTTCACCGTCCACGGCCGCGCACGGAACTCCCGCGCGTTCATCGCCGGGTCGTCCTTGCCGGTGCCGAACTCGTAGAAGTTGTTGTAGGTCGTCACGTCCTCCTCGGGCGTCGCGACGTCGGTCGGCTGCAGCCCGTAGGGCGTGCCGAGCGGGCGCTCCTGCCCCGGCGTTGCCGCCGTCAGGACCGAAGCCTTGAGCGCCTTCGCGCCCACGAGCCCCGCACCGATCACGCCGGCGGCGGTGAGGAACGTGCGGCGGTCGAAGTACACGCGCTCGGGCGTGAGTTCGCTGGACGGCAGGTCGTTGGTCGGCATGGGGTATCTATCGCTGGGGACGGGATTGTGTTCCCGGAGGGGCCATGCCCTATTTCTGCATCGTGCCCGCCCTATCGCACCAGTACGCAGAGCCCCCAGTGCTCGTTATCCGGCCGGACAGCGCTCGGACCCTCGGGCTCGTCGGCGACCTCTGGGCGTTCCGGGACCTCCTCTGGGCCCTGGCCGACCGCGACCTGCGCCTGCGCTACCGCCAGACGGTCCTCGGCGTCCTCTGGGTGGTGCTCCAGCCCCTCCTCGGCGCGCTCATCTTCACCTTCGTCTTCGGAGTGGTCGCCGGGCTGCCGAGCGACGGCGTGCCGTACTTCCAGTTCACCTTCGCCTCGCTCGCCGGGTGGGGGCTGTTCGCGGGGATCGTGACGCGCGCCAGCGGGTCGCTGGTGCAGAACAGCGGCCTCATCGCCAAGGTCTGGTTCCCGCGCGCGGTGATCCCCGCCTCGACCATCCCGGCGGCGCTCCTCGATGGCGCCGTCGCGCTCGTGGTGCTGCTCGCGATGCGACTCGCCTCGGGCGCCATGCCGGGACCGTCCCTCCTGCTCGCGCCGCTCTGGGTGTTGCTCCTCGTGCTCCTGGCCTTCGGACTGGGCCTCATCGGCGCGTCCCTCATGGTCCGCTACCGCGACGTCCAGCACATCCTGCCCGTCGCCATGCAGCTCCTGTTGTACGCGAGCCCGGTCGCCTACGCCGCGAGCACGGTGCCGGACCGCTATCGCGAGGCGTACCTGCTCAATCCCGTCGCCACGTTGCTCGAGGGATTCCGCGCCTCCCTCCTGGGCACACCCGCGCCGGGGCCGCAGCCGGTGCTCGCCGCGCTCGCGTGGACGGGGCTGGCGCTCTTCGTGGGCGTCACGCTCTTCCGTCGCCTCGAGCGACGCTTCGCCGACGTGATCTGATGGCGGGCATCGCGGTGGAGGCACGCGGACTGGGCAAGCGCTACCGGTTGTCGCGCGAAGCGCCGGCGACGACGCTCCCCGAGCGGCTGGCGCAGTTGGTGCGCGCGCCCTTCGGTGGCGCGCCGGGCGAGGACCTCTGGGCCCTGCGCGACGTCGGGTTCTCCATCCCCTCCGGCAGCGCCGTCGGGATCATCGGCCGCAACGGTGCCGGCAAGAGCACGCTGCTCAAGGTGCTCTCGCGCATCACCCCGCCCACCACCGGCGAGGTGCGGCTCCGCGGTCGCGTGGGGTCGCTGCTCGAGGTCGGGACCGGGTTCCATCCCGAGCTCTCGGGGCGCGAGAACATCTTCCTCAACGGCGCGATCCTCGGGATGCGCAAGCGCGAGATCGCCGCGCGCTTCGACGCGATCGTCGCCTTCGCCGAGGTGGAACGGTTCCTCGACACGCCGGTGAAGCGCTACTCGAGCGGGATGTACGTGCGCCTCGCCTTCGCCGTCGCCGCGCACCTCGAGCCCGAGATCCTCATCGTGGACGAGGTGCTCGCCGTGGGCGACGCCGAGTTCCAGCGGAAGTGCCTCGGCAAGATGGGCGAGGTCGCGAGCGGTGGACGGACGGTGATCTTCGTCAGCCACTCCATGCCCGCGGTCTCGGCGCTCACGCAGCGCGTGCTGCTACTCGACCGCGGGACCTGCCTCTTCGACGGCGCCACGGCCGAGGGGATCGCGCGGTATCGGGCGCTGCAGGGCGGCGGCGAGGCGCGTCCCGGCGCGTACGAAGCGCCGGTCGGCGGCCCACGCGCGAACCGCGTGCTCGCGGCGCGCGTGGTGACGAGCGATCCGGGCGGTGTGCACCGCCACGGCGAACCGATGCAGGTCGAGTTCACGCTCGACATCCCCGAGCCCACGGGGACGCTCTGCTTCTCCTGCAAGTTCGCCGACGCGGAGGACCGGAACATCGTGCATCTCTGGTGCTTCGACGCGGAGGCGCGGTTCCGTCGCGAGGCGGGCCGCTACACGCTGCGCTTCGAGGTGCCGCGCGCGCGGCTCTTCCAGGGACGCTACACGGTGCGCGCCTACCTCTCCGACCGGCGCACGAATGCGATGTTCGATGAACTGCACGGGATCTGCCCCTTCGAGGTCACGATGGACGGCACCGCGCGCGACGACTACGCGTGGAGCGCGGGCGACTGCACCTATCTCGAGGGCGCGGCGTGGGTCCTCGCGCGCGAGGGCGACGTGATGGCGCAGCGCGGCACGGTGGCGCCATGACGGCCACGCGTCCGCGGGTCCTGATCGTGAGCTTCATCGGTGCCCCGGGCGGCGCGCACAACCTGTGGCGGCACTTCGTGCTCGACGCGGCGCACCGCGACGCGTTCGAGTTCCACCTGCTCGCGCCGCGCGCGTACCGCGACGCCGACCCCGCCCCGTTCGTGGACGGTGGCGTCACCTTCCACGCGATGACCGAGCTCACGCCGCCGCCGCTGCGCGAACGCCTGCTGCGGCGGATGGTCGGCGCCGAGGTCCCCGAGGCGACGCGGTGGCGCACGCGCCTCGACGCGATCGCCCCTGACCTGGTCTGGTTCAACCTCGCGGGAATGGGCGACATGAACTGGTGCGTCCCGGCCGGCGAGGCCGCGGCGGCGCGCGGCACGCCGTACTGGCTCGTGCTGCAGCACGCGCACGAGGACTACCATTTCGTGGATGATGCGCGGACCGATGCCGCGCTCACGCTCGCTCGCCAGGCGCGACGCGTGCTCACGGTCTCGGCGCGCAACCACCGGGCGCTCGAGCGCGCGCTCGGCACCGCCCTGGCCAACGTCGAGTCGGCGGTGAACGGCGTCACGACCGCGACGCTCGCGGCCGGCGAAGCGGTGCAGAAGGCGCACCCCATCCGCACGAAGGGACCGGTCCGCCTCCTCTGCCTCGCGCGCTTCGATCCCGCGTACAAGGGCCAGGACCTGCTGCTCGAGGCGCTCGCCCATCCCGAGTGGCGGGGACGCGAGTGGGTGCTCACGCTGCAGGGCGGCGGGAGCCATCCGCGACTGCTCGAACGGCTCGCGCGCTCGCACGGCTTCGGACCGGACCGCGTGGTGCTCAAGCCGCACGGCGAGATCGGCGCGGCCTTCGCCGAGGCCGACCTGCTGGTCTTCCCGTCGCGGTCGGAGGGGTCGCCCTTCGCGCTCGTCGAGGGGATGGCGCATGGGCGGCCCGCGGTCGTGACGCCGGTCGGGGGCAACGATGAGCTCGTGCTCGAAGGACGCACCGGTTGGGTCGCGGCGGCAGTGACCGAGGAGGCGTTGCGCGCCGCGCTCTCCCGCGCCTGGGTCGCGCGCGCGGCGTGGCCGGCGGCGGGCTTCGCGGCGCGCGAGCATGTCGTGAAGGGCTGGGGCCTCGAGGCACCGCACCAGCGGCTCGCCGATGCGATCCGCCTCGACTGCCTCCGCGCGCAGAGGACCTAGCGTGCCGCTCCCGCCCAGCATCGCCACCGTCCTCGACCGCTTCGCCGCGATGGACCGCGAGACGAAGATGCAGGCGCTCGTCTCGTATGCGAAGAAGCTCGAGCCGCTCCCCGAGCGCCTCGCCGCGCTCGACCGTGCCGCCTTCACCGTGCCCGAGTGCCAGACGCGCGTGGATCTCTTCCCCGAGGTGCACGACGGCCGGCTGCACTTCTGGGCCGACGTGAACGTGCGACAGTCGCCGACCATCGCCGCCTTCCTCTCGATCGTGTTCTCGGCGATCAACGATCAGCCGCCCGCCACCACGCTCGCGATCCCGGACGACTTCGTGCAGCGCATGATGCAGGGCCTCGGCCTCAGCGCGCGCGAGACCGGCCTGAACGCGATGGTCGCGCGGCTCAAGCGCCACGCGCGGGACGCGACGAACGCCTAGCCGGGCAGGAGCGGGAGGGTCAGCGCGAAGGTCGCGCCCGATCCCGGGGAGGACTCGACCGAGAGGTCGCCCCCCGCGTGCTTCGCGAACGCGAACGCCGAGGCAAGCCCCAGGCCGGTACCCTTCCCGCTCGGTTTCGTCGTGAAGTAGGGATCGAACACCCGCTCGGCGACCTCGGCGCTCATCCCGGTCCCCGAATCCGTCACGCGCAGCCGCAGCCGCTGTCCCGCGCTCCCGTCGGCGCCGAGGCGCCCGTCGATCCCGCACGCGAGGTGCAACCGGCCGCCCTCGGGCATCGCATCGCGCGCGTTGGCCGCGAGGTTGAGCAGCACCTGGTCGAACTCCACCGCGTTGACCCTCACCCGACGCCCGAGCCGGCCGTCGTCGGGCAGATCGGCCTCGACCGTGATCCGCTCGCCGACGAGCCGGCGGACCATCGGCAGGAGCTCGGCGAGGCGCACCGCGGGATCGAACGCTTCGACCTCGCCCGTCCCCGGGCGCGAGAAGTCCAAGAGCTGCCGCGTGAGGGCGCGGCCCCGCTCGACCGCCTCGCGAAGGTCGCGGATCGCCTCCGCCCGCTCGGTCGGCGTCGCTGTGGACTCCGCGATCGACTCCGTCGCGCCCAGCGTGGCGGTGAGGATGTTGTTGAAGTCGTGCGCCACGGTGCCGGCGATGCGGCCGATCGACTCCATGCGCTGCACGCGACCGAGGCGGCGCTCGAGTTCGATCCGTTCGCGCAACGTCCCCTCGCGCTCCTGCGCGAAGGCCGCCACGGTCATGTAGTAGCCCGCGAGCGTGAGGGTGAGGAGCTGCATCGCGGTGAACACGGTGGGCTGTGCCGCCATCGTCAGCTGTCCCGGGCGTGCGAGCTCGAGCAGGAGCCCCCCGGCGAAGCGGGTGAGGAGGAATGCGAAGCCGAGGGCGAGATAGAGCCGTCCCGGGAAGCGTCTGGCGCGAACGACGAGCACGAGCGCGAGCGTCGTGCCCAGGATCGCGAACACGCGAAGGCCGACGCCCTGCATCGGCGCCACGACCCACGCGATCCGCGCGGCGAGCCCGATGCCGGTCAGGAACGCCGCGACGCTGCCGATCATCCAGAGGGGAGCGCGCCACGCCCGGCGATCGACGATGACGAACGCCGCATCCGTGAACGCGGTCACGGAGAGCATCGCGAGCGCGAGCGTGATCGCGTCCACGCCCGCGGACGGCGCGAGCGCGAACAGCTTGTCCGACGCGAGGGGCGTGACGGCCGAGAAGGCCCCGTAGAGCAGCCAGGCGCGCGCGAGCACGGCCATCGAGTGCCGACGGAACTGCAGCCAGAGCCCGATGAAGGTCAGGCCATAGGCGATCGCGACCGCCGCGGACAGCGACTGCGCGGCGACGGCCGAACTGCCGTCCGAGACGATGGTCGAGAGTTCTGGTGGCACGTCGTCGGAACCTATCGGTCCGGGACCCGATGGTCCATGCGCTGTCCAGCCCCGGGGAGCGGTATCATTCCCGGGGTCGCGTGTCCCCCGATCAGACCGTGGCCGCCTCCCCCCGCCCCGCTCCCTTCACGCCTCGAGTCCCCGTGTCCAACAAGACGCAGTCCGCCGCTTCCCACGCCGCCTGGCAGCCGATCTTCCATTTCTTCGCCCAACCCGTCACGCTCATCGCCGCGCTCCACCTCACGTGGGTCGCGATCCGGAACCCCGGCGCGATGAACTTCGGCAACGCGGTCCTGCTGTGGGCGGTGGCGATGGGCGTCTTCGTCTCGCGCATCATGGCGTTGCGCGTGCAGGATCGCGTGATCCGGCTCGAGATGCGCCTGCGGCTCAAGGAACTGCTGCCGCCGGCCATGCATCCGCGGATCCTCGAACTGGCCCCGCGTCACATGGTCGCACTCCGTTTCGCGAGCGACGCGGAGCTGCCGGCGCTCGTGGACCGGGTGCTGAAGGGCGAGCTGACGACGCAGAAGGAGATCAAGGGCGCCATCAAGGATTGGCAGGCGGACTACTTCCGCGCCTGACGCACGCCGCGCTGATGCCGGACCGCTAGCGCTTCGGCATCAGCTGCGCGTGCCACGACTCGCGCGCATGGCGCTCGAAGCGCGCGCGGAAGTCGCCGACCGTGCTCACCGTCGTGTCGAACACCGGCGTCTCGCCATCGAGTTCGCCCATGGTGGCCATCGCCTCGAACTGCGCCCGCGTCGCGCAGATCACGAGCCCGCCCGCGCGGAAGTAGACATTCCCGCCGCCGACCATCGACGTCCCGATCCCGTCCTCGATCTTCTCGAGCACGCGGAAGAGCCCGTCGATCGAGCACCCTGACGCATCCGAGGCGCGCTCATCGACGCCGACGACGAGGAAGTGCTCGTCGACGAACGTCCGGCCGCTCGTGAGGGCGTTGCCGTGCGCCTTCCAGGTGAGCAGGAAGCCGTCGACCGCCGCGAGCAGTCGCGGCTCGTCCACCTCGTCGAGCGGGGCGCGGGCAGCGAACACCCAGCAGCGGGCGTCGTCGGGAAGCGTCTCGAATGGCACGAGCGGCACGGGGTCTCCTGGGCACGGGCGCGGATCGCGCGTCACACAGTATAATCGGCCCATCCCCCGCGCCGGACCGGGCCGCCGCTCGCCGTCCGGGCGCACGCCGTGCAGATTCGACGGGACCTCCTCCCCCATCGCATGGCACTCGCACACGACGCGGCCCGCCGCGACTTCCTCACCCGGATCGGCGCCCTCGGCGCCGGCTCGTCGCTCTTCCCCGGTGTGCTCTGGGCGCAGGTCAGCGCCGGTGCCGAGATCACCGACGCCACGATCGTCGCCGCGGCCGAGGTGGCCGGCGTGACCTTCACGGAGGAGGAACGCGCGCTCATGCTCGACGGCCTCAAGGGCCAGACGCGCAACCTCCTCGCGCTCCACGAGGTGAAGCTCGAGAACGCCACCGCGCCGGCGATCGTCTTCAACCCGCTCCCGCGGCCTGACGCGCTCCCCACCGGGCCGCAGCGCCCGATCGTGATGTCACGGCGCGCACCGCAGGCTCGCCCCGCGTCGATCGAGTCGCTCGCCTTCGCCCCGCTCACCACGCTCGCCGACCTCGTCCGTCGCAAGCAAGTCACGAGCGTCGAGCTCACGACGATGTACCTCGAGCGCCTCGCGCGGCTCGACGCCAAGCTCCTCTGCGTCACCACGCTCACGCGCGACCGCGCGCTCGCGAGGGCGCGCGCCGCGGACGCCGAGATCGCCGCCGGCCGCTACAAGGGGCCGCTGCACGGCATCCCCTGGGGCGCCAAGGACCTGCTCGCGGTGAAGGGCCATCCCACCACCTGGGGCACCGCCCCGTATCGCGACCAGACCTTCGATCACGACGCGACGGTCGTCGAGCGTCTCGACGCCGCGGGCGCGGTGCTCATCGCCAAGCTCACGCTCGGGGAACTCGCCCAGGGCGATCGCTGGTACGGCGGCATGACGCGCAATCCATGGAAGCTCGACCAGGGGTCGAGCGGCTCGTCCGCCGGACCGGGCTCCGCCACCGCCGCCGGCGCGGTGGGGTTCGCGATCGGCTCCGAGACGCTCGGCTCCATCTCGTCGCCGAGCACGCGGAACGGGGTCACCGGCCTCCGACCGACCTTCGGGCGCGTGCCGCGCACCGGCGCGATGGCGCTCAGCTGGTCGATGGACAAGCTCGGCCCGATGGCCCGCTCGGTCGAGGACTGCGCACTCATCTTTGCCGCGCTGCACGGGCCTGACGGCAAGGACCAGTCGTGCCACGCCGCACCGTTCAACTGGGATGGCACGGCACCGCTCCGCGGCCTGCGCGTGGGCTACGTCAAGAGCGCCTTCGACGCCCCGCTCGAACGGCATGCCACCAAGCCGTTCGATGATGCGGTGCTCGCCAGCCTCCGCGGCCTCGGGATCGACCTCATCCCGGTCGAAATCCCCGACCTCAACTACAACGCGATGCGGATCATCCTCACCGCGGAGGCGGGAGCCGCGTTCGACGAGCTCACGCGCAGCGGACGGGTGCGCGAGCTCGCGCAGCAGAACGCCGGCGCCTGGCCCAACACCTTCCGCACCGCGCGCCTCATCCCCGCGGTGGACTACGTGAACGCCAACCGCGTCCGCACCCACGCCATCCAGCAGTGGGACACGCTCATGCAGTCGGTGGACGTGATCGTGGCGCCGACCAACGGCGCGCAGCTCACGGCGACGAACCTCACCGGACATCCCGCCGTGATCCTGCCGAGCGGCTTCCGCGAGACCGATGGCACGCCGGTGTCGATCACCTTCCTCGGCCGCCTCTTCGGCGAGGAGGCGATGCTGCGCGTGGCGCACGCGTACCAGCAGGCCACCACGCATCACCTCAAGCACCCGGAGCTCGGATGACCACCCGGACTGCCCCGCGCATCCGTACGCTCCTCCTCGCGACGGCCCTGACGCTTGCGGCGCCGGTCGCCCGCGCACAGCAGGCCTGCGACTGCGCCGCACCGTTCTTCCCCGCGCGCTGGTCGGTCTTCGTCAGCACCGGTGGCGGCACCTTCACGGTGGACGGGATCAACGGCGTGCTCGCGACCGGCGGGTTCGCCGCCGTCTCCAACGACGCGATCGGATTCGGCGGCGGCGGGTTCGGCTCGTTCGGGCCGCTGCGCATCGGCGCGGAGCATGTGCGGCTCGACGGCGGCTCGGAGAACACACCGGCGGGACTCTCCGCGCGCATCGAGGCGTCCTACACCACGCTCACGCTCGGCTGGGACCTGCGCCCGCGCGGCCGCCTGAGCATCGCGCCCACGCTCGGCGTCGGGCGCGGGAACTACGTGCTCACCGTCGGCGATCGCGCCGGCGGCGCCACCGTGCCCACGTCACCCGCGCCGACGTTCGCCGAGGTCGTCGCCGATCCGGGACGCGAGAGCCGGCTCGAGGGGAAGCACTGGGTGTTCGAACCGATGCTCGCCGCCGACCTGCTCGTCGTGCGCAGCGCGGCGCGGCGGCGCGGCATCACCATCGGGGCACGCGCGGGCTATCGCGTCGCGCCCAATCGCCCCGAGTGGGAGTATCGTGGCACCGCCGTCACCGGCGGTCCCGTCGATCAGGCCAAGGGGCCTATCGTCCGGCTCACGGTGGGGATCGGCGGGCGCTGAGTCCCGCGATCGCGCGTTCCACGCCGGCGATCATCGCCGGCACGGTGAAGCGCGCTTCGGCGTCCGCGCGCGCGCGCACCACGATCGCTTCGCGCGCCACCGGCGGCATCGCGCGCACCGCATCGGCCGCCGCCGCGAGCGCAGCCGGATCGCCGGGCGGCACGAGCCAGCCGGTCTCGCCGTGCACGAGGATCTCGCGCACGCCGCCCGCATCGGTCGCGATCACCGGCCGGCGCGCGAGCATCCCTTCGACCACCACGCGTCCGAACGGTTCGGCGTCCACCGCAGCGTGCACGACCACGTCCGCCGCGCGCAGCAGTTCGGCGACATCCTCGCGCTCGCCGAGGAATCGTACGCGATCGGCCACGCCGAGCGCGGTCACGTGGCCGCGGAGCCCGTAGGCGTAGGCATCCTCGCCGAACAGCGCCGCGCCGATGATCCACGCGTGCGCACCGGGCAACGCCTGCAGTGCCGCCAACGCCACATGCTGACCCTTCCAGGGCGCGAGCCGCGCGCAGACCGCGAGCACCTGCGCATCGCCGGCGCCGAGTTCGGCGCGGACCGCGGCCGCCTGCGCGGGAGTCACGGCATCGAAGCGCGCGGCATCGAGCCCGTTGTGCACCACGTGGACCAGTTCGGGCTTCCCGCCGGCCGCGACGAACGCGTCGGCCGTCGCACGCGAGTTGCAGATCACGGCCGCCGCGCGCGCGTTGGCGAGGAAGACGGCGGCGGTGATGTTGCGCGCCGAGAAGTGCGCGGTGCTGAGGATGTCGCGCAGGTGCCAGACCACCGGCCGTCGCGCGAGCAGTCCCGCCGCGGCCGCGACGACGAACGCCTTCTGCGAGTTCGCGTGGATCAGGTCGAATCCCTTCGCCAGGCGCGAGACCTTCCCGGCGAGCCGCGCGACGTCCGCGAGCGCGCCGAGTCCCGGTCCGCCGGACTCGCGCTTGACCTCACCGAGCGCGCCGAGCGGTTCGACCTCCACGGGGATCCCCCGCGCGCGCGCCGCGCCGGCCACGGGCCCATCCGCGAGCACCAGCATGCGCCGGTCGGCGCGCCATCCACCCGCGAGGTCGAGCAGCGAGCGCTCCGCGCCGCCCAGCACGCCGCTGTGCGTCACGAAGAGCACGCGCGGCACGGCGTCGCTCATCGCTTCCACTCGCGTCGCACCTGCAGCAGCACCGACGCCACCTGCTCGGCGACCACCGACCAGTCGTAGCGCTGCTTCGCGAAGGCGATGCACTCGCTCGCGCTCGGCAGCGCGCGCTTCCCCGTGAGCGCTTCGGCGATGCCGTCGGCGATGGACGGCGCGCTCGCGTCCCAGAGCACGAGCGAGTGCGAGAGCCCTTCGACCGTCTCGGGGAGTCCGCCGATCGGCGTGACCAGCACCGGGGTGCCGGCCGCGAGCGACTCGGGAACGATGAGCCCGAATCCCTCGAGCGAGATGCTGGGCACCACGGTAAGGTCGGCGGCACGATAGGCGAGCGGCAACTGCGCCTCCGGCACGAAGCCGAGGAACCGCACCGCGTCGCCCGCACCGAGCGCCGTCGCCTGCGACTCGAGCGCGGCACGCTCCTCCCCTTCGCCGGCGATGAGGATCCGCACCGCGGGCACGCGCGCGCGCAGCGCTGCGGCCGCCGCGATCAGCCGATCGACGCCGGTGCGGCGCACGAGCCGGCGCACCGCGAGCACGGTGGGCACACCCGCGTCCCATCCGAGCTGCGCGCGCGCTTCGGCGCCCGTGGGGAGCGCATCGAAGCGGGCCGCATCGACCCCGCCCGGGATCACGCGGATCCGATCGGCGGGCACGCCGAACTCCTGTTGCAACAGTTCCGAGAAGGCGCGCGAGAGCACGATGCACGCATCCGCCCGACGATAGACCGTGCGCTCCAGCTGGCGCCGCAGGAAGCCCGAGATCGGGTTCCGTCCCTCGGCCACCGACTCATCGGACCACGGCCCATGGAAGTAGACGACGAACGGATGCTCCTTGACCGCGTCGAGCGCCCCGAGTGCGTACGGCGCGAAGTGCCCGAGGATCACCTCCTCGTGCGCCGCACCGAGCATCGTGCGGAGCAGCGGGTCCACCGATCGCATGCGCCGCCACATGGGCGCGTCGAGGGCGCCGAACGCGCGCACGCGGCCGGCGGTCTCGCGCTCGGCGAGGTCGCTCCCCGCGACGAGTCCGTGCATGTCCACGCCAAGCGTGCCGAGCCGGTGATGCAGCTCGAACATCATGCGGTTGAGCCCGCCCGCCTGCTCGCTCTGCCACCCCATGCCGATCTGCACCACGCGCAGCGCATCCCCGGGCATGAAGCGCACCGGCTCCGAGCTCCGTCGCGGCGTCATGCCGTGACCTCGCGGAGCACGCGCAGGTGCTCGGCGGCGATCCGGTCCCATGAGTAGCGTGCCGAGCTCTCCGCGATCGCGGCGCGCATCCGGGTGCGGAGCGCGGTGTCGTCGCGGAGCTGGAGCACGTGCGCCCGCAGCGCGTCCACTCCCATCGCGCTCAGGAAACCGTTCTCGCCGTGGGTGATGAGGTCCTCGGTCCCGTTGATCGCGTGCGCGACGATGGGGAGCCCGCAGCCGGCCGCTTCGAGCGTCACGAGGGAGAAGGCCTCGTAGCGCGAGGGGAAGAGCAGGAGGTCGGCGGCCTGGTACCAGTGCTGCGGTTCGCGCGACGGGCCGGCGAAGTGGACCTGCGAGGCCGCGCCGACGCTCGCCGCATGCGCGCGCATCGCGGCCGCGTCGCCGTTGCCCACGATGGCGAGCATGAGGTCGCGCTGCCCGGCGATGGCGCTGATGGCATCCCGCACGCCCTTCCGCTCCCAGTCGCCGCCCACGAAGAGCGCGATGCAGGCGTCCTGCGGGAGACCCAGGCGCGCGCGGAGGGCGGCGCGCGCCGGCGCATCGACCGGGTGGAAGGTCGCGTGGTCCACGCCGTTGGGGATCACCGTGATGCGCGAGGCGGGCACGCGATAGAACTCCTCGAGTTCGCGTCCCACGCCGGTGGAGACGGCGATCACGCGGCGGAGGCGGGCCGCGCCGTACGCCCGCCGCTCGTCGGCGACGAAGCGCGATTGCACCGCGCGCTGCCACGCGCCGCGCAACCCGCGGCCACCGCGGAGCCCGCCGAAGCGCGCGGTGAACGCCGCCTGGCAGAACTGCGCGGTGATCACGTCCGCCTCGCGCACGGCCGCGCCGATCGATTCGACGACCGTCGTCCCTCCCGCGGCGACGACCGCAGCCGCGGCGCGCGCCGCAGCCCGAGCGAAGAGCGTCGTCCGCACGATCGTCGGTGCCTGCGGGAGCGCGATGGGCACATGACGCAACGCGACGCCGGGCAGCTCGCACGCGCTCGCGATCACCGTCAGCTCGAGCGAAGGCGCGAGCCGCGTGAGGACCTCCGCCGCGGCGCGTTCTTGCCCGCCGCGGCGATGGACCTCGAGGGCGACGAAGGCGAGGCGGATCATCGGAGGGCGGAACGGTACAGCGCCACGGTCTCATCCACCATCCGCGTCACGTGGAAGCGCTCCAGTCCGGTGCGCGCCTGAACGGCCTGCCGCGCCCGCGCCGCCGGATCGCGGAGCAGGGTGTCGAGCGCGGCGGCGAGCCGTGCCGGGTCGCGCGCCGGGACGAGCACACCGGCCGCCCCGTCGTCGAGCGACTCCGGCACACCATCCACGGCGGTCGCGACGATCGCGCATCCCGCCGCGCGCGCCTCGCCGATCACGATCGGGAACGACTCGCGCCGCGAGGCGAGCACGAACACCGCCGCCGCGCGTAGCCATGGGGAGGGATCGCGCTGGAAGCCGGCGAAGTGGATCCGCCCCGCGCCGGGCGACGCTACCGCCAGCGCCTCGAAGCTCGCGCGGTCCGGTCCATCGCCGACGAGATACAGCTGCGCGTTCGGGTGCGAGGGCGCGAGCAGGCCGAAGGCCGCGATGAGCTCGGCGATCCCCTTCCGTTCGTTCATCCCCGCGACTGTGACGATCGCCGGCTGCGCGAGCGCGGCGGGCACGACCGCCTCCGGGTCGGGGAGCCGCGGGCTCCCGACCGTGCCGTTCAACACGACACGCAGTCGCGCCTCCGGCACGCCGACGCGCCGCATCTCCTCGCGCACCATCGTGCCGCAGCAGAGCGTGAGGTCGGCGAGTCCCATCAGGCGCGCGCTGCGCTGGTAGACGTTGTGCACATGCCCCACGAGCACCGGTCCCCCGCGTGCGCGAGGCGCGCGTGCGGCCCGCGTGAGCACCACGCCCGTCATCACGTGCGCATGCACCACGTCGATGCGATGCTCGGCGAGGAGGGCCTTCAGCTGATAGGTCGCACGCCAGAGCGTGAGCGGGCGCCGCCGCTGGTCGATCCGATGGTGCCGGACGCCCCACGCCGCCAGTCGCGACTCGAACTCGCCCCCGGCCGACGCGACGTGCACCTCGTGCCCCAGCCGCGCCTGCCCCCACGCCAGGTCCATCGCCGTGTTGATGATCCCGTTGCCGGTCTCGCGCACGGTGTTGAGGAGGTGGAGGATGCGCAGCGGCCGCATGGTCATGCCTCGGGCTCCAGCGCGAGGTCGAGCACCGCCCGCGAGAGCCGCACGGCATATGTTTCCGCCGAGTACTCCTCTGCGCGGGCGAGCGCCGCGGCTCCCGCCTGCGCGGCGAAGGCGGGATCACCGAGGTAGCGCCGGATGGCCGTGGCCAGTGCGCTCGCGTCCCCGAAGGGCGTGAGCAGGCCATGCACACCATCGACGATGATCTCGGCCGGACCGCCCGCGCTGCCGGCGATGACCGGCTTCCCGAGCGCCATCGCTTCGACGACGACGATCCCGAACGGCTCACGATCCGACGCGTGCACGATCACATCCATCGCCTGCATCCAGCGCGGCACGTCCCCCTGGTACCCGGCGAAGGTCACCGCATCGGACACACCGCGCAGCGCGGCGAGCGTGCGCAGTTCGTCGCCGTAGCGTGGCTCGGTGTCGTGCGCGCCACCCACGATGACGAGGTGCGCCCCCGGATGCGCGGCGCGGACGGCGGGCATCGCTTCGATCACGGTGTGCATCCCCTTCCAGCGCTGCAGTCGCCCGACGATGCCGATGAGCGGCCCCGTGTTCGGAAGGCCGAACCGCGCGCGCAGCGCCGCTGGCGACTCTGAGCGCACCGCCGCGAAGCGCTCGAGCGAGGCCCCCGGATACACGAGTGCTTGCGGACGGTGCGGCCTGATGCGCGCCTGCGCCGCCGCGACATCCCGCGAGAGCACCACCACGCCGCGCGCGCGGCACCACGTCGCGAAGCGGTCCATCCAATCCGGCGCGGGGAGTCCCACCTGGTACCACGCCGCCGGCACATCCGCGAGCCAGGCCGCCGGACCCGCGAGCAGCTGCGACGACACCATCCACCCGAACACCAGCGACACCTGCCGATCGCGCGCGAGCCGCGCGATCGCCCGGATGGCGCGGATCCGCTGCGGCAGGTCACGGATGCGCCCGGCCTCGATGAGGTGCGTCTCGATCCCCAGCGCGCGCGTCTCGGCGACCATCGGACCGTCCTTCGTGAACACCGCGATCCACTCGACGCCGTGCCCGCGCCCGTGCCGCATGAGCTGCTGGAACATCACCTCGCCGCCGCCGAGCTGTTCGCCGAGCGGCATGACGACGAGGACGCGCGGATCGGTCATGGCAGCGTCCCCGGCATGGGGATCCAGCGAGCAGGCGGCGGGGTCGTCCGGCGCGCCGCGCGCACCGTGGCACGAGCGGCCCGCGCCACCGCCCAGGCCTCCCACGCCCAGGCATGCCCCTGCGCGCGAAGCCGCAGCGCCGAGAGCAGTCCGGGCGCCGCGACGGTGCCCACCGACTCGGCCCACACCGTGAACAGCGCGTGACGCACCCATCCGAAGTGCTGCGACAGTGCGCGCGCCTCGTTGTGCACCGCGTCGCCGAAGGGCGCCGCCGCGAACCGCCCACGGTGCACTTGGTCCGCGCCGTCGCGCTGCGCGACGTGATGCTCCACCGCGATCGCCGGATCGTACACGAGCCGCCACCCTGCGCGCCGCAGTGGCAGGCAGAGGGCGAGCTCCCAGTGCACCTGCGCGCCATCGCCGCGCAGCGCGTCGTCCATTCCGACCGCGCGCACCAGCGGGGCGCGGAAGGCACAGTTCACGCCCTTGAGCACGTCCACGTCGCGCGCCGGCCCCGCCCCCAGATGATGCGCACCGACGACGCGACCGAACCACTGCACCACACCCACGGTCGCGGCCTCGCCGCGCTCGTGCGGCTGCCAGTCGCGGCCACCCACGCCGCCGATGTCGCGGTCGCTGCGCAACGTCGCCACCAGCCGCGCGATCCAGTCGGGTCGCGCCTCGGCATCGTCGTCGGTGAGGACGATCACCGAGCCACGCGCCTGCAGGGTGCCTTCGTGCAGCGCCGCGACCACCCCGGGCGCGCGCAGGCGCGGCAACACGTACTGGGTGCCCTCGGGCATCGCCACCGCGCGCGCCGCCTCACGACTCGCCTCGTCGTCCTCGCGCGTCACGACGATCACCTCGTCGACGCGACGCGTCTGCGCCGCGAGTGCGCGCAGGCACCGCGTGAGGTCCGCGGTCCGCTTCCACGTCGGCACGATCACCGAGACCGTCGCGCCATCGTCGTGCGCTCCGTCCAGCGGCCGTCGCGCGAAGGCCTGCCGCGGGTCGATCAGCGCCGCGAGATCCGCCTCCCCCTCGGTGATGGGCACCGGGAACTCCGCGGCCGCCGCGCGCTCCCACTCGGCGCCATGCCTGAGCACCGCCGTGAGTTCGGCCGCGAGCGACGCCAGTGCGCGCCACGAGTCCGCGCTCCACGGCAGCGAGCGGATGAGCCCGAGGCGCAGCGATGCGACGCCGCGCAGCAGACGCCACCGCACCGGACGCGGCGCCCCGAACTTGTAGAGGTAGCGCACCTCGGCGGCGCGCAGCAGTCCGAGCTTCCGTCCGGAGGGTTGCCGTCGCGGGGGATGATCGACGACCGCGTCGGGCACCCACCGGCCCGAGATGCCGTGCAGGCGGAGTCGCTCGCGCAGGTCCTGGTCCTCCATGTGCGCGACGGTGAAGCCCTCGTCGAAGCCGCCCACGTCCCGGAAGCGGTCCGCGCGCACCGCGATGTTGCACGACCAGAAGAGACCCCCGCGCTCGTTCACGGGAGCGTAGTGCATCGGCGTTCCGAAGCCGGCGGCACAGGTGGTGCGGCCTTCGAGCGCCTCCGCGCGCGGATCCGCCGAGAGCGCGGCGGCGTAGCCCGCGAGCCAGCCGCGGTCCGGAAGCGTGTCGTCGTCGGTGAACACGAGCCACGTCCCGCGCGCCTGCGCGGCCCCGTGGTTGCGATTGGCCGCGGGCCCGCGCGCCGGGCCCGCCACGTAGCGCGCCCATGGGAATCGCTCGGCCACGAAGGCGCGCGTGGCCGCGCGCCGCGCGTCGTCGCTCACGACCACCTCGTACCGCGTCGCGTCCAGCGTCTGCGCGCCGGGGGCGAGGCGATCCAGGCACGCGGCCAGCGTCTCGTGCCGGTCGTACGTCGGGATCACCACCGACCAGAACGGATCGGTGGTGCTCATATCGGTCCCGTCGCGACGCGGGTGAGCAGCGCGACGTAGCGCGGCGCGAGCGTCGCCCAGCCGAAGCGCTCAGCGACCGATGCGTGGCGCGTCCGCGCCGCGGTGGCATCGGTGGGGAGCGCGCGAAGCGCGCCGATCGCGGCGACGGCCTCGTCGCGGGTCGCGATCGGGCGTCGGAGGCCCGCATCGCCCACCACGTACGCGGTCGTCGCGTCATCATGCGCGAGCAGCGGCAATCCCGCGCCGAGCGCCTCGACGTACGCGAGGCCGAATCCCTCGCCGCGCGAGAGCAGCGCGAACGTGTCCGCCGCCGCGTACACGAGGCCCATCCGCTCCCTGGGCTCGGTGCGCCAGCCCCACCCATCGCCGAGCCGTTCGGTGGCGAGCGCGCGCAGTCCGGCGCCGTCCGGCCCGTCCGCGCCGACCAGCAGAAGGAACGGCCGCGGCGTGGGCAGCGCGGCGACCGCCTCGATGAGCAGGTCGGTGCGCTTGGTCGGCCGGTCGAGCTGTCCCACGCTCAACAGGATCTCGCGGTCCACCGGCAGGCCGATCGCGACACGTGCGGCCCGGCGCGCCTCGCGTCGCGCGGCGTCGGTCGACGGCTCGACGAGCGGCGGGAGCGAGACGCCATGCGGCAGCAGCGTCATTCGCTCCGCACGTTCGCCGCGCGCGCACGCCGCATCGAGCGCCGCCGGCGTGAGCTGCTGCACGTGGTCGCACCGCGTGTACGGCATGGTGGTGTTCCCGCCGTTGTAGAACAGCATCCGCCAGCGCGCGCCCGTGAGGCGACGCCAGTGCCAGAGCGCGTTCCCCAGGTTGAGATCAGCGAAGTACACGAGGTGGGGCGGACGGAGCGCGAGCGCGGGAAGGAGTCCGACGAAGAACGAACCCTGCTCGATGAAGTATGGGTCGCGCCCGAGCAGCGCGCCGAGCCGATGTGCGGCCCGCGAGCGGCGCGGGAGGTTGGCGACCACGTGCTCCCCGGGCACATGCCCGTCACGGCCCCCCGCGAAGACCTCCACCGCGAGCGTCGGCTCGGCGGCGAGCGCCTGTGCAACATCGCGCGTGAAGGTCTCGAATCCGCGCCGTTCGTTGCCGAGGCCGGTGCAGGCGAGCAGGACGCGATGCGGCGTCTGGACGGGTTCCGGGGCCACGGGGCGCCCGCTCAGCCGCGCAGCAGACGGCGCGCGCAACCCGCGCCGGCGCGCGTGAGCAGCACGCCGGGATGCCGGCGCACGGCATGGGCGAAGCCGGCGCGCGCCGCCGCGCCGTCTCCCGCGTCGGCGAGCGCCGCTGCCTCCGTCACCAGCGCCTGCGCCTTGAGCAGGCCGATCCGGTGCGAGGCGCGCAGGCGGTCGAGCGGCGCGAGCGAGGTCATGTACCGCGCGCGGATGATGTCCCATTCCTTCTCGAACAGGGAACCCTCCGCCACCGTCTTGCTCGTCGCATGGAAGCGGTAGCCCGCGACCGGGCGGTCGAGCGCCTCGCATGTCACGCCATGCGCGATGAGCGCCGCGTACAGGTTGATGTCGAAGAGATAGCGTAGCGATTCGTCGAACCCGCCCACCTGCTGCACCAGCGCGCGCGACCAGATGTGCCCCGGCTGCGCCATCTGGAACCGCGACGAGAGCAGGTCGAGCATGCCGCGCGGGACCGTCGGCAGGTGCCACTCGTGCACCGGCATCTCCGCCGAGCCGAACCCCACGACGCCGCCGGCGATCCAGCGGGCGGCCGGCTTCGCGCGGAGCGCGTCGAGCAGCGACTGCAGCGCGCCCGGCAGGTAGACGTCGTCGGAGTTGAGGTACGCGAGCCAGGTGCCGTTGGCGCGCGCGATCCCCTTGTTGATCGCGTGCGACTGTCCGCGATCCTTCTCGCTCACCCACCAGGCGAGGTGCCGCTCGTGCCGCTTGATCACCTCCACGCTCTCGTCGGTGCTCCCGCCGTCGACGATGATGTACTCGAGGTCCGCGATCCCCTGCGAGAGCACCGAGTCGATGGTCTCCTGGACGAACCGCCCCTGGTTGTACGACGGGGTGATGACGGTGAGCGTCGGTGGCATGGGGCCTCAGGCGCGCTTGCGCGCGACGAGGACGCGCGTGTCGGCGACGGACTGCCGCGCGCGCTCCCACGCCGCGCGGTCGAAGCGCGGTTCGTACGAGAGATGATCCTCCACCAGCACGATCTCGCAGCCGCCCGCGACGAGCTGCGCCTCGACCCGCTCCCACTCCACGTGGTCATCGGGCCAGATGTGCAGGTCCCCCTCGGGCATCCAGCGCGGATCGCGCCAGCGCTGCCATATGAGTCTCGGCCGGATCCGCGCCCAGTAGCGCCGCGGATCGACGTATCGCGTCCACCGCTTCTCCGGCCACACCACCGACTGCGCGAAGAATGCGGTCAGTTCGGGGCTCGACGCCCAATACTGCGGCGCCTTCTCGTGCTCCAGCAGGATGACGCCGCCCGGCTTGGTCACGCGCACCATCTCCGCCACCAGCGCCAGATAGTCCGGCACATGGTGCAGCACCGAGTACGCCCCGACCAGGTCCACGCTCGCATCGCGCGCCGGCTGGAGGTCGCGACCGTTCAGCACCACCGGGAACACCCTACCGGCCGCCGCGTGCCGCCGGGCGAGGTCGCGCACCATCCGCTCCGACACGTCACTCGCGTACACCTTGCCGGGATGCGCGAGCAGCTTGTCCGTCAGGTTGCCCGTGCCCGCGCCGATGTCGAGCATCACCCGCGACCCTTCCGCCGTCGCGCTCGCGATCGCCGCGACCGCGCGCGCCACCGACGCGGTGAGCCGCGCCTGCTCGATGTCGTTGAAGATCTCCGGGTGCCGCGCGTCGTACGCGCCGCCCAACCGGTCGTGCGCCGCGCGGTTCTCGGCGATCCGCCGGCCGGCCGAGGTCATCGCGCGCGCAGCAACGACGCGCGGTACGCCATCGTCGCGCCGGAGGCGAGGTTGTGCGCGTGCGCCGACACGCCGAAACCGATGAGCACCCAGAACAGCGTGCCCGGCGCGCCGGTGAAGATCTCCGAGATGAGCAGGCTCGCGAGCAGGGCCGCGGCCCCCGAGCGCACCGCGTTCGCGAAGGGATCGAACTGCGCGTCGGCGAGCCGCATCCCCTGCACGACGATCCCGAACACGCCGAGGAAGAACATCAACCCGCCCGGCCAGCCGAACAGGTAGAACACCTCGAGCAGCCCGTTCTCGAAGTTGCGGATGCCGCCGCCCGAGCGCGCGGTGACCGCGCTGCCCGTGGCGCCCAGTCCGGCCCCCTCGGCGTACTCGAGGACGAGCGCATAGCCGGCACGCGCCGTCATCACGCGCTGGCGGAACGATGAATCGTCGCCGCCCGAGGTGATCGACGAGAGGCGCGACGTGATCCCCTCGCGGATGCGCGGGATCGTGATCACCGGCAGCGCGAGCAACCCGACGACGACGAGCGTGATCCAGTTCCGCGGCAGTTTGCGCGCCGGTTGCGTGACGAACTGCAGCCCGAGCCCGAAGACGAACCCGAGCCAGGCCGTGCGGATGCGCGAGAGCAGCAATCCGATGAAGCCCAGCACGAGCGACGGCAACCGTCCGCGCACCTCGGCCGACAGGAGGAGGAGCATCCCCACCTCCATCACGACCGCGAAGGTGCCCGGCATCGTCATCGATCCGAAGACGCGGACCGAGAAGGGTTCGGGGCGACCGATCGACTGCAGGTCGGTGCCGATCATCCAGATGCGGTCCCACGGCGGCATGACGACGAACTGCACCACGCCGTACAGGGCCGCCGGCGCGATCCCCCAGGCGAGCGTGCGCACGAAGGCGCGCTTCATGTCCGGGTAGCGCCGCCAGTGCAGCGCGGTGTGCAGGCCGACGAGCGCCGGCGAGAGCCAGGTCAGGTACGCGTAGAACGCCGGCAGGAGCCCGTTCCGCAGGGCGCCGACGAGGAATCCGTACGTCACCGCGGCGATCACCAGCAACGCCGGCGCGAAGAGCACGCCGCGCAGCTCCCGGAAGAACCGGATCACCGTGAGGATCGCGACCGACGACGCCAGCACCGGCGCGGCGAGGGCGAGGTTCGTCGCCTGGAAGCCGTGGTGCATGTCGAGCACCCGGCGGAAGAGCGGCGTGTAGAGCCAGAGCGAGACCGTGAAGGCCAGGTAGGCCGCCGGCGAGCGCATCACCAGCGTGAGCGCCGTGACCGCCGCGGTGATCGCCCAGAGCGGGCCGAACGCGCGGCCCCCGACGCCGGCGAGCCCCGCCGCGGTGATCGCGAGGTACGCCACCACCACGAACGTCTGGAGCGAGGGCACCACCGACTCCCGGCGCGCCTCGGCCACGGGCACCGCGGTCGTCGTCATGCCGGACTCAGCGGACCGGCGGCGAGCCCGGGCGCGACTCGCGCGGCGGCATCAGGCCCTGGCTCCGCAGCGCGCGGCGCAGGCGGCGACGCCCCGAGGAGACGGCGTACCCCAGCAGGCTCACCGCCACCGTCGAGGCCGTGCCGTGCATGAAGAGCGAGAAGGGCGCGAACGCCTCGCCCGGCACCGCCACGGCGAGCGCGCCGGTCGGCGCCACGACCTGCATCCCGTTGAGCCGCTGGATCA
>Ga0075163_10001991_pt1 | contig 27514 bp, 21 predicted proteins | sample JI1023141ADNA_FD_71478 | JGI IMG/M metagenome (GOLD analysis project Ga0075163, IMG submission 71478) | Wastewater effluent complex algal communities from Wisconsin, to seasonally profile nutrient transformation and Carbon sequestration -... | ecosystem: Engineered > WWTP > Effluent > Algae...
GCACCTGCTCAAGCAGCGCGGCCTCACCCCTGCGGAGAGCCTGCTGCTGCTGCGCACGGTCGCCTCGGCGCTCGCGGTTGCACACCGGCATGGCATCGTGCATCGCGATCGCAACAGCCGGAAAAACGCTGACCATTCGCGTAGTTAGAAGCGCTGGGGAAAGCGCCGGAAGCCACGGGCACTGCGCACCTGGGGACCGCGCGATGGGCCGCAGCGTCTATTTGACACTGTTATTGTCGAATCTGATGCGGACTGGGATGTTATTTATCTGCTGAGAAAATCTCAAATTTGGCGTTTGATAAGCCGAAGATTAGTTCATCGGAACAGTTGTTGTTTAAATCTGCTACATCCATCACTTTAGAATCTTTGGCCAGCGTCAATACCTGGTCAGCAGCAAACCCGCCGTGCCCATTACCCAGCCTGATATGTGCCTCATCGCCATTTGACAAAGCGATATCAGTCAAAGTATCTCCATTGAAATCTCCAACTGATAACTTTGTAATATCAAATGCAAAATTGGAAGTAGTGCCTACCAGCGAAAGTGAGCCATCTAACATCCAACCCGAGTCGTCTTTTTTCAACTCTATTATCTGCAACTGTCCATCGGCAGCCGCAATAATTCCTTCGGGATTTCCGTCTCGGTCGAGATCTGCGAATTCCAGCCCGATAGGACGACTGTTTAATTGCAGATTTAGAGGCATATCAGGCGTCCAGGCGCTAACAGATCGCTGCAAAGTACAGAGTCGAAATATATTCGAGGAGGGATTATCTATGACTGCAAACATTTCTGTAAGATTGTTTTTTGGATAGGAGTTTATAGCTATGACATCTTTACTGCCACATAGTGTGCTGGCAACCATATTTATAGGGGTGCCATTACAGCCCTGACCAAAAATCGAAATATTAGGAGGATCAGAACTATCGATAAATAGAAACTCTGGCTTGATCTCTGGAGATATATCTGGACATTTGCTCCACCAGGAGTGCACTGACTTCATAGCCAATCCGGGAGAGATGATCAGCTCTGAAGGTTTGATTTTATCGCATTCACCATTTGTCATGCTGCTAGAAAAGAAGTCGCCAGAAGAGCTTAAATAGGATATCGCAAATTCGTCTGAAATATTATGGCCATGAATAAGTGGAAAATTAACCCCCGGGCTGGCAGCTTCTACAGTAAATGAGACGCCAAAGGATGAATTTGAAGTAAGGTTGAATGGAAAACATTTTACGACATCTCCAGCAATAACCAGACTGCTACCAGTCTCAGTCCTTGTTGCTTTGATGTCATTGATGTTTGTAAAGTCCTGAAGGCTTGAATGTGTGAATTTCTTGTTGGGCACTTGCGGGGGAGCAACACTCACGTGGAATCCTTCTCCAAGGTTCTCCACCAATGTCCGTCCAGACCAGGGCGTCGACTGTGCGGAAGGCCAGGCGATCGCCACGGCGTGCGCAATCGCTTCCCGAGGTATGGGCTGCGCGTTCGTACGCGAGCTGGGAAGGGAGTTCAGCTGAACCTCGAACTGGCCGGGCAGGTGGAGGCTGGACGGCGTTGCATTAAAACGCCCCAGCGCTTGACAGGACTTATCAAGAAGCACGATGTCGAGCATTGCGAACCCGTTGGGAGATGAGCTATCCAGCTGCGTGTCGACATCCACGCGCAGGCACGTTTCGCTATCCGCGCAAACAGGCTGCCGACAGCTCGCGCTGCTCAGCGTCAGGGCAGCCAGACCCAGACATAGCTCAAGGATTCTTCGATGGCGCGACAGCTTGCTCACTACCAGCTCCTGTCGGTGGCGTAAAAGGGCGGGGGCTGTTGGCTGACCCCAACTCCGATTCCGACCGCAATGCTGGCCAGAACAACGCCCCCCAATGTCCACGGCCACCAGGTCTTGTAAAGGGGACGGCGCTGGGGAGGAAGCTCGGTAGCAGTGGGCACAGGAGTTTTTGGGCTGGGCGTGACCGCGCGCTGGGCGGACAAGACGCTGCGCGCCTCGGCCAGGAATCGCGGCAGGCGGGTGGCCGCTTCGGCAGGTGGCTGCGGTACTTCGCGCTGGAATCGTTCATAGTACTGTATTGCTTCTTCAGCTCTGCCCAGATTAAAGAAACAGCGTCCTATATTTATAAGTAGGAAAGGAGCTGGCACTGCATCATACGCTCGTTGAAATTCAACGAGAGCTTTTGAATAATCTTTCTTCTCTATAAAATTTTCGATTGCGACTTTATTATGTTGACTGCACTCCTGATTTTTGCGGCATAAATCATCGCCATCAGAATTCTGAGCTGTAGCTGCTGATTCTAAGGATGCCAGGATAAAAAAGCATAAAAGACTTATGGGTCTAATCGACATAGACTGTACTTGCCTCCGGGCTTGGACTGGCCGGCGGGGGAAGGGGAGGGCGAGCTGCGGCGGGCGCCTCATGTCGAGGCGAGGCGGGTCCCGTGCGGCTGCGGGGGGGCTGGGGAGACGGCGCGGCGACCGCGGTACCCTTGCTCGGGGCGAGGTCAGCTGGGAACGCCAGATCCGGCACTGAGGTCGGCCGAGGCGCCAGCATCACAGACGCAGCGACTGCGGGCGCAGCGGCCCTGGTCGGCAGCGGGATGGGTGACCTTTCGGCTTGGGGAGAAAAACGTTGGCCTAGAAGCCACAACGCACCTGCGATGGGAATCAGCATCAACCAGGGAAGCCAGCCCCGCCCGCGGCGTGCCTGCGGCGCCGGCAAGCTCGGCTGCGTGAGCGCAAAGGGGCTGATATCAAGCCGGGTGCCGGGGGTCTCCAGCAGGGTGAGCACGCGCGCGCAGATGGCGACCACTTCGGCCATGTCTGGACGCTTCAGGCGGTCCTTGCTCAGCATCCTTTGCGTCAGGTTCCCAAGCTGCTCTGGCGTCGCCGGCACGATAGAACGCAGGGGCGGCGGCTCGCGCTGGATGTGCATGTTCAGCAAGGCAAGATCGCTGGCAGCGGTGAAGGGCGGGCTGCCCGCCAAAAGCTCGAACAGGACAACCCCCAGCGAATAGACGTCTGCCTTGCTGTCTACACTGGCAGCTCCAAGACACTGCTCTGGTGACATATAAAGGGGCGTGCCCATGGCAATTCCGGTGCGAGTAAGCGGAGAGTCCCCCACGGCGCCGGCCACCTTGGCGATGCCGAAATCGAGGAGCTTGGCCCTCTCTCCACCCGGCACTGCGGAATCGGAAACCAGCATCACGTTGCCAGGCTTGAGGTCCCGATGGACGATGCCATGCGCATGCGTAGCTTGCAGGATGGAGGCGAGCTGCTGCGCGATACGCAGCGCCTGCTCAACAGGGAGCTGGCCAAGGCGGCGGCGGCGGGCGGCCAGGGTCTCCCCACGAAGCAGCTCCATGACCAGATAGGGGCTGCCATCGGGGAGCTGACCAAAATCAGATATCTGCACAAGACCCGGATGCTGGATGATCTGGACCGCGCGCGCCTCATGAAAAAAGCGCGTCACCGCATCGGAGGAATCGACAAAGTCGGCGTGTAGTACCTTGAGCGCAACATGCCGCCCCAGCGGCTCCTGCACCGCTTCGTAGACACTTCCCATTCCCCCCTCTCCGATCGCTCCGATGATTCGGTAGGGGCCGATGCGCGCGCCAAGCATTTCCTCAAAGGATACAGCAGCTTGGTCGCTCATTGGAAGAATGGAAGAGGTCGTGTCTACCGGCCGGCTGGCACGGCCCAGACGGTGCCCGTGTTCTGATCGGCCGACAGGATCATCCGCAGACCCGCTGCATCTGCGATGACCGCCAGCGGGCCAGAGCCGGGACGCGGCAGACGAATGTGCTCGGGCAGGAATGTTCCGTTGGCCCCGCCAAAGAGCACTTCGATCGAAGGTGGCTCTGGTCCGTTGCCATCGCAGGCTACGACCAGATCGAGCGCCTGTTTTTTCCTATCCAGGCTGTCGACATTGATATGACCACACCAGAGCGCCGTGGGCTGCTTGCAGACTGGGATCGCGGGCAAGGGGGTCCAGGCATGCGATGGCGTATTTTCACGCCACAAAACCGTCACCGTATTATCTGCTGCGTCCGCGCTGATGAGGTCTGGAAGGTCGTTGCCATCTTGCTGCGCATCCAGGTCACAAGCGACAAGTCCCAGCGGGTAGTTCCCAGTATCCAGCGTTTCTGCCATTGTCATTCCGGGGCCCAGAAGTCCGACTTGGTTAGATGCAGCATTGGCGAAGATCGCCCACGGCAGCGTTCCGGCACCTGCGATCAGCGCCCGCGAAAGCGCGACCGGCTCTTCACCTTTGGCCATCGCCCGGACCGCACGCGGCGTCCAGCTGGGTCTCCCCCTTGTGAACCCCGCCACCCTATCCACGCGCGGCACCTTGACGCTGATGTCCCAAAGGGAGATCCGGATCTCGTCTCCAACGGCTGGACTTGTGAATTGACCTATTGCTATATCGCTGGCAAAGACTCCCGAGATGCGAGTCGAGTTGGTCGTCTCGATAGCAAATCCTCCGCCCACGTCCTTCTTGAGCACCGAGAACTTGTTTGCATTGCTATGCAAGATCGCCAGCGTCTTCGTATCATCGCTGAGCGACATGGCATCCCCGTCTTCGGGAAGGTTCGCTGAGGCCTTCTCACCGAAGCTGCCATCGAGGGCTTCGTCCATCACGATGAGCTTGCCGGGTTTTCGGTTGAGTATCGCCAGCTCGGCCTCCGGATCGGCATCCAGATTCGCGACCACCATGGCCATCGGGGTCGTGGCCCCGGCGGGGAGCGTCAGCGGCCTGACCGGCGTCCGAAAGGTCCCGCCGCTATTTAACAGAATATGGATCACCTTTCCGTCATCGTCTTCTGAAGTGTAAGGCGTGTCAGCGCCGAGAAGGAGCAGATCGGGGAGCGTGTCAGAATCGACGTATCCAAGCTCTGTGCGAGGCACCGGAAATCCCCATGAAAGGACCTGGTGCGCCCGGAAGGTCGCATCGCCATTGCCCAAGAAGGTCTCTCCAGCGTTGCGTTTGTCGGTCTGTGGGTCACTGGCCAGCAAGTCCAGCTTTCCGTCTCCATCTATATCCATGGTACGTAACTTTGTATATCGATCACGGACAGCCAGCGGCGATCCATGGATCGTGAAGGCGCCGGTTATATTCTTTAATACATAAAGCGTCTTCAATCCGGTATCTATCAGTGCTATATCGTCAAATGCGTCGCCGTCGAACTTTCCCGTATCGAGCGCCTCGATAGACTTGAGCGCAGCAATCGGCGACGGAACCGCAAGTTTGGTAAACGTCCATGCCGAATCAAGATAAGCATATTGCATCGTCTTCGTGGCCGTACCCATGATGACGACATCTGTGTAGCCATCATTGTTGATGTTTAGTGCTCGGATGAGGCGTGGTGCGATGTCAGCATAGTCATAATCATATGTCTTCATCACCCGCGAACCCATGTTGATGAGATCGACAATTGACGGTCTGACGCCTGTCTCGCCAAGGCAAGTTATCGCTATATCCAGCCGGCTGTCTGGGTTCAGATAGGCAATGCTCACATCCTGCGGCTTCTTGCAGGGTGGCAAGCCGCTGGGATTGTCCAAGGGGGTGTCCACCCTGACCGCGCTATAGGGAGCGCCCAGGTTGCTCCAGAGCAAGGTCAAGTTGTCGCTACCGGCGTTGGCAACCACAAGGTCGCTGCGGGAATCGCCATCCAGGTCTGCTGCTGAGAGCGCGCTTGGGGCAGTGCCTACGTCGATCTCCACCGACGGGGCAAACGCCCGGCTGCCCGGCTGCCCAAGAAACACCTCGACCGCGTTGCGCCCTTCGGAGATCACCGCGATGTCGGGGTAGGTGTCTCCATTCAGATCAGCCACCGCTGCGGCCTTGGGAACACCGCGCGTCCGCAGCGTTCGCATGGGCCAGGGATCGACGGACAAGCCCATGTAGAAAAACTTGCGGTCCCAGAGGGCGAACTTCTTTGACGTCATGTCCGTTGGTTCGTTGTGGACCACCAGGTCGACTGGCCCTGGGCCACCCGCCTTCGCAGGAACTGTGCAGACCAGCTTGTTTATAGTCACCGTGCTGCAATGGGGAGCCGGCTGGCCATCTATAAGCAACTGCACGCCACTTAGGAATGAGCGGCCTTCGACAGTAACCTCGCAACCGCCAGCCGTTCCGCACACGGCATCCAGGACGCGGTCAATGCGCGGCTGACTTGTTACCAGGGTCGACCAGTTTGGCGTGTTATCTGTCTTCTCCTCACGAAGCAAGAAGCCATCTCCGCGCTCGCCGCCACAGCAGCTAAGGCTGACCAGGAAGGTTACTATGCAGGTAGTGGTGCCGCGGTCCATGTAGGTGCCTCCATCCAGGTTGTGCAGTGCTCTGCAATCCAGACAGAGGCCTTAAGCAAGCTGCAAGCCGGGGCATTTTCAATCGGAGGCGTACAAGCCATGCTTGCGAAGCAGGGCCCGAAGGTTATGCCGTTCCAGCCCGGCAAGCGCCGCCGCGCGCGTTACGTTGCGTCCGACCCGCTCAAGAAGGCGCTGCAGGTACCTGCGCTCGAACGCCTCGACGGCCGTCTGCTTGGCCTCCCGAAAGAAGTTCAGCGGTGCTTGGTTGGGGTCGGTGGATGTCTCCCGGTCGAGCTCGGATTCAGTGTACGATCCGCCGCGGTCCCGCAGTCCGCAAAGCGCTCGCTCGATCATGAGGTCCTCGGCAGTGACCTCCTCCTTGTCAGACAGCAGAGCAGCCCGCTCGACGAGGTTGCGCAGCTCGCGGATGTTGCCTTGAAAGTGTCGCTCCTGAAGAGCCGATAGCGCGCTGGCCGAAAATGCGCGTGCTGCGGGAGCATGGGCTGGAAGCTGCTTTAAAAAATGTTCGACGAATAAAGAAATGTCTTCGCGACGCTCGGAAAGCGCGGGTACGTGCACCGTTGCCTGGGCGAGTCGATAGTAGAGATCTTCGCGAAAGCGACCCTGGTTCACCAGCACACGCAGCTCACGCCACGACGCGCAGATGATTCGCGCGTCGAACCTGCGCGGGCGCACGCTGCCAAGGGGAGTCACTTCTCGTTGCTGGATGGCACGCAGCAGCAGCGGCTGGAGCGAGAGGGCAAGCTCTCCGATCTCGTCAATGAACAGCACTCCGCCCTGCGCGGCCTCAAAGACGCCCAGGCGACGCTCGCTGGCTCCGGTAAACGCTCCTTTTTCATGCCCAAACAGAATGCTCTCTGCAAGCGTCTCAGGCAGGGCTCCGCAGTCAAGAACGATGAACGGCCCCGCCGCGCGGCGACTTTGCTGGTGCAAGGCGCGGGCAATCTCCTCTTTTCCCGTTCCGGTCTCGCCCTGCAAAACGACCGACAAATCAGTGCGCGCGAGCCGGCCCAGCAGTGCATATAGCTCCCGCATCGGCAGACTGCTGCCCACAAGACCGCCGAACTTCTCGGGCACCTCGGCCGGCTTTTCCTGGATGCGCGAAACATCTACGCGCACGACCGACTGCCCAAGGGATAGGTAGGTTGTGGGCGGGACCAGCGCACGTTCGATGCGGACTCCTCCAATCCAGGTTCCATTGGTGCTGTTCATGTCTACGACGACGATGCCCTCAGGGCCCAAGGACAGCTCAAGGTGAAACTGCGAGACGCTGCTGTCCGAGAGCTTGACATTCGCAGTCTCGCCCCGACCGATAATGGCCTGCTGACCTATAGCGGCGGCATGTCCAGCATCGGGACCCTCGCATACGGTAACGCGCAGGGCCCGGTCTGCTCGACCGTCCAGCTGCCTGATTACCCTGGGCGGAAGTGGCAGTGTGCTCGGCGGGTGCATAACCCCATCATACCGTGGACATAGGCGCTGAACCGAGCTACCGGTCTGCTGGAAGACCACTGAATCGTCTGTCATGAGTGCGCCCATGTAGGTTCTATCCTGCATCGACTACGCTGATGCCAGCGCTGTAGGAGCACTATCGGTGTGGGGCCGCGGTCCCACCCAGCTGACGACCGTCCTGCCCGGTGCCGCTTCGGTCCGATCCTCCCCGCCGAAAACCTCGGCTCGGGCTTATTAGGCGCTGCCCAGGCCAACGACCGCAGCCTCGACACGCTGAAGACGCGCTTCTTTTTCCTCAACGTGCTCGCCGAAGATTTGCCGGTGAGGAAAAATACTGCTACCGACCTCGACGGAGCCCTTCCCTACCGGCATCCTGCATCGCGACATCAAGCCCTCTGAAGGCGCGATCGACGGAGAGCAGGTGCTGAAACTTTGAGCAAGGGTCGCGGACTCGATGGAAACAACGCGATCAAAGATTCGCTGGTCCTTCCCAGCCAGAGCGTTCCAAGGTACCGCTCAGTCCTTCCTAACAGACGATCTTGGAGCGTGATGGCTGGCGTGCGCTGATTCCAGTAGACAAGCGCAAGTGCTTCAGTGTCATCGGCATCACGCTGGGCACAAGCGAGGTCATGACCATACTCTGTTAAAACTGCGGGCTGGTCCTTCCCATCGACTACATCGCGATCGAGCGCACGAAACCGCCGAGCGTAGGCGAGGAGCAGGCGATCATGATCCAAGCTGGGTCAACAGCGGCTGAGCCACGAGGCGGCAATGACGTTCTGCGATGCCTCCGCCGTTCAGACTATACATAGATCGCGTTGACCAAGGGTCTGTGGAGCTTTCGCAACACACTGCTCGCCGCCGCGCCGCATGCGAACGAAAATCTTGCGGGATGGCGGTTTGGGCCGGAAATTTTTTCGCGCGTCGATTTCGCATGACCGGCAGCGCTGGGCAAACCCGTTGCAAGTGAACCGATGACGGTCGCGCGACCAAGCCGCAGAAAGTACAAGTGAAAGCGAAACCATTTCAGCAGGGCTGAAGCGCGCAGATCTTGTCGCGGCTGCGAGCGGACGAGCAATCCGGACGCGATTTGCTCCTGGCACTCTGCATGCACTTCGTAGCACGCATGTTTGCAAGTGGATGCCGCTGCTGGGGGAGCGCGGACTTCCGACGAAGAAATCGGTCTGCGGCCGGCATTCCTAAAGAGCTTGGTACATTATGATGCCGACCAGCGAAATCAGAGCCGCCTCGACTGCCAACCTGCAGGCGATTGTCGAATTGGCGGCACAGCTTGCACAGGTTCGCGCTGAGCCCCTGCGATTCGCGGATGTTCCGGCGCTTGCGCAAAGCTGGGCCGACCCCGCTGGATTTCAATCGGCATTGCTCGAGCATCACGCCCGCTCAGTGCCGATGCCCAAGAGCGCAGGCGGACACGGCTACGACTTGTACCATGATGCCGTCCTGCGGCACAGCCAGAGCGGCGGCATCGCGCTGCATGCCTATGATCGGCGGACCGGGTGGCAGCTGCTGCGCTACGCCGAACTGCACGCGCTCTGCTCTCGACTGGCGGTCCAGTGGGCACAGGCGGGCATGATGCCCGGCAAGACGATCTGCTTGCTTCAGCCGATGGGCGTGGAGCTGCTGGTCGAGCTCTGCACGGCATTTCGTCTGGGCCTGCGGGTCAGCCTGCTTCCTCCGGTGGGAGCGGCTTACGTACTTCGGCGGCTGCGCGCACTGGCGCCAGACTACACCGTGCTCGATCCCGCCTATCAAGCGCTTATTTCTGCCGCACCTGAAGTCGCCGGACGGTTGGTGCGCAGTGAGCCAGTCGGGCTGATCGGCGCGCGCTGGCAGGGCTCGCATACCTATGATCCTGCAGCTCCTGCGCTGGCGCTGTTTTCTCCCCTGCGTGAGCCGAGCGGCACGGCAAGCGAGTTGTCGGCAGCGCTGTGCTATGGCGGCGCGCTGCGCGATGCGCTGCTGGTTCTTGGCCTGCAGCCGGGCGCTATCTTGTCCGCGCCAGCGGCGCCGCTGCTCGTCCACCAGCCGCTGCTCCTGATGACAGCGCTTTTGTCCGGCGCAACGTATGTTCATATCGAGACCGCGGCACTTCGCGCCGACCCCTCCCTGCTGGAGGTGCAGCCAGTCGACATCCTGGCGGTGAGCTGCGCGCTGCGTGACTTGCTGCGTGGCTTGCGCAAGCGCCTGCGGAGACCCCGGTTTTGGTTTCACGATCCATTCGATGACGGCAACGAAGCCGCCTGGCGGCAGTTTGTCGATGTCCAGGGGCTCGAAGCTGTTCCCATGTGCTTCCTTCGTTATGATGCATCCTCGGGCGGGACGGTGCTTTTGTCCGGACGCATCAAGAAGCGCGCGTTGCCCCTGCTCTTGCCAGCACCCGGCGTCGCGACGACCCTGAAGTCGGTTGTCCCCTATGGTCAGCCTCTGGCAGGCGCGGTCGGCGTACTTATTACGCCCCAAGACTCGGCGGGCGAGCTGCTGCTTATCCGCCATCAAGATGCCTATTTGTGCGGCGGCACCCGGACTCTGCGGCGGGCCGGGCTGGTCTATCCAGCCACCGAAGTGGTCGAGCTGATCGGGCGACTGCCTTACGTACAGGGCAGTGCAGTGGTCGCCCTGCCCGCGACCGAGGCGAGCCGACAAGGAGAGTTTATCCTGGTGATCTTTACCGGTGCCGAGCTGCCGGCACAGACGCGCGCCCTGGAGCCCGCGCGGACGCAAGAGCTGCAGGCGCTGATCGCCCGCCAGCTTGGCGAAGACTACCTTCCCGATGTCTGCGCCTACTTCCCGCTGTATCCGCGCAGCGCCGGCCAGGGCATCGACCCGGGCTGGGTGCGGAAGCAGTACCTCTCGGGGGCGCTGCATCGGCGCCGCCAGCGTAGGATCTTTCAGGTCTTGACCGCCTTGCAGCAGGCCTGTCAGCCGCTGGCGCGAAAGGCGAGCGGAGCACCTCTGGCATGAACCTGGACTTATTTACCAGCGACCTGCCGTCCGTGCCTGGCACCGACTTGGACAGCAGCGACGCTCGCCTCACCGAGGTGTTTACGCACGGCACCGCCGACCGCTTTGCCGCCGCCGCTGCCGCTGTCGAGAAGATGTGGTCGCAGTCCATCTACGACGTCCGCGTCCTGGGCTATCTGGGCTTTGCAGCGTTTTTGGAACACAAGCTCGCCGCTCTGCCCGTGATCTTCGCTGGTCTCGGCAAGATGCTGGCCTCGGGCTGGCCCGCACTCGGGCCGCAGAGCCGCAAAGAGCAGCACCTGAACGTTGCGCTGAGCTGGCTGTTCAACAGCCTGGTCCGCCATATCCGGATGAGCGAGCGCCAGCACAACGAATGGTGGCAGCAGCTGACCGCGACCACCGCGGCGCCGCTGCTGCGCGAGTCAATCGCGAGCTGCTCTCTGCTCGCCGGGGCCATCGCCGACCGCCTGGGCCAGGCCTCCTGTCTGACCGTGCTGCCGCAGCTGCAGTTCGAGCTCGACCGTCTGGCACATCTGGCTGCTTCGCCGTCACACTTGTCGCCGGCTGTCACTGTGATCAGCAATGTGACGACCGCCCCATCGCAGGCGTCGGACGGGCAGACCGACAAGCCCGCGGCTGCGGCCGAGCCATCCTCTGACAGATCCACTGACGAGACTGGAGCAGAGACCGGCGACAGCGAACCAACCGAAGACCAGGGCACCGCGAAGTCTGCCGATGAAGCTGAAGACACTGGCGAAGCGAAAACAACCGGCGAGTCTGTCGCTTCGACGATCACGGAGCCAGCGGCAGCAGCGCAAGAGCCAGCCAGTGCCGATGGAGACTCGATCGTACTGCCCACCAGAGGTCCCCTGGGCATCCTGCGGCGCAAACTTGCCGGGTTTGGCGCCCTAATCGAGCAGCGCGACTACCAGCGCGCCGCAATCGTCGCCGCTGACTTGCAGAAAGCGATTGAAGCCTTCGACCCACGCGAGTATCTGCCCCAGCTGCTGTCGCCCTTCTTCCTACTGCTCAGCAAGCATGCCGATGCGCTGGAATCGGCGGCGAATGAGGGCTCTTCACTCAAGGCCCAGGCGCTCGCGCAGCTCTATCGGGTTGATCTGGATGCTTTTTTGAGCAGGGGGGAGTAGCGCATGCAGCCCGAGGAGCGACTCGCCATGACCCGCTTCGTCGTCGAACAGGCACGCCGCTTCGAGCTGCCGGCGCTGCTCGATGTGCTGAGCCTTCTAGGCTACACAGACGCTGACATCGAGCTGCGCAGCAACCCGAGCGTCAGCCATGCCAGCAGCCTTGTGCATGAAGTGAAGCTGACCGAGTCGCCGCCCCAGGCGATCGTGGTTGTCAACCTGGGTCTCATGAGCGGACAAGGGCCGCTGCCTTCGTACTTCCTGGAGCTGCTGGCCACGCAGCGCGACACGTCCCTGACCGAGTTCTTGTGGTTTTTCGAACAGCCCCTGCTGATGCAGCGACTGGCGGGGCTTGTGCCCGAGCGTGACACCGCACTGTTTCCGAACTGGCTGGAGCTGCGACGGACCTTTCGCTCTCTGCCGCGGTTGACCTCGCCGTGCCAGCTGCACTGGCTCTTTCAGCACGTGTTTCCAGAGCTGGAAGTAGCGGTGCGCCGCACAGCCCGCCAGGTCTCGATGCCCTCCCCTCAAGCGTACCTTGGCAAGAGCGGGGTCGGCGATGGCAGTACGCTGGGCGATCACACTCTGGTGCCGCGCCATGAGCTGGAGGTCCTGCTATACGCCGACAGCTGGACCGCGGTGGGCGCGGTGCCGTGGCCGGTGGCAGCGCAGGCGCGCCTGCGCCAGCAGGTCGTCCCGGTGTTGCGGGCCCTCGAGCCGCTGCTTTATGTGCAGATGATCTTTCGCGACCGCAGCAGCACGGCGGCGCTGTCCCCAGAGCGACTGCTGGGCTGCGAGCCGCTGGGCATCGACCCGGCCGAGCTGGCGTCTCAGCCCAGCCAGCGGGTCGAGCTGTTCCGCGGCGTATTGACCGGAGATACGGGCACCGGGCCCGCACTGTCAGTTTGAATAAGGAGCAAGGAGCAACCAGATGTCCATTCAAGACGAGATTCCCAAGTCCAGGCTCACGATCAGCTATCGGACTGCCATCACGGGAAAGACCATCACTGTGGCCTTTCCCTTCCGCATCCTCGTGCTCGCGGATTTGTCGGCAGGGACGTCCAAGGACCGTGCGCTTGAGCTGGGCGACCGCCTGGTGCGCAGCGTTCCTGGGCGCAACCTCGACGGGCTCATGCGAGACATGAGCATCAGCTGCCAATGCACGGTGCCAAACCGGATCGATCCGCAGGATTCAGCGACGCTGGACCTGCAGCTCCCGGTTGACGCGATGGCGGCGTTTGCTCCGGATCATATCGCCCATGCAGTGCCCAAGCTGCGGGCGCTGCTTCTGCTCAAGCAGCTGCTGGTGGAGATGCTTGCCAGCATCGACAATCGCAAGCCGCTTCGGCAGCTGGTCCAGACGATCTATGGCACGCCCGAGCTCTATGAAGGGCTGCTGGCGCGACTGAAGGACTTCGCCGGCCTGCGGCTGCCCGCGCCGGGTGCGCAGCGCCCGACCGGACAGCTCGCGCTGCCGGCTTCCAGCATTCCCCCAATCGGTCCGTGAGGAATCCCATGTCCAATCAAGATCATAAGATCCCATCCGTCGATGAGCTGCTGACCCAGCTTTTGCACAGCGTGCAGATCCCCGAGCTGCATGCCGAGCACACCGCGCTGGTCAGCCAGGGCCTGGTGCCGGTGGCCAACGAGCAGGCCGTCTCTTTGGAAGATCGCTACCTGTCCAGCCTGGCCGCGCTGCTGTTGAACGTGGCGCCGCAGGAAGGCCACTTCGAGAAAGCCAAGGCGCTAGAGGTGATCGCCCAGATCGATGAGCTGGTCAGCGGACAGCTCGATGAGATCCTGCACAACGCCAGCTTCCAGAAGCTGGAGAGCGCCTGGCGCGGCGTCCAGGACGTCGCCGACCACATCCCCAAGAGCGCCAACATCACGCTGGATCTGCTGGATGTGAGCAAGGACGAGCTTCAGCAGGACTTCGAGAACCACGCCAGCGACATCTTCGCCAGCTCCCTGTTTCAGAAAGTGTACGTCGCCGAGTACGACCAGTACGGCGGCCGTCCCTATGGCGTGCTGCTCGGAGACTATCAGTTCGCGCACGTCCCTTCCGATCTGTTCTGGCTGCGCAGCATGTCCAAGGTCGCAGCGGCAAGCCACGCACCTTTCCTCGCGGCAGTCTCGGCCGAGTTCTTCGGCTGCCAGAATGTTCACGAGGTCGAGGCGATCCAGAACCTGGAGGGCGTCGTCAATCACCCGCGCTATGGAGACTGGAACATCTTTCGCGACAGCGATGAGGCCTGCTACATCGGCCTGACCTTTCCGCGCTACGTGCAGCGGCTGCCGTGGAATCCCGAGACCAACCCTGTGCCGCACCTGAACTATCGTGAGGAAGCCCGCGGCGACAGCAGCAAATACCTGTGGGGCAACGCGGCCTGGCTGATGGCGCGCAACCTCATCCGCTCATTTCATCAGGCGGGCTGGTGCCAGCACATCCGCGGCCCCAAGGGCGGAGGTCTGATCCAAGGCCTGCCGATCGACACCTTTGACCTGCACGGGCAAGAAGAGACCAAGATGCCGGTCGAGGTCCTGGTCCCCGATTACCGCGAGCTGGAGTTTGCCAAGAGCGGCTTCATCCCGCTGGTCTGGCGCAAGGCCAGCGCGGACGCCGCCTTCTTCAGCGTGCAGTCGGTCAAGCGGCCGGCACCGCTGGCCGATCCCAAGGACGCCGAGAACTCCCAGCTGGTCTGCAACCTGGCCTATACCTTCTCGGTCTGCCGCATCGGGCATCACGTCAAGGGCATGATGCGCGACAACATCGGCAGCTCGGCCGATGCGACCTATATCAAGTCGACGTTGAACAACTGGATCCAGGGCTTCGTCACCACCGCCGTCAACCCGGACGAACCGACCCTGCAGGCCTTCCCCTTCAAGGCGGCCGACATCCAGGTCGAAGCCACGCCCGGTCAGATTGGCTTTTACAAATGCACGATCTCGGTGCTCCCGCACGCTCAGTTCGAGGGGATGGATGTCGAGCTGCGGCTGGAATCGCGACTGGGGTAACGGCTGTGACGACGATTCAACAGAAGGATTCCTAACATGGCTGACTCTACGAAACTTTCATACGAATGCGATCCGCAGCACGGGCTCAACTTCAATCAGGATCAAAAGAAGCGCTGCGGGTTCATCACCAACCTGACCTGTGGGGACGAGACCATCGACCCGGACATCAAGGTCACCCACCCACCGGCGGTCGCTCCCACACTGGACAAAGCAGAGGCCGGCGAGCAGGCGCAGCGCCCGGTCGTCTCTGTGCTCAGCAAGGTCGAATGGGGCGGCCAGGCCACCAACTCGATCACGCTGACCGGGATCGTCTCGGCTGGATCCCAGCAGAAGCTGCTCGGCCTGCTGCACGATACCCAGAAGTCGACCGCGATCCGCATCTGCTTCGTCATCTACGAATACGACAACCTGGCCAACTGCTGGTGTACGGCGTTCTGTACCTATGAGGGACACAAACCTGACAGCGCCAAGCTGGGGCCCGAGAAGACCAGCGGTGATGTGGGCAAGCCAATCTATGGAACCATGAAAACGAAAGACGGCGACCTGACCATGACGGTCACCCAGGATCCCATTGAGACCGAGGGGGGCGCGTTCTACGAGTTCACGCTGGAGCTACTGCCGACAGAACCTGCGGATGCCCAGAAGCTCTTCATGGCCACCAGCAAGAGCTACAAGTTGATCAAGCTGTGGGGCGGCAAGGTTGTTAAGGCCGCTAAATGAGCCGCCGTCAGCTTGCCAGCGTCCGTTGGTACCTGGGGCTGCCCTTGCTGCCCGAGCATTTTCAAGGGCAGGAGGCCGCCCTGCGCGCCGAATCCCAGCTGCGCGCCCAGCTGGGAGGCCGTCCCGACTTTGGCGTGGGGCGCCTGCGCTGGCATGAGGAGCTGCTCCAGGAGGGCGTGCTGCAGATCACCGAGCTGCAGGTGGTCTTCTCGGATGGCTCGCTGGTGGACATCCCGGGCAGCGCAGTGTGTCCGCCGCTCTCGCTGACCAGTACCGGAGCGACGCGGCTGACGGTTTATCTGCACCTTCTGGACAAGACTCAGACCGCGCAGGGCAACCCGCTCTATAAAGACGACCCGCGAACGCTGGAGCGCATCATCCACCAGGCGCAGCTATCGATCAGCGATCGGGCCGAAGGGGGCATCGCAGCGCTGCGGCTGGCGGAATTTCAGAAAGGAGGAACCGGACAGTGGAGCTTGCTGGAGTCGTACCTGCCGCCGCTGCTGCAGGTCGGAGCCAGTCCATTTCTGATGCAGCCGCTGGCCTCGCTGCAAGAGCGCCTGGAGATGCTGGAGCAGCAGCTGGTATCACAGCTGCAAGATACCTTTCTGCGGCTGGAGCGGCTGGCTGTGATTCGCGCCACCTTGACTCAGATCTACCTGACCTTGTCGCTGCTGGACGATCTGCGAAACAGTGTGCACCCGCATCCGTACGAGGTCTTCGCCCGCCTGCGGGAGCTCTACCTTGTGATGCTCGCTTTTCATGAAGCGCTGCCCGAGCAGCGGACGATTCCGTACAAGCACGAGGATCTAGGCAGCTGCTTTGGCCCTCTCCTCGCGCAGCTTGGGACGCGGCTGCGGCTGGTCGGCGCCCAGCACAGTTATGTTCCGTTTGCTGTCAGCGAAGGGGTGTTCCGCATCAGCAGCCTGCCGGCCGAGCTGCAGCGGGCGCAGGAGGTCTATCTGCTCATTCAGCGCGCCAACCTGCACGAGCAAACGGTCATGGAAGGAGTGAAGCTGGCCAGCGCCTCGCGGCTGGTGTTGCAGCACCGAATGGTGCTCAAGGGAATTCCCTTTCAGCATCTTCCGATGGTCCACTTTCAGCACTCCTTCGGACCGGAGATCGAGTTCTATCAGCTGCTGCTCAACGACGAGTGGGCCTTTGCCCTGCGCGAGGGATCTCTGGCCTTTTATCAGCCACCCCAGCTCTTGCGCGTCAACGCGTTTCTGTTCTGGCGGTAGCCGAGCAAGGAGGATCTCATGACCCTGCTGAGCCGATTTCAGGAGCTTCCCCAGCCAGACGATGAGCTGAGCAGCATCGCGAGCAACCTGCAGCATGTACTGGGCGCGCGCTCGCAGTTTGGCGCCGCCATCTCGGGATATGGCCTTGGACAGTTCTATGCGCACGAGGATGGGGAGCACGCGCTGCGGGTGCTGCTTTCCGAGATCCTTGCCAACGTCGAGCGCCATGAGCCACGCCTGAGCCGCTGCGTGCTGCAGACCGCCGGACGGGCGCTGGATCTGTCACTGCGGCTGCTGCTGAGCGGTCAGGTGGCAGGCCGCAGAGCGACCTTCCTCATCCACTGGAATCCCGTGTACGCGGAGGCGCGTGTCCAGGTGCTCGGGAGCGCAGAAGACGACGAGGTGGCCGATGCGTGAGCTGACCGAAGAACAGCTGCTGCCAGACCAGGACCCACCGGTGACGTTTGAGGAGGAGGTCGAGATTCAGCTGGACATCGAGATCGCCGGGACAACCTATTCCGTCGTCGGGCAACGGGTAACCGCGCTGGCGCTGGCGCTGTCCCGCTACGGTCTGCGCGGCAGCCTGGATGTGTGGCTGCCCGCGGAGGAGCCGGGCAGTGCGCCGGACCCGCTGCGGCTGGCCCTGGCCAAGTCCGATCTGGCGACCGTGACCCTGCAGCTGCGTCCGGTCTGGCCCAAAGTCAAAGACGGAGACACGGCGACGCGAGTTCAGGTTCAGGGCCTGGTCTTTGCCAAGCGCCTGTCGGCGCACGCTTACTATAGTGAGCAAGGGATGGCCCAGGCCAGCCGATGCTACCGGCTGCACTTCTGCGATTCCGCGCGGCTGCTCTGGGGGCAGCATCATCCCTGCGAGCTGTACACCCAGAAGTCCATGCAGGAGGTTCTCGAAGCCCACAAGGGAGACCGCATTCAGCTGGCCTACCAGACTCAGGCGCTGTCGGCCAAGCAGGAGCAGATCTTTGTGGGCCTGGACGCCACCACCCGCGACGCCGCCAGCTTCTATGACTTCTTGCTGTGGTACGTCGACCGGCAGCAGCTGCAGCTATTTTATGACTTCGCGCAGAGCCGCTACACCATCGCCGATGAGCCGCCGTCTCCGCCATCGCCAATTCCGCTGTCCCCCAAGGTGGTCGCCTCCGCCAACGAGCTCGCCGGTGCCGTGCCCCGCTTCAAGACCCGCGTTCTCAACGCCTGCACCGAGGACTCACGGGTCCTCATCGCCGAGCAGGAGCAGGCGACCGCGCCGCTGTGCCGCGACCTGCTGGTCTGCACGTCCATCGCCGCGCAGGCAGATGACTGCCTGTCGCGCGAGCGAAAGCGGCAGCTGCTGCCAGAGCCCAGGCTGCGGCTGGAGTTTCAGGCTCTTCCCGAGCAGCTGTTTCGACCCGGCGAGACTCTGGATCTGCGCAGCGAAGCGTGGTGGCAGAACGCCCATCTTTCGATTCCCCGCGCGCTGCCCACGGAGCTGCACCGGGTGACGGCGGTGGAGCTGCGGCTGCGCAGCCTGCAGCCTGCCCATACCCAAAGCCAGCGCTTTGGCAGCTATGACCGCTACACTTGCACCCTGACTGCCGAGGCCGAGCCGGTCTCACAGCCGCGCCCGCCCCTGCCCGCATACACCGCGCCGGTCTATCCGCGCTACGTCGAAGGCCGCATCGTCAGCGAGCAGGGCGCCGATGATGAAGAGACCTACGACTTCGAGACCGATCAGCAAAAAGCGCTGGATCGCTACAAGGTGAAGATCCCGCTGTGGAACAACCAGCAGGTCCGCGCTCCCTACCTGCCGGGATTTCTCAGCGGCCACTTCTACGTCCCGGCCTACAAGAACCAGCGGGTGCTGGTGGCGCTCGATCTGGATGGGGCGCGGCTGGCAGGATTTCTGGACTGGCGAAGCGAGGCACGGCTGCCCAAGGAGTCGCAGGGCGAGCACCTGCTGCTCGGAAAAAAGCCGGCGAGCAGCGCCTCGCTGAGCCTGGTCTACACCGACCAGCAGCCGGTGTTCACCATCAAGCGCACCGAGCAGAAAGATGTGCAGACCCTGCAGATCCGCCAGGGGCATCTGATGCTGGAAGTGCGGGAGGAGCAGTGATGGGCACTCTGGTCTGTCGCATCGATCTCGATAAGGCCGACGGCGCCACCGTGACCATCGAGAATCAGGACGCGGGAATTACGCAGACGGTGCACCTGGACGGAACGCGCATCACATTCCAGGTAAAGAGCAAGTCCGCGACCAGCACCATCACCCAGGAGGCCGAGCGCGTCTGCATCGAGGTCAAGGAGTACATCGTCAAGGCCGAGACGATTCGGTGCGAGTCCAGCAAGGGCTCGACCTGGGAAAGCCAGGATGTGCTGACCCTGAAGGCGAAGGCCGACATGACGCTGAAGACCGAGGCCAAGCTGAGCGCGCAGGCAGCCGGCGAGCTTGCGGCCCAGGGGCAAAGCGTTGAGCTCAAAGCGAATCAAAATTTGGAGCTCAAGGGTGCGCAGATCAACGCCCAGGCCCAGCAGAAGCTGGCCGCCCAGGCCCCTCAGCTGGCGCTCAAGGCGAGCGCACAGGCCGCGCTCGAAGGGGCGCAGGTCCAGGTCAAGGCCACCGGCATGCTCAGCTGCGAGGCGACTGGCATCGCGTTGCTGAAGGGCAACATCACCAAGGTCGAAGGCACCCTGGTGATGCTCGGTTGAAAAGGAAGGGACGATGAGCAATCAGGAAGATCTGGAGCAGGGGCTTGAGAGCGAGCTGGCGAGCATCGAGGCGCTGCGTCGGCGCTACCTGCAGCAGCACCCGGCGGCCTGGCTCCAGCGCGAGGATCCAGACGTCAAGCGACTGATGGAGGCCATGGCGCTGTTCGCCCTGCGCACGCGCGCGGCGAGCCTGCGCAACCTAGATGCGCTCTGGCAGCGCCTGATCGGCAGCTACTTTGACTATCTGCTGGAGCCGCTGCCGTCCATGGCCATGCTGCAGGCCGAGCCGACGCCGCGTCTGGTCGAGCCAGGCTTCATCGAGCGCGGCGCCGAGGTCCGCCTCAGCCCGCTCGGCGACCAGAGCCAGCAGGGCGTGTTCTGCACCCAGGCCGACCTGCGCTATCTGCCGCTCCAGATGCAGGGCTTGCAGATCATCGAGCGGCCCGCGGGCGCGCGGCTGCTGCTGGTGCTGCGCTCGCGCTTCCCCCGCACCGACGCGGTCGGACTGCTGCGGCTGCTGGTGTGGTGCGCCGCAGGCTATGCCTCGTCCCTGCGCTTGCACTACGCACTGCGCTCGCACCTGCAGCGAGCCACCGTGGTCTACGATGAGCTGGCCGATGCACATACCAGCGGGCAGCTCTGCGGGCTGTCCTTTGGTCTGCACAGCGAGCAAGAGGCAGAGGCCGATGTGCGCAACCCGCTCTGTAGCGTTCGGGAGTTCTTTCACTTCCCGCAGCAGGAGCTGTTTGTGAACCTGCAGGTTCCACGCGCCACGCGCCCCTGGAGTCGCTGCACCCTCTGTCTGGACCTGGATCCGGACTGGCAGATCGATCCTCTGCTGCGGCCCGAGGTCCTGCACCTTTACTGCACGCCCATGTCCAATCTGCGCACGGCCGAGTCCGCGTCCATGAGCTGTGATGGGACGAGCTATTCGCATCCGATCGAGCATCCAGAGCCCGATGGTCAGTTCAGCTTGCAATCGGTGCGCGGCGTCTACCGCATGAGCGAAAAGGGTCTGGTACCGCTGCAGCTGGCCGCAATCGCCGAGTCCGATGATGAGGACGTATATGAGCTCGAAGCGCCGAGCAAGAGCGGCGGCGAGCACCGGCTGCTCGTGCGCAACCCCAGCGCCGCTGCACGACGGCAGAAGCTGGTGGTTCAGGCGCGCTGGCATCAGCCCTGGTTCGCCCGCGCAGCAGTGGGGCGGCTCGCGGTCTCGCTCCCCTATCGCAGCACGGAAGGCGCCGACTTCACGGTGCTCGGCGAGGTCTGTCCTGCGGCCGAGGTGCCGCGCCGGCACGAGCTGAGCGCGCTGCTGCAGATCTTGTCTCTGCGCATGCGGCCGATCAGCTCCCAGGCCGAGCTGCTGCAGGTGCTGCGCGCGCTCGGCGCCGCAGACTCGACAGATTATCGCCGCCTGCTGCCGCGGATCAAAGAGCTGCAGCACGAGCTGCTTCCCGAGCGCGGCCGCTCTGCCGCCGGAGTTCGCCGGCACTACCGACTGGCTATGGCCGGAGTCGAACCGGAAGAAGAAGCGCTGCTGTGGACCTTCCTGGGCAAGGTTGGCGCAGTGCTCGCCGCCTGGAGCCCGGATACTGCGGTGGAACTGGAGGTGCAGACCGGTGGAACCTCATTATCGATCCCTGTGGCTGCCCCTTAGCTGCCCTTTAGCTGTGTGAGTACGCATCATGAATGCCGAGCTGTGGGAAATTGTTATTGAACCAGGTCAGGAAGTCATCCGGCTGCTTGAGCACCTGCTCGGTGCGCAGCCTGCCAGCGCCGAGATTACCTCTGGCGCCGCAGCACCGCCGGGGCCCGAGGCGCTCGACCGTCTGCGCACCGAGCTGCGCACCCTCCTAGAAGAGCTGCGCGCCAAGCTGGCGCGCTTCTTGACCGAAAAGGAGTGCGGTCTGGTGCTGTTTCCTCTGGTCATTCACCTGGACGAGCTGGTGATGCAGCGCCTCGGCTGCTACCCGCAGGTCAGCTGGCCGCTGCTCCAGCAGGATCTGTTCAACGTGAATGACGGCGGCAGCCAGTTCTATCAGTTTGTCGAGGAGCGACTGCACAAGGCAGACACTCCGCCCCTAGTCTATGAGGTCCTGTATTACTGCTTGAGCGATGGGTTTGTCGGCAAGCATGCGCTGGATCCCGGCCAGATCGACAAGTACCGGGTCGAGCTGCTAGAGCGGCTGCAGATTCCCGAGCTTCCCGGCGACAAGTCCAAAGCCAGGAGGCGCAAGCGGCGAGAAGAAGCGGAGAGCCCCGATGCCTCAGGGGTCCTCCGGAAAAAGAAGACCACCCTGCTGGCCGCGCCCGAGCAGCTTGACCGCCGCGCCATCGCAGCGCCCTGGTTCTATCTGTTCACGGCGGTTGGACTGGTGCTGGCCAGCCTGGCCTTTGCGCTGTTGAGCAACCTATGAGCGGACACATCCCACTGCGCGCCGCGCCGCAGGCCGCGCCCGAGCTTCTGGCCGAGCTGACTCGGCTGGCGCGCGCCGAGCTGGGCGAGCGCTTTATTGGTGTGGAGCCGATGCTCGCAGAGGCGGCGCAGCTTATCGCCGCGTTCTTTCCCGCGGCCGGAGCCTGCCTCCTGTCTGGCCAGGAGCACCAGGCTGGTGCAGTGCGTCTGTCAGCCCTGCTGGCGGATCTGGCAGAGCTCATCGATGCGCTGCTTCTGGACCGCGCAGGGAGCAAGGAGGAAGGACGATGATCGCCCACAGGGCAGATCTGATTCAGGACCTGCAAGGCTTGCCGGTCAGGTTGGTGAATATCTTTCGCGGACCGTCCAGCGGCTGGCGCCTTGCCCTGCTGGGACTCGTCGCCGGAGTCTTGACGACGCTGCTCTTGAAGCTGCTCGTCTCGACGCTGAAGCGACTTTTTTCCGGGCGGTCCAGCGCTTCGCATGCGGCAGCCAGCGCGAGCAGGCGCTCGCTGCATCGCAGCTCGCTGCGAGCGGTGTGGAATCGGTTCCTGCTCGGACTCCCCTATGGCGCCCGCGCCTCGGTAAAGCACTCGCCCACTGTCATCGTGCTGGGACTGGCCGGCGTTGGCAAGACCCGGCTTATCAGTGCCAAGGTGGACTGGCAGGGACAGAACAATCAGTTTCTGCCCAGCTACATTGATGATCCGCTGCTGCAGATCTACCTGGGCAGCAAGCTGGTGGCCGAAGAGCTGTCGGCACCGGTGCTCGTCGATATCGGCAGCGGCGCCGCCCGGGCGCTGCACCGGCTGTGGGCGCGCTTTTCGCGGCAGCAGCCCCCGGTGGTCGTGGTCGTGCTCAAGCTGCCAGCGCTGAGCCAGCAGACCCCCGATGAGCTGCAGCAGCAGGCGCTGATCGTTCGCGGCAAGCTGAGTCTGCTCGCCCAGATCCTGGGCGAGCCGGCCGAGGTCCGCATCGTGCTCAGCCACATGGATCAGGTACCGGGATACTCTGCGCTGGCCCGGCTGTTTAATGAGAGCGGAATTCCTGTGGATATGCCGCTCGTCGGCGCTCTCCAGGATCAGGGCCTGAGCAAGACGCTGGGGGAGTTCGAGAAATACCTGCCGCTGGCCTTGAGCCGGCTGCCTGCGTCCGGCTTTCGCGAGGTCGTGCACTTCCTGCGCACAGCGCCCAGCTGGCTGGCCAGTCTGGAGTCCTTTGTCCGCCCACTCGGCGAAGGCAGCGCGCTGTCGCCGCCGCCGCGGCTGGAGAATCTATACTTCTTTGCACCAGAGCGCAGCGAGCAGGGGGGCAACCCGCTGCGCGTCTCGCGGCGCGCCATTGAGCGGGCGGCGGCCAAGCGCCCGCTGATTCCGCCCGCGCTCTGGGCAGGCCGCTGGCACCTTGCGGGCTGCCTGCTGGGGGCCATGCTCTTTCTTCTTGCCGGTGGCGTGGTCGTGAATCGCCACCACAATGCGGTGCTGCAGGCCGAGTCAGCGGTAGCGCATCTTGAAGAAGCCGTGCGCCGCGCGCATGACTCCCTGGGCACCGCGGCCAGCGAGTCCACGGCCATGCGCGCCGCGGAAAAAGAAGCCCGCGGGCGACTGGAGGCGCTGCAGGCGGCGAGCCGCCGATCGACCGTGTATCGGCTGCTGTACCAGCGCACCAAGAGCGCGCTCATCGAGCGGCACTTGACGGCCATCCGCAGCGGCTACCTGCTGCCTCTGGTCAGTCGCTTTGTGTCTCAAAACGACGTCGAGCGGACCGTGTACGCGCTGGCAGTGCTGTATGCCACTCACAGCAACGCGCTCGGCGGCCTGCTCAGTATCGATCTCCCGGACATTGCCGGCCTGCTGGAGGTGCCCGAGGGCACACTCTCCTCCTACCTTCAGCTGAGCAGCGAGACCTGGGTCGGCGTCGCAACGATGCCCTGGCAGAAGCTGAGCAGTGGTGGGCAGGGCCAGCTGGTGCGCAACCTGCAGACCTGGGTGGACTATTTCATCGTGCTCGAACGGGTGTTCAGCGCCGCCCGCATCACCCCCGACCAGCTGCAGGCGCTGCGGCGCGGCGCCGAACCGCTCCTGATGGTCGTAGACAGCGTGGGTCGAAACCAGCGTCTGGCCCAGATCTTTCACGTCCTGGTCGAAGAGTCGCCGCTGCTCGACCTGTCGCGGCGAATCGGCGAGCTACACCCGAGCTTGCAGCCGCCCCCCTGGCTGCGCGATCAGCATGCCGCCCTCAGCGGCATCCTGCACCTGGTGCACGACACCAACAGCAATGAGGCGGCCGGAGGGCCGCTGGATCTGCGCCAAGTGCTACAGCTACTTAACCAGCTGGGGGAGCGCGAGCGCACGCCCGATCGGGTATTCAGCTTCGAGCTGCGAGAGCGCGCCTTTAGCTTCAGCGCCCGCGCCTGGCTGGATCTGATGCTGCGCAGCCGGCACCAATCAACCATGGGCGGTGTTGCCGCCCATCAGCGTGCCGGATCGACGGCGGTGCAGCAGCGCAGCTCGCCGGTCGGCGGCAGTGGGCCCATGCCCGGTTCGCTGCCGGTTGGGACGGCTCCCGCCAAGCCGGCGCCACCTGCTGGTTCATCAGGTCCTGCTGCCGCGCCGGCGGGCAAGCCCACGAGCTCCTCAACCGCGCCGACCGCGCCGGGTCCCGCTGTTGAAGTGGTGCCGACCGGCGGTGCGCCGCCGCAAGCGAGCGTGCGCTACAACCGACCGGCTTTTGAAAAGGACATGAAGAGCGTGCTGCAGCAGCTCGGCAAAAAGCTCGGCGAGGGATCGGCTCTGCCGCCGCAGCTTAAAGCGGCGCTCAACGCCTACGTGATGGAGGAGGCGAAGGCCTACGCGTCAAGCTACTGCGCCGCTGTGATGGAGCAGCTTCACGAATACAGGTTTTCCGGCGGCTCCCTGGATGATACGCACACCGCCCTGCTCGAAGTCCTGCAGCCGAACGGCTCGCTCATGGAGCACCTGCGCGGGGTGGTCGACAACGCCAATGTAGGAGAGCTGAGCGGTCCCTACCTGCAGCCGCTGGCCGCGTGCCTGGTCGGATTCAAGCCGCTGGTCGCCGTGATGACGCCGGCCAAGGAGGGCGGCTATCCTCAGCTCAAGCCCTACGCCGATCTGATTGGCGCCATTCTCAAGGAGATCGGCACCGGTGAGCCCGCAGGCGTGCGCGAAGACGGCAAGCCGCCGGCGCTGTCCGCGCTGCTGTCGCCCCTGGGCAGGCTGGGTCTGGCCGTGTTGACAGAGCAGGAGTCGTCTCCGGCCCGCAGGCTCGATCAGTTCCTTGACGCAACCGGGCTGCGCGGGCCGCTGGCGCCCCCCTTTGTTGCACCGCTGCGCCACGTCATGAACCTGGGCCTGGCAGAGGTCGAGCAGACCTTGGCCGAGCAGTGGGACACCGCCTTGTGGCCGCAGATCACACCGCTGCTGACCCGCTATCCGTTCGATGCGCAGGCGAGCGAGGAGGTCACGCCGGCGGCGCTCGACCTGCTGCGACCCAGCGACGGCGCGTTCTGGACCGCCTTCCGCGGCACCTTCGGATCGCTGTGCGTGGAGCAGAGGGGGCAATGGACGCTGCGCAAGTGGCCACGCGGCACAGTTGAGCTGCCCGAAGGCATGCTGCCTCGAGTCAATGAGCTAGCGCGGGTCAGCCGAGCGCTGTATCACCGCGATGGCAGCCGCCAGCAGCAGCTGCTGAGCATCAAGGCGCTGCCGGTGGTCGCCAACCTGGGCAGCGCGCAAGCCGCAGGCAGCTTCATCGGCAGCGGCAAGGCGCTGGTGCATGCCTTCAACGACCAGCCGGTCAGCCGGCCGCTCGTCCTGCCGTGGTGGGATCAAGACGTGGCCACCGTCGGTGTAGAGTTTGCCGCAGGCGGCGCTGGACGCCGTCAGACCCAGACCCTGGAGATCGCTGACTCGGCCTGGAGCTTCTACCGGCTGCTCGACCGCGCCAAGGCCAGCGAGAACCAACTTCTCACCTGGGAGCTGCCGCTGGAGGGTCAGTCGCCGTGTCAGATCCGCTTCGTGCTGAGCACGGATCCGCGCGAGTCATTCCGGATGCGGGTGGATTAGGAGCGCAGCCATGTCTGGCCTGTCATGCATCACCGCCCACTCAGCCAAGGTCCTGCACCTTGGGGGGCTCCTCATGCTCCTGGCCAGCGCCGCTTGCTGGCCCGGGTATCTGAGGCTGCAGCTGGAGGCGCCGCCCCGCGTCAACCAGGGGCTGCCGCTGCACATCGTGGTGCGCGCCGTGGAGCCGCCGGACTACCTGCGCGACACGCGAATCTCCGTCGGCAACCTGCTGGCCGGCAGCGATCCCTCGGTGCTCATGGACGTGGTGCTCTTGCCGCCGCTCAGCGCGCCCTGGCGGCGGACCTTGTGGATCAAGCGGCCGGAAAAAAAGTCGGTCGGCGTCTACTTCTTGTTTGCTGCCCCGCGCGGAACCTGGAAGGTGCTGCTGGAGCCGCCGCTGCCGCTGCGGTTGCGATTGGAGCTGGCCGAACAGAGCGTGGCGCCGGTCGCCGGCAGCAGAGGCAAGGTGCTCCCGTTTTTGTAACCAGCCGCAGCTCAGCGCGCAAAATTGGCGTGCTTAAGCGGTAAATAACCCTTATATCGCGTCGGTCGCTCAGGGCAACCGCGCTGGACCGTTTCTGTGCCAATTCTCATCTTGCCGTTATGCGGATTTACGTCCGCGCTTATTGTTTAAATGTAAAACGGCCTTTTCAACCAGCCTGTGTCGATTTGGGAAGCGCCAGGGCGGCTCCTACATATCCGGCGACCCCATGTCCGGAGCATCCAAGCAGCTCCCACTCGCGCAGATCTTTCCGGAAGTGCAGAGGTTGCCGCAGGCGCCGCAGTTGTTGTTGTCGGTCGCCAGCGTGATCTCGCAGCCATCGTCGGCGGACTTGTTGCAGTCGGCGAAGCCGGGAAAGCACGCGGAGATCGCGCACTTGCCGCTCGCGCAGGTGGAGGTGCAGCTCCTCTCCGAGCAGCGGTTGCCGCACTTTCCACAGGAGTCGACGGTGTTCTTGAGATCCGTCTCGCAGCCATCGTCGGCAGAGCTGTTGCAGTCGGCGAAGCCCGCTTCACAGCTGGCGATCTGGCACTGCTTCGCCTCACACTTGGGCGTGCTGTGATGCTTCGAGCAGGCGTTGGTGCACGACCCGCAGTGCTCTGGGGCGATGCGCAGATCGGTCTCGCAGCCATCGAGAAGGACCTTGTTGCAGTCGGCAAAGCCGGTCTCGCAGGAGCCGATGCCACAGCTCATCCCGGTGCAGACCGAGGTGGAGTGCGGGAAGGAGGGGCAGATCCGGCCGCAGGCCCCGCAGTTGTTGACGTCGATCGTGAGGTTGGTCTCGCAACCGTTGATCAGATTGGAGTCGCAGTCTGCATACCCGGAGTCGCACCTGCCGATGGTGCACATCCCTGCGCGGCAGGCAGGGAGGCCGTGATGATGCGCGCTGCACTTCAGGTCGCAGACGCCGCAGCTGTCC
>Ga0075163_10001992_pt1 | contig 27512 bp, 29 predicted proteins | sample JI1023141ADNA_FD_71478 | JGI IMG/M metagenome (GOLD analysis project Ga0075163, IMG submission 71478) | Wastewater effluent complex algal communities from Wisconsin, to seasonally profile nutrient transformation and Carbon sequestration -... | ecosystem: Engineered > WWTP > Effluent > Algae...
GACCAGACCCGCTCGACGGCGAGACCGGGGATCGTGATCGACGCTCCCGCCCCCTCCAGGTAGGCCCGGACCTCCCTGGAGACGGCGCCTGGATCCAGCCGCGTGGCCGGGGTGGCCCCCTGGGCGTAATAGGCGGGCAGGTCGATGGCCTGCGCCCCCGCGAGGGCGGCCCCATCGGCGAGGGCCAGCAGGCGCTGTCGCTGGAGCAGGACCGCCGACACGTCGGCGAGCACGGTGACCGCCAGCACGCACATCACGGTGAGCCCCAGGCCCAGGAGGAGCACGCTGCCCCGGTCGCCGCGAGGCCTCGTCGACGGTCTCATCGCGCCTCGTCGTCCGGGCTGCTGCGGGAGTCGTCGTCGTCTGGGCTGCTGCGGTAGTCGTCGACCGGCACCTGCTGGCGTGCCGACACCGGCACCCCCGTGTGGTGAGCCCAGGCGTCGGGCAGCCAGGGCAGCCGGGCCGTCCAGTCGATCGAGACGACGACTGCCGATCCGGGGCTCAGGCAGGCTCCATCGAGGCACTGCACCCGGAGCGATCCCGCAGGAAAGGACAGACCCTGGTCGGCGAACGCCAGCCGTGCCGCGGACTCGGCTCGGGCCCGGGCCTCCGCCACGGTCGATGCCGTGCTGAAGGCTCGACCCGCCTCGCGCGCCGCCGCCCCACTTGCCAGCACCCCGGAGTGCAGCACCCCCACCACCTGCAGCAGGTAGACGAGCGGCACCAGCACTCCGACGCCGACGACCACGAACTCGACGACAGCCGAGCCCCGGTCGCCGCTCCGTCCATCCCGGCCCCCCGCAGCCCGGCCTCTCACGAGCCCTCGCTCAGCGCATGGCCCTCGACCGTCATGGCCTCGGGGCCGAGCAGCCCGACCAGGGGCAGGTCGGCGGTGATGCGGACGGTGACGACGGGCAGTCCGTCGACGACCGTTCGCTCGGCCGTGACGTCGCCGACGACGCCGGCCGCGACGCCGGTAGCGGCCAGCGCCCTGGCTCTCCGCACGCCCGCGGACGGATCGGAGCCAGCCAGGGCTGCCGCGCGCGCTCCCTCGGACGCGGCGAGCGACAGGACGCTGCGCACGTGCAGCGCCAGGCCCACCTGCACGACGGCCACGGCCAGGAGGAGCACCAATGGCGCGACCAGCACGAAGTCGAGGACGGCACTGCCGGCATCCGGCAGGCGTCGCTCGCTCAGGCGACGACTAGGGGGCGACGAGCACCTTGACGTGCCGGGAGCGGTCGGCCTCGAGGACGGCGAAGCCGTCGGTGATGACGTCATCGAGCGCGATCCGCGTGGTGATGATCCGCTCCGCTCCGGTGATGCGGCCGTCGGCCAGGGCCGCGATCACCTCGGGGAAGTCGGGCCTGTTGTAGCCCTTGCTGCCCACGATGGTGATCTCCTTCAGGAGCAGCTGCATGTAGTCGCACGGGGCCGGGGCCAGCCATACGGCCACGCTCACGATCGTCCCGCCCGCCCGCACGGCACCAATGGCCGTCGTCATGGCCTCGGGGGCACCCGACGTCTCGATCACGACGTCGACACCGCGACCGTCGGTCAGCTCCATGATCCGCGCCGCGACGTCGTCGGCACTCGAGTCGAGCACGGCGTCGGCACCCAGGTCGCTGGCCGCCTCGGCCCGCGCCCCTGCCCGTCGCACGCTCACCGCGACGAGGGACGCCTCCATCGCCTGCGCGCACAGCAGCGACGTCAGGCCGATCGGGCCGGCTCCGATCACGAGCACCGACTGGCCGGCCGAGAAGTGCCCCTTGCGGAGCGCGTGCCAGCCCACCGCGAGCGGCTCCACGAGCGCGCCGACGTCGGTCGGCACAGACGCGGGCAGCACGTGGACCGCGTAGGCCGGAACGATGGCCCGCTGGGCGAAGCCCCCGTCGGTGGCCTGCGCGCCCACGACCGTGAGGCTGGGGCACAGGTGGTACTGGTCGGCCAGGCAGGCCTCGCACGCGTTGCAGCGCAGGAACGGCTCGACGGCGACGCGATCGCCCACCGAGACAGCCTCGACACCCTCGCCCACCTCCGCCACCGTGCCGGCGAACTCGTGTCCGATGATGATCGGAGGTGCGTAGCCCGACACCGTGTGCGCCTCGAACTCGTGCAGGTCCGAGCCGCAGATCCCGCACCACTCCACGTCGAGGCGCACCATCCCCGGCCCGACGGAGGGATCGGGAACGTCCTCCACCCGGAAGTCGCCGCGCCCATCGTCGTTGCTGCCGTGGTAGGTCAGCGCCCTCATGCGATCTCCCGGTGTCCGGACGTCGTCGTGCGGTCGCGACGAAACTAGCGGCGCCCGTGCCGCATGTCAGCGAATCCCTGCAACGGGCCGGAGCCGGGCGTCCGGTCACGGCTACGGCTGCGAGATGGAGCTGATGGCGCGGTCGAGCACGCCGGTCAGCTGGTCGTCGGCCACGAGCCAGATCGCCGTGACCAGGCCTGCCGTCATGACGGCCACGAGCACCCAACCCGGGACGTCGCCCCGGTCGCCACCAGACCGCGTCGCTGACCGCCGCAGGCCGCGGCACAGCCCGGTCACCGTTCTCCTCATCTCGTATCCCCTCTCGATCGATCACGGCACCACAAGTCGAAGGCCCTGCAGGCCCGGGAACAGCGCGACTGCCACGACCGTCGGCAGCACGAGGAAGACGACGGGAACGAGCATGGCCGCGTCCTTCCGCCCGGCGAGCTCCATGAGCCGACGACGGCTTGTGGCCTGCGCGTCGGCCGCCTGGGCGCGCAGCACCTCGGCCAGCGGCGTCCCGCGATCAACCGCGAGCACGAGGCCGTCGACGAAGCGCGACACGGCGAAGCTCCCCGATCGCTCTGCCATGGCGGTGAGCGCGGCCTCGAGCGGCATCCCACCGCCGATGTCGGCCACTGTCCTGCGCATCTCCCCGGCGAGGTCACCCTCGAGGCTGGTCGACACCCGCGTCAGGGCACCGAAGACGGATTCCCCGGCAGCCACAGCGAAGGCGATCAGCTCGGCGGCCGCGGGCAGCTGATCGTCGATGCGCTCGCGGCGCTGGCGTGCGCGGCGGGCCAGGACCCTGTCGCGGGCGACCGTGCCGCTCACGGCACCGATGGTCGCGAGCAGGGCGGTGGCGACCACATCGGCTCCCCCGATGACCAGGGCGACCAGGCCTCCCATGCACATGCCGCCCGCCGCCCATGCGAGCCGCTCGAGCCGGTAGTCGTTGACGCTGCCCGGAGCTCCCGCACGGGCCAGGCGGGCAGCCAGGCCGCCGCCCACGGCAGCGTTCGGCGCTTGGAGGCGAAGGGTCGACAGACCCCACCCGGTCGAGCCGGAGGACGGGGGTGCCACGGATCCCACGAAGGGCCGGATGCGCTCGGCGACCCCCACCGGGCGGCGCGCGAGCAGCCAGGCCGCGACCAGGATCACGCCCACGCTGGCAGCCAGGCCCAGAAGCGCGCCAGCGCCCAGGTCCCTCATGACGTGAGCCGCCGCTCCGCCGGCAGGCGTCCGATGCGCATCATCAGCCGGTAGGCGACGACGGAGACCAGCGCGGCCGCGACGAGCACAACGGCGCCTGCAGGCGTTCGATACGCCTGCACGGCCTCCGGTCGCGTGCACAGCAGCGCCAGGGTCACCCAGGGTGCTGCCACTGCCATGCGTGCGGCCGACACCGTCCAGCTCTGACGGCCCTCGATCTCGCCCCGCATCCGCGCGTCCTCGCGCAGCAGGGTGCTCAGGGTGCGCAGCACGCGGCCGAGGTCGCTGCCGCCCACGTCGCGTGCGATCCGCAGCGACGCGATGACCCGGTCGGCCACCGGATCGGCGAGCCGGGACTGCAGCCGGTCGAGGGCCACCGGGAACGATCCGGTGGCCCAGTGCTCGGCCTCGAACCCCGCGAACGACGGTCGCAGTGGCTCGGGGCCGTGCACGGCGAGCCCGCCGAGGGCCTCCGGCAGGGACATGCCAGCGCGCACCCCCGACACGAGTACGTCGACGGCGTCGGGCCAGGACGCGCGCATGGCGCGTCGCCGCCGGGCGGCGCGTCGCCGGAGCGCAAGGACGGGCAGGGCCGCGGCCGTGATGCCGGCGAGGAGCGCCGCCACGGGGAGGGCGGACACCACGATGGCCACGATCGCCGCCACCACGCCGCAGGCGAGGCAGGCGACCACGACCGATGCGCGGGACAGGTGCGGCAGTCCGGCGTCGACGAGGAGGCGCCGCAGGCGCCCCTCGGCACGACGTCGAGGGCGACCGGGCGAGGTGAGGGCAACGACGACGAGGATGACACCGCAGGCCGCCGCCAGTCCGAGCGTTGCTCCGAGAACGGGCACGGTCGTCATGCCGCCCGCCGGCCCGAATCGAGGAGGGCGTGAACGTCGAACCCGTGGCGGGCGAACCGCTCATGCGCGCCCGGCTGACCGCTGGCCCGGACGAGGCCCTCACCCCGGTCGACGAACAGCTCGGCCATCTCGATGATGCCCTCCTCGACGCGACCGGGCAGGGCGCAGATCTCACGCACGCGCCGTCGCCCCGACGGGTCGATCGCGAGATGGACGACGAGGTCGACGCAGCCGGCCACCGTGGGGACAACGAAGCCCGCAGCGATGTTCTGACCCGCCAGCAGCGGGAGGGTGCAGAGCTTGGTGACCGCCTCCCGTGCGCTGTTCGCGTGGATCGTGGCGACGGACGGCATGCCGCTGTTCATGGCCACGAGCAGGTCGAGGCACTCCGCCTGCCGCACCTCGCCGACGACGAGCCGCGTCGGGCGCATCCGCAGGGCCTCACGCACCAGCCGCCGCAGGGGGATCTCGCCCGTGCCCTCGAGACTGGCATCGCGCGTCTGCAGCGCCACCCAGTCGGGATGGTCGACGCGCAGCTCGAACACCTCCTCGCACGTGATGAGCCGCTCGCGCCCCGGCACGGAGCCCAGGAGCGCATTGACGAAGGTCGTCTTGCCGCTCTGCGTTCCGCCGGCCACCACGATGTTCAGCCCGGACACCACGGCGGCATCTAGGAACGCGGCCGCCGGGGCCGTCAGCATCCCGCGATCGACCAGGCCCGTCAGGTCGCGCGATCTCACGACGAACCGGCGCACGTTGACAGCCCAGTGCTGCCGCGTGACGTCGGGGATGACGACGTGCAGGCGGCTCCCGTCCGGCAGCATCGCGTCGACAAAAGGGGTCGACAGGTCGAGCCGACGACCGGACTGGCGGAGCATCCGCTCGACGAGGTCGCGCACCTGCGCCGCGTCGAGCACGAGGGTGGTGAGCTCGCTCACGCCGTCGCGGGCCACGAACACACGCCCCGGGTCGTTGATCCACAGCTCCTCGACATCAGGGTCGTCGAAGTACTGCTGGAGCGGCCCGAACCCCGCCACGGCCGAGAACGCGTGCTGGGTCAGTGCCCGCGCCTCACCTGAACTCCCGCCGTCCGACCGCTCCATCAGTACGTCGGCCACGGCTGCGTCGACGAGCTCGCGCACCGACGCCGGATCGCTCAGCGGGTCGATGCCGCGTGAGCGCACGCCGTCACGCACCCGATCCTCAACTGCAGTCAGGACGTCCATCGGCACCCCCGATCACGTACTCCCGAACCTCGGGCAGCGACCGTAAGCCGAGGAAACGCAACGTGAACAGGGGCAATCCTGCGCCTGTGGACAACCCGCCGAGTTCAGTGCAGTCGTCAAGCGAGCACAGCATGGACCGTGACTCGGCTACCGTCAGCGCATGCCGAATGACCGCCGTCACCCTTGGTCCCGACTGCGCGCGGTGGCCATCGTCACCGCCACGATCACCGCCGCCAGCGCCTTGGCCACCGGCGGCATTCCCGCCCAGGCGGCGACCCCGACGATAGTTCCGGTCGCCCTGGACGCGTGCCGCAACCCGGGCAACGCCTTCGTGTCGCTCGAGGTCGCCCCCGAGGTCACCGGGCCGGTACCCATGGCAGCGGGCTACTACCGCCTGTGGGATATGGCGGTGGCGTGGAAGGACGTCAACCCCGCGCGCGGCGTCTTCACCTGGGCGACCCTTGACCAGCGCGTGGCGCAGGCAGAGGCCTCCGGCGCCATCCCCATGCTCGTGCTGGGCCTGACCCCCCAGTGGGCCGCGGCTGATCCCAGTGCCGGTGATCCCCGATGGGGGGCGGGCACGGCGAGCCCGCCCGCCGACATGAACACCTTCCAGTCCTACGTGGACGCCGTTGTCTCCCGCTACGGAACACGCATCGGCGCCTACGAGGTGTGGAACGAGGCCAACCTGCCCACCTTCTGGACCGGCACGCCCGTGCAGATGGCGAACATGACTCAGATCGCCTACTACACGATCAAGGCGAAGAGCCCCGGAGCGATCGTCACAGCCGCCTCCGTCACCACACGCCTGCGCGGCCCGATGAAGAAGTTCGTCACGCCCTATGTGAAGGCGCTCGCATCCGCGGGAAGCCCTGTTGACGCCCTCGCCATTCATTCGTACCCGGCCGGCACCGCAGGGCCTGCGCAGCGGGCCCTCGACGTGCAGAACTGGCAGACAGTCGTGGAGTTCGCCGCCGGACCCGGGGCAGACATCCTCGACAAGCAGGTGTGGGACACCGAGGTGAACTACGGCCTGGCCGGGCCCGGTTCGACCCCCGGCACCGACTACACGGACGCCCAGGGCGCGGACCTCATCACCCAGACCTTCGCCGACTCCCTCGAACTGGGCATCGATGCCACGTTCTGGTACCTCTACACCGCCGCGCCGTTCGACCTGCTCGGAGTCCAGCTGTGGGCGGGAACCCCTGCATCGCTCGCGGCCTGGAACTCAGCGCGATCGACGTACAAGGCGGGGGCAGACCTCTGCTCGGGAGTCAGCGCGCCCGGCGAGATCACCGACATCGAGGGAGAGTGCAAGGGCAAGGGCAGTGATTGCAGGGTCGTCATCACCGGTACCAGCACCGGCCTGGCCGGCAGGTCGTACATCTACTACGCGCGCGTCGGCCGTGGCAGCAAGGCGGCGTACACGCCCGTCGGCATCGGACTGATCTCATCGGACGGGTCATTCCGCTACACGTACCGACCCAAGTCATTCCGCGACGGCGACCCGGGCTACATCACCGTCGGATCGATCACGTCTGAGACCGTCGGGATCGAACGGGACTAGCCGATCGGCCCGCCGGTGGCGCACCAACGCGCATCGCTGACGGATGGCTATGGCTGCGCTACGAGTCGGCGATGCTCACCCACGCCATACCGGTGATGGGGGCCGGGCCGATCCGGTCATCGGGATCGCGGGTGTCCTCCGTGAAGGACACGATGATGGACGCCTGATCCGCGCTCAGGCGGACCTCCCAGGAACGCCCGTCTCCCGTTCCCTCCGGTGGCATCTGCCGCAGCCAGGACAGGTCCCCCGAGGATCCATGGGACACCGCGGAGGACTCATCGACACTCGCCGCAACCGCGGCCTCCAGATCGTGCATGCTGGCCTGAGCCGCGCTGACCGCCGTGCGAAGGCGCATGCTCGTCCGCTCGGTGAAGCGCAGGTACACGAGCCAGTGGTTGGGTCCGCCCTCACGGTCACCCGCGAACCCCGTGTCCTCCGTGATCCACACGGAAAGTCCCGCGTCGGGCCCCTCGCCGAAGATCCGCGCCGTGGCCTCCCACTCGAATCCGTCCACGAGCCTGCCTGGGGGGATGGTCGTCACCACCGACGCCATCGCGGCGTCGTCGTCACTGGCGGAGAGGGCGTCTGACGGTTCGGCATGAACGGCTTGCTGCAGCTCGTCCTCGGCCGCGCGGAGCCGATCGGCCACCGCCTTCAGCGATGGGTCGGGCAGCAAGGACGGCATGCCGACCGCGAGCAGGCGGTCCCACGCATCCTGAGCGGAGATCTCGGTGCGGCCGTATTCGGCATACTCGCGCGGACTGAAGTTGACGAGGACGAAGCGGCCGTCCTGCAGGCCGACCGAGTACTGGTCCGTCTGACTCTCAACGACCACGACCCGGCCGAAACCATCGCCCCGCGCCTCGATGAAGTCGCGCATGTGTGCCAGTCGGCGCTCGTCCATGGATACTCCTTCGCGGGCTGCGACGAGATGCACCACCTGCCACCACGCGGTCAGTCCCAGCACCCGCGCGGCAGAGGTGGCCGGTCGGGAGCGCCGTGATCGCGTCAACAGGCAGATGTCGAGCACCATCGAAGAACAACGTGCCAAGGCTACGCGAACTGGAGTCAGTCGATCAGCACGCCCGGGTTGAGTCGGCCCGCCGGGTCGACCGCGCTCTTGGCGGCACGCAGCACGGCTGCGAACGGCTCCGGACGCTGCCGGTCGTACCACTCCCGGTGGTCGCGGCCCACAGCGTGATGGTGCGTGATCGTGCCGCCCGCTGCGATGATCGCGTCACTGGCCGCACGCTTCATCTCGTGCCAGCGCTCCTCCTCCGCTCCGCGCACGACCGGTGCGAGAACCGTGTAGTAGAGGGCGGGGCCGTCGGGGTAGACATGGCTGAACCGGCAGCTCACGCGGCAGGGCTCACCGAGCGCGGCTCGGGTCGCCCCGACGACCGACTCGTGGAAGGCAGGGAACCGGTCCCAGGTGACCGCGGTCTCGAACGTGTCGGAGAGGACGCCGAGGCGGGTCAGCAGGTCGCGCAGGTACGGCATCTGCAGGAAGGCTGAGCGCCAGGCGCCCTCCGCCTGGTCCCCGGCTGCTCCCTCGCCGCGGGCCGAGCTGGCATCGACGTCGTCCCACGTGCCGCCGTGCGAGGCGCAATGGGCCAGCGCCAGTCCCAGCCAGTGGTCGACAGGATGCTCGGCCGACTCGAACCCGAGCACGAGCACCGCGTGCGCACCGTCGCCCGACCCGGTCTGGGCGGCCTCGAGCGGATCGAGCAGCCGGCAGTTCGCGGGGTCGAGCCCCGACTGGACGACCGCGCGCACCGCGCCCGCGCCCGCCATGAAGGACGGGAAGCGCACCGAGCATGAGGCACGGAACGTCGGCCGGGTCTGCAGCCGCACCCATGCCTCGGTGATGATGCCGAGGATCCCCTCCGAGCCCAGGAGCATGCGGTCCGGGCTCGGCCCGGCGCCCGATCCCGGCAGCCGACGCGACTGCCACTCGCCAAGGGGCGTCACCGCACGGATGCTCTCGACGACGTCGTCGATGTGGGTGAGCCGCGTGGCGTAGTGCCCACTGGCCCGCGTCGCAAGCCACCCGCCGAGGGTCGAGAGCTCGAAGGACTGCGGATAGAAGCGGAGCGTCAGGCCCGACGGGCGCAGCTGCTCCTCGAGCCGGGGACCGCTCGCACCGGCCTGGATTCGCGCCGCACGGGAGACCGGGTCGACCTCGAGCACCTGATCAAGCCGGCTGAGGTCGATGGTCAGGGCACCGGCGAAGCTGGACGGCAGCCGCGGCTCCACTCCGCCCACGACGCTGGTTCCGCCGCCGTAGGGCACCACGGCGGCGTTGGCGCCGTCCGCCCATTCGAGCAGCGCGAGGACATCGGCCTCGTCCCGAGGATGCGCCACCAGGTCGGGAGCATGGTCGTATCGACCGCGCAGCGCCCGCACGACGTCGAGGTAACTGCGGCCGTAGGCATGGCCCGCGCGCGAGGCAGGATCGAGGGTGCACAGGTCGCCCAGTGGGCCCTCGGGCAGGGGCAGCCGTGGGGCTGGCAGCTGCGCCGCACTCACCGGCACGGGCTGCTCCGGCGCGAGTTCGCCGAAGCCCAGCATCGCGCGGAGGCCAGCGGCCATCGCCTCGGCCGGGGCACCGTCGATCACGGCATCTGCGAAGCCCCACCCCCATGGATTGCGGACTCGACCGATCATGACCGCATCATGCCGCTCTGGAGTGATGGGCGCGGCGCGTCGGCGACCATGTTCGGTTATCGCGCGTTCCCGGAGTGCTCGCGCTCCCCCTATTGCGACAGATGCGGCACGCTCGACTGGACGCGCGCAGTGGAGCGGCGCGACCCGCCACCATCGACCAGGAGACACCGTGAACCCCGACACCACCGCCCTCATCCTCGTCGGATACCAGAACGACTACTTCGCCAAGGACGGCATCCTGCGTGGCGTCGTGGAGGATCCGCATGGCGTCGACCGCGTCCTCGACAACACCCTCGCCTTCGTGCGCGCACTGGCGCCGACCGGCGCCACCATCATCGCGACGCCGATCATCCTGGCCTCGGACTACCGGGCCATGGCCAGCCCGGTCGGCATCCTCAACACGATGAAGGAGGTCGGGGCGTTCAAGGAGGGTGCCACCGGCGCAGAGAACATCCCCGAGCTGGACGAGTTCGGCGATCGCATCGTGTACGTGAGCGGCAAGGTCGGCTTCAACGCCTTCTCGAACACCACGCTGGGCGACGTGCTGCGCGACCGCGGCATTGAGAACGTCCTGGTGTGCGGCATGGTCACCTCGCTGTGCATCGACTCGACCGGACGCGCCGCCTACGAGCGCGGCTACAACGTCACGATCCTGTCGGACTGCTCGTCGGCCCGTACCGACACCGAGCACCAGTTCTTCTGCGACAACGTGTTCCCCCTGTACGGCCGGGCCGCCAGCAGCCTCGAGGTCCTCGACGAGATGGCGGGCGTGTCGGTCTAGCCGGCACGCCACCGGGAGCGACGTACTCCGCCATGACCCTCGACGCCGGCGACCGGCTGCTCGCCACCGACCTGCACGTCGAGGCGACGAGCCGGCTCATGGAGGCGCTGGTCGAGTCGGAGAACCGCATGCGGCGACGCGTGGAGCTCCTCTCGGATGCGGTGATCGAGACGGACGCCGACGGCGTCCTGGTGTTCCTCAACCGCGCATGGCAGACGCTGACCGGACTCGACGGGAGGGAATGCCTGGGCCGCGCCCCGGGCGACTTCTTCCCGGACGAGTGCCGGGCTTCCGTGGAGTGCGTCCTCTCCGACCACACCGGCGACCATCACGAACTGTCGACCTACCTCCACCACGTGGACGGACGGACCGTCCGCGTGGCCCTGACGACGTCGATGATCCCCGCAGGCGGCGTTGTCGCCGTCCTGCGCGACATCACCAAGGAGCACGACGACCAGGCGGAGCTCAGCAAGCTCTCCCTCGTCGCCAGCTCGACGAGAAACCTGGTCATCATCACCGATGAGCGCGGCCGGATCGACTGGGTCAATCCCGCCTTCGAGGAGAGGACGGGCTACCGCCTCGCGGAGGTGCAGGGTCGCCGGCCCGGCTCGTTCCTGCAGGGGCCGGGGACCGACATGGAGGCCGTGGACAGGGTCCGCACCGCGATCCGTGACGGGGATCCGGTCAACGAGGAACTGCTCAACTACACGAAGTCGGGCGATCCCTACTGGGTCGAGCTCAACGTCACGCCGGTCACCGGCATCGACGGAAGGATCGAGCGGTTCATCTCGGTTCAGGCCGAGACCACCGAGCGCAAGCGGGTGGAGCGCATGAAGACGCAGTTCGTCTCGACCGTGAGCCACGAACTGCGCACGCCGCTCACGGCGATCAGCGGAGTCATCGGACTCCTCGCCGGCGGGGTCGCCGGACCCGTTCCCGAGGAGGCGAAGGCCCTGCTCGACATCGGGCAGAAGAACAGCGAGCGGCTCACACTGCTCATCAACGACCTGCTGGACATGGAGCGGCTGGTCGAGGGCGGCCTTCCCCTCGACTGCCGGGTCCAGCCCCTCCTGCCCATTCTCCAGCTCGCCGTGGACGACAACCGGCCGTACGCGGGCACGTACGACGTGCGCCTCACTCTCACCGATACGTGCGGCGATGTGCTCGTCTGCGTGGACCGCCTGCGCCTCGTGCAGGTGCTCACGAACCTCCTCTCCAACTCGTGCAAGTTCGCCCCCGTGCACACGTCGGTCGAGGTGTCGACGATCCGCGGCGACGGTTGCGTGCGCATCTGCGTCCACGACTCGGGCCCGGGCATCCCTGACGAGTTCCGCTCCTCGATCTTCGAGAAGTTCTCGCAGGCCGACGCGTCGGACACCCGCTCGCGGGGAGGCACCGGGCTGGGACTGGCCATCTCCAAGGAGCTCGTCGAGCGCATGGGTGGCTCCATCGGCTTCGACACGACGCTGGGAGTGGGCACCACGTTCTTCATCGACCTGCCGGTCGCACCCGCCGCGGTGGCGGGCAGCATGACTGACCCTCGACAGGCGCGACTCGTGGGCAACTGTCAGGATCACCAGCCATGACGACACTCGCGGACCGCACCATCGAGATGCTGCGCACCAACCACGATCGGATCCTCGCGCTCGTGGCGCCGCTCTCGGACGCGGACCTCGACCGCACGTCGGGCTCGGCCGACTGGGACGTCGCGCAGGTGCTCAGCCATCTGGGCAGCCAGGCGGAGATCGGCAGGGCCGGACTCGAGCGCACCCTCGCCGGCCTTCCGCCCCACGGACCGGAGTTCAACGAGGCGGTATGGGCGCGGTGGAACGCCAAGACCCAGCGCGAGAAGGCCGATGATGCGATGGTCTCCTCCACCGCCTACCTCGAGGCCTACGAGGCGCTCGACCCCGACACCCGGGCGTCCCTGTCGTTCACGTACGGATTCCTCCCGTTCCCTGCCGACCTCGCCCTCGTCACCGGACTGCGGCTGAACGAGGTGGTCATGCATGCGTGGGACCTGCGGTTCGCCTTCGACCCCGCCGCGGCCATCCCCAGCGACGAGGCAGCCGTGCTGCTGGAGCAGCTGACCGGACCGCTGTCGTTCCTGGCGGGCTTCCTCGGCCACGTCGACACCCTCGATGGCGCCAGCGCGGTGGTGCTCGTGGAGGCGACGGAGCCAGCCGTCAGGTTCGGGCTCGCACTGGGGGATCGCGTCTCCCTGAGCGATGCGCCCGAGCAGCCCGATGCCGTGGTGACGGGAACACTCGACGCCGTTCTGCGCCTGATCGAGGGCCGCATGCCGGCCGACGGAGCCGGCGCACCACTCACCGTCGTCGGTGATGTGGTGACCCTGGACCTGATGCGCAGGGTCTTCCCCGGCTTCTGACGGTGCCCTCAGGTCACCGCCGCTGGCCCGCCTCGAAGTCGTGGATGGCGCCGCCGATCTCGTCGTAGCGGGCGAGCATGTCGTCGAGGTCGCCCTTCGCCTCGAGACCCTCGAACAGCGACAGCTTCGGGCGCAGGATCGGCTCGACCTCGGCGAGCGAGCTCATCGCGGACGCATGCGCCCGGTCGAACGCACCGGAGGCCTCCCGTGCCGCCTCGAGCTTCGCGGCGCTCGAGGCCGAGGACACGGACAGGCGCTCGGCGCGGGCGGTGCGCAGCTCGACCAGGGTGAGCTGGCGATCGACCTGGCCCTGCAGGGCCTGCATGCGCTGGCGCTCAGCCGTCGTCAGGCGATTCCCGTAGCGGGTGCGGTAGTCGGTCAGGGTCGCCCGGACGTCCATGCGGAACGCGCGCACGTCGTCGGCGATCGGCGTGGCGACCTGGGCGCGCACGGACCCCGCCGCCCCGGCGGTCGTCCCGGCGGCAGCAGCGCTGGACGGCACGGCTCCGGCGCCGACGAGTGCGACGAGCAGCACGGTCGTGCCTACCCGTCGTCGCAGGCGCGTCGTCATCGGATCACGGCTCCTCCGCGTCAGCGGATGAACCGCTCCCACGCTGCTGCGACGAACTCCGGATGCTCCATCTGGGCGACGTGGCCGCTGTCGGGCAGCACGACCACATGAGCGTCACGGAAGTGCCGCGTCACGCGATGGGCGCTGCGCGGGTCGACGAGCGGGTCCTTGCGTCCGTAGATGACCAGGGTCGGGCAGGCGACGCGCTCGGCGAGCTTCCACGGCCGGTTGGGTCCGGGATCGAGGTAGGTGCGCAGGAGACCGCGCAGGCTGCGCAGGAAGGCATCGGAGGCATAGGGGAGGTGGTCCCTGCTGCGCACCTCCTCGACCGACTCCGCCAGCCGCTGCGGCGAGACCCGGGTCGGGTCGGCGTAGCAGACGTCGATGGTGCCCTGCACGCGCGAGCCGGGATCGGTCTCGAGGTACTTCGGCACGAGCCGCTCGCCCACGCCGGGGACGGCGATGACGGGCAGGTGGGCATTCGACTTCGTCGCGAACAGCGACGGCAGCGCCGGCGAGATGAGCGTGAGGCTGCGCACCAGGTCAGGACGCCGGGCCGCGAGCTGCAGGGCGACCGCGCCGCCCATCGAGTTGCCGAACAGGTGGACCGGGCCGGCGTCGAGGTGCTCGACGAACTCCGCCAGCGACCGGGCGTGACCGGACGGGGTCATGTTGCCGTCGCGTGGAGGAGGCGACTGGCCGAAGCCGCCGAGGTCGACCGCCCAGGAGTCGACATCGCGCTGGAGCAGGCCCATCAGATCGGTCCAGTTGAGAGACGATCCGCCGAGCCCGTGAGCCATCACGGCCGGCGGGAGACCCGGCTCGCGACCAGCGGCGTGCCGGACGCTCAGCGTCCGGCCGGGGAGCATGACGTCCTCGCGGGGCCAGGCTGTCTCGACGGTCATGGGCCGAGCGTACGACGGCAGAGTCGTGCACTGCGATCCCGGCCGTCCCTTGTTACCGGCTAGTAGGATGCAGGGGTGAGCACGAGCGACAGCGGGCGCGCCCCGCGCCTGCCCCGCGAGCAGCGACGCCAGCAGGTGCTGACCGCCGCCCTGGAGGTCTTCTCGACGGTCGGCTTCCACGCCGCGTCCATGGACGACATCGCCGACCGGGCGGGCGTCTCGAAGCCGGTCCTCTACCAGCACTTCCCAGGCAAGCTCGACCTCTACCTGGCCCTCCTCGACGCCGGCATCGACGAGCTGCTCGTGGCCTCGAACGCCGCCCTCGCGGGCACCAGCGACAACCGCCTGCGCGTCAGCGCCATGACCAGCGCCTACTTCGCCTTCATCGAGGACCCCGCCGGCGCCTTCCGGCTGGTGTTCGAGAGCGACCTGGCGAACGAGCCGGCGGTGCGCCAGCGCGTCGACGCGGCCGACCAGGCCGTGGCCCGCGTCATCGCCCGCGTCATCGCCGAGGACACCGGGCTCAGTGACGACCAGGCGATGCTGCTGGCGTCCGGCCTGCAGGGCATGACGCAGGTGGCCGCACGCCGGTGGCTGCGCGACGACTCCCCCGCGATCAGCCGAGAGGAGGCCGCGGACCTCATCAGCGGCCTCGGGTGGCGCGGCATCAGCGGGTTCCCCCTCACCCACCCGCCGCAGGACCCGACCTGAGCCGCGTCGTGCCGTGTCCGCCCACAGCGTGACGTCCCGGCGTGACGCTGCGGGAATGTCCTGACACGATGGGCGTTCAGCACTGACGTAGGCACGCGACGACGACGAAGGAGCCATGCCGTGGAGGTCAAGATCGGGGTCCAGGACTCCCCTCGCGAGATCGCCCTCGAGAGCACCGACACCCAGGAGGCCGTCGTGGCCGCCGTTCAGAAGGCCGTGAAGGACGGATCGCTGCTCAGCCTCACCGACGACCGCGGACGCACAGTGCTCGTCGCAGGCTCGATGATCACGTACGTGGAGGTCGGCGCCAGCAGCTCACGGCGCGTGGGCTTCGGCTCGTAGCCGCCCACTGACGTCGGACGCTCACGCCGCCAGGCCGAGCGCCGCCATGCGACGTGCGTGGTTGTCGGTGAGCCGCGCGAGCATGCGGCCGATCTCGGCGAGGTCGGTGCCCGGCCGGTCGACGCCGCCCACTAGCAGCGTCGAGAGCGCATCGCGCTCGGCGGCAACCCGCTGGGCCTGTGACAGCGCCTCGCCCACGAGTCGGCGGCCCCACAGGGCGAGCCGTCCGCCGACGCGTGGGTCGGCATTGATGGCCGCCCGCACCCGGTCGACGATGAAGTCGGACTGGATGGGGTCGGCACACACGCTGACGACCAGGGCACGACTGTCCTCGTCGACGTAGTTGGCGATCTCGCGGTAGAAGTCGGTGCCGATGCCGTCGCCGACGTAGGCCTTCACGAGCCCCTCGAGCCAGTCGCTCGGAGCCGTCTGCGCGTGGAAGTCCTCGAGGGCCCGGCGAAAGGGCGACATGGCCTCCTGCGGGTCGACCCCCAGCTCGACCAGACGGTCGCGGAGCACGACGAAATGCCGGTACTCGGCCGTCGCCATGCCCGCCAGCGCGGCCTTGTCATCGATCGAGGGGGCCATGGCCGCATCCGCCGCCAGCCGCTCGAACGCGGTCAGCTCGCCGTACGCGAGGACCCCGAAGAGGTCGATGACCGCGGCCCGGTACTCGGGGTCGGTCTCCATCATCGAGGCGGAGGGGCTCTGTTCGGTCATGGTGAGGCAAGGGTAGTGGGGCCCAGCCGGTACAGTTGGGCCAACATCACAAGCGTGATGATCGAATAGCAGGAGTTCCCCTGAGCAACGCAACATTGGACGAAACCGACCACAGCCTCCCGGAGTCCAGCACTGTGGACCCCACATCCGCCCCCACGTTCGTCGAACTGGGCGCCGATCCGCAGATCGCCGAGGCCCTCGCGGCCGACGGCATCACCCATGCCTTCCCCATCCAGCAGCAGTGCATCCCCCTCGCGCTGGAGGGCCGCGACCTCATCGGCCAGGCCAAAACCGGCACCGGCAAGACCCTCGGCTTCGGCATCCCGCTGCTCCAGCGCATCGCCATCAGGGGGTCCGACGAGTACAACGCACTGCCCCCCGAGGCGCAGGGCAAGCCCCAGGCCCTCGTGATCTGCCCGACGCGCGAGCTCGGCCTGCAGGTCGCCACCGACATCGAGCGCGCCGGTCGCGTCAAGGGCGTCCGCGTCCTGGCGATCTACGGCGGCCGCGCCTACGAGCCCCAGATCGACGCCCTCGTCAAGGGCATCGAGGTCGTCGTCGGCACCCCGGGCCGGGTCATCGACCTCGCCAATCGCCGCGACCTCGACCTGTCGCACGTTCGCGTCCTCGTTCTCGACGAGGCCGACGAGATGCTCGACATGGGGTTCCTCCCCGACGTCGAGCGCATCGTCGCGATGATCCCGGCCCAGCGCCAGACGATGCTCTTCTCGGCCACCATGCCGGGCACCATCGTCAACCTCGCGCGCCGCTACATGACCCAGCCCACGCACCTGCGCGCGGCCGACGCCGGCGACGAGAACGCCACCGTCGATGCCATCGAGCAGCACGTGTGGCGCGTGCACCCCATGGACAAGATCGAGCTGCTGGCCCGCATCCTGCAGGCCAAGGACCGCGAGCTCGTCATGGTGTTCACCCGCACGAAGCGCCGCGCCCAGAAGGCATGCGACGAGCTCACCGAGCGGGGGTTCGCGGTCGGCACCGTCCACGGCGACCTCGGCCAGGGAGCCCGTGAGCAGGCCCTGCGCGCCTTCCGCACCGGCAAGGTCGATGTCCTCGTGGCCACCGACGTCGCCGCGCGCGGCATCGACGTCGACAACGTCACGCACGTCGTCAACTACGAGTGCCCCGACGACGAGAAGACCTACCTGCACCGCATCGGCCGTACTGGCCGGGCCGGGGCGTCTGGTGTGGCCGTCACGTTCGTCGACTGGGAGGACGTCGCCCGCTGGCAGATGATCGACCGGGCCCTCAAGCTCCCCTTCAAGGACCCCATCGAGACGTACTCCACCAGCGATCACGTCTACACCGGCCTCAACATCCCGGCCGGCACGGGCGGCTCGCTGCCCAAGGCGCAGCGCACCCGCGAGGGGCTCGGCGCGGAGCAGATCGAGGACCTCGGCGAGACCGGCAAGAAGCCCCGCTCCGACAGCCGCGGCCAGGACTCCCGGCGCTCCGACGGGCGTCGGTCCGACGGCAAGCAGCATCACGGCAAGTCCGACCACGGCAAGTCCGACCACGGCAAGTCCGACCACGGCAAGTCCGACCACGGCAAGTCCGACCACGGCAAGTCCGACCACAAGGCCAAGCCCAAGTCGGAGCACAAGTCCGAGCACAAGCCTGAGGCGGTCCTGAAGGCCGACCCGCCCGTGTCCGACAAGCCCCGCGAGCGCCGGCAGCGTCGCCGCACCAAGGGCGGAGAGCCGGTCTAGCACCGTCCCAACCCAACCCGATGCCTCGTCGGACGTGGCGGGATTCCGGCCCGGAAATCAGCCACGTCCGACGAGGCATCGGGGGTTTCAGGGCGTGGGCGCCGCGTCGACCAGTTCCGAGGCCAGGGTGCGGTAGTCGTTCGCACCCTTGGACGAGCGCGACGTGGCGAGGATGCTGCGCCCGGCCGCAGGGGCCTCGGCGAACCTGATCGAGCGGCTGATCGGCGAGAAGACGCGCACGCCGTAGCGCGGCCCCAGGTCGGCCAGCACCGCACGGGCATGCGTGGTGCGGCCGTCGAACAGCGTCGGCAGCACTCCGGCGATCCGGAGTCGGGGGTTGGTGAGCCGCTGGACGTCGGCGATGGTCTCCATCAGCTGTCCGACGCCCCGGTGCGACAGCGTCTCGCACTGCAGCGGGATGAGCACCTCGTCGGCAGCCGTCAGCGCATTGATGGTGATGATCCCCAGCGACGGAGAGCAGTCCAGCAGGATCCAGTCGTACGAGCCCAGCACCGGTGCCAGCGCGTCGCGGACCACGTACTCGCGGCCAACGACGCTCGCCAGGGCCCGGTCGGCGCCGGCGAGGTCGATGGCGGCCGGCAGCAGGTCGACGCCGTCGTCCGTGGTCGTGATGAGGCCTTCGAGCGGAAGCGCCGGCTCGCGGGCCATGAACGCGTCAGCGCCAGTGCGTTCGAGGTCCTCGGGGTCGAGCCCGAGCGAGAACGTGGCGCACGCCTGGGCGTCGAGGTCGACCACCAGCACCCGACTGCCGCCCTCGACCAGGGCCGCCGCGAGGTTGACCACGGTCGTGGTCTTGGCCACGCCACCCTTCTGGTTGGCGACAGCGAGGATGCGGGCCACGCTCCGGACGATACGGCGTGCTGCCCTCACCTCCACCCGGAAGGGGGTAGGAATGGGGTTGGCGATGGGCCGAAGGGGGTAGGACACCGGCATGAGACGGAGCTGGGAGCTGCCTGCGGACCTGGGGGCGGCACGCCAGGCGCGTTCCCACGTGTCCGCCCTTCTCTCCCATCACGATGCGGTCGACGACGCCGCTCTCATCGCCTCGGAGCTGGTAGCCAATGCGGTCGAGCACGGCGATCCGCCCATCGAGCTCTCGGTCGAGGAGACCCGTGGACGCCTGCGCATCACGGTGAGCAGCGCGGAGACGGCGTCACTGCCCGAGGCGCGTTCGGCGACTGCGGAGGACCGCCGCGGCCGGGGGCTCACGATCATCGAGTCGCTGGCCCAAAAGTGGGGCTGGCAGCGCGAGGGCGGACGAATCCTCGTCTGGGCCGAGCTCAGTGCTCCACGATCTCCAGCGCACCCGACGGGCACCGGCTGACCACGGCACGAAGAGTGTCGGCGGCCTCCGCGTCGGTGGCGTTCTCGGGGTTGATCCACGGCCTGGCCGACGGGTCGAAGACGTCGGGCATCCCGCGCACGCACTCGGCCGCGTGCATGCAGACCTCGCCGTCGAAGGACACATCGACGTGCGGACCGGTGTACACCTTGCGGGCCATGGGTATCAGCCCTCGTCCGTCGAGATGCCGGCGCCGTAGGCCAGGTCCTGGTACTCGGGGTGCCTCTGCATCCAGCCCTTGATGAAGGGGCACATGGGCAGCACCCGGTGGGTGCCGGTCGAGCGGACGTCATCGAGGGCGTAGCGGGCGATCGCCGAGCCCACTCCCTGCCCCTCGTAGGCATCCCCCACCTCGGTGTGGGTGAAGACGATCAGCACATCGGTCACCTGGTAGTCGGCGAAGCCGGCCAGCACGCCATCGACCCACGCCTCATACCGCTGGTCCCCGTCGTTGCGCCTCACCTCGATCATGGAGCACTCCCGTCGACTCGACTCGTGGAGAGAACATCAGACCACCAACGTTCGGCCACCGCAGGATGGGCACGCAGCCAGCCCTTCAGCGCGTTGTCGCCGTAGACGGGCAGCAGCGGGTTCGCGGGGTCGTCCTCGACGCCTCGCGCCTCCCTGGCCAGGTCGGCCGGCAACTCGATCCGGGGCACCTCGGCATCGAGCCGTGGGCCGAGGAAGAACGGGATGGAGAGCCGGTCGAGGTCGGTGTCCGGGCTGACCACGCGGTGCACCGTGGCTCGCAGGTAGCCGTTCGTCGCGACCTCGAGCATCTCGCCGATGTTCACCACGAAGGTGCCCGGAATCGGCGTCGCATCGAGCCACGGGCCCTCGGCGGACTGCACCTGGAGGCCGCCGAGGTCGTCCTGCAGCAGCAGGGCCATCCAGCCGTAGTCCTTGTGCGCGCCCACGCCCTGGTCGCCGGTCCTGTGCGTGCTGCCGGGATACCGGACGACCTTCAGGTGGTCGTGGGTGTCGCCGTCGAACCACGGGTCGAACCAGTCGGGCCGCTGGCCGAGCGCCACCGCCAGCGCGCGGAGCAGTTCGATGCTGACGCGCCGGGCCTCCTCGAACCACGCGAGGACGGCGACTCTCAGCGAGGGCAGCGCGGCGGGCCACTGGTTGGGCCCGACCATCCGCAGGTAGGGGGCGTCGCCCGGTCGCACGGCCAGGGCCTCGCGCTCGGGCCCCACGTCGAGCTGGTCGCGCTGGTCCGAGCGCCCCTGCGTGTACTCGTTGCCCAGCCGCGTGTAGCCGCGGAAGTGCGGCGAGTTGACGTTCTCGATGGCCAGCCGCTCCTCGATCGGGAGGGCGAAGAAGTCGCGGGCGGCAGCGAAGACCCCGTCGACGACGCCGGGATCGACTCCGTGACCAGTGAGGTAGAGGAACCCGGAGTCATGCAGCGCGCTCCGGAGCCTGGCCGTCTCGGCCGCCGACGACTCGTCCCGCAGGAGGGACAGGTCGATCACCGGAAGAGTGGGCTCCACGTGCGGGAAACTACCAGCGCCGCCCGCAGGGCACGCTCAACGGACGGCGATGCCCGTGCCCCTTGGGTAGGCTGCCGCGAGGCTCAACCGCCCGACCACTCAGGCCGCCAGGAGGCGATAGCACCGTGAGGATCGACCAGTTCGCCTCCGCGGAGGCCTATGGCCGCCTCGGTGACGCTCTGCTGCTGGTCTCCCATGATGCGACCGTGCTCGACGCCAGCCCTGCCGCTGCGCTCCTCTACGGGCACACGCAGGCCGCGCTGATCGGGCTGCCGGTGGCGGCGCTCAGCGCACGGCCCGAGCAGCCGGAGTTCACGCCGGCATCCACGGACCACCCGTCGGGCGCCGGCGCAGTCGAGTCCGAGCACGTGCGCCGTGACGGCAGTCGATTCGCGTGCGAGGTGCGGGCGATCGACGTGTCCGAAGGCGACGCGGTCGCCGTGCTCTGCGCGGTGCGCGACATCACCGATCGTCGGCTCGCGCAGGACGCCCTGCTGCGCAGCCAGGAGCGGTTCGAGAACATCGCGGCGACGATCCCCGGCGTCCTCTACGAGTACGAGGTCTACCGGAACGGCGGCGGGTCCTACACCTACGTCGGCCCCGGTGTCACCGAGCTCCTCGGGCTCAGTGAGCAGGAGATGCTCGCCACGGTCGACCCGCTGTGGAGGCTCGTCCACCCGGATGACATCGACCGCGTTCTGGCCGAGGACGAGGCTGCCGACGGGGTGGGCCTGACCTTCAGCACCGACTTCCGGATCCTCACCCCCGACGGCGGCCTCAAGTGGATCCACATGACGTCACGGCAGCTCCCGTCGCGCCCGGGCGTGCCGGATGTCTGGTGCGGCCTCATCCTCGACATCACCCAGCGCAAGCTCGCGGAGCAGAAGCTCCATCAGCGCGACCAGGACATGGCCCGGCTCAACGAGGAACTCGCTCGGGTGGCCGCGTCTGACTCGCTCACGGGACTGTCCAGCCGCCGGCACTTCTACGACATGCTCGACCGGACCATCTCGGTGGTGGCCCGGCACGGAGGCACGCTCAGCGTCGCCAGCTTCGACCTCGACGGGCTCAAGCGCGTCAACGACTCGAAGGGCCACGGCGCAGGGGACCAGGTGCTCGCCACCTTCGCGAGGCTGCTCGACGAGCTCAGGCGACCCGAGGACGTGGCCGGGCGGCTCGGCGGCGACGAGTTCAGCGTGATCCTCCCCGGAGTCGATCGGGCGGGAGCGAAGCAGTTCGCCGAGCGCATCCTCACGGCCGTGCGAGGCTCCCGGCTCCTCGCCGAGGCCACGGTGACGGCGAGCAGCGGCGTCAGCGAATGGGCACTGCGGGACCGCTCGGACGACCTGCTGCGGAAGGCGGACGAGGCCCTCTACTGCGCCAAGCGCGGTGGCCGCGACGCCGTCGGCGCCTGACCGTCTCCCCTCCCACGAACGCGGGACCTTCGGCCCCTCATCCCCCGCAGGTCGGGTCTACCGTGGAGTAGGACCGTTGGGTGGTGATCGACATGTCAATCCGATCAGCGGGAATCGTGGTCTGGACGGCAGTCGCCACAGGCGCACTGCTCGTGTCAGCAGCCTCAGGCGTGGCCCTGGCCTCGGTTAGGGACGGCCTGCCGGCAGTTCCGCCGGGCGGATCGACCGCCCTCGCGGGACTGCCGCGGATCGACTGCCCACCGGTGCTCACGGCTGAGCAGTGCAATCAGTTGCAGGCGGCCGTTCCGGGCGACATCCCCGCGGGCCTGCCGACCACGATGCCGACGGAGATGCCCACGGCCATGCCGTCCGGACTCCCGTCGGGGATGCCGACCGACCTTCCGTCGGGGATGCCGACCGACCTTCCGTCGGGGATGCCGTCAGGTGTGCCGTCCGGCATGCCGTCCGGATCGTCCGGAAGCCTCCCGGACCTCTCGAAGATGACCGCCGCCCAGATCCAGGCGCTCATGGCTCAGGCGACCCCGGCCCAGATGGCCGCGTACACGCCCCAGGCGATGGCGCAGCTGTCGGGCAACCAGCTCGCAGCACTGGCCCCGACCGCGATGGCTGGGATGACCGGTGAGCAGCTGGCTGCCCTGGCCCCCAATGCCATCTCCAAGATGACGGGAGCTCAGATCGCCGCCCTGACACCGAACGCCTTCAGCTACCTGTCAGCAGATCAGGTGTTCGCACTGGCACCCACGGCCATCGCCAAGATGGACGCTGACCAGCTCGCCTCGGTGTCCCCGCTCGGCATCTCGAAGCTCAGTGGCGACCAGCTTGCCGCCCTGTCCCCCTCGGCCATCACGAAGATGAGCGGAGACCAGCTGGCCGAGCTCTCGCCGGCGGCCATCAGCAAGCTCAGCGGGGCGCAGCTGTCGTCCCTGGCGCCGCAGGCCTTCGAGAAGATGGACGAGGCCCAGCTGTCGCGGGTCAAGCCCCTCGTCATGGCGAAGATGAGCGGCGCCCAGATGCAGGAGCTCGATGCCCTCGCCCTCAAGGGGCTCACGGCCGACCAGATCAGCAAGCTCGGCACCGGTGCCGTCTCGGCGCTCAGCGCCGACCAGCTGGCGGCCATGAAGGCGAAGACCGTCGCCGCCTTGAAGGCCGGGCAGATCCCGTCGCTGGATCCGGCGACCCTGACCGGTCTCCTGCCGGCCCAGTTGGCCGCGCTGCCCCCAGGCACCCTGGCCGCCGTCACGCCCGAGCAGTTCGGGCAGTTGACCCCGGCCGCGGTCTCGGCGATCAAGCCCGCACAGCTCAGCGCCGTCCCGCCGGCCGACTACGCCAGCATGACCCCCGAGCAATTGACCGCTGTCTCCGCGAAGGCACTGAGCGCCGTCGACGCATCCCAGTTCCTGAAGATCGCTCCAGCGACCCTCGTGGCCATGGGTCCCGCGCAAGTCACCCAGTTGATGGCGCAGGCACTGATCCACATGACGCCCGCGCAGCTGGCGGCCATCCAGCCCGCAACCGCTGGAGCCCTCAGCGCCCCCCAGGTATCCGCGATCACGCCCGCTGCGATGGCGGCGCTGCAGCCGGAGCAGCTGTCCGTCATCAAGGCCCAGTCGGTGGCCGCGCTAAAGCCGCCGCAGGTGGGCGCGCTCACCCCGGCCGCGATAGGCGCACTGCAGGGTCCGCAGATGGCGAAGCTCAGCCCGCCGGCCGTGGCTGCGATCACGCCTGCCCAGATGCCCGCGCTCCCCCCAGCCGCCATGGCCGCGATGAAGCCGGCCCAGATGGCGGTGGTGAAGCCTTCTGCGGTCGCGAAGATCCTGCCCGCCCAAGGCTGCGCCGTGAAGCCGATAACCGTGGCGGCCATCAAGCCCTCGCAGATCACGTCGGTGCAGCCAGCGACGCTGGCGGCGATGAGCCCGACTCAGTTGAAGGCGCTGTCGGCGAGTTCATCACGTGCCCTGACCCCGGCACAGATCGCCGCGCTCAGCGCGGCTCAGCAGGCGGCCGCCCGGCCGCAGGGTCGGGAGTCCCGGGCGGTCTGCGCCTACCACGCCTGAGGACTAGAGCAGTCCCCAGCCGGTCAGCACCTCGACCAGGTCCGGGCTCGTACTGAGAGCCCGGACCTCGGTGGGACTGAACCACCCCGCGTCGCTCGCATCGTCACCGGCGAGCGGAGCCGGTGATCCGGGCACGCTCAGCAGGAAGTCGCGGATCACATAGGTGCCACCACCGGGGGCAGCGCGCTCGACGGACCCGACCTCCCGCACGAGGATGCCCGACAGTCCGGTCTCCTCATGCAGTTCCCGCACGACGGCGTCCTCCGACGACTCCCCCGGCTCGACCCGCCCGCCCGGAAGCGACCAGGTGCCCTGCGCCGGGGGGTTCGCCCGGCGGATGAGCAGCAGGCGCCCGGAGTCGTCGAACACGACGGCACCGACGCACGGGATCGCCTCGGACCCGGTCACGTGCGGTTCTTGTACTCCTCGAGGAGCCGCCGCGCGATGATCATGCGCTGGATGTCGGCCGTGCCCTCGCCGATGAGCAGCATCGGTGCCTCGCGGTAGAGCCGCTCGATCTCGTACTCCTTGGAGTAGCCGTAGCCGCCGTGGATGCGGAAGGAGTCCTCGACGACCTCCTTGCAGTACTCACTGGCGAGGTACTTGGCCATCCCGGCTTCCATGTCGTTGCGCTCGCCGGAGTCCTTCTTGCGCGCTGCCATGACCATCATCTGGTGCGATGCCTCGACCTTGACGGCCATGTCCGCCAGGCGGAAGCTGACCGCCTGGTGCTCGGCGATCGGCTTGCCGAACGTCACCCGCTGCTGCGCGTAGTCGACGCCCAGCTCGAACGCGCGGATCGACAGCCCGCAGGCCCGGGCGGCGACGTTGACGCGGCCCACCTCGACGCCGTCCATCATCTGGTAGAAGCCCTTGCCCGGCTCGCCGCCGAGGATGTCGGTGGCCGCGAGGCGCAGTCCGTCCATGACCAGCTCGGTCGTGTCGACGCCCTTGTAGCCCATCTTCTCGATCTTGCCCGGGATGGTCAGACCGGGGCGGACCTCGCCGAACCCCGTGGGCTTCTCGATGAGGAACGTGGTCATCTTCTTGTAGACCGACGAGCCCTCGGGCGCCTCGCCCGGCGTCAGCACGAGCACCGCGACCAGCGTCGAGGAGCCGCCGTTGGTCAGCCACATCTTCTGGCCGTTGAGCACATAGTCATCGCCGACTCGCACGGCCTTGCTCGTGATCGCCGACACGTCGGAGCCGCAGCCCGGCTCGCTCATGCTGAACGCCCCGCGCACCTCGCCCGTGGCCATCCGCGGGAGGTAGTGGGCCTTCTGCTCCTCGGTGCCGTGCTGCATGAGCATGTAGGCCACGATGAAGTGCGTGTTGATGACGCCGCTGACGGGCATCCAGCCGCGGGCGATCTCCTCGACGACGAGGGCGTACGTCAGCAACGACTCCCCGAGGCCTCCGTACTCCTCAGGGATCATCAGGCCGAACACGCCCATCTCCTTGAGCTGGTCGACGATCGCCTGCGGATACTCGTCCGCGTGCTCGAGCTCGTTGGCAACGGGGATGATCTCGTTGTCGACGAACTCGCGCACGGCCGCCAGCATGTCGCGCTGGTCATCGGTGAGGCCCTCGGTCTGGGCAAGGCGGGGCATGACGTTCCTCTTCTCTCAGGCTGCGGGCGGGGTGAAGGTCTGGGTGCGGGCCATGCCGGCGGCTCGGCCCTTGGCGGAGATGACCAGCGCCATCTTGCGGGAGGCCTCGTCGATCATCTCGTCGCCGAGCATCACCGCGCCCTTGGCTCCGCCGGCCGCTGACGTGTAGTAGTCGTACGCGTCGAGGATCATCTCGGCGTGGTCGTAGTCGTCCTGGCGGGGCGAGAACACCTCGTTGGCCGCTGCGACCTGGTCCGGGTGCAGCACCCACTTGCCGTCGAACCCGAGTGCCGCCGAGCGCCCGGCCACGCGACGGTAGCCCTCGAGGTCCTTGATCCCCAGGTACGGGCCGTCGATCGCCTGCTTGTCGTACGCACGCGCCGCCATCAGGATCCGCATGAGGATGTAGTGGTAGGCGTCGCCCACGTCATAGCCCGGGGGCTGCTCGCCCACGACCAGCGACTTCATGTTGATCGACGCCATGAAGTCGGCCGGTCCGAAGATCAGCGTCTCCACGCGCGGGGACGCCTGGGCGATCGCGTCGATGTTGATCAGGCCCAGTGCGTTCTCAATCTGAGCCTCGATGCCGATCCGGCCGACCTCCAGTCCGTTCGACCGCTCCAGCTGCGTCAGCAGCAGGTCGAGGGCCACCACCTGCTCCGCGGTCTGCACCTTCGGCAGCATGATGCAGTCCAGGTTCGCCCCCGCTCCCTCGACCACCTCGATCACGTCGGCGTACGTCCACTGCGTCGTCCAGTCGTTGACCCGCACCGAGCGCACCTTGCCCTCGTAGCCGCCCTCGTTCAGCGCGGCCACGATGTTCTTCCTCGCCTCCGGCTTCGCGATCGGCGCGACCGCGTCCTCGATGTCCATGAACACCTGATCGGCCGCCAGGCCCCGGGCCTTGTCCAGCATCTTCGGGCTGCTGCCCGGAACCGCCAGATTCGACCGACGCGAACGCAACTGCTGCGACATGCATGACTCCTGTTCTCGGATGTGCGGGACGGGTCAGACGGGCTCGAGGTCCTTGCTCTCGCGGATCACTCCGAGGACCCGGGTCATCACCGTGGTGAGGTCGTAGTCCTTGGGAGTGAAGACGGCGGAGATGCCTGCATCGGTCAGTGCGCGGGCATCCTGATCGGGGATGATCCCACCGAGGATGACCGGGACGTCCTGCAGGCCCGCGGCACGCAGGCCGTCGAGCACCTGGGGCACCACCTGCAGGTGCGAGCCCGACAGGATTGACAGGCCGATGCAGTCGACGTCCTCCTGCGCTGCGGCCGCGACGATCTCCTCCGGGGTGAGGCGGATTCCCTGGTAGACGACCTCGAAGCCGGCATCGCGCGCGGCGACGGCCACCTGCTCGGCCCCGTTGGAGTGCCCGTCGAGCCCCGGCTTCGCCACGAGGATGCGCAGGTGGTGACCGACCTCGTCGCCCGTGCTCGCCACGGCCGCCCGCAGGTCGGCGAGGCCCGCCCGGTCTCCCGAACCCACCGAGCCGGTGACCCCGGTGGGCGCCCGGAACTCCCCGAACACCTGCCGCAGGGTCTCGGACCATTCGCCGGTCGTGACGCCGGCTCGCGCGCACTCGAGCGTGGCCTCCATGAGGTTGGCACCA
>Ga0075163_10001993_pt1 | contig 27506 bp, 24 predicted proteins | sample JI1023141ADNA_FD_71478 | JGI IMG/M metagenome (GOLD analysis project Ga0075163, IMG submission 71478) | Wastewater effluent complex algal communities from Wisconsin, to seasonally profile nutrient transformation and Carbon sequestration -... | ecosystem: Engineered > WWTP > Effluent > Algae...
CGTTTTTTATAGGTAATTAAAGATGGCAAAAGTAAAAGCAAATCAAAAAACAGCTAGAAAGAAAATTAAACGTGTCGTTACCGATGGTATCGTACATGTACACGCTTCTTTTAATAACACAATCGTTACGTTTACTGACAGACAAGGTAACGCGTTGTGTTGGGCTACAGCAGGTGGTTCAGGGTTTAGAGGATCACGAAAAAGTACGCCCTATGCTGCACAGATAGCAACAGAAAGAGCAGCTCAAGTTGCGAAAGAGTATGGTATGAAATCTGTTGTTGTTTTTGTAGAAGGTCCTGGACCTGGTAGAGAGTCAACCATACGTGCGTTGATTTCTGAAGATTTTAAAATTGTTGAAATTACCGATAAGACTGGCATCCCACACAATGGATGTAAGCCACCTAAAAAACGTCGTGTATAAGTTTCTGGAGTTATAAATGGCAAGATATCTTGGTCCTAAGTGTAAATTATCACGTCGTGAGGGCACTGATTTACTGTTAAAAAGTGGTGTACGTGATCATAAGTCAAAATGTAGATCTGAGCGTTTACCAGGTCAACATGGTGATAAAAAACCACGTTTGAATAACTATGGTCTTCAATTGCGTGAAAAACAAAAAATTCGTCGTTTATATGGCGTTTTAGAAAAGCAATTTAGAAATTACTATACGTTAGCTGCAAAACGTAAAGGTTCAACAGGTGAAAATCTTGTAGGCCTTCTCGAAAGTCGTTTAGACAATGTTGTCTATCGTATGGGCTTTGCAAGCACACGTGCTGAAGCTAGACAATTAGTCTCCCATAAAGCTATATTAGTAAATGGATCTGCTGTTAATATTCCCTCTTACAAACTTGCGTCTGGTGATGTTGTTGCAGTTCGTGAAAAATCGAAAGCACAAGGTCGTATTAAAGCTGCTGTTGCACTTTCTGAGCAGCGAGGGGCGTGTGAATGGTTAATCGTAGATTCAAATACGTTAGCTGGAACTTATAAAACAGTTCCTACATTGAACGATTTATCAACTGACTACAACGTTAATTTAGTTGTGGAACTTTATTCTAAGTAACATCGGAGAGCTAGCCGAATGAGTCCTGAAAATACCCCAATGTATTCTGAGATTAGCAAGATGCTAACACCTACTGTTATTAAAGTGGACTCAGACAATACCAACCACTCTAAAATTGTTTTAGAACCTTTAGAAGCTGGATATGGTCACACGCTTGGTAACGCCCTAAGAAGAATTTTGTTATCTTCTATGCCTGGTGCTGCCATCACTGAAGTTACAATTGATGGTGTTTTACACGAATACAGCACCATTGAAGGTGTAAAAGAAGATGTTGTTGATATTCTTTTAAATCTAAAAGAAGTGGCCATTCGCCTAGCCTCTGATGATGCGACATTATCTATCGATAAAAAAGGACCCTGTGTTATTACTGCTGGGGATATTCAATTACCACACGATGCTGAAATTGTTAATCCAGATCATGTCATTGCAACAATCAATGATCATGGCGTTTTAAAGATGACATTAAAAGCTGAGCGTGGCATTGGCTTTCACTTAGTTGATAACTTTGGTCCATACGATGATGAAACCTCACCTGTTAAAATGGTTGGTCATTTAAAAATCGATAATAGTTTTTCTCCTATTGTTAAAGTTGCCTATGCGGTTGATAGTACTCGCGTAGAAAACAGAACTGATTTAGACAAATTGACTATTGAGTTAGAAACCAATGGAACAATTGATGCTGAACAGGCAATTCGAATGTCTGCAACGATTTTACAACATCAATTACATGCTTTTGTGGATATGAGCTTTGTAGAATCAAGAAAAGACAACAAAGAAAAGACAAATTTTGATCCAGTATTATTACGTCCTGTAGATGATCTGGAGTTAACGGTTCGTTCAGCTAACTGTTTAAAAGCCGAAAATATTTACTATATTGGTGATCTTGTTCAAAAGACAGAAAATGAATTATTAAAAACACCAAATCTCGGTAAAAAATCATTAACTGAAATTAAGGATGTTTTAGCCTCACGTTCATTATCGTTAGGCATGAAACTCGAGAATTGGCCGCCTGCAACATTAGGCGAGTAGTAGTTAGGAGTTATATAAATGAGACATCGTAATTCAGGCCGTAAATTAGGCCGTACATCAAGCCACAGAAAAGCCATGTTTTCTAACATGTGCAATTCTTTGATTGAACATGAGTTGATTAAAACAACTTTACCTAAAGCTAAAGAGCTCAGAAAGTATATTGAGCGTTTGATTACAGTAAGTAAGTTGGACTCAGTTGCATCAAGACGACATGCGTTTGATCAACTTCGTTCTAAATCTGCTGTTGGTAAATTGTTTACAGTATTAGGTCCTAGATTTGTTGAAAGACCAGGTGGTTACCTACGTATTATCAAGTGTGGCTTTCGCCCAGGCGATAATGCACCGATGGCTATCGTTGAGTTGCTTGATAGACCTCAAGCAGCGGAAGAAGCCTCGAAAGAAGCAGCATAATAAAAACCCGGCACCAGCCGGGTTTTTTATACTCTTTCTACGACAAATTGTTCTAGGCAAACAAAGGTCAGGGGAGTGCATTTTTGGGAACGGCGAAACCATTCCTGCGCCTCGGAGACGGACATTCATGCCCATCAACGTCCAAAAAATGTGCTCCCCTGACCTTCGTTATCTATAGTTGAGTAGTGCCTTCTATATATGTAATGGTTCCCAGAAATCTTCATCTTCTTCCGATGTCTCATCATCTATAAAGCACTCACATTTTAATTGCGCATAGCGATTTGCTATCTCTTCTAAATCTATACAATTAACCAAGTCTTGATAATGGGGTTTTTGTGCAAGCTTTTCTGCTTTATGAGTCTTTAATGCTTTAAATTCTTCTAAAATAAGCGCTAATGCTTCATCACCACTTTCTAATAGAAATTGTTTAAAGGCATCAGATTGGATTAAAACTTCACGTGTGTGTTTAAGAGATACAGTTTCTTCTTCGTACGCGAGTTCTCGAAGTTCAACGTTCCCAAGTTCTAACTCGCCTAAGACAAAATATAATGTACTATCTGTTAAGATATACTTTAAAAGCGAGACATTTTTATAATAAATAAAGACGGGATGACAGGATAAATCTTTAAAAATTTGATTCTCTAAAACATTAAATCCCTTCTTATCAATGTTGAGTGCTCTTCTTATTCCATATTCTTTACCGATTAAACCGTTATGAAACGTTTGATATAAATCTGTCCATAATTCAGCAAGTTTTGTAAAAAGTATTTTCCGTTCTTCTTTATATTGAATTTTATCTGGAGAGGTTAAATTGCCTAGCCCTTTTAACAAGATATAGAGCTTATAGGACAAATGTATTATAGGGTCTATTGGGGTATGAATGGTAAACTTATCACGTAATTCTCTAAGTTTTGGCATCAATAATGAAGCAAATACTTCTATCGGTTCAATTTCTGTGGGGTGTATGCATTGTTCGATGAGATGATGGACGAATTCATAAATAAATCGTGAGGTGTCATTTTCCCAGGTTGGCCAATATTGGTAATAATGAGAATGCGGTATATCAGGAAATGACTCGTATGATAGCCCTGTCATCAGCGGTATGCTAAGATATGACTTTATTTGTTCTATGGCAGCTTTATATGATTCAGATTCTACGGTTTTACTGAGTCTTGCGCTGATAAATTCACGTATTACTCCTTTTCTACTTTTTTCAACATCTAACGTTATGCCATCGCTTGAAAAATTGGTCGCATTAACGTCAGAATCTTGCAACAGATGTCTTAAAATAAGTGTTCGTCCTAACCCCTTTAGTTTAGCAAATTTAATTCTATCCTCATTATCGAGCTCTGATTCAATCATACCCATAGGTAACGGTGTTTGGTCAAGCATCCCTTCTGGGAATTTTCTAAGCGCCTTAAGTGCGTTACAAGCAGTGTATTTTGGGTCTGAGTAAGGTAGCCAATGGGTAAGTTTATCAGCCCATTCAGAGATATCTGAAAATGTTGCATAAGGAAGTTCTTCAATAATGGTATTAAGCAAGTCACGCTGTTTTTCTATATCTGGTGTTTGAAAAAATGCAATGAACTGTGCTTTATAAGTTTGATTTCCTAATTGCGTGTTAATACCATCTCGTACGAGTGATAGTTTTTTTCGGATTAGATTTTTCAAATATGCAATCTGTAGTGAGGCATTTTTTAGGTCTAAATCATCTTCCGTGAGAGGATTTTCATGATGTGATTTAAAGTCAACTAGGGTTGAGCCGACACAACTTTCTAGTGTAACAGTATCTAAGTAGGTTCGGTATCTTGGTACATATTGCTCCCCTGCGATAGTGCGGTAAAGAGATGCACAATAAGTTTCCCACTGCGCGTCAAGTAATCCTTTGGGTTTGAAGTAGATTGGCTTGCCATTTTTATATTTACTTAAAGTACGTGTTGTTGGAGTAGAAGGGTTTTGTTTTGCTTGTTCTTCATTAAATGTTTTTGCGTATGCTGCTAACTCCACTTTAAGTTGTTCAATGGCATCTACAGTATCGGCATAAAGACCCATTTGTATTTTATCCAATAGTTTTTCAAAACGTGGAAGTTCTTTTAAAATACCATTCAGGAGTTCTGGTGAGCCTGTGAGTATTTGAAGCGCGTGCACCAGCTTTGCTATCTCAGTTGTATAATTTATATCCGCAGGGGGGGTAATTCTTAAATAAAACATATAACATCCTTTGTTTGGTGGTTTTGTCGGATGCTATATGATTTTTTTAAAGATTAAAACCGTAAGTCCTTAAAAAATTCCACTGCAATATAATAACTGGGTAATAACACCCCTAGAATAATGATGATTAAGAGGGTGGTATTCATTAATCCTGTGTCATCAAGTTGAACAGCCTTTGCAGGGATGAGAGAGTCGGATTGTGATAAAAAAATAAAGGCTAAAACGAGTCCATAAAAATGGCAGGAATAAAACGTTAATACAGGGATGAGTGTGGTCATATGAAGGGAGGTGATGTAGACGATAGGGGTATTAAGAAGCGCTAAGGCCATGAAGCCTATGATGAGGGACTTCGATGTCGCATCTGTCGTTCTGTTTATGTGATGCCATATTAATAATCCCGCTGGCAGTAATAATTGAAAATAATATAACCATCCCAACGGGCTTAGTAATAACATAGTAACAAGGGTTAAACAAAATGCGGTGAAATCGTGTTGTTGTTTAATAAGATTCTGGCTAGTTCTAAGATAGCCAAGGCCTACAACCATCGAGAGACCTAAGGTTATATGCCTAAGCCATGCAACAGGTTGCATGCGGTCATTCGCATCGATGAACAGTCGAAATAAATAACCAAAAAGGGAGGCATTCCAGCTATCCCCATACCAAAATACTTTTTTAATGATGATGAAATAGTTTATATATAAATTTTGCCCATAAAAAATAAGCGGGGCTAAGGTGAGTGCTGTAAAACTTAAGACTAGGATTGTAGCGGTTGCCCACTGTCGTCTCAGCAGGGCATAAACCAATAATAATAAAGGGAAGAATTTAAATGCAGCGATAATGCCCCAATAGAGTCCTGCTTGTATTTGCTTTTTATGTTCAATCGCATCATAGCCTTTTAGCGCAAAAAAGAAAATAAAGGCGCCTACTTGACCAATCGCGGTATTCATAAAAACACAAAAAAGTGAGAAATATATTATCCAAAAATCAATTTTAGCCAGCGTAAAACCCGGGGCATGTTTTTTAAGGGCGGCATAGGTTATATTCGCAGCTTGTATGCCACAGAAGGTGCTCATCGCTGACCAAAGCATTAATCCTTTGGTGTAGCTTATACACACTAAGGGTTGAAGTAACCAGAGGACGCTGGGTGGGTTTAGATTTGTGGGTAATTTTTTCCCTATTGGGGGGAAGGTTGTCGTTAAGACTTGATAGGGATTCATATGCTGAGTAATGGCAAGTGCTGCTTGATAAAAAGAAGAAAAGTCTAACAAAATGCGATGTGAAAATTGCAGATAAAACATGGCGCTGTATAAGAGTGCGAGCCACGTAATTGCAAGAGTACGTTTATAACTCATTCATGCCGCCTACGTCTTGCGACTTGTTCGCGGGATCCATGGATGCCGCGGATAAACTGCGGCACGTGGAGAGTTTAGATGTTCGATAGGCATAATGCTTATGCATGGCAGGCTTGCAATAGTTCTTTTGCGTGCAATAGGCTTTGGGCAGAGAGGCTGCCAAGCATTCTTGCAATTTCTTCTTGGCGCCCGTCGTTAACCAAGGCCACAACTTCAGAAAAAGTACTGTTTTCAGCGCTTTGTTTGGCCACTTTAAATTGGTGATGTGCGTGTGCCGCGACTTGAGGTTGATGGGTCACGCAAAATACCTGTAATCGCTCACCCAGTGTTTTAAGCATTTGACCGACTAGTGTTGCCGTGTTACCACCAATGCCCACATCAACCTCATCAAATAATAACGTCGGTGTTGAGGCGCGTTCTGCAGTGATGATTTGAATGGCAAGGCTTATACGTGATAACTCGCCGCCTGAAACTACTTTACTTAGCGTATCTGGCATCATACCGGGGTTAGTACAAACTTTATATTCAATTTTGTCCTGGCCATGCGCTTGCATGGTATCGAGGGGGCTTATGTCAATTGTAAGATAACCATGTGGCATCCCGAGTGGTTGTATGCCTTCTGTGATAAGCTTGCTAAGCCGAGTGGCGGCTTCAACACGAGATTGTCTTAGCATTAAAGCGGCTTTATCATACTCGGTTTTTGTGAGTTCAAGTGAGGCTATAAGCGATTGGAGCGTGAGACTGGATTGTTTGATAGTGTCGTAATCTTGCTGAAGCGAGGCTAATTTTTCGTATAAAGCTTGTGGCTCGCACTGATATTTTCTGGCCATTTTATGAAGCAAGCTTAAGCGTGATTCCACTTGGCTTAAACGCTCAGGGGAGAGGGTAATTCGACTGGCAAAATGCGTGATATTATCTTTGGCCTCTTCAAGATGAATGAGTGCTGTGTTACATAATTCAAGGGCTGATTGAATATCAGCATTTTCTGATGGCAAGCTTTGTAGCGTTTGTATGCACTGGTGCAAAGCAAGGCTTATGTTAAAGTCATCTTGTTCATGAATGATATTTAATAGTGATTGTGTATGGGTGAGATAATCATTCGCATGGTGTAGTTGTTGATGTTCAATATTGAGTGAAGGGAGCTCATCTTCACTTAAAGTAAGTTCTGAGAGCTCTTTAATTTGAAAAGCGAGCAAGGCAAGCTTGTCTTTTTGGCTATCGCTTTCATTAATTGCTTGAATCTTTTGCTTAGTGGATTGATGCGTTTTATATAAGGTTTGTACGTTTTCTAATAAGTCATGGTGGTTAGCAAAGGCATCAAGTTGGAAACGGTGTGTGGTGTGATTTAATAAGGTTTGGTGTTCATGTTGGCCATGAATATGAACCAGCATCTCACTCAGTTCTTTGACTTTTTGTAAGGAAAAGGGTTGGCCATTGATGAAAGATTTAGAGCGGCCTTCTTTGGTAATAATTCGTCTTAATATTAAGATGCCATCATTTAAATCAACTTCATTTGCAATTAGCCATTCTGAGGGTTGTGAGGGAATATCGATGGTAAAAGTAGCCGAAATATCGCATTTTTCCTCACCGGGTCGAATAACGGCAGTGTCTCCTCGGCCACCTAACGCAAGCATAAGTGCATCTATCATAATGGATTTACCCGCGCCGGTTTCGCCAGTGAAGGCTGTCATACCGGATTGCAAGTCTAATTCTAAGTGTTTGACGATAGCGAAATTATTGATATGTAATGTTGTTAGCATGTTTATCCTTGATGCTTTGCTTCCCAACCAAGCTTGCTTCTTAAGGTATCATAATAACGGTAATTGGTCGGATGTAACAGTCTTATATGCGAAGGATGTTTCCGGATGACGAGCTGTTGACTATTTAAAACAGGATGGGATTCGTGGCCATCACAGCTAATATCGAGCGGGTTGTCATGGTGGTCAGATAAATTAATTTTGATTTCTGCATCGCCATCAATTACGAGGGGACGAGAGCTTAAACTATGAGAAAACATAGGGACAATGACCATGGCATTAAGCTCAGGATGCATGATAGGGCCGCCCGCTGAGAGTGCATAGGCAGTTGAGCCTGTAGGGGTGGAAACGATTAAGCCATCACAGCGATAATGACTGACGAGTTCTTGATTGACATAAACATCAAATTCAATTAAATGTGTGTTTTGGCCGCGTGTTAAGACGATGTCATTTAAGGCTTTGCCTTTAAATAAAACAGCAGGATTATCTTTGTCGTGAAGACTTGTTTCGAGTAAAAATCGCGTTTCTTCTTGCCATTGACCTTTAACAATGCTGGTTAATTGTGCTTCAATGTCGCTGGGTAAAATATCGGTTAAAAATCCAAGGCGACCTCGGTTGATGCCGATGACAGGTGTTTGACTGGAAACGGCGATTTGAGCTGCTGATAATAAGCTACCATCACCACCCACGACTATCATAAGGTCGTCGGCAGTGAGGTTCTTTTTATCTAAAACAGGTAATGAGAGTGGAAACAATTTTGCCGTATCGGCATCAGCCATGACTTCAAGCCCTAACCCCTGTAAAAAAGCGGGTAGACGCTGCAAGGTTTCACTGACACCAATATTGGCGCGATGCTGCCTTGCATATAAGACGACACGTTTAAATGACGACTTTGAAGTCATGATGCTCCTATTAATCTTCTTTGCTGCGTTGAAAACGCTTTCTATCCGTTTCTTTTAAGAATTTTTTACGAATTCGGATAGATTTAGGGGTAACTTCCACTAATTCATCTTCATCAATAAATTCTAATGCTTGTTCTAAAGAGTATTTAACCGCAGGCGTTAATACAATATTTTCATCGGTACCTGAAGCCCGAACGTTAGTTAATTGCTTTTCTTTGGTGACGTTAACGACCAAGTCATTTTCCCTTGAGTAAATCCCGACAACCATGCCTTCATAGCAGTTAGTTTGAGGCTCAATGAATAAACGGCCACGTTCTTGAAGATTAAACAACGCAAATCCGCGTGCAGTCCCTTGACAGTTTGCCACTAAAACGCCATTGGTGCGATTGCCTAAGCGACCTTTGACGGCTGGGCCATAATGATCAAACACATGGTACATGAGACCTGTGCCTGAGGTTGCTGACAAAAATTCAGTATGAAAGCCAATTAAGCCTCGTGTTGGGATGCTATAGTCTAGGCGAACACGGCCTTTACCATCTGGCACCATATTTTTTAAATCCCCTTTGCGCTCACCTAGTTTTTCCATGATAGCGCCTTGATTGTTCTCTTCAATATCGATGGTTAGATTTTCGTAAGGCTCTAGAAGCTCACCCGCTTCTTCTTTTAATATCACTTCAGGTTTAGAGATGGCTAATTCATACCCTTCGCGGCGCATGTTTTCAATTAAGATAGCTAAATGCAGCTCGCCACGTCCTGAGACTTTAAATTTATCGGGATCTTCTGTTTCATCAACGCGAAGGGCGACGTTGTGTAGTAATTCGGTGTCAAGTCGTTCACGGATTTTTCGCGTCGTGACGAATTTACCTTCTTGCCCTGCAAAAGGGGAGTCATTGACTTGGAAGGTCATGCTAATGGTGGGCTCATCAACTGAAAGTGCTGGTAGTGCTTCAACATGATTGGGGTCACACAAAGTATCCGAGATATGAAGTCCCTCGATGCCGTTAATCGCGATAATATCGCCTGCGCTCGCTTCTGCAATTTCATTACGCTCAAGGCCTTTGAATCCTAATAGTTGTAAAATACGACCACTTCGAACGTTACCTTCTTTATCAATAATTTTGATAGGAGATTTAGAGGTGATTTTTCCTCTGGAGATTTTTCCAATACCGATGGTGCCGACATAAGAGGAATAATCAAGTGATGATATTTGCATCTGAAATGGGCCATCAGCGTCAACATCAGGGGGAGATACGCTATCAATGATGGTTTGAAGTAACGGGTCCATATTGTCACTTTCATCTTCAAGGTTTAATTTAGCATAACCATTGAGCGCTGAGGCATAAACGACAGGGAAGTCGAGTTGCTCATCTGTGGCCCCTAAGTTATCAAATAAATCAAAAACTTGGTCCATGACCCAATGAGGTCTCGCACCCGGGCGGTCAATTTTGTTAATAACAACAATAGGACAAAGGCCTTGTGCAAACGCTTTTTGGGTTACAAAACGGGTTTGAGGCATAGGGCCGTCTACGGCATCAACTAAGAGTAATACAGAATCAACCATCGATAAAATACGTTCAACTTCACCACCAAAGTCAGCATGTCCTGGGGTATCAACGATGTTAATGTGATAGCCTTTCCAATTGACATTGGTGTTTTTGGCCAAAATAGTAATGCCACGTTCTTTTTCAAGATCGTTAGAATCCATCACACGGGTAACCTTAGGTCCCCGTTCACTTAACGTGCCGGTTTGTTGCAAGAGTTTATCAACCATGGTTGTTTTGCCATGGTCAACGTGAGCGATAATCGCGATATTTCGAATGTTATTAATCATATACAACTACAACCTTAGAATAAATCCGTATTATACGCTAATTTATTGGTTAATGTTAGGGGCTATTGCTAATTGGTCTGCTAGGCTACATCCCGCGGCTTGTCCGCGGGATCCATGGATGCCGCGGATGAACCGCGGCACGTCGCCTCTTGGGTTGAAGCATTTTATTAGTGTAAGATGCCATCTTTAGGTTCAACAAAATCTAAGTCATGTTTGATATCAAGCTCTTCTAACAATTCAATCTCAAGAATGCGACATAACGCTTGAAAAGGCGCGCTATTAAAAGGGCTTGTGATAGGGTTATCAAGATTAGTCGCGACTTGTTCTGTGGTGACAAAGACGGTGGCAATGAAAGACATCACGACATTATCAACAATATTTAATTGATTAAACGTACTAAATATAAATAATACCGGTAATATCCATACGAATAGCCAGGTGTAAAATTGATACCCCCAGGGAAAAGGCGTGTTTTTAAGACTTACCATCATTTGCTCTAAAATGTAGAGTTGTTGAATGGATTTAGCAAGTTCTCCGGTCGCTATAAAGGTGATGGTTTCAGACGAATTAAATTGATGAATAAATTTACTCAACTGATATAAGGCGTAACTCCCTTTTCGTTTTTTATGCAGCATTTTTTCAATGGTCGCGTCATTGAATAGGGGTTTTTGATTAAAGCTTAATGCTTTGAGTCCTTCTTTCCAGTCATAAGATGGTGTATGTGTTAACTCAAGTCTCACCGTATGGTTGTATTGCATTAAAATCGTGGCAACGCGTTCTTTAAATTGATAAAAAACCTCGGCTTGTTCAGGGTTGGATTTTGTGAGCAAATTGATTTGGCTTAATAAACTTAAACAAGTGGCAATGGAATCTCGAAATAGCCCATAGCCATCTTTCCAACGAGAGTAGGCGGCATTAATACGAAAGCCTAAAAAGATCCCAATGGCAGAAGACATGAGCACGACAAATTTATCCGGGATAAGATTATCTTGCCAATGGAAGTAGGTGACACATTGATTGACTAAAAATGTGGCGACAAGAAATAATAAAAACTTTTTCCCCGTCACTTGTAAGGCTTTGATATAGTTTATTTTTGCATGAACAATCATATATCGTTCATCCTTAATCAGTCATCTTGGATTTGGCCTGTCATCCCCGCCTTTGCTGAGATGACAAGTATTGATCCACTACTGTTAATCCTAGTTAGAAAACCTAAAAATAACAAGGCCCTAATAATTGGTATAACCTTTGCTACACTTAAAATAGGGAATTGCGTTTAGGGGGCCTTATGACGACATTAATCCTACACCCTACTGACATGTGCCAGTGGCATGCTTTGGTCAACGAAGCTCAAGCGTCTTCGCAGATTGTTTTGGATGTCGAAACAGAATCTTACCTTGTTTTTTTACTTATGCGCTTTACGCAAGGCGTTAAACTCATGGAGTCTGTATTGGCTTTAGATTTTTTAGAGTCTATGCAAGTCATCAGGCGTCGACAAATTGACTTATTAAGAGACGTGGGCGACAAAAGTTTGTTGTTTTGCGGTCTATTTCCCGGCATGGCTCAAAAACGTGGTGTAAGTCTTGGCTATTATAGTGACTTAGGTCAATCGGCTTATTTGACGGTGAGTGAGCTTGAAATGCCGAGTGCATCATTATATGCAGGCTTGAGCTCAGAATTTATGAATCTGAGTAATATTCTTCAAGCCATGCGGGGGCGGTTTTAGTCTTCTGGTTATGAACCGTAGGTTGGGACTTGTTCTGCATTTTTTGAGGATATTGCAGGTTTAGACTTAAAAAAACTATCGCTTGTCACAGTACTGGTAGGTATTTCCTCGACATCGGGTTGAGATGACGCCGTGCGTGTTAACCTATCTGCTGCAACAGGAGTTATTGCAAGGTTACTTTGTATCATGCTTTGTCGTATGAAAATTTGGGGTATATTAGTAACTTCAGTTGGTAGCCCTCCCTCTTTTAATGAGCTAGCAGCGAGTTTCACGCTTGAAATATAAAACGGTATGTTTTGAATGATGGTAAATATTGGACTTAAAAGAGGTCTGCAAAGTTCAGAGACATAATAGACTGCGGCATCCGTTATTTTGGTGATGGTTTGTTTAACGACAGCGACTGCTTCTTGTATGAAAGAAGACGTTGGTTGCGGGTGAGTTAGTGCATAATATTGTTTTAAAATGTCGTTAAAATCAAAATCTCTCTGTTGTTCTTGTGCAGTGTCAGTGGTTGTTTTTTGTTCCGCATTTTGATGTGTGGGCGATGTGTGTGTTAATGACCGCTTTGTTATTTTAAATTGTTCGATTAAGGCTTGAATCGCTTTTAGTTTTTTTAAGTCGGTTATCTGACTATTTTGTTTTATGGCATTCGTCAGTCTTAATTGTAATTCATCTAATGCGTCAAGATTAATTGTATCAATATTTTTGATACCGTCTAATACGGCTTTAAGCGAAGTGATTTGATGAATTTCAGCTTCAACCTCTGACTGGGTCGGATGACGTTTAAACCCATCCCTAATCGTTTTGAAAAGATTTAATCCGATAATTCCAGAGATTTTATTAACAATAAAATCAGTGAATAAGGTTTTAAGTCCTGCAAAGATAAGTGATTTAGCAAAGACCCCCATGGTTAATAAGCATTTTTTAATTAAACCATGATTTTTGTTATGCCAAATGACATTAAATTCTTTTTTGTGCTGCCATAGCTCTTTACCTAATTTAATACTAAACCTAACAGCAATAACGGCTGCCAAGATGCCCACACCATAAATACTTGCGCTTGCACCAATAGCGCTTGTTAAGCCAAAAACCAGTAACAAGGCTTGTAGAGCGCCTGAGCCTGACAATAAGGTGGCAGTTAAGGTCGCCCAAGATAATAGGGTTAAGGCTGCATCAATCATAAACAAAGCAATATTAAGTGTTGTTTTAGGAATATTGCGCTCATAATGTGTGAGTGCAGCATAGAATTTTGTGTATCCTAAAAAGGGTTTAGTCTGATGATCTCGTATGCGCGTTTGTCTATTTGCTATTTCTCTTTCAAGACGCGATGCTTCAGCACTGGCCTTGTCTTTCAAAGAGGCTCTAATCTTTGCTTCCAGTTCATCTATGCCTGGCTTTAATTGACTTAAATCTGCTTTAGGGTGCACAGCAAGCTGTGTTAAGAACAAGCTCAAAGCGAAGGTGTATTGTTGAAACTTAAGATGCTGTTCTTCATCCGTTAATTGTGGACTTAGGGCAAGCGATTTCATGATTAATTGATTAAGTATAATAAGATAAACGCTGTTTGCTTGTGCTTCATCTGAAAAATCTATGCGTTGAACAATAAAAGCAAAGACAGTATCTGGTGCTATGCCTTCTTCAGGTATAATACTATCAAGCGCAGTAAAGGCGTTGAACATTTTATCGATACAATTGTTTTTTTCCACTTCTTGTTTGGGGTCTAGATACGTTTTAAACAGCAATTTAACTATGTTTCGTTTTCGCTCATTATTTGTTGTATAAAGGGAGAGAGTTTTATATTTTAAATAAAAGTGAGCAAATGCTTCTATTCCATCCTTAGAGTTAGTAGATTTATCGCTGAAACTGAAAGCGAGTTCTTCCATGGTCAAAGCAATTTCAATACCTAATAGACGATAGACTTTAGCTCGGACTTGCTCAGCATAAGGTTTAGCCGCCTCACCAATTTTCTTTTTTGCGAGGGTATATAAGGGGGTTATTTTGCGTTGAAATTCATCTGATTGAAGCACGCTAAGCGCCGTTTTGACCAATATTGGGTAAGGACAATATTCGATTAAGTCAGCCTCGTTATAAATCACAAAAAAGTCAGTCAATGTTTTAAAGGTGTTGACTTCATTTGGGAGCATGCGGTTACATATATTATCAAGCAAACTGGCTGCTTCAGGTAAAATAGCCGCTTGTTCTAACGGATCGCCTAATACGTTTCCAAAAACGCTGATGAGTTCATGATTATTTGGTGCTATATAGCTTTTTCCAAATTGATCTTTTGCACGATATATCGCTTCAATATTGGTTCCGGACAAATAAAAGGTGATAAAATTATTAATAATGGTGTCTTGAGGATTATTGATATCAGAAGGTATAACATACCATACGAATGTTATGAATTGGCTAAATAATGCTCCATAAGATTGATTGAGTGTTTGAGCTAAGGTTTGGCCACTCGCTAAATCAAAAATATTTTTTTCAACAGTTTTAGGGTCATCCCTTATATCATTGCAGATTTTATTGATAAGGGCTTTAATAGCACGGCAATAAAGAATTTTATTTTCGCAGAGCTCTTGAAGGGCGAGATTGTCTGGGTTGATGCTTTTTAGACTGTTACAAGCTGCGATTTGTTTGTCTAAATTGGGCAGAAAATGGTTTTTAAATGTCTCCGAGACAAGATTCAGTGATTCATGTATTTTCGATTGAATGATTTGCCTTGGGGTGCGATATGATGTCAATTTTTCATCATCATGTGCTGATGGCGGAATGGATTCAGTGAGTTCCACAAGTAACTCATATAAAGGATTGGAGAGGATTGTTACATCGTCTTTACAACCAGCAAGACATGAGTGAATGCCACAAAGTAACTCAGGGGTTAAATGACTTTTGGCACAAAGATAACTATAGGCATGAGGTAGTTTTTCATAATCAGCTAAATCATTGATTGCATTAGGTGTGTCAATATATTTTTCAAGAATGCACTTTAGTCCTTGCGTTTCAATATCAAGCAGTATTGCACTAACAACAGGATTAAAGTAATTTGTTTTAAAGCATTGCTTTTGATTTTCATTTAGCTTGTTCAAAAGCTTCGATGTCTCTTGAAGCTCTTGGCAAAGCGAGATGATATCTTCAGGTTTTTTTAAATCAAGATAAAAACTACAGAGCAGTTCTATCTCTTTTAAGCGATGAACAAGTAGCAAACAGGTGACATTTTTATGGGGGGTTGAGTCATCACATAATGCATTTAATAGAGAAGGCATGTTGGTTTTTGTACTAACGATATCTTCAATACAAGCGCTATACTTAGCCTTAAATACTTGGAAGTCTTCATAAGATAAATCGACGCTTGTACCATTTTTTTGAATATCCCAAATATAGTTAGGGTAACAATTTCGCCAAACATCTTCTGGAATATGGGCTTGTTTCATTAAAACCAAAAATTGATAGTGTATTAAAAATGCATCGGCTTCATCGATATTGATAGTAAGAGGGCTTTGTTCTGCATAGGGTGTAATGAGTTGTTGCAAAGACGATTCAATGCCAAAAAAACGGTAAAGGCTTATTGGACTTAAGGCGGTCAAGCCTTGGTAAAATCTTCCTAATGATTTTAAAACTTGAGTTGCAGTATGGTTAACATTCTCATTTGCGTAGCCATAATAGGTTAACGCATTCTTGGCCCAAGGAGGTAGCAAAGGTGATAGCATTTGCTCAGTTGAGGGCGTTAATGTATTAAAAGTAGCAAAAGCCCTATAAATAGTCGCTACGCCATCTACAACGTTTTTAGTACGATAAACATTAATAGCGGTTTCCAGGGCGTATTGGCCATTTAGAAACGCATCGCTTAGTGCTTGAGCGGGTTCAATCAATGTTTTTTGAGTGAGATCGGCGAGTGTGTCAAATTTTATCCCAAATAGATTTAAAAAAGTTTGACGGGCGTAATAAACATCGCGTTGTTGTATATTACATAATTGTTGATAACAGTCACTAGCATGATTGTGTAGTTCCTGCATCTTTTTAATTTGGGGAATCAAGTTTTCTCCCACAACTTTGAAGGTTACTTCATCGATAGGAAGATCAGGTAGCATGATTTTTAATGAAGCAGATAATGCTTGTATAAGCCCTTCAGGCGCACCGAAATGATGATTGGCACAATTTAATATCTCTGCTAGGACTTGAGCTTGTTTCTCAGGAATTTTATTATAACTTGTATTGCTATTGCTACTAAGGGTATCTACAGCATCTTCGATAATGAAAGGAATGGCCCTTAACGCAAATAAATAGTTCATTTGTGCACTTAAGAAGCGTTGAAATAAGGGTAAGCTCTCATCTGCAACCCCGCTAGTTAGTTGCATTAATGCCTTTTCGCAAGCGATAATCGATTTATCAAGTGATGAGAGGTAGCTGGTTTTAATTAAAATAAGTGCCCAAGAGTCCTTCTTTGCTTTTCGAACATCCTCAATTAACTCGCGAGTAAAGGCTAAAACTTCATTGGCGTGGCTAAGTGTCTTAGTCTCACCTTCCCAGGTAATAGGATTTTGATTAACCAGCTCCAATAGATGTTGCCAGTGCTCTGGCGCTTTCAAGATGCGTCTTTTTAATGCAATGTCGAAATGAAACGCTTCAGCGCTGCTGTCAGTAGTGTCATGTTCAATCGTTTTTTTTGCAAAACTTGCAAGTTCTAAAATAAATTCTTCTAAAGAGATTTCATCATCTGCAAGAAGATTTTTATCAAGTAAATGTTTTTCAAGCTTACTATCCATTTGCCTGCTCTTAAAATAGCCGTAGTGACCTTATTATACATTGTCAAACATTAAGAGAATATTAAGTTGCCCAGTAACTACTCACCAGCACGCGGCGTCCCGCGGCTTGTCCGCGGGATCCAGCGAGCACCTGTGCATCATGGACCCCGCGGGCAAGCCGCGGGGCGTCGAGACACGGGTGGTACCTAGGCAATTACGTTGCCCATTAAATGCGTATTAAAAATGCATGTTGATCAATGTGTTTAATTGTGATACATTATGTTTTTTAATTTTTTAGGTGTGGACATGGCTACGTTATATGAGCTTTTGGAGAATTTAAATAAGTTCGAACATATCCCAGCGGTTAAAACAGTTATACAACTATCTGGCGGTTATTCTGATGTTAGAGCTAATGCAGAACAAATCAGAACGCTTTTATCCAACATGTTTTTAGACAGTGAATTAAAAAACATTAAACAAGATGACATAGTGCTTTTTGATGTTGCAGATGAGCTACTAATGATGATGGCGCGACTTTTTCCGCTCAATACCGAAGATTTTGTAACGTTTGAGCCTATTGATGATAAATATTGTTTTCAACTCTCAAGTGGTCATCAAGTTGATGTTCGTAATTTAATAGAGTTCGATAAGCAACGTATGCCTAAAGAAGAATTTGGTGAATGCAAGGATAATAAATTAATGCATCATCTTGTAACATCCACCCCGTTGCCAACAAGAGACTTCAAGCGCGTGCAAACAGCAGCCAAGGCTTTACTAGGAAAAGAAATTAAGGCGTTTGATAAAGAACATGCGAAATTTCATTTGAACTTGCCTGCTGATCCAATGTCGGTGTTGAGCGCATTAGGTCTATTCGCTTTTATGATGGACAGTACAAATCAGACAGGTCCAAGACCAACGCCTTTATAATGTTGTTTCAAAGAAAAGATGTACACGGTCACTGGTCCAGGTGGGGATTCCTGTGCCAAAAAAGTCTTGGTCTTCTGTCCAAATAGGGCAGTTTAATGTCAACGCTGTTGCAACAATAGGCCAGTCTCTTATATCACGGTTTTTTATACGAAGTTGAGCTTCTTCTTTTGTTCTTTGATAAATAAGCTCATCCACAATGTGCAAAAGAGGAGTTAGATTGTTCAGTAATATTAATGCAGGATCAACAGGCATCGATCGCTTCTCAAATAAGAGTGGTAAATATTTTTGAGCATCAGCGATACAAACATCTGGCGTAAAAAAATCGATTCTTTCTATGTTTTCTGTGATTAATGCTCTTACTTTAGTTCCAAGAACTGCACGAATAAGAATATTTGCATCTAAAACAATGACTTTAGAAGCTGTCATTTTTTCCTATCTTCTTTTAACGCACGAAACTCCTGAAATAGCTCTTCTTCAGTTACGCCATGAGAAATAAGTAGTTTCTCGAGTGATTGTGCGGCTTGCTTTAAAGCATCTAACTCAGCTTTTTCTACATGGTGACGAGTAGGGATATAGTAGCCTACGGTTTCCCCATGTCGGGTAATAGCGACAGGGACTAAAGTTAATAAATATTGTGGTAAATGCGCTCGAAATTCACGCATACCCACTTTCAAAACGCTTGCATTCATAGACGATCTCATTTGTGTACACATAAGTACACAATAGCAATGATTAATGAAGTTGTCAAATATACCCACAATGGGTATTATCGTACCTATTTATGGGTATGAATAAGTGTATTGTTGGGCCAAGGCCCAACCTACGAATTAAAATGGAATATCGTCATTCAATTCCATGAAGGGCTCTTGCGCTGGTGCGCTGTTTGATTCAGCAGCTTGGGGGCGTTGGCTTTTGGTTGTTGGTGCGCTTTGATTGTAGTCATCATAAGGTGCATTGTTATTGCCCATGCCGCCTTTTGTATCTAGCATTTGAACGTCTTGCGCGACGATTTCTGTGGTATAGCGGTCTTGGCCTTGTTGGTCTTGCCATTTACGGGTGCGAAGGCTGCCTTCAACATATACTTTTGAGCCTTTACGTAAATATTCGCCAGTAATTTCACCTAAGCGGTTAAAGCAAACCACACGATGCCACTCGGTACGCTCTTGTTTCTCGCCTGAGGTTTTATCTTTCCAGGTTTCACTGGTGGCAACGGCAAGCGTAGACACGGCGTTACCATTAGGCATATAACGCACCTCTGGATCTGACCCTAAATTACCAATTAAAATAACTTTGTTAATGCCACGTGCCATGTTTTTCTCCTATGCATTCAGTTGCAAAACATTATACTAATATTCCTAAATTTTGCGAATTAAATATTTTATGTATGAAAAGGCGTGCATAATTTTGAATATTTTGTTAATATACTGTACATTTTTTGCCTCAAGGATTTTCATGACATCAGAATTAACCCATTTTTCGTCACTTAATTTAGGCGATGACCTTGCAAAGGCGTTAGCTGAATTAAAATTTGACACACCGACCCCGGTTCAAGCAGAGACTATACCTCATTTAATGGCAGGTAAAGATGTCATTGCTAAAGCACAAACGGGTACAGGAAAAACAGCCGCTTTCGCATTGCCTATTTTAGCAAAATTAGACCTTCGTTCTTTTAAAACCCAAGCATTGATCTTAGCGCCGACACGTGAGCTTGCCATACAAGTGGCAGACCAAGTTATGGCGTTGAGCAAGTTTATGAAAGGGATTGAAGTCGCAGTATTATGTGGCGGTCAAGAGTATCGTAAACAATTAACGCAGCTTAAACGCGGCGCACATATCGTTGTGGGTACGCCTGGTCGTATTTTAGACCATATTGAGCGCAAGACATTAAATCTTGGTGAGCTTTCAACGTTTGTTTTAGATGAAGCCGATGAAATGTTAAGAATGGGCTTTATCGATGATGTTGAGTCAATATTGAAACAATTGCCTGGCAATAAACAAATGGCAATGTTTTCAGCGACAATGCCCTCACGTATTCGTGAGATTAGCGGGAAATACTTGAGAGAGGCTGTGTCTGTTGATATTAAATCAGCGACCGCGACAGTCGTAAGTATTGAGCAAAAATTCTTGTTTTCATCACAAGGCGAAAAACCTGCTGCATTATTACGTTTATTAGCTGCTGAGACTTATCAAGGTGTTATCGTCTTTGTTCGTACAAAAGCGGGTGCTGATGAAGTGGCTTCCATGCTTCAATCACAGCAGCATAAAGCGGTCGCCATTCATGGTGATTTAAATCAGCCTTTACGTGAGCGCATTATTGACCAATTCAGACAAGGGCAGATAGATATATTAGTTGCAACCGATGTTGCGGCTCGTGGCTTAGACATTGAGCAAGTGACGCATGTGATTAACTACGACATTCCTTTTGATTGTGAGACTTATGTTCATCGTATTGGACGAACCGGTCGTGCGGGTAGAAGTGGCGTTGCCATATTATTTATTACCCCTAAAGAATCAAGAATGCTGAATATTATTGAAAGGCACACTAAACAGCCGATTACTAAAATTCAAGTGCCCAGCAATGAAATGATTCAAGAAGTCAGAAAAACACGCTTTTTGAAGACGATTTCTGAAAAAATGGAACACTCAGGTATGGCATCATATCGTACTTTATTGACGCCATTTATCGAAGAAAATAACTATGATGTGTTAGATGTTGCAGCAGCCCTTGCTTTGATGTTTAACAATAATAACGCTTGGGGTAAGCCATTATCATTGCCAGCCGTTGCTAAGCGCGCAGATAGCCCTAAAGATCGCTCGCGCGGTGACAGCAGTTTTGCAAAACGTGGTGGTGATAGGCGTGATGGACCTTTTTCCAGAGCGCGTGGCGACAGACGTGATAGTCCTCCGTTTGCAAGAGACAGAAATGACAGGCCAAGTGGCGACAGACGAGATGCCGGTGCCCGTTTTGAGGGTGAAGCTGTGCTTTATCGTTTAGATGTTGGTCGTTTACATGGTGTGAAGCCTGGTAATATTGTGGGTGCGATTGCTAATGAGGCGGGTTTAAACAGCCGTAATATCACAGGCATTACCATTCATGACGATCACTCAACAGTCTTTTTACCTAAAGCGATGCCCCAAGATGCGATTCGCAGTTTGCAAAAAGCATGGGTATGTGGCAGACAATTAGGTGTGTCTTTAGTCGGGTAATATATACCGCGACATCAGAGCCACGACCGTTAGGGAGTGTTACGGGGAACTTTAGTGAGGCACTGACTTCCCCGTAACACTCCCTTATGGCCGTGGCTCTGATGTTATTTTGATAGGACGTATATTGCCGCAGCACTTAATCCCACAACCGCCGCCGTCGTCCAAAACCCAAAAGGATTCTCCGCTTGTTTGGGCACTTGCATGGCTTGAATTTGTTGTTCTAGTAATTTGCAAACATCAGGAAATGGATTATCGCTATTGATTTTATTTCGATGTGACAAGATATCAGCAAGCGTAAGTTTGAAACTTGTAAATATATCTAATATTTCATTGGGCTCATAAGTGGTTTTGTTTTCTAAGGCATTAATATAAGCTTGGGCGACCGCAGCATACAATCTTGTTCTGTGATTATCAGAGGCGAAATACTCAATTTGGAGTTGCGATATTTGATATCTAGTGTCTGTTGAGCCGCCTGTATAATTTTTTGTTGCTTCAGATAATAATTCGTCGCTTTTTAAAATAGCGAGTAGCGATTGAAAAAAAGCTATCTCTAGTGAGTCACCCATGATTATTCCTTTAATTGGATTAAAATAATGGCTCACTATACAAAAGCTTGGGGCATGGCGCAACAGGTGAATGCCAAAGAACAGAGCCACGACTGTTAAGGCGTGTAACACAGGCTTCGGTGAACGCTTCTTTACAGTCGCGGCTCTGATAAAGCCGTGTTAATGCACAAATTGATTTGCATTAAACATTGATTATTCTATGTGAGTCCGTTAAAATGGCGCACTTCTGTTTATATTTAAACCATTAAGTTGAATCATGAAGAAAATTGTATCGATTTTTTTACTCTGTTTTGTAAGTCTTGCTATTGCGGCGCCTTTAAAAAACATGGTGGTATTTGGTGATAGTTTATCGGATAACGGTAATCTATATGAGTATCTCAATAAACAAGTGCCGTTATCCCCACCTTATTATGATGGTCGATTTACCAATGGTGAAGTTTGGGTTGAGCGTTTGGCACATCATTACTTTGGCGATGATACCTCATCACGATTATTAGACTATGCATTTGGTGGTGCGGGTGTTTCTGAAGACCCTGACGATGATGGTTTGTTTACACTGCGTTCTGAAATTCAAAGTTACTTAGTCGCACATGGTGACAAAGCTGATAGCGAGAGTTTATTTGTGGTGTGGATTGGGGCTAATAATTATTTGGCCGTACCTGATGATAAAGAAGCGGCTGTTAAAGAAGTGGTCGATGGTATCTCAAAAGGTTTGGCAAGACTCGCTGATAATGGGGCGAAACATATTGTCGTGCTTAATCTGCCGGATTTAGGAAGAACGCCTGCGGGGGCGCTATTTGATGCGAAGGAGCAGCTAACCGCGCTTGCAATATTACACAATCAAGCGTTAGGCGATAGCGTGCAACAGCTTAAGGTTCAGTATCCTGATGTTGAATGGGCATTGGTTGATGTGAATACTAAGTTTACTGATATGTTAAATCATCCTGGACAATATGGGTTTACCAATATTACAGATACTTGTTATGACGCATTGACCTCAGCACCCAGTGAAATGTCTATGGTTCAGATGGCCTCTCATGTGAAACATCGTTTCGCTGCTAAAAATTGTGAAGGCTATTTCTTTTTTGACCCTGTTCATCCGACAGAAGGCGTTCATGAAGTGATGGCAAATACGGCTTATGAAAGGTTTGAAGACCTTGGCATAAGTTTTAAGTAGCGTGTACTCTCTATTGCTACCAGCCTTTGGTCGCACAGATTTCTTCGTACGCTTTACTGATGGCCTGTGTTTTTTCATTGGCCATTTTAATCATAGACGCCGGTAATCCTTGAGCGATGAGTTTATCGGGGTGATGTTTACTCATTAAACGTCTATAAGCTTTTTTGACCTCTTGATGTGTTGCATTTGGAGTAAGATTTAATAGCGTGTAAGCTTGTGCAAGTCTATCTGAAGCTTGATAAGGCCTAGAGGGCCTATGATAACTTGGACCTTCAGTAGATTGTTGTGACGCTTTGTGAGTGGTTTGTTGCCCAAAATCCTCATAAAAGCGATATTGTTTGTTAAGCTCAGCAAAGTTTAAATCACTTAAAATTTGATTAAAAGCATTCATTTTTTCTGGTGTAAAACCATGCGTAAATGCCGCTCGATATTGAATATCTACAAATAGATTTAGCAAGATAGGTTTATAGTAGCAAGCTTTTTTTAATTCAATCAATAAAGCAGAAAGCGGTGTCGATTTTGATTTTCCTTCACGATAATATTGTTTTGCAAGCGCCGATTGTTCGCCTTTTAAACGCATCTCTGCCATGATGGCTCTAGCCATTTCAATATCTGTCTCAGACACACGTCCCGAAGATTTTGCAATATATCCCATGGCAATAAAAGTGGCTTTAAAAAAAAGTTGCTGAACTTGTTTGTTTTTTTCCGCATGTAACGTCCAATAGGGACGTAAAAAATGTTGTGCTAAACCTTTATCAAAAAAATTCCCAGCCAATATACCAAAGACTGCGCCCACAGAACCCGCGGTTAAATACCCGAATAGGGCACCGATAAGTTTTCCCCACCAGGGTTGTCGCATAAAAAAGTCTTTGAATGTCATGGGTATACACCGTATTATCTAATATTGTCATCATCAATTATATTTGACGAAAAAGCTATTAAATCGTTATTATATACTTCTAAATGCTTCACACGGATGAATAATGAAAAAAAAATTAGTGATTGCTTTAAGTGCGATAGGGCTGCTTGGTTCTCAAGTGCTTGAGGCAAAGCAAACCAAATCGCCCTTACTCCCTAATTTTTTTAAAAATTATTATGTTACGGCACTCTATAGTTATCGCACCTTTGATTATGATTCATCGCAAGAAGGTAATTTTAACCGTTACCACGGACATACCAATTTATATGGTCTGGGCGGTAATAATTTTGAAATTAACGAGTCCTGGACGGCTGGCGTTTTCGCATTTAAAACATTTACTAATGTAAGCTCAGCCGTATCTTTAGGCGCTGAGCCTTTGTCGCTCGCGCAACAAACGATTCGCGCTGACAGTATTTATGGTGATTTATTAAGAAGAGTGACCGATAATTTTTACGTTGACTTTTCTGCAGGTAGAACCGATAACAAGATTTCTTATAATAATCAATTGCTTTATAGCGCGAGTACTCAAGTAAGCGCCGGTAATAACACAGGTTATAACTGGTTTGCCATGGTATCTGGGTATTTAGCGCAAGTATATAAAGAGTTTATGGTCAGAGAAGATGTGCGTTCTATGTATAGTTACGCTTTTCAAAACGCATATAAAGTTAATTATTCACCTTTCGACTTTATGCAAGATGTTCCTTTATTTTCAAATCGCTCTTTGTTTTTTATGGAAGATATTGAAGTGACGTGGACTAAAAATATGCGCTGGCAGCCTTATGTTAATGCGGGCCTTTTACAAGTCGCAAGATATAAAAATTCAAATAACACACAGCCAATTATCGCTGTTGGCCCTATCCCTGAGTTTAATTTAGATCAAAATGGCTATACGTTAGGGGGCGGGTTGTCTTATAGTAACGACCCCTATACCGTTCGCTTAGACTATATGCATTTTGTCCGTGGCTCCGTCTTTGACAGTGATCAAGTCACGGTGTCTTTTAGAGTTAAAATGGACTAACAGCCGCTTGTCATCCCCGCGTAGGCGGGGATCTATTATGGTATAATCGGTGGCGCTAATGGTGGACAGTCTGGTGGGCACCCACAAGGGTCAAACGGCGCAATGATAGGAGCGCTTGTTTCAGGTGCTGTTATTGCAATGTTTGTTACTTGTTGTTCATTGAGTTGCACAACGGGACTAGATGAAGCAATCGGCGGAGGCATGGTTGTATCAGCAGGTGGCGCATCTCCTGCACTAAATTCTTTAAAATGGTTTGGTTGGCCAGGCAACATAACCTCTCCATTAGGTAGGACTTGAACACTTCCCTTTTTAACATTTGCCGTTGCTGTATTGGTTGCTGGGTCATAGGTAAACTCAACTTCACTACCTAAAATCGCAAGTGCCACAACGGGCGTTTTAACAATCGCTTTTTCTTGGTTTTCTGTAATAGAATGCATTTTACCTTGTGACAAATAGGCTTCGTTTTGTAAGTCTTTATTGTCAGGTTCGTAAGTGATGACTTTATAGCTTGTGTTTTCGCTAAGTGTGACTAAGGTGCCATTGGTATATTTAATTTGCGCCTTACTTTTTTCGCCAGTGACGATAGTGTCTCCAACATAAAAAGAAGCGCCACGCGCAAGCGGTTTCCCACCACCAAAATTATTTTGAGTCATCACGCTATTTTGCGCAAATAAGACTGTACCTGCAGCATCTGCAGCAAATAAGACGGGGCAAAAACTACAGAGAAAAATAAACGTAAAGAGCTTTTTCACCACTACTATCCTTATGTGATATTGTAGGTTGGGCCTTGGCCCAACATGCATCGTAAGAGTATAAAGAAAGTTTTACTAATATCCAAGAGCAAAGCTTAGTTTAAAAAATTTTTGACGTTAGCCAGTGTGCGTTCTAGTGCACCTTTGTTGATGGTTAATACATGACTCGCATTTTCAACTTGACGTTTGGTAAGTTCTGGATTGAGGTGTAAAGCAATAATTGCATCTATGACTTCTTCTGCATTATTAACAATTTTTAATGCGTTAGCCGTTTCTAAATCACGACATATGGTTTTAAAATTATGAACATGCGGGCCTGAAACAACAGGCACATTAACCGCAATGGGCTCTAGCACGTTATGTCCGCCTATGGGGACTAAACTGCCACCCACGAATGCATAATTGGCAATAGCGTAAAACCCCATGAGCTCCCCCATAGAATCCAATACAATCACCTGGTTGTCGGCATTAAGACTATCAGGATTACTTCTTAATCCCACATTAAATTCATGATGTTTGAATAATTGATAGACGGTTTGAAAACGCTCGGGATGTCTTGGGGCAATTAATACCACCACATTAGGAATGGCCTTTTGTAGTGTTTTAAGATAAGGCAATAATTTTTGCTCTTCATCTTCGTGAGTACTGGCAATGATAACGGTGGGGCGGGTGTCACCAAAACGCTTTTTTAATGATTGAAACAATTCATGGTCGATGCCTTGTAATTGCATATCAAATTTAATATTGCCTAATACTTCAACGCGTGATTCATCAGCCCCTAATCGGATAAAGCGTTTTGCGTCATCTTCTGATTGGGCAAAGATAGTGGTCAGTTTATTTAAGATAGGTTTGAAAAAGGGACGCGCGCGCATATACCCAACAAGCGAGCGTTCTGATAAGCGTGCATTAACGAGTAGTAATGGGACTTTAGCGCGATTGGCATAATGAATCAGATTAGGCCAAATTTCTGTTTCCATGATAAGCCCAAGTTTGGGTTTGGTTTTATTTAAGAAACGTTTCACCACACCTGGTAAATCGTAAGGGACATACTGATGAAATACCCGATTGCCCCACTTTTGTTGTACATGTTGTGAGCCTGTTGGTGTCATCGTCGTAATTAAAATAGACCAGCCTTGGTTCAGGCAGGCATTGATAAGCGGCGTCGCGGCGATAACTTCACCGAGTGAGACAGCATGAAGCCAGATGTCAATTGGTACATTAGGGGGGGAGTTTAGGGCAAAGCGTTCTAAGATACGGTCTTTATAGCCTGGTAATGATAGGCTTTTATACCAAAGCCTAAGTAATAAAAAAGGCGTCAGGCAGGTAATCAAAAGAGAGTATATAAAACGCATAATAAGGTATTGTCCTGTTAATCGCCTTGATTTTGTCTTTCTTTGATTTCAGAGAGCGTTTTACAGTCGATACAAAGGGTCGCCGTGGGTCTTGCTTCAAGACGTTTCATGCCGATTTCAATGCCGCAAGCTTCGCAATATCCAAAGTCATCTTCACGAAGGCGCTCAAGGCCATCTTCGATTTTTTTGATGAGTTTTCTTTCGCGATCGCGTGTTCTTAATTCAAGGTTAAACTCTTCTTCTTGGCTGGCTCTATCTGAAGGATCAGGGTAGTTAGCCGCTTCATCTTTCATGTGAGATACGGTTCTGTCGACTTCTTCCATGAGTGATTGACGCCACGCGAGCAGAATTTGCTCGATGTGAGCGCGTTGTTTGTCATTCATATACTCCTCGCCTGCAACCTCTTGGTATGGGGCGATGCTCATTTTGGCTAAGGTATCCGTGTTCACGTTGTTATACCCTTGTTAGTTAAAAGTTGAGTGATATTAATCATCTTCCTGCTATCAGTCTACAAGAAAACGCAATATTTAGCAAAAAAGAATTTTTTATGAGTGGCTGTATACAGA
>Ga0075163_10001994_pt1 | contig 27505 bp, 45 predicted proteins | sample JI1023141ADNA_FD_71478 | JGI IMG/M metagenome (GOLD analysis project Ga0075163, IMG submission 71478) | Wastewater effluent complex algal communities from Wisconsin, to seasonally profile nutrient transformation and Carbon sequestration -... | ecosystem: Engineered > WWTP > Effluent > Algae...
CGCCTCGCCCAACCCTCCAACTCGGCCCGCTCATCAGCGGTCAACACGATCTGAACAGCATGAGGCGTCGGCACAACCCAGTCTAACAACTAGGTTGCAATTAATGACTCAGGACACTAGCGGCAAGTGGCGCATTGCGTGGGTGGTGCGGTGCTGCTCGCGTGCCCATGAAACGACACGACGGCCGATGATGCCGTTGCCGTCTTCGGTTCGGTATCTCGCCCATTGCGGATTGCTGCGGTCGGTTTGCGTCGTCCCCAGCGGGTACCAAGGTGTTGCTGTTGCTGCGGTCATGCTGCGTGTTCCGTTCGTTTGGTTTGAATGTTGATTGCTGACCCTCGGTGTGGCCGGTCGGATCTCGCCAACCGGCCAGCGACCGAGGATTGCCGTCTAGCCGAGGCGGCGTCGTGCGGCCTCACGGTCGCGGCGCGAAATCCAGCTTTGCGGATACGGCACTTCGCTGGCGTCGGGCTCGCGGCCTGGGGCGAACGGATAATGCGGATCCGCCGGCCACTGCCAGCCCGGTTCCTGCCACTTGTACTGACGCTGTTCTTCCGGCTCTGTGCTCTCGTCGGGTCGGGGCGGTACTTCTCCATGGCCGATTGAAACGCTCATCTATTTCTCACTCTCGGTTGATATTCGTAATTGATTGTCGCGCTTGGTCTTTCGTGATTATCCCAGTTGTCACCGCCCCCCGTAGCCGTTGTTGCCCAACCGTTGCAAGGTCATTCGTAATCCCGCTGTCCTGACGGGTTTCCGAGCCGCCCAGCGACGGTGCCACGCGGCCGATGTCCTGACGGGAGACTCCGCACCCACGCTCGACAGGCGTCCAGTGCCGGACAGCTTTTGCACTCAGTAACGGCAACCCGGCGGTCGTTGGGCTCGTAGCTTTCCCACAGATCCCAGCGGCCACGACATCGAGCACCGGGCAGGTCGGGGATGTTGCGCAAGGACTCGAACACGGTGCCGATGGTCATTCGGCCACCAGCTGCATAGTCATTCGCACACTGAGGGCCTGCGCGACCGGATCGGCCGTGACGCAGTAGGCACCCGATGGCGACCGCGATTGCCACGTCACTACTTCGGTGTCGCCGGGGCTCGGATGCCAGGTGTGCCTGACATCCACCGCGCCGCCGTCAACCTCCTGCGACGAGTGAACCCGACGGCCATCGGACTTCGCGATTTCAAATCGGCATGTTCCGACGTCGTTCACGTCGGCCACTTCGGCCAGAAGTTCGCTCAGATCGATGGCTTCGTCAGGGAATCTCCAGAAAAGCTGGTCCTGGACGTAATCGAGCATGTTGCCGCAGCGGCGGTCGATGTAGCGCAGGCTGTCTACCGCGCTGTGGCTACTCATGGGATCTCCCGATTCGTTGGTTGGCTACTTGCGCGGGACGGCGATTGCCGCCCCTGATTGGCCCGTGGGCGCGATTTCCGTTCACGATGGGCGGTACACCACTCGCAACGGTCGGTGTGCCCGTAGACCGGCTCGACGGGATCGACCTTGCGCGGGATAGGTTGCCCTCGGCACGGGCCTCGGTGATGGCGTCCTCGAACTGCTCATCGGACACACCATCGGTAAGACCGTAAATGCCGGGCCGATCTATTCCGGTGACCGAGGATTTGATGCCATTTAGCTCCGTGTCTGTTGCGAAGTCTGTTGGCGAAGGCTTATCGACAATCAATTCCGAAGTCTTTGTTGATCGGCCGAGCTTGATGTCTCGCTTGATCGCGGCTACGGACCTGATTTCATGTGATGTAGCAACAGTTCCCCGATCTTGCCCATCGCGGATCGCAACGCCGAGGCCGCGCTCGGCGCGGCGGATGAACTCGGCGGCTTTAGCGCTGCGCCTGTTTCGGGTCATCGGTCGCACCGCGCCGTCAGGTGATCCCAAGCGCCCTCGCATAGACCGCAGCGGATTCGATCCGGCCCGAGCGGACTGCCACAGTCGCGGCACTGCGATTCAGCCAGCCCCGGCGGTTCCGGCTCGTCAAGCCCTGGCGGTTCACCGACGCCGTTGGTAGCAACTCGGGCAGCCGCGATCCGCGCGCAGTCATGGTGCATTGAGTAGCCGGACGGCGGCGGATGACCACACACCGAGCACAGCTCAGATTCAGTGCCAGAAATAGCTGAAGGTGTACATAGCTCAGCCGTTTCTGAGCCAATATCCTCACCCCATCTATGGGGTATAGGGGTAGGTACCGCTAAATCTGGCACTGATTTTGGATCTAACGCGGACGGGTCGATACCTTCGGCGAGTCGGTAATGCCACCGGGTTATTTCCTTGCCTGCCCATAAAACCTCGGTTTCGTCGCATTCCAGAACGCCGAGCATGTGCAGCGCTTGCAATTGCCGATCCGTCGTTGCTCGGGGCTTACCGATCCGCTTACGAACGTCGGCAGTCGAGCTGTCCGGATTGGCCGCCACGTCGTCGATGATCGCCAGCCGCAAGGGCGGCATCGAGTCCCGAGCGCAGCGGATCGCCAGCCGTAACGCCGACGCCCTGTCCATGCCGATAGCGACACCGCCGCGCACCACCTGGGCGAGCTGCTTGGCGAACCGTGTCGGCATCTCGGGCGCATGGGCATCGACCACGTCGCCGCGATAGTCATGGTCCACCGCCGTGCGGGCGAGCGTCACCAAGTCCGCAGCCGCTAGGAGCCGGTCGGTTTCGGCTGACGTGACCGTGACACCCGTGGTCGCCATCGCGTCGATGACCGCCGACGCCGCGTCGGCCAGCTCGTGGCGCATCTCGACTTCACTGCCGGTGTTGCCGATCGCTCGACGGCCGGCAGCCTGTCGACCCTTGGTCGAGTCCATGCGGATCAGCACGAACCTGTCGCCCATCGCCGCAACAGCGCTATGCGCCTTGTCCCACGCCGTTGTCACCGCCCCGACGAACGCGACCCTGCCCGTCCAATTGAGCGTTAGCCCGCCGTCGGTGCCGACGTTGCGGGACCAGCGGCCGTCGTAGACCTCACGCAGGGCTCCGAGGACTTCAGCTCGCGCGTCTCCCGACATGCTCAAGATGGACGTGACGTCCTTGACCACCAACACGCCGCCGGGTTCCAGCTTGCGTAACAGTCCGCCCGTTGCATCCTTGGCCCGCTCACGCTTAGCCGTCGCCGACAGAAGCGCACCGGATGAGCTGATAGTGCTCGTCACAATGGCCCCGATCCCGTCGAGGCACTGCACCGTCTCCGTCTTCGCATTGCCGCTACCTGAGATGAGCAGAAGCCAGAGCGGATCGCCGTCGAGCCGTTCCACGGCCGCTGCGGCCAGTGTTGCGTCTAACGCATCGAGGTCATAGTCGTCGCCGAGCCACCGTCGAAACACGCCGTGCGCCTTATTGAGAGCTATCCGTGATGGCGAGTACCTGCCCGATGCCGCGATCTCTGCGCCGCGCTGAATATCGCTGTCCGTGCGACTCATGCCGTCACCCGCGTCACCCACGGATTCGCCTTGCGGAACGCTTCACGCTGGCGGACCTCCTGCGCCACCTTCGGCCAGTCAGTCGATGCCGCAATCGCTTTCGATGCCTCGGCGCGTGCCTCCTGCGCCGTCTCCGTTCGCAACACCCAATGTTCACCGGCAACCGCGACAGCCAACAACTTGGCCGGGTCGCAGTCCATAAGCGCACACCATGACGGGGTGCCTGCCGTCGGCAATGCGTTCGCCTGGGCGACCAGTTCGGTCACGAACTCGTGCACCGGACACCAAGCGACAGAACGTGATTCGACTACCGCGCCTACTGAGAGCGCCGCCGTCGCTGCGGTAGAATCTGATTCATCACTTGGCGGTGACGGAATGGCCTCGGGCTTCGGCTCGGGGCCGATTTCGTTTGGCATTAGGCAGCACCGCCCGAAGTTTCTCCGCTTCCCGGTGCTGAACTACCACCGGATCCGCCTGCCGGAATGCGGCCGGGTGGCGCGGCATCCTTGCGACTACGGGTTGGCGGTGAGGACTCACTGCCAACGGCACCACCGCCGAACGGCACCATTGCGGCGTCAACTTCGTCCAGATCGACTCTGACCAAACGCTTTCCGCTTCGATAGCCGATCAAGCGACCGTCCGCGATCATCTGGCGGACCGTGCGCTCGGTTACGCCGAGGTACTCGGCAGCCTGTTTCTGTGTGGCGTAGTTTCGCCTTGACATCCCAACTCCTGGGGTCTCTTGAGAGACCCACCGTGTTGGAGCGGGCTTAAATCCGCAGGACGTTGCGCTCTACTGCCCGATTCTCCTGCGATAGGTCCGGGAGGCCACCGCCTGGGCGGGTGCACGTCCACAATTACACGCCAATTCCGCTAAGCGCAAGGATATTCCGGTTATTGATTCACGGACAGTGCGATATGTCCAGCTCGGCCATACCGACATCGGCGCACTGGAATAGGACTTCCATCCTTATTCGCGGCCTACGCCCACAGCGCGGGCAATGCACCACCCTGGTCTCGGGTCGGCCTATTACCGCCCCTGCCGGTTCGCCGGTAATGGGGTCAAAGATGTTGACCCGCTTAACGATTACCGCGCCACCTTTGCCCAGGATTAGGTCAACCGTCACCTTATTAAGCTCGTGCCATATGGTCGTCGCGGCCAGCATCGTGCGCTGATGCTGCCCACGGTCGGTGCACACCAATGGCATTCGGTGGCGCGGCGGTGTCATGTCACTCCCCTCGCGCAATCTTCGACAGCAACGCGGCGATCTTCTTATCCCGTCCCTGCGCGGCGTGCTGGTATTTCATCGCCGCCCCCGGTGTCGAATGTCCAAGGCGCGCCATAAGTTCCGCCAAGCTGGCCCCGGTTGCGGCTGCCAGGACGGCCGAGGTGTGCCGTAAGTCGTGCCAGCGCAGGTCTTCCCGACCGGCTGCGGATCTTGCCTTGTAGTACTGGCGGTAAAGACTTGCTGGTGCCATGTGTCCGCCGTGGGCAGCCGGGAATAGCAAGGCGTCTGGGTCATCCGCCACGAACATGTCGAGGTGCTGTTGCAGGACGCCGACCAGGTGCGGCGGTATGTGTACATCTCTGATGCCAGCCTCGGACTTCGGCGTGCTCACCTGAAAGCCGCTCTCGACCCGAACAACCGCGCGCTCGATGCGAATCACGCCCTCGGGCTGGTCGTCGTCGCCCTCCTCGTCGGCCGGGATGTGTAGACGCAGGTCTTTGCGACGCAGCTCGGTCAGCTCACCGAACCGCAGTGCGCACCACGCAGCCAATAGCACCATCGCCCGATTCTGCTCGGGCATCTCACGTGTGATCGTCTCTATTTCGTCAAGTGACGCTGGCCGGATCTTGTGGACCCGCTTGGCCGACCCGGCCCCTCGGATGACGGCCGGGTTCGTGCCGATCTTGCCGTCACTGGCGGCAGTCGCCATGATCGTGCGGAGTAGCCCGTAGGCGTGCGCCCGCATGGTTGGTGAGCCCTTGTCGAGCCTGGCGTGCCAGTCCCGCACGTCGTCGGTGGTGATCGAGCCGATTGGCAAATCCCCGAACTTGGGGATGATCTTCTCATCGAGCAGGGTTTGATAGTGCTCGCGCGTGCGGTCTTTGAGGTCGCGCTGAGCCATCCACGTCTTTGAGTACTCGCCGAACGTCGTATTCGGCCGGCTCTCCTCGTCGGCCTCGGGTGGCGTCCACGACTTTCGGATTACCTCGGCCTGTTGCAGCGATAACCACCCGCGAGCGTCACGCTCGGCCAGAAACGTGCGCGGTGCCGTATATCGGCGACCGTCTGGGCCGTAGTACATGGCGCGCCAGCGACCGCTGGGGAGCTTGTGGGCGGTGCCGAACGCGCCGCGCTTCTGTGCCTTGCGTGCCATGAGCGGTCGTGAACTCCCGTGAACTCGATGCCGTGCGATATGCCAGCGTGTAGACACTCTGGAGTTCACGAACTCGGCGTGAACTCGTTGTGAGCTAACAAGACTGTATCAACGCTCCGCATGGCTCCGCATGGTTCTGTTACACTAACGCAGGTCAGCGCAGGTAGAGCAGTCGAATGCGCTGGTCAAACCCACTTAGTCAGCAAACTGATTGAGCTGGTTAAATCCCAGTATCGCGCACCACCTCTGACCTGCGAAAACAGGTCGGAAACATTGGCCCGTGCCAAACAGGCCACAAGGTAGGCATCTCTGGGCGTTCCGCCGACTCGGTAACTAATAAGTAGTCCGAGGCATGTCACACCCGAATGGGACAGTCCTCGGACAGCAAACCGAGAGGACACTCCCCCATGACCAACTACCGCCTCGACCAGTCCTGCGCCGAACGCGACGTGCAAGTCGAAGCGTTCCGCATCGTGCGCGAACTCCAGGACCACCTCGACCGTGCGGCCGCCACGTTCCTCGACCGCATCGCCGCCCCCAATTTCACCGAGGCCGGTGACTGGCAACTCGAAGGCGGCGATCCCGCGGTGCCGACCGGTTGGACGCGGCATCTCACCCATTACGAGCGGACCGTTGACGGCGACCAGCTGACCTCCGGCGGCAACGGGGTTCAGGTCGCCGTGTGCGGCACACAGTGGGGCGACGGCTCGGTGGCTAATGTGGCCGTCCACATCGACCACGTCGATTTCGCCGAGCTGGACGCGGCACAGACCCGCGAATTGATCGGAGTGCTGGCCGTGGCCGCCGACATCGCCGAGCGGTTCGGCGGTGTCCGCCGATGAGTGCGCCGAAGGTGACGGCGCGCGCCGAAACTTTGGCCCGGCTTGCTGTCCACAAGTGGGCTCGCGAGATCCGCTGCGAACAAATCCTTGTCGACGGCACCCGGCAGTGTTCCCGGCGGGCAACCAGAGGGTTCCGGCGTCACTGCGAACCAGTCGCCCTGCTGTGCGGGCAGCACGCTAGCGCAGCGCATTGGGCGGTGATCGTCGGCACACGCAGGGGTGGCCGGGTGTTGTGCACGGGCTGCAACCTGCACTACAGCTCCCATGAGCTGCCGTTGCCGGTACTACTGTGAGCGCCCGCGAGATCACCCGCGCCTGTGTCGCAGCTGTGACGCTGATCGTGACGGCGCTGTTCGGGTTGGCGGCCGTTGCATGGGCAACGGTCAGCGCCTACCCGCTGTTCGCCCTGGTGTCGTTCATCGCCGCCGCCGTCGGCGTCGGCGCCGTCAAAGTGCAAGCGCGGCACGGCCGGCGGGCCGAGGAGGCGGCGATCAGGGTGCGATTCAATCGGGCGCTGTCGCTCTGGCCGTTACAAGAACGGGTACACGCTGACGTGACCATTGAGGGTGTCCGCCTGACGTACACCCATTGAGCAACGAAATTCGCCCCGCCTCGGATCAGCCGGGGCGGGGCGAATTTCGTGCGCGACGTTCAGCGGCTCATGACCAGCACGATCTGCCACGGCTCCAGTCCGGTGATCATGCCGATGAAGTCGCGGGCCTGACTGACCACCTCGCCTGGGTGCATTGCCTGCGTCAGGCCGTTGCCACGCCACGCACCGCTGGGTGTGATCCAGCCATCCAGCTCGGGTACCTCGATCATGATGAACTCACCGTCGCGGTAGGTGTTGACGACGAACTCGCGAACCTCAAAACCTCCGGCGACACCAGGGGGCGGCGGGCCGTAACCGATGTACATCGGTCCCACAACCTCGTCGCGGGTTGGGGGGTGTGCCGCGTAGTCAGCTGCCATCGATGCGTAGTCCTCAGGGGTCAGGCGTCGCGGCGGACCCAGCAGCTCGGCGTCGTAGGCGGCCAGCCGGGCCAGTAAGCAGCCATGCCCGCGCAACATCTCGTCGAGGATTGCTTGCCGGTCAGGCCTGTCCGACTCTGTGATGCGGTCGAATACCTCACCCGCTTCGGCTTCGGTCGCCACGTAAGCCAGGCGTTCCTCGCGCGGCATGAATGCGACGGAGTCCGCAGAGGCATTGGCCCACACTGGGTTTTCGCCTACGAGGGCAGCCTCGACGAATGCGTCGCGTGCCACCGGACCGAACTCGATAGGTGTCTCACTCATGGGTGCGACCGTACGGCGGCGGGGTGACAGAAGCACAGCGATTTTCGTCGGTCCCGCTCACGGCAGTGGGCCTAGTTGTTGGGCCGGTGGCTCAGACAGTCGAGGTACGACTTCGAGGTCGCAATCCGGTCCTTCTGCATATACCGGTATCCGTTGCGCCAGGCCACACCCAATACGGACGGCCCGGGGTAAGGGTTGCGGTCGTTGATGTTCGCGGCTCGACCCTCGGCCTGCGCCCGCTTCGCCTCATCGACGCTGGTCACTGCTTGACAGTAACCGGACCGCATTCGAGCGCCAACGACGTGGCCAAGCGCACCGTCGCCGTGTCCCCCCAACCTCGACCAGCACCGGGCACCGCATGACCACCGCACTCGAAGTGATCGACGCCGAATACGACTCGCGGGCCGAGTGGTGCGACTGCTTGTGCGGCATGGGCGGTTTTGTTGCCGTTTTCCTTTGCGCCCGTGCGGCTTTCGGCCGATTCTGCGTCACCTGATACCAGGACGTGAAAGTGGGCAATGCATTGCCCACTTCATCATCAGTCGGATACGCCTCGGCAAACTGCGCACGGTATTTCAACTCCCGGCGGCTCTTGCCGGTGGCCTCGGCCAGCGCGGCGAGGTGGGTGAACCGCCCCGGGTTTGATGCTGGTTTGATGCTGGTTTGATGCACACCGTGAGGCCATCGAGCGCTGGACCCGAGATCAGTTCAGTGGGGGCTCATGGCCAATACGGAGGATCCTCAGCCCGGCTCACCGAGATCACCGAGGTCGTCGGGGACATCCACGGCGTGTTCTTGGAGCGCGGTTAGCGGCACTACATCGAGAGTGCGCTCGTGTGTAGAAGCCAGGACTACCGGAGCGGCACAACCGTCCTGATAAGCACGCAGCCAATTTCGAGCAGTGACGCACCACCGGTCACCGGGGACCAGGCCGGGGAATCGGTAGGCGGGCATCGTGGTGGTCAGGTCGTTGCCGATGGACTTCTGGTGATCGAGGAACTCGCCGGTGACCACCACGCAAATGGTGTGCAGACCAACATCTTCCGGACCCGAAGAGCAGCAGCCGTCCCGGTAGAAGCCAGTGATCGGGTCGGTGCCACACGGCTCCAGCGGGCCACCCAAGACGTTGCGATCGGACACTGGTCCATTATCGGTGCGCCGGCTTGCGTTGGGTCGCCCTGCCTAAGATTCGTGAGCACTTCACCCGGAATCCAAGTCGCCGCCATGACGAGGTAGTGATCTTCAGATGGTGGGGCTGAGCGAGCGTCGGGAATTCCTCTCGTTCCCAACATGATGGCCGCCGGGAGCAGATTGGGTCCGAATCGAGTAGCTACCAGCGTCAGCCAACCCGACGCAGCACCATCAGATTGTCCCGCCAAGTAAAGGTTTGACCATCGGGGGCGAGGCCGTCGCGTTCGATGACCTCGACCCGCTCTCGGTGCCACTCCACTGCAGGCAAATTCAACTCGGCCAGTACCTCCGCGGCACTGGGGAACGGGTGGTCATCCGGGACCTTCGTGGAATTCGGCGGTGGCGCGGCATGGTCCACGATGACCAGCATTCCGCCGAGCACGACGGCGGCCGAAGCCTTGCGGAGGATGGCCGGGCGTTCCAAGCGCACTGTGGAGTGCAGGAACTGCGCCGAGACGAGGTCGTATGTGCCCGCGGGAAAGCTGTCGGACAGATCGTGTTGTTGAAAGTCGATGTGGTCCAGAACGCCGCGCGCCTCAGCCTCCTGAGCTGCACGGGCCAGCGCCGTATCGGACACGTCAACCGCGACGACGTCCCAACCCCGTTCCGCCAGCCACACGGCATCGCCGCCCTCGCCGCACCCGAGGTCCAACGCGCGGCCGGAGGGTCGATCGCCGACGACAGCGGCGAGCTGGACGTTAACCTTTCCGCTCCAGATACGTTCACGCGCGCCGTAGTGCGATTCCCAGTATGTCTTCGCGTCTTCGTCGTGGCCCATCGCTCCAACCTTGCCGCGCCCCGGCGCGCTGCGCCAACTTAGATAGTCAAGACGTGCGGTCGCCGGGATACGGGTCGCGCTGCCTCGCAGCGACCGTGCCGATCCCATCGGTCGGCGTTGCGGGGACCTTGCTTACGGCCGCCGGCGGGACACTCGTGCTGCAAAGCGTCACGATGCGCCGTTCACGTCGAATAACCGCCCCATTTGCTGATTTCCACGCGTACCGTGCATCTCACAGCGCCTTCACGGTGTTTGCACAGCAAGCCCGGGAGAGAGCGACATGAGTCACCAGATCGCCATCAGGAACAAGCTCAACGGTGCGATAGCCGTGGGCGCACTGACCGTCGGCGCACTCGCCTCGATAGGTCTGAATTCTGCGCCACACGCGGGTGCCACGTGTGCTTCCTTCTTCGGTCTGGGCAACACCGCGGAATGCACCAGCAACTTGACCACGGTCGCGATTGCGATCGGCACGAACGCGCAGGCTCATGCCGACGGGCTTTTCGGAGGTGCTTTCGTAGTCGGTGACGACACCATCGCCAGCTTCATCTCCACGGGCATTTTGGGTGTCGCCCTTGGATTGGGCACCAATAGCATTACGCAGGCAGGCAGCGGATTCGCCGATGTCGCCGTCAATCTCACGACCGCCAGCCCCGAACACACGGTGGTGTCTGCCTTCGGCACCGCCAATATCGCCGTCAACATCTTCGGCGGCGCGAGCGCAGTCTTCAAGCAGGCCCATCCAGCGGCTACGAGCACCGGAAGCAGCAAAGGACGGCGTTAGACGGCTCAACGAGATCACAAGACTTACGGTCTCAATCAGCCCTTCAGCCTCCACCCGGATTGTCACCGGACTGAAACCCGCAGGCGGAAAAGGCATTTCGGACTGCTGAGCCTCAGAAGAAGATCATCGCGATTGCTTCCTTTCAGGGACAGTTGGCCGGATTTAACGGCTGCGACGGACGCTGTTGTCGACGTGCGGCACATAGACCTTCTGCTGCTGCTGGAGGTTCCAAGTGAGATCGCTCAGATCGGCTTGGGCGGCACCCGCACCGCCGAGCAGTGCGGCTGCGAATCCACCGGCCAGAACCATCGAGGCTGCGAAGCGCTTCATTGTTGTCTCCCTTTGTCGGCGGGGACTTTGTCGTCCCTGCGTGCTTGAGATCAACAATGCCGTCAACAAGCGCTGCGCAACATCGCTCGATTCAGCGATCCGCTTGATGATTCAGCGTCCTGCAATCAGAGGACATCACTACACCGGCACCTTGCCCGATTCCCGGCTGGGACCGTCGGAGCTTCGACTTGTCGGTACCCACTGCAATCCTGGCCCCACATCAAGGAACCGGGAGAACACCATGACCACCACCGCACGTCCCGCAGCCGAACCCGTCTGCACCAGATCCGGGCTAGACGCGAGCGGCGCACGATGAGCGCCCGCGAGGTCACCCGCGCCTGTGTCGCGGCCCTGGTGCTGATCGTGACGGCGGCGCTCGCCCTGGGGGTGCTGTTCGTTGCCGCGGTCACGAGTTGGGCCGTGATCTCGGTCTACCCGCTGTTCGCCCTGACGTCGTTTGTGGCGACGGCCGCCGTCGGCGGCGTAGCCGTCCGACTGCACGCGAGGCACACTCGACGCATCGAGCTGACGGCGTTGCGGCACCGGTTCGACACCGCACCAATGCTCTGGCCCTGAGCCCTGAGCTTGCGGCTCAACCGATTTAAGCCATCGTGTACCCAAGGTCTTTGAGGATGCCGAGCTCAAGGGAACTGAGGTAGTTGGGACCTCCCGGCCCGGGGTCGTCAGCGGCGTTCATCAATTGGAGGTAGCGAGGGTTGTTGGGCTCTGGATTGTTGAAGTAGGCGTCATTCAGGTGGCTCACCGAACTGCCGGATTCCCATTCGGCGGGGGTGTAGAGGGGTGCGGGCTGTCCACCGAAGGCGAGGGCTTCGTTCGTCCCGTAGAAGTACAGGCCACTATTGGCGCCGGTCAGATTCGGATCGAACAAGGGATTCCACGTGTAGGTGATCGGGTCGATCGCGGCCGTGCCGCTGCTGTTGGTGATGAACCCGGCGAAGGTTGACCAGTTCTTGTTGGTGTTGTTATTGCCCGCTGAATTCACTCTGTATTTGGTGAATCCGTACGCGTGCATCAGCTCGTGCATCGCTGTCGATTCGTAGTTGTACTGCTTGCTTCCCACCAAGCCGTCATATGCCCAGTCGGTGTTGAAGTTGACGTAGACATAACCGTCGGGCACTGGCTGGCCGTCTTTGGTGACCGAGGGCGAGCCGGTTTGGATTCGGGATTGCACCACTGTAGGGAAGAAGCCTGCAGTGGTGGCGGTCAAGGGGCTGTAGGCGGCAGCCAGGTAATCGTTCTTGGAGTTGTCAGGGATGAATTGCGCGATAGCTGTGATGGTGAGCGTGACGTCCTGTTCGGGAATCACCAGGTCTGCCAAATTGAGGGCGGCCCATTCCAGCCCGATTTCGGCCTCGTCGCTCCACCGTTGAACTTCTAACCCGTACCGCGTTTGTTGGTAGGTGAACGCGTATGTCACTCGAGGGTCGGTGCCCTGTTCAACGACGACCAGTGCTTCGGTGATGCCGTTGCCGAACAGATCGAGCACGTTGATGGCCGGGACGTTGGTGTTTCGAGCGGCGACGACGAACACGTCGCGACCGTCGAAATCGTCTCCGGGCGTGTAGTTGAAGGTGCCATCGGGGTTGAGGTTGACCGTGCCCTGCACCGGGTTCTGGAGGACGGCGAACATCATCGGATCACTCTCGGGATCAACCGCCCCCAGGGTGCCGGTGATTGTTCCGCTCTCGTGGCCGGTGGTCTGCGACGGGTCCAGCGTCGGGGCCTGGTTGAAGAAGGTACGCCTCAGCGTCAACCACGCGCCTTGCAAGAAGTCTGTGATCGGGTTGGACGGAAACTTGGACAGGCAGTTCGAGACACCGTCGAGCAGACCGTAGATCACGGTATCGATCCGCTCCTTCAGCGACGGCGTTTGAACCGAGACATATCCCCAGTCCGACGGCACCCCGTCAGGGGGGTCAACGGGCATCGACGTCGCTTGCGCGCCGCTGACGGGGGACTTGGCAAGCGCCGCCGCATGCGACTCCACTGGTACCGCCTGCGATTCCGACGCCCCAGACCGCTGCGGCACGGACGTCGAAATGCCACTGTCGCCGACGTCCCGCGTGCGGTTCGCCAAGCGGGAGGCAGCAGCCGTTCGGTGAGCCGCGGCCATCTCACTGGAAGCCCGAGTCGCGCCGAGGCCGGCCCCCGGCACCACCAAATCAGCTTGTACCCGACCTCGCGAGGCTTTTCCATGCCCACCGGCCGACGCCGGTGAAACGCGCGAAGATTCCGACGAATGAGCCGTGCCCGCGTTCGATGCTCCGCTACCTGAATCCGCTACTGCGACAGCAGATCCGGCCCACGCGGCGACGCCCAACCCAACGCCGGCCGCTCCCACGCTCAGCCATTGCCGGACCGCAAAACCCGACGATTGCCGCCTACCTGAAGCGATCCGACCAGCCATCACTGCCCCTCCAGATGAACCGCCGGCAACTGTCGACCGCGCTATTGCACACCACCCGACTGCGGCATATTCGCCTTTCCAGCAACTTTGGTGGCTGCACAACAGGTACGTCAGCGTTCCCGGATCGAGTAACCCCATCCGAACCAAGGGCCGGCCCAACATCGGTGACGACAGGCCACTACCCTGACCACTATGCCCAGAGTGTGTTCTATTTCTGATTGCAGCCGCGAGACTGCGGCCAAAGGCCTCTGCGACCCGCACTATCGCCGTCAGAAAAAGGGTCAACCGCTCGACACCCCACTGCGCCCGCACGGCGTCAAGGGATGCTCGATCAGGGGCTGCAAATACCCGCACGCCGCGCTTGGCCTATGTCACTTCCACTGGAAGCAATCAAAGAATCCGCCTCGTTTCAGACAGCGCACTCCCAAAGAGGTTGCGGCGATTCGTCAGCTCCGCGCCGACGGCGCGACATTTACCGCCATCGCCAAGAAGTTCCGATGCTCAGCGTCCACCGTGAAGCGGATCTGCGACGGGGAAAGCTTCCCGGCTTAGCCACAACCATTGGGATGCCCGTAGGCCCTGCGGCCCGAACGCCCGATTCCAACGAAAAACGCGCCCGGGCCTGTTGGCCGGAGGGCGCGTCGATCCTTGCGGTGCTCGCTCAGAACCAGATCATCGTGATGCTTCCTTTCTGAACCATTGGCGTTGTCGTTTCGTGCGATCAGTGGCTGTGGCGGATGCTGTTGTCGACGTGGGGCACGTACACCTTGTTGATCTGCTGCTGCTGCTGCAGATTCCAGGTGACGTCGCTGAGGTCGGCCTGGGCGGCACCCGCGCCGCCCAGCAGTGCGGCCGCGAATCCACCGGCCAGAACAATCGAGGCTGCGAAGCGCTTCATGGTGGTCTCCCTGTATGTCTTGCCTGGCCGTGTGGCTTGGCTTGTTGAGATCAACAATGCCGCCCCGAGACGCTGCGCAACATCGCGTGATCCAGCGATGTCCTTGATGATTCGATGTCCTGCAATCAGAGGACAACACTGGTATCGGCTCCGGGATCTGTCCTCGCCAGGCCGGCCCCGCCAATCCCGGTCCGTGCAACCCGCTACCACGGGACCGCGTAGGTTCTTGGAGAATTACCCTGAGAACCCGTCGCAGCAATTAACGAAGGCCATCATGACCGAGGATCAGATCGCAGACGTACCGCCGAATCACCTGTCCATTGATCCGCGCAGCCCCTTCTACAGCGAAGAGGCCCTCAGCCGCGACGTGGGTATTCGATTCAACGGCGTCGAGAAAAACAATGTTCACGAATACAACGTGGCTGAGGGTTGGGTGCGCTTAGAAGTGCCCACCGCGAAAGATCGCCGCGGGAATCCCATGGTCGTCAAGCTGAGCGGCACGGTTGAACCCTATTTCCGCACAGCGGAGTAGCGGATGCCCGTCGGCTGCTGAAGCGGGACCGCCTGAAACGGTTTCAACGAACCGCCTTGGCGACGGTTTTTAGGACAACCCGTTTGTCGGCCCCCGATCGCGCCGGTTACTAGCGCCGGCCAATGCCGATCGGCCCGACAGGTCCTACGACTGGCCCCACACCGCCCACTCCGACTGGGCCGACAGGTCCCACCACCGGGCCTACCCCGCCGACACCGACCGGTCCTACGGGTCCCACTATCGGATTCGGGCCGACGCCGACGGGGCCGACGGGCCCAAGAATTGGATCGACGTAGGGCGTCGGGTCGTATGGCAGACACTGGTTGAGGTCGTAGTTCCAGTACATGATGGCCCCGTCGCAGAACTGGCACTGGTTGGTCACGTAGTTCATGTAGAAGTTGAAATCGCAGTTGTCCTCGGCGCGGCTGACTGCAGGCGACACAAGTGCGGTAAGGGGTACGGCTGCAACGCCGAGCACGAGGGCAGCCATTGCACCGAGCATCCGTGGTCTGGTGATCATGAGGATCTCATCTCTGTTCGTGGGTAGCACCGGGGCTTGCCCACACTCGGGCACGCTGCACGAACTCTTAATCGCATCGACTGATCGATTTAATACACACCAAACGGGTGTCGCGGAGATTCAAGTTCAGGTTCAGCCATTTTCCGCCTGGAGTGCCATCACCCCATCAAGCAGACGGCGTCCTCAACGCCGCTGTGGTGGCCGTCGCACCAATCAGCAGGCATCGCAGTCATAGTGACGATCGCCGCGGCACCCAGGACAGTCGCCAAGAACATCTTCATACGTGCTCAAGCGTCGTAGCAGCGGCGGATATTCCCAGCAGAAAGTTCAGTACTTACCCGTAAGGCACGGGTCGATGCTAACGACGTTCAGATACTTCGCCAGCGTCGCCGGATGACGAGCGATCGCTTCTTCGATCGCCCGCGCCTCCGCCGCCTTCCGTGCCCGCCAAACCCTGCTGAACCAAGTCATCGGAGTCCTCCCTCGGGGAATTTGTAACTCCGATGCTGCCGTGGTTCAGTGCGCAATACCATCAACAGCGCGTTGGGATTTCGCTAAAAAATGTCACATCAGCAAGGGCGTGACGGGCCGAACGACAGACCTACTGCGCCTAGCTTGATGCCGAAGGCGCCCAAACAGCGGGGTTGTTCGCCGGAAAGCTCGCGCACTGCGCCGCAACCGCGTTGCCGGTCGGCTCAGCGGTACGGAACAACGCGACGTATTCCGGGAAGATGTCCCCGAGGGTGTCTATCTCGGCCTGACGGTCCTGCGGAGACTTCTGCAGCAACAGATTGAAGTGGTAGGTGACGCCGCCCTGAATCCAGCCAGGCTCCGAGTTGTACTTGGCGACGATTGCGTTGTAGGCCATCGGGTCGACCACCTGGGTGGCAGCCATCAGCTGATCCAATGAGCACTGGGTATTGAGCAATGCCGGCGGGACCGCGACGGGATCGTCTGCATTGGCTACAGCGGGCAGCCCTAGGGCTCCCAGGCCGAAGGCCACCGCCAACGATGCGGCATGAACAAAACGCGAGGTAGTCATGGCGATGAAACCTAGTCGGAATTGATCCCCTTGTTCGGTGATCAGCTCTGCCGAACACGATATCGAGTGCAAGTTTGTTGGCCGTCACAGATGGCGACTCTGGGAAACACCGGCGTTCGACAGGGAGACATCAACCCGCCGATGACGCTGGTAAACCCGCAGCGGGGTCGCTGCGATCGGCAACGACCGTCCGGCAAAGCTGACGTCGCCGCCTGCGGCCGGCATTCGGCGGCGAAAACACCAGCAAACATACATTCAGTATGACGTACATCACCCACCAATCGGACTACGGAATCTTGGCCCTGCATAAGGGCCATTCACCGGATAGACGACTGTTGTGATGCGCAGCACAATTGACCTCGAGCCGCTTGGCCAGCAAATTTCAGCGAACCAGATCGAGAGGACTGAAAATGTCGGGAAAGTTCACACGGAGGGCCGCTGGGCTTCTGGCGTCCGGCACATTTGCACTCGGAGCCTTGGGCGTCGGCATAAGCATCGCGCCGGCCGCCAGCGCCGCTGAGGGTTGCGGCCAGGGCTATCACATCGAGGGAAACAGCTGCGTCGTCAACATCCCAGGTCCCGGCGCACGGTTCGTATCGGGCACCAACTGCTGGTACAACGACAACAACGACTACCGCTGCCCGCCCGGCGGCTAATCAGTCAACGGCGACGGCCCCGGCCGCCTCACCATGGACGGCCGGGGTCGACGTCATGCTGCGACACATGCACATGCTGCGGCAGTGCCGCAGCGGAATCGCTTTCGGCGGCCAGCAATGCCCCGAGGTCGCCTTCCTGCTGCGAGACGAACACGCTGACCACTTGCCGGCACAAATCGGGAACGCTAACGCCCCGGACCTCAGCGATTCGGGTAAGACGGGCCACCGTCGCGGTGGAGACATGAAACTGGACCGCGAACTGGCCGCAGGAACCGTCCTCTGGGGGCGAGCCCGGCCCGATGACGGCGGGGCCGTCGACGTCGTAGTCACCCATGTCGAGCCCGCGGCGCATGGCCGCATCGCCCTCCCTCGCAACAAGCCACCGCCCGGACGCCACGGAGTCGGCGGTCTGATCCGTCGACAACGGGTCCAATTCGCCATCAGCTTGGCGATCGGAAAACAAGGGACCCACGCGCGCCGACGTTACGCCGCCGCCCATCCCCCGCCATCCGGGCCTCCGTGATCGCTGAAGCGGATCGTTGAACAACCGCGAGGAATCCCGCCCAGACACGGCAACAGTCCGTAACGATATGGAGGCGGAACGCGATGGGGTTGGCAGACGGTAGGCCACTGTCGCAGAAAGGGTGCACCACGATGCAGTTGAAACTTTTGGGTGGAGTCGGAGCCATGCTCGCGGCGGCATTGGCTGGCAGCGCGACTGCCTCGGCAGCACCGGATATGAGCGCTATCGCTAATTCGACGTGCTCCTACCAGCAAGTCGTCGCAGCACTCACCGCTCAGTCGCCGGATGCCGCCAATCGGCTGACATCAAGCCCCGTCGCGACCGCGTGGTTGCAGCGACTGGTAGCGGCCCCACCAGACCAGCGCCAGCAGATGATCACCGACGTTCAGGGTCTACCGGCCATGCAGCAGTACACCGGACTGATCAACCAAGTCGCAGGCAGCTGCAACAACTACTGAGCGAGTCCTGGGAACCTTTGTTTCCCAGACCTGAGCGATGACACTGGTCGCGGCGCGGATCGATCTGTCGATTCGTGCCGCAACCATGTGTTCGCACTATTCCTCATCGTCCAATTCCAGCAAGCGCAGCTTCGCAAGCCCTATGTAGTCATCGAGCCGAATCAGCAGTTCCGCCAATGTCTCCCGCGCCGGCGTTCCCTCTCCGTACGTCTCGAAGATGTCGGCCACCTGGGCGCGCCATGCCTCGTAATTGGCCGAGGCTTCCAGGAATTCACGCCGCTGATCGGCCGGATCCAGCTGGCGAAACTCCCGGCCAAAATCTTCATAGAGCGCGTGCGTCACCGGTTGGTCAAGGTAAGCCCGGACAGCATCGGTGTCCGTGAAAACGAGATCTTCCAGCACCGTCCGATCCGGGTCATAGAGCGGTTCGTTATGTACATGATCGTCGCCTTCTGCCACAGCGCCATTGTTCCCGTCGAATCGTTCGGGCGAAAGGCGAATGGCAGCATGACGGGCATGAGCCGCATCTCCCGAACACCAATCGCCCGAGCAGCTACTGGCATCGTGCTGGCTGCGATGGTCGGGCTGAACGCGACGGGTTGCGGCGATTCGGTGGGCGGCAAGCCCGAGCTCTCAGGGCCAACCCTCCCCCCTGCGCCACCCACGGCGTGGGGTCCATGCCAAGTGATAGGTGATGCTGACAGCCCGCAAGTACCGGCTGGTGCACAATGCGGCGAGCTCACCGTTCCTGTCGACTATTCGAACTCCGATCCCAACGCCGCAGTCGCCAAGTTGGCATTGATCCGCTTCCCCGCGACCGGAGAGAAGATCGGATCTTTGGTGATCAACCCGGGTGGCCCGGGCGAATCCGGAATCGATGCCGCCGCAAGCATGGTCACTTCCTTGCCGCCGGAGGTCCGTCAACGCTTCGACCTGGTCGGATTCGATCCCCGCGGAGTCGGGTCGTCAACGCCGGCTTTACGTTGCAATTCCGACGCCGAGAACGACGCGATGCGCGCCGATCCACAAGTCGACTACAGCCCGGCCGGGGTGTCTCACATCGAGTCGACGGAAAAGCAGTTCGTCCAACGATGCGTCGACAAAATGGGCAAGGAGTTCCTGGCCAATGTCGGAACAGTGAATGTCGCGCGCGACCTCAACAGACTTCGCGAGGCGCTGGGCGACGCGAAACTCACCTACCTCGGTTACTCCTACGGCACTGATATCGGTTCTGCGTATGCCGAGGCCTACCCCGACAAGGTCCGCGCGATGATCCTCGACGGAGCCGTAGATCCGAGCGCGGATCGGATCCAGTCCGATATCGACCAGTCCGCTGCCTTCCAGAAGGCATTCAACGACTACGCGTCCGACTGCGCCGAGACTCCAAGCTGCCCGCTCGGCACTGATCCATCCAAGGCCGTAGACGTCTTCCATAACCTGGTGGACCCCTTGGTCAGCAAGCCCGCCGCCACCAACGACCCGCGGGGACTTGGCTACAGCGATGCGGTGACCGGAACCGTGATGGCCCTGTATTCGCCGACCATGTGGCCGAACCTGACCGACGGCCTGACTGAATTGTCACAAGGCCGCGGGGACGACCTGCTCGCACTGGCCGATGACTACTCCGGTCGGGACAGCCAAGGCCATTACGACAATTCGAACGACGCCGACACCGCGATCAACTGCGTTGACGCACCGGCGAACACCGACAGAGCTGCCGCTGCCGACGAAGACCGGCGGATGCGGCAGGTCGCGCCATTCATGAACTATGGACAGTTCACGGGAATCGCACCACTGGATACCTGCGCCTTCTGGCCGACGCCGGCGACGAGCGGTCCGCACACAGTGTCGGCGCCCGGTCTGCCACCGGTCCTCGTGGTGTCGACCACTCACGACCCGGCCACCCCGTATCAGGCGGGCATCGCGCTGGCCAAGCAACTCGGTGGCGAAGTGCTCACCTTCGATGGAACGCAACACACGGTCGTGTTCGAAGGCAATTCCTGCATCGACAAGTACGCCTCCGCGTATCTGATCGACCTCAAACTGCCGCCGCCGGACTCCAAATGCTGACAAGCCCCCCCGAAAAAAATGCTCAATGCGTGAAGCAACCGTGGCGCACCCCTCCCGAAATGGGCGGTGGCCCGGGATTTCTCCCGGGCCACCGGTATCACTCCACACTCCGCGGGCGGACTCAGAAGGGGGAAAGCCTTCCCGCGGAGTACCCCTCGAAGGGATACTTCGATCCTGCCTCGCCGTCCGGGCCGGCACCATCAACGAGACGTTGGAATTCCACTAGATTTTCTCTCACACCAACTCGCCAGTGGATAGATCGCGTCCAACCGGGTATCCCCTTATCCGGTGGCGGTCTGGGTTCAGAGGGGTGAGCCCCGGCCGTCGCCACAGCTAGAGACATATTTTTGGCCCATGCGACGACGTGGATAACACGGATGTGATTTCCGGCGATATAGCGAACATGAACGATCTCATCGCGATCGCCGAGCGTGAATTGTTGTATCAGCGTCGAGTGGATCTGCAGGACCTGCTGGAGCAGTTCAGACCACTCGATCTCCAACTCGAGGAAGTCCTGGCGTTGATCGCGATACTCCGGCCAGTCGCCGACAGAGTCAACGCGGACATCGGTAGGCCCAAGAAGCGCCCCCCGAAACGCCCCCCGCTGAAACTGGTTCCCTGACGCGGCCGAGCGGGATGCCGCCAACGATCAGAACCGCAGTACGCCAGTCCAGCTTTCCGTCCCGGCACCACCGTCTTCTTGATCGTCGTCGGGCAACCCCTCGATCAGTTCGAAGAACTCACGCATCGTGTCCGCGGCAATGTACCGGTGTTCGCGACTCGTTGGCGCCAGTCCGTGACGGGCTTCGATCCAGGGAAACTGACTGCGCGTCAACTCACGCAGCTGCGCCCCCGACCAGCGCCCGAACTCCGCGACGACCGCGTCGATCACGCTCTCCATCATGTCGTCGTCGGCCGCGAAGTTCCGATCTCCACGCAGCGTCTCCACAAACCGCCGACGCTTGTGTTCCTGATACAACCGGTCGACGACCGGCCCGTGGGTCCAGGCCTCGATCGGTTCACGAAAGGCGGGAAACCCTGTCCTTGCGAGGTGCTTGCCCTGGACCAGGTAGCAGAGCTTCTGCAGCTTCCAGCCGTCAACGCCGCCGGGGAGGCTGCTCAACACCGCCGTCGCGACGTCGATAACCGACGGACTCGGCCTACTCACCGCGGCGGCACCGCGCTCACGATGCCCAGCAGAAGCCGCAGTCATGTGTCCAGTGTGCAGCCCGTGCCCGAAATCGCCCGCCCTTTCCGCAGTGTGTTCGCTGCGGAGATCCGCGGGATCCGCTGTTCAGCCCCGCTGACACCACCCATCGGCAAACGCGTTCGGCCCGTCACCCCCCGACTGAGTGACGGGCCGAACGCCGATGCCTTCATCTCACCACCAAGCGGAAACCGCAGTGGTGAATCGGCGAACGCTGCTATTGCTTCTGCGGAGCGGCTTCCACGGAATTGGTGGTAGTGCCGTCAACCGCGCCGGACTTGAAAGTGCCCTGAATGCCGTTAGCCGTCACCTGACCGTCGACAGCGGCAGTCTTGAAGGTGCCTTGCGTGCCATTCTCGACGACCTGGACACCTTCATTCTTGACGCCGGAGTCCTGCTGGGTGAGCTGAGTCGCCGGGCTTGAAGATCCGAGCTGGCCCGGACCGGCAGCTGCGTCCGCGGCAGCTTGAGTCGTGCCCGCCGCCGGCGCCGGAGACGCCAACGCCGGCGCGGCAAGTCCCACGGACGCAACAACAAGAGCAGCTCCCGCGAAACCTGCAGTCCACTTCATCTGTCGAACCTCCCCGGACTCCGGCCTGCGACGTGTTCGCTGCCCGCTACGTAAAAGGATGCCGTGTCACACGTAACGTCGGTATCCGCCGATGAGACCTTCGCGCGGTCGATTCACGTGTCCACCTATCGGCGGACAACAGATTTTCTGGCGCGAAAACCATTCCAGCAGTTCGGAATTGGCTAGCGAGCTTCCACGCAGAACCAGAACGAGGGGCTGTAGATCAACCGCAATCCATCCGGCATGGTGACTTCCAGAATGCCGTTTTTGCTGATCTTCCACTCATGCCCGTCGTCAAAGGTGCGACTGGTTGCTGCGAAATGAACTGTGAATGCCATGACCCGATGATGTCATTGCCCGGGCCGACAAGGATCAAGCGACGGCGATTGGCATCTGCTGAGCCTTGTACTGCGGCACAGCAGCCACGGATGCCAGCACGTTTCCGTCGGTCGCGGCCCTGCTGTAGGCGCTGTCGGTGCCACTGCTGTTGACAGTCGCTCCGTCACTGACAGCAGATCCCGCCGCGTTCTGCTCACAAAGACTGCTCACCGGACTCGAGTTGCCCAGGCTGCCCTTCGCATCGGCGGACGCTGCATCGGAGCCCATCGCAGGAGCATCCATCGCCGCCGGACCGGCGTTCGGAATGATCGAAGCAATCGAGACCGTGGAGGACGGGCCGTGGAACGTGTCGCCCGTGGGCTGCGGCGTGGCCGCTGCGACACCGGCGAACTTCAGGGATACGACAGCCAGTCCGGCGCCAACCACGAGAAGTGCTTTGTTCCTCATTGGATATTTCCTCCACCCTCAGCATTTCGGCTTACCAACAGAATGCCTCCGACCTGCGCTGATCTGTATCCACCGGCCGGACGGCAATGAGGTGGAGCCCCCTGTCCCCCACCAGGTGGACAACGAATTGCGGACCGCGAACGCTCAACCGATAAAAGTCGGCTCAGCGACGCCGCCCCGGGGAGGCCCGGTTGTGGCGATAATGACACCTCAAACGGAAAGAGAGGTGCGTCATGGCAGCCATCGAGCTACCGGAGAATGCGGGCCCGAAAACAACAGCACTTGCCGGCAAACTGCAAGCGATGCTCGATGATCCCGGCAACAGCCATGAGGCCCTCATCCTGGCCGCCTTCAGCGGCTTGATTCCGATCGTCGCCGAGTTGGAACACGATCTCGCCGAACTCAAGGGCGGTAGCTGATCGGTGGCCCTGGCCGAAACCTAATGAGGCCACCGGAACTGGCGTCTCTCCGATTCAGTCCCTGAGACGGCGTGCGGCGGACTCGGCCTGTAGCGATGCCACTTCTACGGCACAACGCGTCAGGAATTCGAGCGCGGCAATCACCACCGTGACAATGGTGAGCTTTCCCAACATGAGACGAATGGTAGCTAGCGGCACATCGCTGCGTCACGACATTGCGGCGTCACGCTTTACTTTGCTTCGTTTCGCACGGACCGCACCTCCGCCAACGCAAGCCCCTACCACGCCCAGCAAAGTCCGGCAAATTTTTTGCTCAGGTTCTTCTCAGGTAACTTGGTGGCGTTCATTGTCGACACACGGACGACAATCAGACTTGTTAGGGCTCGATAAATGCAGATCTCTCTTCGATCACAACTCGTTGCCGGAACCGCGGCGGTCATCGGTGCCAGCGCGGTCGCACTCACTCCGATAGCCGGGCCTGCCGGTCAGCTCCCGGGCGTCCACTCCGCGGCTGTGGCTCTTTCCGCCTTCGCCAACCCGTTTGACGCGCTCCTGTCCAGCGGTCAGCTCGTCAACGACGATTGGCTCAGCGACGCAACCATCGCCAACACGCCGTTCGACGCGTTGCAGGGCATCTTCCCGCAGCTAGAGGTCATGAACCAGCCGGTTCAACTCCAGTTGTCGCTCAACAGCTACAACTACGCGAACGCCTTGATCGGCTACCTGGCCACCCAGAACGGGTCAAGCCTCCAGGAGCTGGGCAGCCTGGTTTGGGGTCTGCCCAACACGCTGATCACCGCAACCACGCAGGCCTTGACGGGTGACTTCCCCGGCGCGCTCAACACACTGAGCAACGGCATCCTCGTTCCGCTCGAGAACGCGGCGGCTTCCGCGTTCACCGGAGTCTCGCTCGTCGTCGGCTCGATCGTCACCAACCTTGTGAACGTCCTCGGGACCCTTCCCGGTGTGGTGAGTTCAGCCGTCAACATGGGCATCGACGTCGCAACCGTTCTTGGAGATGCCGCGACCACCGCTGCCTCGAACGTCCTCAACGCATTGACGAGTCTCGATTTCGAAGGCGCGTGGAACGCATGGGTCGCCGGTGCTCTGAGCCCCGCGGGCTTCCCGGGCGCGCTGGCAGACATGACAGTTGGGCAGGGCCGGGGCACCTGGGGTGATGTCGACTACCAGCCGAGCATCCGCGTGTGGGCCAACGGTTCGATCTACGCGTTCGCCAACGCCCTGGGCGGCAGCTACCCGACCGTTCCGCCCGCCGCTGCAGTGCAGCCGGCCGCATCGCTGAAGGCCGCTGCTGCGACCGCGGCGGCCGAGAGCGACGACAACGACAGCAGCCCCAAGGCTGATGTTGCCGCCGGCAGCGAAGACGCCGGTAACAGCACGACGGCCGATAACAGCACGAAGGCCGATGACAGCGACGGTGGCTCCAAGCCCGCAAGCCGCGCCAACAAGACCGGCGCCGCTCATGGCAAGGGCCACAGCGCTCGGTCAGCCAAGTCGGACAACGCCGCCTAGGCAAACCATGTGAGCAGCACAGCGGCGCCCCCGGGACTTGATGTTCCGGGGGCGCTTCTGCATCGCGTACCGCAAAGCTCAAGCCTGACAACAGAATTCGACGTCAGGTGAGATAGATCTTCCGCAACGTCTCGGTCACCGTCCACACCGTCTCAGTGCCTTCGGCCAGTCGTACGACGTCGCCGGGCCCGAGGGTCAGCGGAGATGTGCCGTCACTGAATTCGACTGTGGCAGAACCGGATAACACGATGAATAGCTCTTCGGCCTCGGTGTCGCTCATTACTCCGGGAGTCATCTCCCAGATCCCGACTTCCAAATCGCCGAATCTGCCGATGGCTTCCGAGGCAGTGGTGGGCGCACCTGCGATCAATTGATCGGCTGGAACCGGCTGATGCTCGATCGACTGAGCTGCGGCATGGATGACATCACTGGGTTTCACCCAACCAGCTTGCCACGACTTGGCTGGTCAGAAGCACGAACAGGGGCAAGCCCCAGTGCGCCCGTCGTGACAGCCCGCAAGTCGCCCATTTGCGACGCCCGATGGGCGTCGATACCTTGGACCCAAGGATTGGGGTTTAGGCATGATGACGACGGCGACATTGACTATGGCGGCAATTACGCGACAGGTGGTCGTGGCCGTTGGCTGCGCGGCCGCCGCCCTGGGAATGACTTTGGCGGCCACTGCGGGCCACGACAACTCATCTCAACAGCGAATCGTCGCCCAATGCACTGACGTCGATACCGAAGACAGCTTCAGCATGTCGTGCGTTCCGTCGATCATTCCCGACACCAGCGATCAGCTCACCGAACAAGAGGTCGCCGAGCCCGGCTTCAACGGCAATGATCACGGCGGCGAGAGCGGCCCTGCCGGTCCTGGCGCCCCCGGTGGCGGTGGCGGCGGTGGAGGCCACGGCGGCCGCTAGTCGTACAGCTTGTCGATGCTTCCGTGGAAGTTGTCGACGACCGTCTTGCGCTTCAATTTGAGGCTCGGCGTCAAATCACCCGCCTCAACGGTCAATTCGCGGTCGATGATCGTGAATCGCTTGACCTGTTCCCATCTATTGAGCTGCTTATTCAACGTGTCGATGTAGCCGCCGACGAATTCGCGAGTCTTGTCATCGCGGGCTATCTCAGCGAATGACTTGCTTCCCAATCCATTCTTGGCTGCCCATTCCGTCACCGCGTCGGTATCGAGGCTGACGAGTGCCACGCAGTACGGCTTGGACTCGCCGTACACGATGAGGTCGCTGGCCACCGGACACAAACCCTTGAACGTGGCCGCAATCGCGGAGGGCGCCACGTATTTTCCCTGCGACGTCTTGAACATGTCCTTCTTGCGGTCGGTGATACGGAGATAGCCCTCAGCATCGAGTTCACCGATATCGCCGGTGTGGAACCAACCGTCGGCATCGATCGCCTCGGCCGTCGCTTCAGGCAGATCGTGGTAGCCGCTCATCACGCCGGGCCCTTTGAGTAGCACCTCGCCGTCTGAGGCGATCTGCACCTCCGTTTCCGGCAAGGTCCAGCCCACAGTGCCGAACCGATAGGCCTGCGGCCGGTTCAGGGATGATGCCGCCGACGTCTCGGTCAGTCCGTATCCCTCCAGCACAATCACGCCAATTGCGTCGAACCACTGAGCCACATCGCGGTCCAAAGGAGCAGATCCCGAGATGAAGAATCGGACGCGCCCCCCGAACCTCTCGCGGATTGTGGAGAAAACCAGTCGGTCGGCGACCTTGTGCGCAGCCGCCAACAGCGGCGAAACCCGATGACCGGTCTGTTTTGCGCGGGACACCCGCAAGCCGACGTCGATAGCCCATTCGAACAAGCGCTTCTTGAAACCCTCTTGTTGAGAAGCCATGTCGATGATTCGCCCGTGAACCTTCTCGAAGATTCGCGGGACGGCCCCCATGATGGTGGGGCGAATGATCGGCAAATTTTCAACGATCTTGTCGGGGCGTCCGTCGATCACCGTTGGGAATCCGATGACCAGTGGCAGCGCCAGCATGACCTTGCCGAATGAGTGTGCCAACGGAAGCCACAAGTAATTCAGGTCCTTGTCGCTGAGAATGCCGAGCGAATCCATCGCGGCGGCGGTGTACGTCCAAGCTTGCTGGGTGAGACGCACGCCCTTCGGCTTACCGGTAGTGCCCGACGTGTAGATGAGAGTGGCCAACTGGTCGGAGGCAATGGCATCGACCCGTTCGGTGACCACATCCGGAGACTCGGCAAGCAACCTCTTCCCCAGGTCTTCAAGATCTGCCAAGGTGATGACCCAGTCGCCGTCGCCCGCGCCGTCAAAGATGACCACCTTGTTCACCGCCGACAACCGGGAGCGCTGTTCGATCAGCTTGTCCACCTGATTCCGGTCTTCGGCGAACACCACCCGACTGCCCGAGTTCTCCACGATGAACGCCACATCCTCAGCGTTTGTGGTCGGATACACCGTCGTGGTGGCAGCGCCGGCGGAGAGGATCCCGAAATCGGCGATCACCCACTCGTACCGCGTGGACGACGCGAGAGCGACCCGCTGTTCGGTTTCGATGCCCAACGCGATCAACCCGGCTGCGATGTTTGCGACGCGTTCGGCGACCTCCTGCCACGTGACACTGAGCCACCCGCCCCCAGTCGGATAGCGAAACGCCTCAGTGGTCGGGGTCGCCGCGACACGATCGAGGAACATGCGGGGTACCGACACCGCCCGATTGTCGATCTTGCTCATGTTGGGGCGTTCGTCGGATTTGTGCAGACCTGCCATTGTCGCGAGTTTAGTGGCCGCGAGTTTAGTGGTGGTGTGTCACGATGCACGACGATGCCGACTCACAT